>Ga0070658_10000520_pt1 | contig 33439 bp, 30 predicted proteins | sample KBSC13metaG_FD_64664 | JGI IMG/M metagenome (GOLD analysis project Ga0070658, IMG submission 64664) | Corn rhizosphere microbial communities from Kellogg Biological Station, Michigan, USA - KBS C1-3 metaG | ecosystem: Host-associated > Plants > Roots > Rhizosphere > Soil ... | reverse complement strand
GGTTGATGAGCTTTGCCAGGCGGCCGCGCGCGCCGCTGGTCTTGTCAGTCTCCAAGTGTTTCTGCAGTGCCTTGGCGATTTCGAAGTCGCGAAGATCCGAGCGGTTCGTGTTGGCGATCAGCTGCGCCAGGTCCCGATCGCTGTTCTTCTCTTCGAAGTCCTCGCGGACGTTGATCAATACTTCAGTGAGACCAGCCATCTTCGCTGCACGGAAGCGACGCTCACCGTCGACGATCATCCAGCCCACGCCGTCGGTTGCCGGCGAGACCAGGATGGGGCTCAAGATGCCGAAGCGCTTAATGGACTCCGCAAGGTTATCCAGCTCCTCCTGGTCGAACACGGTTCGCGGCTGCGTCGGATCAGCCCTAAGCTCGTCGATCGCTGCGGTCGTCGGAGTCGCATCCTCAACGTTGGCCAGCGCATCGAACATCGACGTCTTCGTCTTGCTCGCGCTCATACTTTTTCTCCTTGCGCCAGGCCGAGCAACTGCGGGAGCGAGCGCCATGCGCTCGCTACATCTTTAGGAATCTTCTTCACTTTCCACACCGGTATTTTCTGCTCGAAGGCACGCTTGACCAGAGCCCGGCGAAGCGTGAATTCCGTTGGGAGGACAAACTGGGGAGCCATCTGCCTCGCCTTCTCAGCCTCGGCAACTGCTTCCGGCGAGGCCCGATCGACCATGTTCATCAGGATGCTGAACTTGAAGCCGGGCTTCACCCAACGCTTTGACATCCAGCCCGAAACGACCTTGATGAACTGCACGGTGCTGTTTTGGGCCAATGGATCGGGCGTGGTGACTACAACGAACTGGTCGGCCCACATCAGCGACGCCAGCGTTCTGAACGCGAGATCCGGAGGGGTGTCCACCACGACGTAGTCATACTCAAGCCCGGCAAGGTACGGGCGCAGGTTCTTCGCTTCTTCGATGCTATGGCCAGCTTCGTCGATTCGGCCTAGGCCGCGGTGGCCGTGCAGTACATCGATGCCGCTGGGCGTCTCGATCACCGCCAGATGTTCCGGTGCGCTAAGGAGCTGTTCCGAGCCGCCCGCCTTGCCGGCCAGGCTCTCGTCGTCGGTCAGGTAGAGGCTGGCCTGCCCCTGGCTGTCCAGGTCGACCAGGAGGACCCTGGCTCCCTCCTCGCGCAATGCCAGCGCAAGGTTCACTGTCACTGTTGTCTTCCCTACACCACCCTTGAAATTGCCTACTGCAATTACCTTGGCCATGACCATCCTCAGAAGTGACGCCATCCGGCGTCGCGTTTATTGAGGGCCAAAGTGAGCCCTCACACAGCCGTCGATCAGTGCCGAGATCGAAATGCCTCGTTTTGCCGCGGCTTCTTTCAAATCGTGATGAAGCTTTTCCGGAATCTTAACCGTCGTTACAACGTAGTCCTTGCCCTTGTAGGGGGTGCGTGGGCGGTCTTCGACCGCCACCTGGGTCCAGTCCACGCCCTCAATCGCCTCAAACATGCGGCGAGCCAGGTCGCCCCGTTTGCTGCCCCGAGGGCGCAAGTAGTTGTTCGCCTTAGGGCTAAATCTGATTGGTAGCAACTTCGCGCTCTCGTCTTCGTGCATTTGCGCCATCCCCTGCGGTAGAGCGCATTCTATGGTATGGACCGCCCTCCTGTTACCCGCTATGGGACATAGGGCCGCGCGAAAACGATGTCCCGGTTGACCATAACCACAAATCGGTACCCGGGTCGGATTTCGATAGTGGGCTGGATCGACAGGTTCTTTCGCGTGATCTCCATCCCCAGCTGCGTAACCTGCTGGCCCACCGCCCCACCAATGACCTGCTGGTTGCTCAACTGACCGTTCGCCGAGGTCGCTTGCTGGGGCTGTGAAAGCTGGTATCCCGCTGAAAACAGGCTCGTCAGCACCGCAAAGCCCACCAGGCGCCCGTAGTGGTTGTTCACTTTGTCCCGGAAACCTGAATAGCCGTTAGGAGCATCCCCCTGCATTCCACCCAGTTCGAGAGTCGAGCCATCGGGGTAGATGAGCCGCGACCAGGCCACCAGTGCGCCCTCCTGGCCGTACGTCACGGACGAGTCGTACCGCCCAAAGAGCTTCGATCCCTGCGGAATAAGCACCTGGGTGCCCGTAGCAGTGTCGTACACCGTCTGCGTCACCAGGGCGACCATTTCCCCCGGGAGGTCTGAATTGATCCCCTGCAGGAGGATTCCGGGGATAACGGTACCGGTCTTGAGCTCGTACGGCGTGCGCTGCGGCTGCCGTGTGGCTGCCAGAATCGGCGAGGCAAGTTCGGCGTTGCCCTGCAGGAAAGCCAACTTCTTCGCCTGACCGTTCTGGTCGGCCGCTTCGCCCCCTGCCCCGGCTGCACCTATGGCCGCACGCGCTTGGTCGGCTGCAGCCTGCAGCTGGGCAGCCTGAGCCCTTTGCTCCGGCGTGCCGCCGCTAGCCGGAGGCGCAGCAATGGGCGCCGAGGGCGCGTCAGCCTGCCAGGACGAGGCCTTGCTCGGTGCTTCCCTGGCGGCCTTGAGTTCGTTCTCCCGGGTCTGCTGGAGCGCCTTAGCCGCATCAGTTGCAGCAATTTCCGGAACTTGGGTCTGACCCTGCAGCACGAGGGGAGGAATCGCCGCGGGCGGCTGCGCAACGGACGCGGACGCGGCCGGAACCGCCGCCGGCGGCGGGGAGATCTTCACTTCGTCGGAGATTTTCGCATTGAAGGCATCGGCCGTCTGCGTAGCCGGAGCCAACGCCTTGGTGGCGTCGCGCTTCGCCTCGCGCGGCTTATCCTCCAGCTGGTGACGACGATTCTCGGTGTTGAAGATAACGAGAATGATCACGAGCGCGACCACAGCGGCGATAATCGCACCGGCCCGCCTTCCCAGCCTGGCGCCGACGTTGACCTTCCCGCGAAGCTGCAGGCTATCGGGTGAGCTTTCTACGGCGGACGTCATCACTTGCACCGCGAGAAGAAGCTGCGTTCAAGACAGCCATGCGCGATGTCGACCTGCTCGCTCTTGCGGCCGACGCCCGACACAAGTTTTGCCCGCTGGACCAACCGGTCTACGACGAAATACGGTCCTTTCATGCGGAAGTTGACGAGTTCATCTTGGCCGTCCGCGCCCACGACCACGAGAGCCGGGGCCTCGGTGACGGCTACGTTGGGAGGCAGTTGGATGAACGTACGCGTGCCATCCGAAAATACGCGCAGCGGCGCCCACGTCGGCTTGCCGCTCGTGACCTTTACCTGGTAGTTGAAGTCCAGTGAATCGGCGGTGACCGTCGGGAGTGACGACACGACTTGATCTTCATGCCTGCCCTGCGACGCGATCGCCATGTCCCACGCCTTAGCATCGTCCTGTGGATAGTCCCAGCTCACGACGGAAACAAAGTTCTTCTCGTCCGATACGAGCCTCAGCCGATACATACGGCGGTTCGTCGCAATCAGGAGATTGGTGTCGAGGCCAGCTTCGCGCGGTTTCACCAGGACATGCACCGTTCGATCATCCCCGGTGCCAACGAAACCAGGTTCGAGCATGAAGCGAGGATCGCCGACAGACGGTGCTCCCACCACCGTCTCGCCTTTCTGCAATTCGATATCGCAGACCCGTAGCGGCGCGCAAACTACTGTCGGCATAGATTCGCCGAAGGTGAAGACCACCCGCCCATCTAAGCCCGTCGATACACTCGCGTCACTCTTGTTTGCCCAACTGGTCGACCTCTGGACCGTCTCGATGGCCGGCGGATTGAGCGGCAAATCGGAGAAGGGCTTGGCAACCGACTTAGCCTTGTGAACCTTCGGCTTCGGCGCTGCGATAGCTACCGCGGGGGCGGCTGCAGGCGGTTCAACGGAGCGGACTGATGCTGCCGGCGCGGGTGTCGGAGGCGGAAGAATGAGCTTGGGAGCTTGGCTAGCCTCCACCGGCGACGCATCGGCCGGTGCGGGCTGGGCTGCGGTGTTTTGCGCACGGGCCGTCGCAGCGTTCGCGGCAGCCATCATATTTTCCGGCACCTGGGCCGGCGCGGGAAGCTGCAACTCAGGCTTGCCGGACTCGGCCAACGCCACGCCCATGGTCAATGCCATCGCAACCATGACTGCCAGGACACGCATGTTCATCGAGTAATCTCCGGTCGCCAGTCAAGATCGGTCACGTAAAGTCCCAAGGGATTCACCACCGCAGCATTCATGTCGCTCGGGGGGTTGAACGCCACAGTCAAGGTGGCCTTCCAATCCTTCGCAGAGATCACTTTGCCGCTGAGCTCACGTGTGGTCTCGCGCCAAGCGATTTGCCAGGATTGGTCGCTAATACGGAGAGGGGTGCTTACGTCGATGGAGACGGTCTCGGTGGTGCCACGCAAGAAAGGATTCGTGGAGCTAAAGAACTCCGTCACTTTTTGCTGCGCGCTCGAACCGTTGGCTACCATCGCGAATGTGCGCGCGACGGACTCCTTTTGCATGATCGGGTCAACGGTCACTCGGCGCACGTCCTCCATAAAGCGATTGAGGAACGCCCGGACCAGAAGGTCATCGGAGCTCGAAGACGCGCCCGTTGCCATCCCGACCGCTACGGCGGCGCCGTGCTTGTCCACCTGGACGACGTACGGAATGAACTTGCTTTGGTTCGCCCGGATGGCGAGGCCCACGACGCATACGAGGGCGATGACGGTAGAAAGGATCGCGACGGCGCGCCAGTTCTTAGCCTGTACTGCCTGGGAGCCCCATACTTCGTTGAACTCCATGCGTGCCCTGGTGTAGGGATCGGTGGGCGGCGCCACCGCTGCCTCCGCGCTCCCGCGACGTATTTTTAAGCCCTTGAGCATTCCTCGTCCCCTTTAGGTTCGATATAAGTATATCGCACTCTAGGCGCATGACAACCATTCGGAACGCCCGCAGGCGGTCCGTGGCCAGGTCACAGCTTGCCGATTGAAACCCCGTTCACGGCGAGGGCAATGAGTCGGCTCAGCAGCAAAGCATCGGTTAGGTCCCTTACGACCAGATCCGGGAAGTTAGTTGGCTTAAGACGCTCGCTGCGACCGCCGACGACAAAATTGAACTCAACTGCGGCGCCCCGCTGGTCGCTCCAAACCAGGGCTAACGCCTGCCCTGTTCCGGCGCCGAAGCGGTACGGAGTAACGCTGAACGACTTCTCGCCCTTTAGGTGATGGGCAATCATTGCTGCACTCCGGGCGACGTACGTCGCGGCGGCTGTTGAAGGCGCCGCCTGATGCAGGTTCACGCTTTGCACTCCTATCAACTCGTCGTCGAGATCCTCCAGGAAGACGGCACTCACAAGCTTTTGGCCGGCGGTAGGGCCAGGCCCTGAGAGTTGATCTTGGTCGGATCCTCATACTTCGTCGCGTTCTTAATGGACGCGGCTTCAGCTGCCTTAGACTGTGTTTCCGTGGCCATGTAGGCGCTTTGGGCCTGCATCTGGGCCATCACCAGCTGTCGCATCTTCTGAGTTTGCTCGACCTGCATGATGGCAATTTGGTTGCCCGCGTCGATCGCGGCCTTCTGCCCTTGCGTGCCGTTTGCCGCGGAACGAAGGTTCGCCAGCACCGCAGACTCGGAATCCATTTGGCCGCTCTGAGCGTTGGCCGCGATCAGCGACGTGCGAATCGAATCTAGCGACGTGTCGGTCAAGGCCTGGAAACTCTGATTCGAGTTGGTGGGAGCCTGGTAGCCGGGAAACCTCTGTCGGAACGAAGCGTCAAGGTTCTGCATCGAATACGACATCGATTGCCCACCCTGCACAAGGGTCGCGAGCCTTTGTAGGTCGCTGGATGCGCTTTGCCAGTCTTGGGGCGAAAGCGACTCCGTGTTCTGCGTCATATTGCGGTACTGATCGAGCTGGTTTTTGATCTGCGTTGCTTCATTGATGTTGCTTTCCAACGTCTGCAGCGCATTCATGTACGTCGGAATGAACGTGACGGGATCCCAAGTAAGCAGCTGGCTTGCTGCCGGTGGAGACATCAACGCTGCGGCTGCGCCAAGCAGGAACGCCGCAGCGCCGATGTGGAAACGATCTCTCGTGCTCATGCGCTACTCCTCGTGACCGGAATTGAGATTGATAGTGACGCTGCCGCCTCCCCCGTCCGCCGGCAGCGGAGGCGGTGCCGCGTTGCGTACGGCGTCTCCAAGCGACCTGCCGTCGTCGACCACCGCGGAGTGCACGGGCTTGGCAGCGTCGGCCGCTGAAGGCGCCGCCGGCTGGCTCGCACCTGCAGTAGGCCCGGCCGGCCCGGAACCCCCGCTCAGAGGTGAGCCCTGCCCGCCAGTACCCGCCTGGGGGCCGCTCCCGCCGGCAGGAGGCGTGCCTGCCTTGGACTCGCGGACGCCCTGTGCTTGGCCGTGGAGGTTGTTAGCGGCACGCGTGCCGAGGTTGCCGATATCGTGCCCGCGCGCGTCGACGGCATTGGCAGATCGTGGTTTCACGCCCAAGCGCGAGGCGACGCTCGTTCCCATCTCAGACGCAGCCGCCCGCCCGGCGTTGCCTAGGCCCTTGACGGCCGCACCGAGACCCGAGGCACCTTGTTCCTTAGCGAGTCCCACGCCCGCGATCGCGGCCTGCGCGAGTCCGCGAGTTGTGCCACCGGCGGCGCCGGCGGCGCCTCCAGCCACTGCGGCCGCCAGTCCAGCCGCGCCGGCGCCTGCACCGACAGCTGCGGCGGCCACGCCCAGGCCATCGGACGCAGAGAGATTGACGGCACCCGACGTCATGGCACCGGCAATGGCCGGAACTTTCCAGGCTATCGCCGCAAACAGTATCGACCCCGCGAAGACGTAGAACGCGTTGTGCATGATGTTGTTGCCGTCCCCGGTCGTTGCGATCGACGAGGGCCAAGTGGCTGCCTGATCGAGCCCGATGCCCACGATGAGGTAGAGCACGAGCAGGCGAACACCGACGTTGATGGCGTAGACCAGGTAGTTCTTCGGGATATCGCGGGTCCATGGAAGTCCCCCGAATCCGAGCATGATGATGCCCGCGTAGATGACGAAGTAGCTCTCGATCAGCGTAAGCACGAGGAGCAATCCAACCGCGAGGAACGACAGGAGAATGACGACCCCAGCCGCGGCCAACGGCAACCCAAACGCCGCCGTATCGCCCCACCCCATGTCACCAATCGCGGCGAAGATACGAAAAAGGGCATCGAAGCCCAGAGACACGACACGGGAAGCAGACAAGGTCCCGACACCGCTCATGTTCGAGCCCGCTGTTGCGAACGAGTTGATGATGAGGTTCGCGATGGCCGAACCTTTGTCGATGAGCATCGCGAAGAAGCCAAGCAACATGATTTGCCGTGCCACTACGCCGACGAGCCCCTCAAACTCTCGACGAGCTAGGGCGAATTTAATTCCTGTCCAAGCCAGGCTGATTACGGCGCCGCCGGCGAACAGGTTCATCGCGTAGCTACGCGCCTTACCCTCCCACAGCTGGGCCTTGCTCAAGTAGACCTGCTGAATCGAATCGAAGATCTCTGAAGTGGGTGGTGGCGTGGTGGCCACCGCCTGCGCTGCCGCACTGCCGATAGCGAGCACGCTTACGACGCCCAAGGCGACAAGCAGTAGCTTTTTCTTATCAACGGTTACCGTCATCATTGCACTCGCTCCCAATAGGTCGCCCAGTCGTCTACGCCCCCGGCGCGCAACCACGCCGCAGGCCATGTCTCGCCATGCTCGCTTTCGAGCTCGCGGGCAGCGTCGAGCGTCTGCCGCGAAGATCCGCCGAGGAACCGCAGGGCCGCATTCCCTAGGCCGAGCGAGATGAGGCGGCGGCCGACTGGCGACTTGTAGTAGTAGTGCCGTTTCTTCGTGGAGCCCTTGATGATCTCGATCTCGGTGTCATTACAGCCGAGCAAGTTGTACATCTCGCGTTGCACACCGCCCGCATCCGGGTTCGGCAGGAGTACCCGCGTGGGACAGGAAGCAAGGGCTGTGTCACGAATGGTGGAATTCAATACGTCCGAGGGCTCCTGTGTTGCAAGCACCACAGCAGCGTTCTTCGACCGCCATGTTTTAAGCCACACCAAGACCCGGTCTTTGAACATCGCATGCGTCAGCGCCAGCCACGATTCATCCAGCGTGACGAGGGTCGGATAGCGGGCGTCCATGCGCCGCTCAATCTCGCGGAACAAATACAGCAGCACCGGAACAAGGCTTTTCTCGCCCATCTCGGCGAGGTGCTCCATCTCGAAGCACATGAACCGCGAGGAACGCAGATCGTCCGTTTCGCCGTCGAGGAGCATGCCCATCGGGCCGGCGACGGTATAAAACCGAAGTGCTTCCTGGATAGCCGAATCCTGGACCAACCCCACCAGGTTGGTCATCGAACGCCCGCCGTCCTGGTCCTTCATTTGCACCAGTGCGTCGTAGATCGATTGCCGACGGCCCGGCGTCACCTCGACACCTTGCAGCACGCAGCACGATTCCAGCCATTCCGTCGCCCACGCTAGGTCCTGTGCGGTTTCGATGCTGCCCAGGGGGCAAAACGTCTGCGGATTGCCCTCCCCCGCCACGTCGTAATGCGTGCCCCCGGAGGCCTTGCACAGCAAGGCCGAGCCGTATTTGCGATCAAAAGCGAAGACGCGGGCATTCGGGTAACGGAAGTGCTGCGCCATCATCAAATTGAGCAGCGTCGTCTTACCCGCACCGGTGGGCCCGAGAACAAGGGTGTGGCCGACGTCGTCGTTGTGCAGGCAGAACGCGAACGGCGTGCCACCCGATGTCTCGGCGTAGAACAGCGGCGGAGAATGCGGGGGGTACATGGGGTTGGGGTGTTCGAGGTGGCCCGCCCAAACCGAGGTCAGCGGGAGAAGGTCCGCCAGGTTGAGGGTATGCAGGGGTGCGCCGCGAACGTTGGCTGCACGGTTGCCTGGCATGCTTCCGATGAAAGCGTCAGCGCTGTTCTCGACCTCTTTCACCGAATCGAACCCACGTGCGCGCAGCACGTTTTCGATCTCCGTCACCTTGTCGTTGAGCAGCTGCAGGTCGGTTTCCATCACCACGATGCAGGCGGTGTAGTGTCCATAGATGACGGTGTTGCTCTTGAGGTCGGCCATCGCCTGGTCTGTTTCTGCGACCATGGCCGCTGCGTCGGCGTCTACCTGCGCGTTTGGGTTGCTCCGAATCTGGTCAGCAAGGGACTTTTCCTTTTGCTTCCACTTGCGACGCTCGGCCTTGATGACATTTTCTGCCTTCAATTGGTCCATGAACACGAACCGCGTGTTCCACCGGTATTCAAAGTTCAACTGGTCGAGCACCGCCAGCATTGCGGGCTGGGATCCAGATGGAAATCCGGTGATGGTCATTGTTCGCACGTAGCGATCAGCGCCAAGGCGAAGCACGTTGCCCGTACCGAATCCGACATTCGCAATCAGCGGTTCGACCCGGAGGCCGATCGCGCCAATCTGACGGTCGATGTAAACGGGCACGGGCGGCAGACGCACGGTGCGCTTCTGACCGGTGGCGCAGTATTCCAGGTACTCCAGGAGCTCGTCATACACCTCGGGACGGCCTCGATGATCGACGCCGTCGGTGTAGGCCTTCATTCTGCGCAGTTGCACGATGCCGCTCAAAGACGCTTCATGATCGCCACACGCTTCGATGAACTTAGCCAGCATGCGATCGTGGTGCTGCGTTGAGTTGGCGCTAACAGCTTCATCGCCGTACACCCACGACTCCAACTTTGCCGACATGAGCGTCGGCATTTCCCAGCAGAGCGTCAGGGCGTGGATGGTCTCCATATGCGCGCTCTCGCGGTTATAGAGAACGCGACGTTCCTCGTCGATCATGAGTGTTGTTCGGTCGGGGAATGCCCCCCGCCCTGGGTAACCCCGGGTGTACGAACGGATGCAATCCACGTGAACCGACCAGCGGCCGTCGAGCTTGGCGCACAATGCGGTGTTTAACTGCTGTGAGAGCGCCTCCATCTCGTCCACCGTGGACGAAGCGAGGTCTTCGCCCCTGAAGTACCAGGCTGCCAGCATCCTTCCGTCCGTGGTCTCACACACACCGTCCGCAACGAGCGCGAACCACCCCAGCAGATCGCCGTAGCTTCGGTGGTTATCGCGGTACTCCTTCATCTTGAACATCGATTACTCCATGCGCGATTGCTTAGGCTTGGCATCAAGGCCACGCTTAGGCGGGTAGTAGTGCTGGTACCGAATCTGTCGGAGGTACACCTCGGTGAACTTCGGATCGCGCTTCGCGAGTTTTCTGAGAGCTGTCATCGTGCCGACGTAGAACACGCCAGCAATCAGCCAGGTCATTAGTGATCCCATGTTTGAGACGACCATGAGCACGGCGAACAACAGCGCCGTGAGCGCTAAACGGCGCTCACCGCCCGCGAAAAGATTCGGGCGGTGAAGCGCGCGATAGATTGGGACGGTGCGCATAGCTCTCATCAGCAGGCCGGCGCCAGCCAGTGGCCGACATACGTCGTCAAAGCGTGTCCATAGGCATGGGCAATCGGCAGCTCCGCGCCGGTAACCTGGATGCCAAGGAAGTTCTTGAGGAACGCTGGGACTGCGACCACGAACGACACCACCATCATGGTGACCACGATGTTCTTCACCGTCTGACTCATCTCGCCACCCCAAATCATCTGAATGGCGGAAGCGGCGAAGGCGATGATCGCGATGTAAAAGGCTGTCGATGACGTAAGAGCATCGCCGAACTTCTTGAGGCCGTTGTCCCATGGCAGCGGCTCGCCAGCGAAGGCATTTGAGCTGATGGCGAGCAGAACGAGCAGAATGAGCGCGATCTGATAGAAACGCTTGTTGCGTGGCATAGAGAGTCCTTGGTTAATCACGTGGTTGCTTAGAGAGGCGCGAGCTCGAACGAGCCCTCGCGATGGCCGCGGACGCGGCACATTTCCTTGACGAGGCGCCCGCTGGGCGCGCTCGTGCGTTCGATGAAGACAACCAGGTTGGTCGTCTGAGCGATCATTCGCCCGATGGTTTCGGTCGCAAAGTTGCCCGCGTCTGGCGACTCGAAGATGTAGTGCATGAGCTTGTCGAGGCCTTCGCTCGCACTGTTCGCGTGGATGGTCGTCAGTCCACCTGGGTGGCCGCTGTTCCAGGCCTTGAGAAGCGTGTACGCCTCGGCTCCCCGGACCTCGCCGACGATGATTCGGTCTGGCCGCTGTCGCATCGCGATGCGCAGCAGCATGCTCATGGTGACGTTCTCATTGCTTCGCGCTAGCACCTGGTTCTGCACCGCAACCTGCAGTTCGTAGGTGTCTTCAAGAGCGACAAGCCGGTCATCGGGGCAGATGTCGTGAATCGCGCGGAGGCCGGCGTTGGTCAACGTGGTCTTGCCCGATCCGGTGCCGCCTACGATCAGGATGTTTTCGCGGGCGGTAATTGCGCGCTTGAAATGGTCCACCTGGCCGCTCGTCATGATCCCGGCCGCCACGTAGTCGTCCAGCGTGAATACGCGCGTTGCCTTCTTGCGCAACGCAAACGACGCGTTCGGCCCAACGATGGGCGGAAGTAGTGCCGATAGGCGCGAGCCGTCGAGCGGAAACTCCCCTTCTAGGAATGGCCGGTCGCGCGTGATTGTCGTATTCAGCATCGACGCGGTCGTCGAAAGAATTGCTCCGACCGCCGCGGGCGACAGGCGCGCGCCAGTGTCGACCATCCCGACGCCCGCTCGGTCTAACCAGATGCGCCCATCTGGGTTGGCCATTACTTCGATGACCTGAGGATCATCCAGCGCTGCTAAAATCACCGGGCCGCAATTGGATCGGATCATCGCGGACAGCCGGAGCCTGGATTCGTCGTTTTGGGCCATGCTTTTCCCCTCGGAGTGCGATATATTTATATGGTACTTTGAGAGGGAGTGCAATATGAATATATCAAGCGACAAGGCGATAGCGGCCCAAATGGGCGCCCTGCCCCACGCCGAGTACGAGGTTGGTATCTTCGATCCTGAAGCTGACCGCATGCTCTTGCGGCGCTGGAATCGCGAGACCCTCGATCGGTCAACGTCGTACCTCCGCGCTCAGAACGCAGGCGGGAAGCACATCTACGTCCGGCCCGCCGGTGCGCACCCGTACTCGCTCGTTGACGACCTCGGGCTAGAGGCCATCGAAGCGATGCGGCGCGATGGCTTCGCCCCTGCCCTGGTCATCGAGACCTCCCCAGGTAACTTCCAAGCGTGGGTAAACCACGGGCGCGATCTTCCTGCCGACGTGTCGACCGCAGTTGCCAAGGAACTGGCCGCCACATACGGTGGCGATCCAAGTTCGGCCGACTGGCGTCACTTCGGACGCCTTGCTGGTTTCACCAATCGCAAGGCCAAGTACCAACAGCCAAATGGGCACTACCCCTTCGTCAAGCTGATTGAGGCGACGGGTTGCGTAGCCGCTGCTAGTGATTCGCTCATCAAGGCTGCGGAACAGCGCCTTGTTGCCGAGAAGACGGCAGCCGGCCAAGCGCGTGCGCGTTTCCGGGAGCATTCCCCGTCCCGCTACCTCGGCAAGTCTATTCAGGACTTCCGCAACGATGCCCGTTACGCGGGTGACAACCACCGAACCGACCTGGCGTATGCAACGTACGCTCTCAGCCGGGGCGCTTCCCTGGAGGACGTGGAAGCTGCCATTCGCACTCGTGACCTGTCTCATAAGGGCAACGAGCGGCGACAACGCGACTACATCGATAGGACCGTAGGGAAGGCTCGCGAGCAGATCGCGAAAGCGCCCTCACTACAGCGCTGATTTATTTCCCGCCCCAAGGGGGCGGCGCGGCCTGCAGGAATTTTGCGGTTACCGCAAATCGAGCGATCAATCGATCCCCGGGGCGAAGCCCCACCCAGCCTAGAAAATTTGCGGTTACCGCAAATCACCCCCGAGCAGGAGAAGCTAGTGGAACATAAAGGGTGTCCGACATTCGTCGTCTTTTGTGCGCCTCCGGCGCTTTGGGCCTCGCTTTGCTCGTCCGACAATCAGCGACCCACCGTGGGACAGGTGGTGCACGCATGAGCGCCGAGACCCGCCTACACGTTCGACTGCCCGCGAAACTCGCCCGGGAGTTCAATGCCGCCTGCGAGGAGCGCGGTGGCGCCCCCTCCGCCGCCGCCCGAGAGGCCCTTCGTGAGTGGTTGGATCGGGGTCAGGATCGCCGTGATCGCGACGACATGGAGGCTCGTATTGCCGGTACCCTTTCCGGATTGCGCAGCGAGCTTCGGCAAACTCGGAACGAACTCCACATCTGCATGGCGTTCCTGGACCAGTTCGTTCAGTCCTACCTATTGCACACGCCGCCGGTCCCGGGCGATGCGGTTGACGCCGCCGCCGTGTCCGGCGCTGATCGCCACTCGAAGCTCGTTCGGCGGATGGTCCACAGCCTTCAAGGCGAGGGCCCTGCCTTTCTTCGAGCAGTGGAAGACGGGCTCGACCAGGGAATCAAAGGCTCATGACAACCGCCCTACGGATCGGCGGCGGCCTAATGCTTTTGCGGTTACCGCAAGATTGGCGTCGTAGGCTTCGCGCCAGATGCCCCGCGAGAGCGGTCAAAACGCTCACTAAGGCGCGCCGGATAGATCGCCGCGCCTGGACGCCAAATTTGCGGTTACCGCAAATTTCAGCCGTGGAGAACGTTCCATGGCTATGAGGCTCGGCGGCGAAAAAGGGCAGGGCGAGGGCGATGAGAAAGAGCTCGACCTTGAACGGGTCGCCAGCATCCGGCTTCGCGGATCGAAGGGGAGCAAGGGCAAGGTCACCTTCAAGGGCTTCCGCCAGATCATGAAGGCTATCCAGGATGGCAAGCGATTGGCGGGCGGGGCAGGGCGCAGAAAACATACGGGGTCGCATTCGCAGATGCTCGCCTCGCGCCCATCGAAGGCACGTGCCAGTCAGCAGATGGTGGCCGTCCGCATGGTCTATGCGCGCAACAAGGGCAATGGGCAGTGGGGCGCTTATGGCCGCTACATCGAACGCGACAGTGCGATGGGCCGGCACGGCGACGAGCGGGGCTTTGGCGAGGTGATTGATCCTGCCACAGGCGAGCTAGCACGCAGCGATGCCATCCGCACCTCGAAGGTTCTCGATCAATGGCAGAAAGCGGGTGATGAGAATCTTTTCAAGCTCATCATTTCCCCCGAGTTTGGCGACCGATTGCAGCTGCGCGAGTACACCCATGCATATATGGATGAACTACAGCGCCGCCTTGGAACAAAGCTCCAGTGGGTCGCCGCGGATCACTACAACACCGACGACCCGCACGTTCACCTCGCGGTCCGCGGAGTCGATGACCAAGGCAAACCACTCATAATCCCTCGCGAATTTGTGCGGGGACCTCTGCGCGACATAGCGCGTGACGTAGCCACTCAGCGGCTTGGTCACCGGACCAGCGTCGATATCGCTACGGCCCGCGAGCGCCAAGTAACGCAGCAGCGATTTACTGACCTAGATCGCTCGTTACTTAAGGTGGCCACGCCTGGTGCGCAAGGGCAGCTCGTCGTCGACTTCAGCGTACCGCTTGCCGTCACTGCCACAGAAGGGCAGAAGGAGCTTCGTCTCTTCCAGCTACGGCGCCTTGCGCAGCTGGAACGTATGGGTCTTGTTTCCCGTGGAACATCCGGCCGGTGGGTCATGGATGGGGCTATCGAGGGCATTCTGCGTCAGCGCCAGGTCGCGAATGATCGCCTGAAAACGCTCCATAGCAACCGGGCCATGGTGAGCGACCCGCGATTGCCCCTCGTCAACGCGCCCACCGGCGACGCCCGCATCGCTGGGCGGGTACTCACGACCGGACTGGATGATGCCACGGGCAAGAGCTACATGCTGCTTGAATCGACCCGGGGAAGTGTGATCTATTTATATCAGACTCCGGCTATGGAAAAGGCACGGGTCGGCGGACTCAAGACGGGAGACTTCGTGGTTATTACGCAGACAGCACATACGGGTGACCAAGGTCGCACGTTTGTCAGCCACAAGGTGTTGAGCCTTGGCTCGGCCGAGGCCGTCCTGCGGGATCCGAAGCAGATGGACGCCGAGGCGCGGCGGGCCATCCGCGAATCATCAGCCCTTCCGGTCGCGAGCGCTTGGGGTGGCTGGCAAGGTGAGTACCACAAGGCGCTTGCACAGCGCGCTACCGAACTCGTGATGAAGGGGCACGTCGCAGTTGACGTTACTGGCAAGGCCAGCGTGGTGGAACGCGAGAAGCGTCCCAAGGGTCTTGCTGGCGAACTTCTCGGCCACGGTGCAGCGCCGTACAACTTCGATGTCTCAGCGCAGCCCAGCTACTACGTACGTCTACGCGATCAGTCTGGCGGTGAACGTGTTGTGTGGGGCAGTGGACTACGCACCGCCGTTGCAAAGAGTGGAGCGACCGTCGGTGACCAGGTGGCGTTGATCAATCGCGGCCGAACCAAAGAAACCATCGTTATGCCGAAGCGTGACGCGTCCGGAAGAATCACCGGGCAAGTGGAACGACAGGTCCTTAGGACCGCTTGGGATATGGACGTCCAAACGCGAGGCCGGCGCGACCAAGGCAAGACCCTATGACGAATCCACGGACCGCACCCGTGGGTGGCGCGCATGCGTCGCTATTAGTGCGGACGGAGGGCGGAGCATTACGCCGAGCCCATAGGCCGAAGCGCTACACCCTGACCCGGAAGCGCTCGGAATCTTTGGAGAGTGATATGGCAGAAGAAAAGTCAGTACAAGGCGAAAAGGTCCTCACGGCGGAACAGAAGCGCCTCATTGCGAAGGTGCAGTCAATGCTGCCGGAGGCCAAGCTGTTCGAACCCAAAGCAGATGGCAAGTATTACGGGTCGGTGTTGTTCGCCGACAAATCGCACCTGGTACAGCAGGTCGGCGACAACACCGTTGTTGTCCACGACCGTAAGCACTTGGGTGAACTACCGCTTGACCAGGACAAGGGCGCCCGCGCTCTCGCCAAGCTCAACGGTGCTGTGATCGACGTCAACTACAAAGGGCTCGACGGCGCAGTTGCACACGCGAACCAGGAGCGGTGGCTTGAGCGAACCGCTCGAACCCCCGCAGTAGAGCCTTTCGCATCCATCGCGAAGGCTCACCTTGGGCAGGGTGTGTCCGTATACGACCCACCGGGAGCCGCGGCGAAGCTGTCGCCGGCCTACGAAGGTGTGGTCGTTGCCTCGACCGAGAACCACCTCATCCAGCGCATCAACAGCCGTACCGCTTACGTGCACAACGTAGGCGCGGAGCTCGCGAAGCAGTTCGGCGCTGGGCAGCACGTGGCCATCACGTACGAGAACGGCGCCCTCAAGCGTGTTGAGGCCATCGAGAAGGAGCGCACCCGGGGCCGTGAGGCACCGGAACGCGACACGCCGAAGCGGTCTCTCGACCCGGAAGCGGCTCGCAAGAACAGCTTCCATTTCGCCCGCAACATCATCAAGGGCACGTACGGGGCAGATGTGAAGTTCTATGACCCCGCAAAGCTTGGTCAAGACCCGAGCTTCAAGGGCACGCTCGTTGCCGTGACGGATCACCACGTCATGCAGCGCATCGCGTCCAACAAGTTCGTCGCTCACCAGCGAGAAAACCTCGATGGCGAGATCCACCGTGGCAAGTTCACCCAGGTCGCATACACCAATGGACGCGGCCTGGTGACCGAGCACGATGTGCGTCGTGACCGTGCACCCGCTCCAGAGCGTCCGCGCTCACAGGGGCAGGGCATGTCCCGTTAACAGGCAGTAGGGCTTGCCGTCCCGGGAAACCGGGGCGGCATTTTTTAGACACCACCGGTGCGAATTCGACCCATGACCCAAGCGTCACTTAAAGATTCACGTCGCGCCACTCGCAGTGGGCGAGTGCGCCTTCCGCCCGTGCTGGCTGGCCTGGTCGTCGCATTCCTCGGCAATGTCGCCGCTACCGAATACATTGCAAGCGCGCTGAGCTATCAAGCCGCGCTAGGTGACCCGTGGCTTCATGTGGGCCGAACGGCGATTTATCAGCCCTTCGCTTGGGCCACATGGTTGATCGCGTTTCGGAACATCACCCATCCAGTTCTAGCAGCGGCTTTCCAAGGCGGGGGCATTTGCCTCTTCGTCGGCTTCGCGCTGGGCGTGATCGTCGCGGCCATCTATCGTCACTTTCTTACCCGCGACTTGCAGGTTGAGAACCCCGACCTTCACGGCAGCGCGCACTTCATGAGCGCTGACCAGGTCAAAGCTTCGGGCCTCTATCGGTCAGGCTCCGGCGTTTACATCGGCGGGTGGACTGATCCCAAGACAAAGTCGGTCGAGTATCTGCGCCACGACGGTCCCGAACATATCATCGCGTGGGCGCCCACACGCTCGGGTAAAGGTGTCGGCCTGGTCATGCCCACTTTACTGAGCTGGCCTCACAGCATCGCGGTTCACGACATCAAGGGCGAGGCTTGGGCGCTCACCGCAGGCTGGCGACGTACCCACGCAAATAACCATACATTGCGCTTTGCCCCGACCGAAGCGGACGGCAGCTGTGGATTCAACCCGCTAGAGGAAGTTCGCATCTACACCAAGCGCGAAGTTGCCGACGCGCAAAACATCGCGCAGATGATTGCCGACCCCGAGGGTAAGGGACTTGCTGACCACTGGGCAAAAACAGGTCACGAATTGCTGTCAGCCGGCATCTTGCACGTCCTCTACGCGGAGAAGAATAAAACACTGCGCGGACTAGTGAGCTTCTTCTGCGACCCGACGCGCCCGATCGAGGAGGTCGCCAATGCCATGTTGACTACACAACATGACGTCGACGGGTCGCAAGGTTGGCTTGATCCCATCACTGGCGAGCCCACTCGCGTCCACCCCATGATTGCTGAATCTGCTCGCTCGTTCCTCAACAAATCCGAGAACGAACGATCCGGTGTGCAGTCCACCGCGATGTCATTTCTTACGCTCTATCGCGACCCGATTGTGGAGGGCAACACGGCGCACAGTGATTTCAAGATCGATGACCTAATGAACGACGAGCGCCCGGTTTCCCTTTACATCGTCGTGCCGCCAGCTGACTTGGATCGCATGCGCCCTCTAGTGCGGTTGCTAATCAATCAGATTGTTCGCGGGCTTACTGAGAAGATGGAGTTTGATGGAGGCCGAAGTGTCGCTAGTTACCGGCACCGTCTGCTGCTGTTGATCGATGAATTCCCGTCGCTCGGCAAGCTCGACATCTTCGAAAGCGCGCTAGCTTTCATTGCCGGCTACGGGCTCAAGGCGTACCTCATCGCCCAGGACCAGGCACAGTTGTTGAAGTTCTACGGGGATAGGGAATCCATTACGTCGAACTGTCACATCCGCGTTGCGTACGCGCCGAACAAGATTGAGACAGCGGAGATGCTGTCCAAAATGCTGGGAACGTCGACGGTCGTGAAGCAGACATACAGCTATTCCGGGCGGCGCACCAAATCAACCCTCGATCAAATCTCTACGCAGTTGCAGGAAGTTTCGCGACCGCTGATGACGCCGGATGAAGTCATGCGTCTGCCAGGGCCGAAGAAGAACGCCGAGGGCAGCATCACAGGCGCCGGCGACATGCTTGTTTTCGTTGCGGGGCAGGCCCCGATTTATGGAACGCAGATACTTTATTTTCGCGATCCAACGTTCGACGCCAGGTCGAAGATCCGCGCGCCCGCGGTCAGTGATCGGATTCGCCTGCTGGGTCCTGGAACGCCTGCTATTCCGAGGGCCGCCACTGCCCCGACTGTGGCAGTCCCGCCGACACCAATCGCGGACCCCAGCGAGGACGAGCCGTGGGAGCACCCCCCGCTGGATGATGCGGCGCTGATTCCCGACGACGATACCGAACCGAGCGCAGGCGATGGCACCTTCATTATCCAGGACGAGGGCGACCTGGAATTAGGGGGCGAGTTGATTCTTGGACCGGATGATGTGCCTCCCCCCGAAGAAATCGACGTGCCCTCAGTTGCTGCAAACGAGCCGAGAGTCGCGTCGCCTTCGGTTGATCCATACCTTGCCGCGTCACTGGATTTCGCCGCCGGCAATGGCTCCGCAGGGGGGGCTCAGCCCGCTGCGATGGACCCCTACCTAGCGGCGTCCATCGAGTTCGCCGACAGCGACGGGAGTGCAAGCGAAGATGAGCCCTACGACCCGTTCGCCGACCTGATGCGCATGGCGGCCACGGCCGATGACACTACCGGGCAGGGCGCTTAATGATGCGCCTCCCTTTCTGCAACGACACGCGCTTCGCCGGCTACGTGGGCAACGACGCTGTCTGCCGCTTCGTCGGCGCCGACGCCGTGCCTTCTGTTGCCCTGCGTATCGTTGCCAAGTCGTCGTACAAGGAAGGCGGGGTCTGGAAGACGCAGGATGAATGGGCGACTGCTGTGTTCTGGCGAAAGCTCGCCGAGGAGCTCGTGGCGGCGGGCATCAAGAAGGGCGACTTCATACACGTCGAGGGCAGGCGAAACACCCGGCAGTTCCGCACTGAAGCCACTCGCGGAAAGGCGGGCACCGCCCACGAGATCCTGGTGGAGCGATGGCACCAAGTGTTTGTACCCAAGGACCAGCGTGCCGACGAGGCCCCTGCGAACGAGGTACCCGAGGAAGCGCCATCTCGCGCGGTTCTGCATGGCATGAGGGACCTCGCGTGAGGGCCGTGAGGGCGTTCGCCCGGTTAGTCGGGGGCTTGGCTGTTGCCGCAGCCGTGACCGCCATGGTGGCGGGCCTGGTGGGCTTCCGGATTAATCTTACGAACTCAGTTCCGGCCGGCATTTATCGCGTGGTTGCGGCCCCAGTGGCACGCGGGGCACTGGTGAGCGTTTGCCTCGACCCGACCAACACGGCGGTCCGCGAGGCCATAGCTCGCCACTATTTTCCCGAAGGGCCCTGCCCAGGGCGACTGCTTCCGTTCCTCAAGTACGTCGAGGCTGTGGGTGGCGATACCGTTGTGCTGGGGGACGCGGGCGTGTCGGTCAATGGCCAGGCGGTGCCCAACACCGCCGCGGTCAAGGTCGACTGGGTAGGCAGGCCTATAGCGCGGGCCGCTCGTGGGACCTATCACTTGTCCGCCACACAAGTTCTTCTCCTAGCTACTCATCGGCCCGGCAGCTTCGATGGACGGTACATCGGACCCTCGGAAACGTCCTCGATCCAGGCCGTTCTCAAGCCTATCTGGCTGATTTAAAGCCGCCCTTCCCTGTTGCAATCCGCCTAGAGTGCGATATATTTATACCGCGCTATATGTATATCGGACTCGGCAACAGGGGAGCGGAATGGAGCTGTGGATCACGGAAAAGCCGAGTTTGGCCGAGGCCATCGCCGCGGTCCTTCCTGGCGCGCCCGTTAAGCATCGCACGCACTACGTTGTAGGCCAGATCAACGTCGCCTGGCTCATTGGGCATGCCTACGAGCAGGCCATGCCGGAAGACTACGACCCTCGCTATGCGAAGTGGGATGCCGGCGATCTACCCATCGTTCCGAAGAAGTGGGCACTCAAGCCGAAGGACGGTTCCGCAGCGCAACTCAAGGCCATCGCGTCGCTGCACGCGCAGGCCACGCGAATCATCCACGCTGGCGATCCCGACGCGGAGGGGCAGCTCCTCGTCCAGGAAGTGCTCGATGAGCTTAGGAACAAAAAGCCGGTCTTCCGCGTACTCGTCAACGATTACAACGAAACAAAGGTGCGCGAGGCCATCCGTGCCATGCGTCCCAATACTGACGCGCAGTACGTCGGCTGGCATCAGTGGGCGGAGTGCCGTGGGCGGCTGGACTACCTCTTCGGCTTAAACCTCACGCGCGCCTACACGCTTCGCGGCAGGGCGCTCGGGTACGACGGAGTGCTGACAGTAGGCCGTGTGCAGACGCCTACGCTCGCCATCGTGGTAGCGCGTGACGAGACCATCGAAGGCTTTAAGGCCACACCGTTCTACCGACTGGTAGCTCAATTTGCTCACGATGGGACCGAGTTCTTCGCTTCGTGGAACCCGAAGGCCAATCAAGCCGGGCTCGACACAGAAGGGCGACTCGTCGATTCCCGTGTCGCGCAGCACTTGGTGGCCGAGCTTCTTGGAAAGCAGGCGACCGTAGCCAGTTTTGCGGATACCGCAAAAAACCAGGATGTGCCGCTGCCCTTCGACCTCACCACCCTACAGATGGCGGCGAACGCGCGTTTCGGATATTCGGCGAAGGCCGTCCTCGACGCCGCACAAGAGCTCTACGAGAAGTACAAAGTAACGACGTACCCACGCACGGATTGCCGCTATCTCTCCCTCGCACAGCATGCCGAAACGGTAGGGCGCCTCCGTGCTGTCGCTAAGTCAATGCCAGCGCTTGCGAGCTTAATCGCCCGCGCCGACCCGTCGCGTCGCTCGGCAACATTTGACGACAGCAAAGTCAACGGACCGCACCACGGCATCGTTCCGACCCACCAAGCGGCCGATCTTGCCGCGCTATCGCAGACCGAGCGTGATGTGTACGAACTCATCGTTCGCGTGTACGTCGCGCAGTTCTTGCCGCCCTACCAATATCGCGACCTGAAGGTGGTGATCGATATCGCGGGCGAGGCCTTCGGTGCAACCGGAAGGGTACCTACGGCCCCGGGTTGGAAAGAGGCTTTCGGCGACTCCGAAGACGACCAGGACGAGGACGGCGATGTCGCTGCCCGCGTGGTCCAGAAGCTCCCGACTATGGTTGAAGGACAGCGCATAGCTTGCCTCGGCGTGAGCGCCGAGCCGTCCAAGACCACAGCCCCGAAGCGCTTCACGGAGAGGCTGCTGCTTGGAGCGATGGAAAACATCCAACCGTACGTCAGTGATCCAGCTGCAAGGGCGCGCCTGAAGAAGAGCAAGGGCATCGGCACGCCAGCGACGCGCGCGGGCATCATCGAGGAGCTCAAGCGGCGGCATTTCCTGGCGCTTAAGGGTACGCAGCTGACTTCAACACCAGCGGCGCGCGCGCTGATTCACGCCCTCCCTCGCGTGGCTACCGATCCCGGCTTCACTGGCCTCACCGAATTGACGCTCGACCTGGTGGCCAGCGGCAAGGTCACCCCCGAAGCTTTTCTTGGTCGCACAGCGGACCTGGTGCGCGCGCTGACCGACGAAGCCTCGAAGGCTCCCATGAGCATGCCCATGGCACCAGTCATTCCCTGTCCGAAATGCCGGGAAGGCAAGCTTCGCCTGCGACAACGCTCCGACAAGAAAGGTCGCTTCTGGGGCTGTGATCGCTTCAAAGAGGGCTGCACGGCCGCGTACGACGACAAGCGGGGCAAGCCCGATTTCACGGGCAAATCGTCGCGGCCAGCCGCCAAGACAGCCAAACGCGCCCCGACTAAGCGTGCCCCGCGCAAAGGCGCCGGCGGAGCAGCAAAATGACTCCTTCAGCCATCCTCGCACTTGGCTTGGCGTGCGCGCCGAACGTCGCGCCGTCGACCTTGCAAAGCATCGTCGCCCAAGAGAGCGACGGCAATCAGCTGGCAATTAACCTAAACGACGGGCGTCTGATGCGACAGCCGGCCACGAAGGCCGAAGCTGTTATGTGGGCAGCGTGGTTGCGAGCGCACGGCCGAAACTTTGACGCTGGCCTGATGCAGGTCAACTCCGTGCATTGGGATCGCTTAGGTCTCACAGCGGAATCGATTTTCGACCCTTGCACCAACGTGCGATCGGGCGGACAGATCCTCACCGAGGCGTACATACGCGCGGCCAAGCAATACGGTCCTGGCTCGCGCGCATTGCTTGCTGCGATCTCCGCGTACAACACCGGAAGCCTCACGCGAGGCTTCCACAACGGCTACGTCCGGAATGTTCTCAAGAAGGCGGGCGTGAACGCCGGCGTTCCGCCTATCGATGACGCGTCACGCCCGGCAGCGCGGCGGTCACTTGTCCTCACAGCGGCCATGACCCCGCCGCCAGCTGCCATCAACTGGCAGGCACAACCCGATTGGTCCGCCACCACTGTCTACCCCGCACAACCCACGAGGGAACCCTAAGCTATGACATTCCGCCAGCTTATCGCCGGCATCGCCACCGCGTGCCTCAGTCTGGCCGCGAACGCAGCGATGCAGGGCCGCTACGACTTCAACTACCACGTCGACAACGCCTCAGGTGTTGGCATCGTGCGGGCCTTCGACGATGGCAAGAATACCGTTCTCGCATTCAGCAACCTTGCCTCTACGGCTCCCAGCTTTACGGCGTCCGATGGTTCGCCCATTGCCTTTCGCGCAATCGATAACTACGCCGTACTTCCAGGCATCCAGCACAACGTGTTGATCTTCGTCCGTGGTGTCACGGGCCATCTGCAGTACGGCGCTCCCGCCGCTACGCCGGTGACCCCTGTCGCCGTCGAGACGCCCTCTTTGCCGCGCCCGGTGCCTGTCCTGGCGCCCCCTCCTGCCCCCAAGGCGCCGGTCGCGGCAAACCCCCTCGTAACGCCAATCAACGCTACTGGGGCTGCTAAGACAGCTCCAGTGGCGCCCGCCGTCGCTACAAAACCAACCACCGAGGCGGAGGTGGGTAAGACCACGACAGATACCAAGGCGAAGCCATCCGCGGCACAGACTTTCGCCACGCAAGGCATTGCCGAGCGGCCACCCGTGCCAGCGCCCGTGACACCGGTCGTCGTGTACTCCATCCGCGCTGGCCAGACCTTGCGGCAAGCGGTGGAACAGTGGGCTGTGAAGGCTGGCTACAAGGTTGTGTGGCAACCGGACTACGCGTTCGACATCGAGGCTGATGCGTCTTTCCCTGGTGACTTCATCACTGCGGTCACAGCCCTCTTCGACGCCTATCGCCAGGCCAAACAACCTCTCTTCGTCGACATCTACCCGAGCCAACACCTGGTCGTCGTCTCCGCCTCCGCTGAAAAGGCCATGAAATGAGCATGTCACGCCTGCCCTCCTTTACGTCGGTCGTCGCGCTCACGCTACTTGCCGGATGCACGTCGCTGCAGACGATCCATCACACAAACGACCAGGTCGACCAGGACGACCGTGAGGCGACCGCCTCCATAGCAGCGGCCCGCGCAACATCAGCACCACCGAAGCGCGACGCGGTGCAAGTCCACATCGGTGAGCAGTGGGTGTCGACTAAAGCGGTCCCGTTAGCCAAGCAGCTGCCGGCTGAACTTCGCTGTCCTGTCACCTTCGGATCGAGCGACGGCAACGTGTTGCTCGCGCTGGCCCAGGTGATCTCCAAACAATGTCACGTCCCTGTGCGCGTGACGCCTGACGCCTTGACGGCCATCGGCGTCGGCCCTTCGGCCGCGCAAGGCAACGCCGTCGCGGCCGGCCCTGCTCCCATCCTGCCCCCCGGGGCCGTAGCTGTCCCGCCGATATCTGGCATGCCCGGAGGACTTAGCGCCTCAATGACAGGGGCCGTATCCGCGAATAACAACGCGCTTGCCGCCGCTCTTGCGGACGTTCGTTACGACAACGTGCCCCTGGATGAGCTCCTCAACGCGCAGACCGCGCGCTTGGGAATCAGCTGGAAGTACGAAGACGGTTCGATCTCGATCTATTACCTCGACACGCGCTCTTTCACCCTGTTCTCCATCCCGACGACCACGAATATGCAGTCCGTCGTGACGAGCGGGACCACAACATCCAACGGCACCTCGGGCGGCACTGCGGGCGGCGGCGGCGCCTCCGGGGGTTCGAGCAGCGGTGGCATCGGCGGAAACAATGGTTCCGCTCAGTCGACTGAAGTCACCCTCAAGACCTCCGTTGCGGACGACGTGGTCGCCGCCGTGAAGTCAATGATTAGCCCCAGCGGCCGCACGGCATTCTCGCCGGCGACGGGGAAACTCACCGTCACGGACACGCCCGAAGTGCTGAACCGCATCGGATCGTACATCAAGGATCAGAACAAGACCCTTTCGAAGCAGGTGCTTCTTAACTTCCGCATCCTGACCGTCACTGTCACGGACAAGAACAGCCTTGGGCTGAATTGGGACGCGATTTACACAAACTTGGCGCGCAACTACAACATCAAGCTCAATAGCGCTTTCCAGGCAGATTCCGCAGCGACCACGGCAGGCATCAACATCCTGACTGGGTCGTCGAAGTGGTCCGGCTCGAATGCGATGGTTGACGCATTAGCAAAGCAGGGCCACGTCTCGATGCTGACCCAGCCCTCCGTAACCACGCTCAACATGGAGCCCGTACCGGTCCAGGTCGCCAAGCAAACGGCCTACCTGGCGCAATCGCAGACGCTCATCGGCGGTGGCACGAGTGACCTTGCGCAGAACAGCTTGACGCCCGGCACAGTAACCGCCGGCTTCAATATGAACGTGATGCCATTCGTCTTGCCAGACGACGAATCCATGCTTTTGCAGTTCAGCATCAACCTGTCATCGCTCGATCAGATACGCACGTTTACGTCAGGCAACGCCAGTGTGGAGTTGCCTGAACTCTCGCAGTCGATTTTCTCGCAGAAAGTGCGCCTCAAGAGCGGCGACACTCTCGTGCTTTCTGGCTACGAACAGAGCGCCTTGAACGGGCAACGCCAGGGCGCGGGCGACTCGCATTTTTGGGCCTTCGGTGGCGGTGGATCGACGGACAATCAGCGTCAGGTCATAGTGATCCTCATCACTCCCGTGGTCCTGGACTGAGCCCGGCCATGGAGACCAACGATCACGCACTGCCCAGTGTCGACGTGTTGCGTGTCAACGGCCAGTCATTCGTCTCTGGCCTGTACTGGCAGACGCTACGCAAGGCCGTGTCTTTCGAGGCTGAAGCCAAGGAATACGGCAAGAAGAATGGCATGGACGTCGTCACCATCCGCAAGACGCAGCTGGTGATTCAAGCCGGCTTCGCCCCCAAAGGCGACCAGGCTCTCAAGGGCATGTACTCCCTCGCCGCCGCCCTCGCCCAGGGGCTCGGTGACAACTGGCTGGGCGCGTTTCCGTTGAACGACGGCTCCGATCGCTACGCGTTCGTCGCTGTCCTCGATGGCGGAATCATGCCTGGCCGGGACATTGTGGGTTCCCGGGAGGTTGTCGAAGAGAAGCTGCGCGAGACGTACGGTCTAGTTCTCGGCTCGCAGGGCGCTAACAAGTGGGATCGCACGATCGCGCCGGCTAGTTGGGAATTTGGTGGTGAGGCGCTCACGCTCGAGGAGCTACTGCATCCTCGTGCGTTCACGAGTAAGGCGAAACTAAAGCCGCTTTCGTTCGGCATGACCCGCCGCGAGTTGGCGGTGTACGGCGGCACTATGCTTGGCCTGGTCGCGCTCTCCATCGGGGGCTTGACCGTCAAGCATTACCTGGACGCAAAGCACGAGCAGGAGAGGCTTGCAGCCGCACGCGCGCTTCTGGACGCGCAGCGCGCCGCAGCTGCCAGCCACCCGGCGCCGGCGCCTCTCGTGCCGGCACATCCGTGGGGCACGTCCGCGCCCGCCATCGACTTCGCCCGCGCCTGTGATGACGCCCAGGGTTCGTTTCCGCTGTCCGTGGCAGGCTGGGTGGTCGGTAAGTCCATTTGCGTGCCCGGAAGCGTCACCGCGTCCTACAAGCGCAATGGATCGACCTCGCTGGACCTCTTCCGTGGCAGCGCCAAGCGCTTGTTGCATTCCGACGCCAAGGTTTTCGACAACGGCGAGAGCGCGGTCATCGCCGGTCCGCTGGCTCGAATGCCTGCGTCCGACGAGGGCCTGCGAGCCGACTTCGATGCGACCACTGCATTCGTGTCGCATTTCCAGGACCTCGGCTTGAAGGTCGACCTCCTGGCCGTCGCCGACCCCGTACCGCCTGCGTCGAATGGCAAAACGCCACCGCCTGCCCCGCTGCCGTGGAAAACCTACTCCTTCAAGTTCGAAACACAGCTTACGCCGAGCTTCGTCCTGGCCGGCATGGAGCTCAGCGGCTTGCGGGTGCACGAAATCGACGTCGCCCTAAAGGACGGCGCTAATCCCGAACTCATCTGGACCATTGCTGGAGAACTCTATGTCCTGCGTTAAGCACTTCATCTTCGCCCTCGCCGTGCTCGTGACAGGCATCGCAGCAGCGAGTGATGTCCCCACCGTGTCGGACCTGGCCAGCGTGCAAGCCGAGCGCATCATGCTTAGCGCGCGCGTCGAACGAGCCAAGGCGGAAGCCGCACTCGCGGCTTACGGCGCCGTGCCAACCAGCGCCGCCACCGGCACCGTGCCTCCCACGCTACGCATGGTGTATGGCAGCTACGGAGTGAACTACGGCCTTTTCATCTACTCCACGGGCGGAACGGCGACCGGCAAGCCCGGCGACCCCATCCCAGGCCCCTACAAGGTGAAGGCTGTGACGTTACAGGGTGCCGACCTGGTCGATGCCCACGGCAACGTGGTGCGCGTCCCCCTTACCAACAGCGCCCCCATCGAGCCGAGCAAGGCCAGTCAGAACACCAACGGCGGCCAGAGCCTATTTCCCGTCGGGCCAATGCCTATGTCCGTACCGCCCGCTGGCCCGGGCGCCTGAGGACGCGCGCCGACATGAGCGCTCAGCCTAAGTCCAGCGCAACATTCGTGCTCCCGGTTGTGGCCTCCGCGCCCACGCCGACGTCTGCCGAGATCATCCAGCTGCAAGGTCAGTTTCCCCGCGTGCTGTCGGCGGAGGCCGGGCAGCTGCTCGCCGACGGCGACCTTCGCAAGCGCGCCTGCCTATTAACCGATCCCGAAGGCCTGCGGGGGCAGCTGCACATCTCGCAGGCGCATCGCATCGATCACTCGGTTCTCAGTTACGAGGAACGCATCCGACGATCGGGCGTGGCGTTTACAACCGTGTCTTCGACGCTCGAAGACATCGCCAAGCTGTACCACGGGTACGAAGAACAAACGAGCAAGGGCACTGACGACAGCGCAAATCAAACGCGGATCATCAATCTCGCGCGCGATGCGGCCGCCCGGGGCGCCTCCGACATCCACTTCTACGTCAAGACCGGTGTATGTCAGATCCGCTTCCGGATCCACGGCGTCCTCAGCACACAGAAGAAATACCAGTTCACTGCCGAAGAAGGCCTCTCGCTCATTCGCACGATGTACAACACCATGTCCATGGAGGGAGAGACACAGCTTGACCCCTCGCGGGAGCAGGACGCCCAGCTGCAGCAGCAATTCGCCGAGAAGGCAAAGCTCACCGGCTCACGAATCGCGACGCGGCCCGCTATCGAGCGCGGTTTGCTAGTAGTCCTCCGCCTCATGCTGCCGGACGACGGCAAGAGCGTCACGCTGGAAAGCCTGGGCTACCTACCCGAACAGCTGAAACAGATCAACTATATGACCGCGCGCACGCACGGCATCAATATCTTTACTGGCGTTACTGGCTCGGGCAAGAGCACGAGCCTGAAGGCTTGCGTTGAGCAGACGATGGCACTGGCCAACCAAGAGCTCCACGGCATCACGCTCGAATCCCCCACCGAATATCGTTTAAACGGAGAGGGCATCGTGCAGACGCCCGTCAACGGCGCGAAGGACAAGGACGGCTGGGCTCGCGCCATTAGGAATGCTATGCGCCTTGACCCCGATCTCATCATGATCGGTGAGATTCGTGACCCTGCATCCGCAACCACCGCATTCGACGCGGCGCAAACGGGTCACGTAGTGTGGAGCACGCTGCACACCAACGACGCCGCCGCCTCCCTGCAGCGTCTGAAGCGGCTCGGCGTTGACGAGGACTTCCTGTTTGACCCGAGCCTGGTGACGGGCCTCATTAACCAAAGCTTGGTCCCGAAGGTCTGCTCTAGCTGCTCGCTCCCGTACGCCGGCAACGAAGATCGGGTTCCCGAGGACGTCAAGGAACGCTTGATCCGCGTATGCGGCGACGGTGGCGTGGACCATGTCCGCCTCCGCGGTGACGGTTGTGCGCAGTGTCGCGACACGGGCGTCTCGGGCCGCACTGTCGTTGCGGAGGTCATCACGCCTACGCCGGCTTTCATGGACATCTATCGACGTGAGGGGAAGCTCCCGGCGGTCCAGCATTGGGTTTCGCAGGGGGGCGTCACTAAGCTCGCCCACCTGGTCCGCTTGGTCCGTGAGGGTACTGTCGATCCCGTGCAGGCCGAGCGTGTCATCGGACCGCTGACCCAGGATTCCCTCGCGATTGGCGCCAGCCCCGCCGGAGGCGCGGCATGATCCTGACGGCGCAGATCGGCCAGCTACAGGACTGGTTCATCCGGAGCCAATTCAACGCGGACGCACGCGTGGACTTCTACGAATCCGTCGGCACTCTGTTGGAGAACGGAAAGTCGCTGCTTGAGTCGCTGAAGACCATGCATGCCAGTGCGAGCGACGAAGGGAAGAAACCCAATCAACCAGCGGCGGTGGTGATGTACGACTGCCTGACCGGGCTTCGTGACGGCCAGTCTTTCTCCGCGGCGATCGCTCGCTGGGTTCCACCCCATGAATCGTCCCTGATCGCCGCAGGCGAGGCCGCAGGCAGTGTGGAGGCCGCATGCGCGCAGGCGTGCCAGACAATCAACGACCAGCGCGGACTCGTCGGCGCCGTGGTCAAGGCGCTGGCTTACCCCGCCTTCCTCATCCTCGCCCTATGCGGTGTACTTGCACTGATCGGCTACGGCATCGTGCCTGACCTTTTGAAAGAAGGCCCCGTAGAGGCCTGGAAAGGTACGACCTACGTGATGATCCGTACGGGGCTGGCGGTCCGCGCCGTGGGGCCGTATGCCCTGGCCCTGCTAGTCGTGTTCCTCACGGCCGTTGCCGTGTCGCTGCCACGTCTCACCGGTCGCCTGCGCGATCGCATCGACAGCATCGCCCCATGGAGCATCTATCGGGTCCTGATGGGGACGAGCTTCCTGCTCAACATCGGGACGATGCTCACCGCCGGCGTGGCCCTGCAGGACTGCATGCTCGTCATGATGCGTCACGCCAACCCGTACCTGCATGAGCGCCTCTCAGACGCATTACGCGGCATCCGCGTTGGTAAGACCCTCGGCGAAGCACTGAAGGACGCCGAGCATAACTTCCCAAACGCACGGGCCGTCCGATACCTGGTAGACCTCTCCGGCGAACACGGGTTCTCCCTAGTCGTTCAACGCTTCGCCAGGCGCGAGCTCGACCGCAGCATTCGGCAGATCACGAAGAACTCGAAGGTTCTCGGGATCGTCCTGACGCTCCTCGTCGCTGGTGCGTGCGCTCTCTTCATCCTCGGCACGATGGGCATTGCACAAGCCGGTCGGGCCTCGTTCGGCCACTAAAACAACCACACACCACGGAGTTAGACACATGCGCAACCGAAACGCCGCGTTCCAGAAGAAGCAGGACCAGAAGGGCTTCACGCTCATCGAATTCATGATCGTTGTTGCCCTGATCGCGGTCTCGATTCTGGCAATCCTCGGGTACAAGTCGCTCGCCAAGTCAGACAGCACCACCGGAACGGAAACCAATAACGTCGCCGTCATGACGACCAAGATGCCCAAGCTGAAGGCCGCCGGGTCGTATGGGACCAGTGGTACCGATCTGATGCCGGCCCTGATCGCCTTGGGCGGCGTCCCGAGCACCATGTCGATCACTGGCAACACCGTGACCAACTCATGGGGCGGTAGCGTTACTGCCTCTTCAACCGGCCCGGGCTACACCATTACCTACAACAACGTGCCCAAAGATGCCTGCGTGTCCCTCGCCGGCGGAATGTCGGGTGGCTCGTCTGGCGACATGACCACCTCGATTAACGGCGGTAGCGCCATTAGCGGTGCTGTTCAGGGCTCGCAGTCCGCCACCGCCTGCAGCAGCGAGACCGCCAACACCGTCGCGTGGACCTATACCAACTAACTGGGCACGCGCATGAGCCTCGCCAATCTCAATATGGTCGATCTTTACATCGGCCACGGCTATTGCGACTACACGGCGTCGGTTGGCGACGACGCCGTGCGTTCGTTGCTGCCGGCGAACCTCACGGAAGAAGTCGAGCTACTGGCTGCCGAGTGTGCCCGCCTGTACGGCGCGGATGTGCAGCCTGAATTCGCGCTCGAATTCGGCGGGGTGCGGTACCGCGTTACTGCCACTATGGATGTGGCGAACAAGGCGGTGTTCGTACTCAACCGTGCCAGTGCCACGCTTCGAAAGACGTCCACGCTTGGTCACCCGCCACACATCCGCGAGCTGATCCTCTCGTCCGATACGAGCGGCCTGGTCCTCCTTGCCGGCTCCCCCGGTTCCGGGAAGACGACGGCGGCTGGTTCGTACCTGGTCGAGCGACTAGAGCGCAATGGCGGGCGGGCATGGGCGATCGAGGATCCGCCCGAGCTCATGCTCGATGGGGAACATGGCAAGGGTCGCTGCACACAGGTCCCTGTGTCTCGGCGGGCAGGCGGTTACGGAGAGCAGCTGATCCGTGCTGTAAGGGCACGCATTAAAACTATCCTCATAGGCGAGATCCGTGATCCGCTCACGGCGCGCGAGGTCGTCCTGGCTAGCAATAACGGCCATCTCATCATTTCGACGATCCACGCCGACACGGTGGCGAACGCCTGCCGACGTGTCATCGAGCTCGCCGAGGGCGCGGGAATCACCAATGGTGCAGCCATGCTGGCCGATGGACTGGCCGCCGTGATCCACCAGAAGCTGCAGAGACCAGACGCTGTAACACCTAACCGCCCGGTTGCAGTGATCGCCCGGACCCTTTCACTGCGGCACCAGGGAACGGACGCGATTCGCTCGCGCATCCGAGAGTCCCGACTGGACCTACTGCAGCAGGACGTACTCGAACAAGCCAATAGGAGCTCATGGCAATGACGGCCCCCGATAAGCGCCACGCGCGCGGCTTCACCCTCCTGGAATTCATGATCGTCACCGTGCTGACTGCGATAGCGCTGCTAGGCTTAGTCCAGCTGTGGAAGGCCAACCAGCGGACCGTAACAAATGCCGCCGTCGCCGCACAGTTGAAGACGATCTCAAGCGCTGCCGACGCCTATACCAAAGCTAATCGTGCGGCGCTCATCGCCGCCGCTGGTCCGACGACGCCGGTTAGCGTGACCTACGCGCAGTTGATCGCCTCGGGCGGCCTTGACCCCAACTTCCCCCTCAAGAACGCTTACGGGCAAAACTACCTGGTTGCGGTCATCCAACCCTCAGCGGGATCGCTCTACACCTTGGTGTCGACCTACGGCGGAACCAACATGTCCGGCGACGACGTCGTCGAGGCCGCTCAGCTGGCAGTGAAGAACGGCGTGCCGGCGGGCTACACGTCCGGCGTGGCGCCGGTCGCTCCTATCGCCGGTTGCACTGGAAGCCCTGCCGCGTACAGCCGCGGAGCGTTCGGGGATTGGTGCACGATGCTCGCGCCTTTCGGCCTGGCGGGGACGGTGGCCACCGGCCACGTCCAATCCGCGATCTTCTTCGCCAATGCAGCGACGGTCGATGACTATCTCCACCGGTCCGCGACACCTGGTAGTCCGGAGCTAAATCGCATGTCAACGGCCATCGACATGGCCACCAACAACATCACCAACGGCGGCACGATTGCCGGCTCCGTGCTGTCGGCCAGTGGCAACGTCACGCTTAATGGCGCCTCGATCGTGGGGAGTGCCGCAAATCTCTCGTTACGTGCCCCGGGTGCCATCTACATTCAGAATCCCAGCCTCGCGGCGACCGATATCGCGGTGGTCCGCAACATCACTGATGACGGCACGGGCCAGTTCGTTGCCAACGGCATCGTCGCCCGGTCGCAGGTCTATTCTTACGGCAGCGTGTACTCCGCCGGTCAGATCTCCACGCCATCCCTCGTGCAGGGTGGCACGGTGACATCTACCGGCGAGACATACACGGCCGGCTGGTTTCGTAGCGGCGGTGACACCGGCTGGTACTCCACGAAATGGGGTGGCGGTTGGTACATGGCAGACAGCACTTGGTTGCGCGCCTATGGCGACAAGGGCATCTACACCGGGGGCCAGATCCAGGGCGGCAGCGTTGTTTCCAACGGTCGCATGACAGCGAACGAGTATTTGCAGGTCGTGGGCGGAGCCGCCACTGGCGGCGGCTGTAGCCCCAACGGCCTGCTAGGCCGCGCATCGGATGGCACCCAGCTCGTCCAGTGCAAGAACGGCGTGTGGTCCCGCCTTGGTGGTTATTCCAACTTCACCATCGTGATTGGCCCAAATCAGGCAGGGCTCAACAACTCGTTGGCAACCTGTCCCGCCGGCTGGACCATGCTATCCGGCGGCTCGCAGATCATGAACAACCCCTACGGCGAGCTCCCTGGCGCGCAGAGCTACCCGTTCAACTCGAACACTTGGCTTGCCGAGTCCACCGACGTGCGCGTTGCCGTGCGCGCCTACGCATTCTGCGCGAGCTAGGAGGTTGGCATGCAGATTCTCTTCTCAGCGCTGTTTATTTTCCTGCTGGCAGTGGCGGGTATTAGCAGGGTAGCCGTCATTCGTGGTGACCAACAGGCTGGCGAGTCGGCTGCTGTGGCTATGAGCGTTGGTGTCTACAGCAACTTCGTAAGCCAGTACGCCCGGGCCAATCCAACCTATTCCGGCACGGTAGCGAACGCGAGTCTCTCCTTACCTCCCTACTTCGCACCCCGAGCGGCTGTGCGCAATTACGTCGCTGCAGGCGTTGC
>Ga0070658_10000519_pt1 | contig 33450 bp, 25 predicted proteins | sample KBSC13metaG_FD_64664 | JGI IMG/M metagenome (GOLD analysis project Ga0070658, IMG submission 64664) | Corn rhizosphere microbial communities from Kellogg Biological Station, Michigan, USA - KBS C1-3 metaG | ecosystem: Host-associated > Plants > Roots > Rhizosphere > Soil ... | reverse complement strand
GTCGACGCGATGGGCAACCCGCTCTATGTAGGAAACGCCACGCAGTTCCAGCCCGGATACATGCCCTTCTCATACTCGGTGCAGCCCATCACCACGCCCGTCTCCGGAAACTTCGACATCGAGGTCATCAGCGGATCGTTCGAGGACACGATGCTCTACATCTATCAGGGCTCGTTCAATCCCGCGTCTCCGCTGACCAACCTGGTCGTCGCGAACGACGATCAGGCGGCCACGTACCTGTCCAAGATCACCTCCTGGCCGCTGACCGCCGGCGTCTCGTACTACCTGGTGGTGACCAGCTATGACCAGGGTGTCACCGGCACCGTCAACTTCCAGGGCTCGGGACCGGCCACGCTGGTCGTCGCCCCTGCGTCGGCGCTCACCGTCTCGGGCTTGGCCTCGTCCGTCACCGCTTGTTCCTCTGGAACGGTGACCGTCAGCGCCAAGGACTCGGGCGGAGCCACGGCGACCGCCTACAGGGGCACCGTTCACTTCACCAGTTCGGACGCGCAGGCGTCCCTGCCCGCGGACTACACCTTCGTGGCCGGCGATAACGGGGCGCACACCTTCAACGTCGCGCTGAAGACGGTGGGGACCCAGTCCATCACCGTCACCGACACGACCTACGGGCTCACCGGCTCGCAGAGCGGCATCACCGTGCAGGCGGCGTCCGGTCGAACGGTCACCATCCAGAGCGGCGGCACGCAGACCGTCGCCAACGGAACGTCGTTCTCCCCTTTGCAGGTCAAGGTGACGGACAATTGCGCCAGCAACCCCATCTCCGGTGTCGTGGCGACCTACGCGGCTCCCGGCAGCGGCGCCTCGGCCACGCTGGGCTCGACGACGGCGACCACCAACTCGAGCGGACTGGCGTCGGTCACCGCCTCGCCGAACGGCACGCTGGGCAACTACAACGTGACCGTCACCATCCCGGGCGGCTCGTTCGCGACCTTCTCGCTGACGAACACCGTCGGTCCGGCGTCGAAGGTGACGCTGGTCAGCGGTAGCGGGCAGACCGCCGGCCTGGGCGCCGCCTTCGCCAGCCCTCTGGTCGCTCAGGTCACGGACGCGTACAACAACAGCGTCTCGGGCGCCCAGGTGACGTTCAGCGCGCCAGGTTCAGGCGCGTCGGCGACGTTCACCGGCAATCCCGCCACCAGCAACGCCGGTGGACAGGCCTCGGTGACGGCGACCGCGAACGCCACGAACGGCACGTACACCGTCACGGCGTCGGTGACCGGCGGCAGCACCAGCGCCTCGTTCTCCCTGACGAACATGATGCCGACCATCATCATCATGCCCACCAGCATCACGCTGGCGCCTCGGGCGTCCACGACGTTCCTGGCCAGCGGCGGCAGCGGAAGCGGCTACTCGTTTGCGTTGACCAGCCACCCCTCGGGCGGGAGCATCAACGCCACCAGCGGCGTCTACGTGGCCGGGCCTGTCGGCGGCACCATGGACACCGTGACCCTGATGGACTCCATGGGCACGATGACCACGGCGACGGTCACGGTGGGCCCCGGGGTCAGCGTAACCCCGTCAGCGCCGTCGATCGCGCCGCGGGGCAGCCAGACGCTCGTCGCTTCCGGCGGCAGCGGCACCGGGTACACGTATGCGCTCACCACGAACAATTCGCAGGGATCCATCGGCGCCACCACGGGCGTCTATACGGCTGGCGCGACCGCCGCCGTCACCGACGTGGTCACCGTGACCGACTCGCTGGGCAACACGGCCACCGTGACCATCGTCGTCGGCTCGGGCGTCGCGGTCACGCCCATGACCGTCACCGTCGCCCCGCGGGGCAGCCAGGCGCTGGTGGCCTCTGGTGGCTCGGGCAGCGGTTACAGCTTCGCGCTGTCGAACAACCGCTCCAACGGGTCGATCACGCCCGGCGGCGTCTACACGGCCGGCAACACCGGCAGCGTCACCGACGTGGTGGCCGTGACCGATTCGCTCGGCAACACCGGGGTGTCCACGATCACCGTCGGTCCCGGCGTCTCCATCACCGGCGGCGCCGGGACCAGCCCGCCGCGGGGGGCGCTCGACTTCGCGGCGACCGGCGGCAGCGCCACCGGCTACATGTTCACGCTCACCACGAATGGCTCCGCCGGCACCATCTCGGCGGCGGGGCACTACGTGGCCGGGCCGACCGGCAACACGACGGACATCATCAAGGTGACGGACTCCCTGGGGAACATCTCCACCACCTCGGTGATGGTGGGGGCGCCCGTCTCCATCTCGCCCACGGCGCCGCACGTTGCTCCACGGGGCACCACCACGCTGACCGCGGCGGGTGGCAGCGGCACCGGGTTCACCTTTGCCATCAGCACGAACGTCTCGGGGGGCAGCATCGGCGCCTCGTCGGGCACCTACACCGCCGGCGCGGCGGCGAACGCCGTCGACGTCGTCACCGTCACTGACTCGCTGGGCAACACGGCCACCGTGAACGTGTCCGTGGGGGCGGCGCTGTCCGTCACCCCCGGCAGCACCACCGTGGCCCCGAAGGGGTCCGTCACGGTCCTGGCCAGCGGAGGCAGCGGCAGCGGCTACACCTTCGCGCTGACCACCAACGGCTCCGGCGGCACGGTCAATCCCACGACGGGACGTTATGTGGCCGGCGCGGTGGGCTCGACCACGGACGTGGTGACTACGACGGATTCGTTACACAACAGCGCGACCACGACCATCACCGTCGGAGCCGGCGTCAGCCTGACACCGGCGGCCACCATCGTGGCGCCGCTGGGCCAGGTGGCGCTGACCGTATCGGGCGGCAGCGGCACGGGCTACACGTTCTCGCTGACCACGAACGGCTCCAGCGGGACGGTCGACGCGTCCTCGGGCCGCTACGTCGCGGGGGCGCTCGGCTCGACGGTCGACGCCGTCACCGTCACGGACTCACTGGGCAACACCAGCACCAGCACCATCACGGTGTCGGCGGCCCTGGCCACCGCGGCGGCCTCGCTGACCTCCGCCCCGGGCGAGGGGCACGCGCTGGTGGTCACCGGCGGGGCCGCCCCGGCCGTGTTCGGATTGACCGCCAACGGCTCGGGCGGCAGCGTCGACCCCGCCACGGGCGCCTACGTGGCGGGCCACACCGCGGACAGCACCGATGTGGTGACGGTCACCGACGCCAACGGCGCCACCGTGCTGATCACCGTCGCCGTGGGTCATGGCATCACCGTCACGCCGGCCACGCCCGGGGTCGCGCCCCGCCAGAGCCTCACGTTCACGGCCGAGGGCGGCAGCGGCGCCGGCTACACCTTCGCGCTGTCCACCAATGTCTCAGGCGGCACCATCGATCCCACCACCGGCGCTTACACGGCCGGCCCGACGGCGGCAGTCGTCGACGTCGTGACGGTGACCGACTCGTTCCAGAACAGCGCCTCGGTCGGCGTCTCGGTGGGCGACGCGCTGTCGCTGAACCCGTACACGGTCTCGCTGGCACCGCGCCAGACGTTTCCCTTCACGGCCACGGGCGGCACCGGCAGCGGCTACCAGTACTCGCTGACCACGAACGGCTCGGGCGCCACCATCGACGCCACCACGGGCGCCTACCAGGCCGGCAGCACCCCCAACAGCAAGGATGTCCTGAAGGTCGTCGATTCGGTCGGCAACATGGCCGTCGCCACCGTGATCGTGGGGACGGGCCTGGTCCTCACCCCCAGCACGCTGCAGGTGGCGCCCCGCTCGTTCACCACGCTGATCGCCAAGGGCGGCAGCGGCGCCGGATACGCGTTCACTCTGATGACGAACGCCTCGGGCGGGACCATCCAGAACACCAGCGGCATCTATCACGCTGGCCCGACGCCGGGCGCGACCGACGTCGTGGTCGTGGCCGACTCGCTGGGCAACACCGCTACCGCCACCATCACGGTGGGGGCGGGCGTCACCGTGTCGGCGGGCTCGCTGACCACGCCGCCCCTCGGTCACCTGACCTTCGTCGCGGCGGGCGGCGGGGGCGGCGATTATCAGTACGAGCTGCGCAAGAACGGATCGGGCGGGACCATCGACGGCTCGTCGGGCGAATACACGGCGGGCGACCTGCCGGGAACGACCGACACCATCGTGGCCACGGACGCGCTGGGGAACAGCGCCAGCGTGGACGTCACGGTCGGCGCCGGGGTCAGCGCGCTGGCGACGCCGAACGCGGTGGCGCCCGGCGGTTCGTCCACCCTCACCGCCACGGGCGGCTCGGGCACGGGCTACACGTTCACGATGCGGACGAACAACTCGGGCGCGACCGTGAACAAGAAGGGCGTCTACACGGCCGGCACGGCGGGGGGCGTTCAGGACATCGTGCGGGTCACCGACGCGCTGGGCAATCACGACGACGTGGTCATCGTGGTGGGCGATGCGGTCGGCATCGATCCCCCCACGGCTTCCGTTCCGCCGGGAGGCCACGTGACCTTCACCGCGTTCGGCGGTCAGGGGACGTACACGTTCAGCCTGGCCACGAACGCGTCGGGGGGCACCATCGACGCCGCCACGGGCAGCTACCTGGCCGGCAGGATCGCGAACGTGACCGACGTGGTGATGGTGGCCGACGGACTGGGCAAGCAAACCACCGCCACCATCGACGTGGGCGACGGCGTCTCGCTGACACCGAAGAGTCGGGCCCTGGCCCCCCAGGGGACGATCGCGTTCGCGGTGACGGGCGGCGCGGGCAACGGGTACCTGTTCAGTCTGGCGACGAACGCGTCCGGCGGAACGATCGACATGGCGACGGGCTTGTACACCGCCGGCAAGACCGGCAACGTGACCGACGTGGTCTCCGTCACCGACACGCTCGGCAACACCGATCAGGCGTCCGTCATGATCGGCTCGGGGCTGGTCTCGACCGTCACCGTCGGCAAGGTCACGCCACACGGCACGACGGTCATCACCGTCTCCGGCGGCACAGGGACGTACACCTTCTCGTTCGTGACCAATGGCTCGGGGGGCTCGTTGAACGCGGTGACCGGCGCGTACACCGCCGGCATGAAGGGCGACAGCGACGACGTCATCGACATCGTCGACGGGAACGGGGCGCACGCGACGGTGACCGTCCACATCGGACCCTCTCTGGCGCTCACGCCCGGGTCGCCTGCGTCGGTCGCCACGGGGAAGTCGCTGACCTTCGTCGCCAGCGGGGGCAGCGGCACCGGCTATACGTTCAAGCTGCTGTCGTCACCGTCCGGGGGCAGCGTGAACGCGACCACCGGCGTTTACACAGCCGGCAAGGTAGCCGGCACTGACACCCTGCAGGTGACGGACTCGCTGGCCAACGTCAGTCAGGTGTCCATCCAGGTCACCACGGCGACGGCCGGCACAAAGGCGTCCAGCGGCTCCGGCTGCTCCTGCGACAGCAGCGCGGCCGCTCCCGCCGGAACGCCGTGGCTGCTGATCGCGCTGGCGGCAGCCGCCCTGCTGGCCCGCCGCCGCGCCGCCCGGCGGTGACGCCAGGCCCGAAGGCCGAATAGCCCGAAGGCCGAATAGCAAGAAGGCCGAATAGCCCGAAAGCCCGAAAGCCCGAACCACCGCAAAGCTGCACCCGCAGACTTCCGATAAATAAATTGCTGTCCGCGGTGGTAATTTCATTGCGGCGATATTTGTTGATTGACGACCGCGTGCAAAAAGAAATACGATCGGCCCGCGATGTCGGACCAATACGTTGGAGAGATCCGGATGTTTGGGGGCAACTACGCGCCAGACGGCTGGTTCCCGTGCGACGGGAGGGTGCTGCCCATCGCCAACTACGAAATTTTATACACGCTACTCGGCACGCAATATGGAGGGGACGGGCAAAGCAACTTCGCGTTGCCCGACCTGCGCGGGCGCCTGCCCGTACACCAGGGACAGCAACCCGGGCGGCAGATGTTCCCATTGGCCCAGCAAGGCGGCGCCGAGACCGTGACGTTGGCGCCCGGCCAGATTCCGGCGCACCAGCACGCCATGCAGGCGAGCACCGGCACCGGCAGCAGCCCCACCCCCACGAACAATCTGTGGGCGCAGACGCCCGCTCACCTGTACACCACGGCCACCACCCCGGCCGCGACCATGGACCCGTCCGTGATCGGCCCGGCGGGACAGAGCCAAGCGCACGAGAACATGCTGCCTTACCTGTCGATCAACTTCATCATCGCCTATCAGGGTCTATTCCCGCCGCAAAGTTGAATCCCCGAGCCGCCCGCTCACGCGGGCGAACCAAGGACCCGCTCCTGCGGGCGAAACAAAGGATTGCCCCATGGCCGAGCCGTTCCTGGGTGAGATTCGTCTGGCCGCTTTCAGCTATGCGCCGCGCGGGTGGGCGCTGTGCAACGGTCAAACCCTGCCCATCACGCAGAACCAGGCGTTGTTCTCCCTGCTGGGGATCACGTTCGGTGGCGACGGGCGGTCCACCTTTGGACTGCCCGACCTGCGCGGCCGGGTTCCCATGCAACCACAGACGTTGCCACAGGGAGCCGTGGGCGGCGAGGACGCCCACTTGCTGACCACGGGCGAGATGCCGGGCCACATTCACCAGGTCCTGGCCCGGGACGCCCAGGGGACCACCTCGTCCCCGGCCAACGCGGCCTGGGGCCAGCAACCCGACAACACGTACACCGCGAACGTCAGCTCGGCGCTCACGCCGCTCAGCCCCGGTGCGATAGCGCCCGCGGGCAGTGGCCAGGCTCATCAGAACTGGTCTCCGTACCTGGTGCTCAACTTCATCATCGCGTTGCAGGGCGTCTATCCCTCGCGCCCCTGAAGGGATCGGCAGATGGATCCATACATTGGCGAAATCAGGTTACTTCCGTACTCGTACGCTCCCCAGGGCTGGCTCCCGTGCAGCGGGCAAGAGCTGCCCATCCAGCAATATCCGGCGCTGGCGTCCGTGCTGGGCAATATGTACGGCGGAACCCCGCCCACCACGTTCAAGTTGCCCAACCTGCAGGCCCGGGCGCCGCTGGGCATGGGGACCGGCCCCGGCTTGACCGCGCGCCCGATCGGGTCCACGGGTGGCGCGGCGACGGTGACGCTCGCGCTCCCCCAGCTCCCCTCGCACAATCACCTCGTGAATGTCGTCTCCTCCGACAGCGGCGCCTCCGCGGTCGGCACGCCGACGAACGCCACGCTGTTCGGCAGCTCGCAGGCGAAGTCGAAGACCACCGGATACGTCACCGTCGCCGGGCAGACGGTCGACCCGCTGAACGTGGCGGCGCTGTTGCCCTCCGGGGACTCGAACCCGCACAACAACCTGCCGCCCTACCTGGTCCTGAACTTCTGCATCGCCATCGAAGGCGTCTATCCCGTCAAGCCGTGATGCCGGTGGCGCCCGAGGCTGGGAGCACATCGCCACGGCCCGGCCCGGGCCCCGTCGCGCCGGGGGGTGAAGTTGGCCCTCGCTGGTCCACGCGCGAGGCGCAGCCGACCGACGCCGCCTTCCTGGACGCGCTGTACGTCGAGACGCGACTGGACGAGGTGCTGGCGTGGGGCTTCCCGCCCGACCTGGCCCGTTCGTTCCTGCAGTCGCAGGCGCAGGTCCAGCGCCGCGCGTACGCCCTGCAGTTCCCGGGCGCCTCCACGACGATTCTGCTTCAGGCGGAGCGGCCGGTGGGACGACTGATCGTGGCCTGGCAGGTCCCGGACCTGCGCGTCGTCGACGTCTCCATCGTCGCGGCGGCGCGCGGCCGCGGGCTCGGCACCTGGATCCTCTCCAGGCTGTTCGCGCGCGCCACCGCCCTGCAGGCGGGGGTGCGGCTGCGGGCCGCCGCGAATGGCCGCGCCCGCGCGCTGTACCAGCGGCTCGGCTTCCATGACGCCGCGCCGGTGGAACAGGACGGTTCCGTGACGATGGAGTGGCGGCCAGCCTGACGGAGGGCTGTCCTGGCGTCGCCCCGCTCAGGTGGCGCGCATGAACACCTGGTTACCGGTGGCCTCGTAGGCGGCGGTGCGGATCTTCTCGCGCACGGCGCGGGGATCGGGGATGCCCACCAGCCGGACCTGCTCCCGGTTGTTGCGTCCGCCGGGCTCGGATGAGATCACGACGATGTCGCCCAGACCCAGCAGGCGCTCGAGCGGCGCCTGGTTGAACACGATTTCGTCGACCGTGCGCATGTCGATCTCGGTGATCGTCTTCGACAGCACGCCCCGCTCGATCAGCAGCCGCTGGTTCGACAATCGGTAGTGCTCGCTGCGCAAGGCGATGATCCGCCACCCCACCTTCGCCACGCGCACGCCGACCGCCAGGACGACGAACAGGATCATCATCAGCTTCAAGCTGTGCTCGTCCTCGGCCACGGTCTTGGCCAGCGCGTCGGAGATGCCCGCGATGAAATGAAGCGCCGGTCGGAACGACAGCGCCGTCGCCGCGGTGATCACCATCGCGAACGTCAAGGTCGACGTTATCGCCAGCGTCTGGCTCTTGATCGAAGGCACCCCCTCCCACAGCGTCTGCTCCGGGCCGACCGCTCGCCCCGACGCCAGGCGCGGGGCCGTGGTGACGCCCGCCGCCATGGGATGACCGCAGTGCGGGCAAGCCGCCGCGACCGACGAGACCTGGCCTTTGCACTCGGGACACGCGACGATCGCCATGACGGCGCTACGCTAGCACGCGGGCGCGCGCGCCGATCACGAGCCGGACGGCCACACGATCTGCAGGCCGTTCAGGGGCGCGCGCATGATCGAGTCCGACGCGGTGGCGGCCGTCGACGTCAGCGTGAACGTCGCGCCCGTGACCTGCTTGAAGACGTAGTAGTTTCCGGTGCCGCCCGTCGCTGTGACCTGGGTGAAGCCCGGGAAGGTGGTGCTGGTGGGTCCCGTCTGGGAGACCGTGACGCTGTTCGAACCGATGGCCACCTTGTGGGTGCGGGTAACTCCGCTCTGCAGCGAGGCCATGAAGTACACGTACACGTCGTATGTGCCAGTCAGGCCGCTCACGGTGACGGTGGCCGCGGGGGTCGAGGTGCTCGACGGATCGAGGTAGCCGTTCATCATGCGGGTGTCGCCGGCGGCATCGGTGAAGCCAACGCTGAACACGCCCGGGTTGTTGCTCAGGTTGTTGGGATCGCCCGGCGAGCTCCACGTCACACCGCTGCCGGTCAGGCTGGTGCCGTCCGATTGAACCAGCGGCGTCAGGGCCGCCGTCGACGAGGCGCCGGAGGCCTCGTTCCAGTGCGTGGCCGCTTTGACGCCGGCCTTCTCGGTCGCGGCCATGGGCGCCGGCGTCACGGTCCCGCCCGAGACCTTGCCGCCCACGAAGTCGATGCTGATGATCCGCTGCATAACCGCGGTGCCGCCGGCGCCGCCCGCCGCGCCGCCTTTGCCGCCGCCCCCTGCGCCGCCGCTGGCGACGCCACCGGTGGCCATGCCGCCGGTCGCGGCGCCGCCGGTGCCGGTCATGTGCCCGCCCGCGCCGCCGCTGGCCGGCATGGCGCCACCAACCCCGCCGCTGCCCACGATGGTACCCCCACCGCCGCCCGAGCCGCCGGCCGCCCCGCCGCTGCCCGGCGCATGTCCACCCGCGCCGCCGGAGGGACTGCTACCGCCCTGGCCGCCCGCCGCGCCGCCAGTGGCGACCACCATGCCGCCGCTGCCGACCGCGCCGGTCCCCCCCGTGCCGGCCCTGCCGCCCGTTCCGGGGAGCACGGAGCCCCCGCTGCCCGGGGCCTCGCCCTGCCCGCCGCCACCGACCTCGCCGCCGGTGCCCGCCGACAGGCGCGTATAGGCGGCTTCGGGGTCGCAGCCTCCTCCGAAGAACAGCCAACCGCCAGACAGGATCACGACAGCGACCGCCAGCGCACGTCCATCGCGCGGCCACGAACTGAGCTTCACACTTCCTAGTCTAGCGCGAAAGGCTGCTTACGGGAAACAAGCCTCGTTCGGCCATGCCCGGCTTCCGGCGGGACCGTCTGATTGGCCGCCTGGCCCCCGGCTTGGTCCGGTTTGGCTGGGTGCGCAATCAGGCCCGGCGACGAGCCGCTTCCGGCGCATGACGCAGGGTCCTGCCGGGCCGCAGCCGGACGGTAAAAAGGTGCTTCTCGCTGGAGCTGGCCATAAGCCGGGTTCTGTTCCGCGCGTTGCCGCGCGGGGGGTGTCATTCCTCTAGGCCGTCCGTTGCCGAACGGCTCGAGCGACCGACTCGAGATCGGATCGGCGCGGGCCACGCCGGCGGGGTTGCCCCCGCGATCCCGGACTGGTCTTGCTCCGAGTGGGGTTTGCCATGCCTCCCTCGTCACCGAGGGAGCGGTGCGCTCTTACCGCACCTTTTCACCCTTGCCGGTGGCCGAAGCCGCCGGCGGTCTGTTTTCTGTGGCACTTTCCTTCGAGTCACCCCGACTGGCCGTTAGCCAGCACCCTGCCCTGCGGAGCCCGGACTTTCCTCGACGGATCCTTGCGGTCCGCCGCGACCCACCTCGCCAACTCCAGCGAGAAGCTCGGCCAGTATAGCGACGTCGGCTCTCCGCGGGGGACGATCTTTGGCGGGCGACCGTCAGTAGGTGAACGTCGCGACCAGGGTGCCCGTTCCCTCGTCGCTGTCGCCGGGGTCGCTTGCGGCGAAGCTGCCCACGTACGTCTGCGACGCCTTGCCGGCGACCTGGACGGTGACGGTGTAGCTCGCGGCCACGTTCTGACAGTTCTCGAAGTTATCGACACGCACCGTGTACGTTCCGTGCGGCGCCCCGCCCTTCGGCCACACGATGTGCTCGGCGTCGATGTTGTCGATGTAGCAGGCCGGGTTCGAGTCCAGATCCAGCAGCGCGATGTTCCCCGTGCTGTCGAAGGGATTGGCGAAGTACACCTCGTTCCCCTTCGGATCGATGACGTGCAGGTCCAGATCGTTCGCCACGGTCCAGTTCAGCGCCACCTCGACGTCGCCGGTGCCCACGACCGTGATCGTGGTGGGCGTCGATTGCGGCGCGCTGATGTTGCCCAGCGCATCGGCCACCTCGAAGACGATCGCCAGCAGCTGGGTTCCGCCCGCCTGACCGCCCAGTTCCTGAACGAACGTCAGCAGCACGTCGGCCACCGCGCTGCCCGCGGGGACGGGGATGGCCCAGTAACCCGTCTGCCCGTCCACCGCCGCGTAGATGGTCACGATGTCCGCCGAGGCGGTGATCTCGAACGACGACGTGCCGCCGTTGATCCCCATCCCAGCGGCCGGCACGGTGACGGTCAACGCGCCCGCGGCGGCTGGCAGTGCCCCGTCGTGATAGGTGGCCGGCCCGCCGCCCGCCACGCTGGCGGCGCCCACCACCTTCTGCGTGCCCGTCGCGCCGCCGCCCCCGCCGCCGCACGCTGCCAACAAGAACCCCGCCAAGACCGCCGTCCACGTAATGGTTCGCATACCTATCCCTAACGGATGAACCGTACGGAGGGAAGGGGATGGAAGTGGCCGGCTACGACGACGGCTGTTCGGTCGAGCCCGGCTCTTGCGGGTCCTTCATCAGATCTTCCCAGTAGATGATCCGATGACACGAGGGGCAGGTCTCGATGGTCGCCCCACGCTGCAGGACGATGTACAGCTGCGGCGGAATGTTCATGTTGCACCCGCGGCAGGTGCCGTTCTTCACGCCCACCACGGCCAGGCCGCGGCGAATGCGGATACCGCTGTAGCGCTTCAGCACGTCGGGCTTCACGTCGGCCGCGACCTTGTCACGCTCCACGCGCAGCTCGGCGATCTTCCCGTGGATCTCGGCGGTGCGCTGCTGCGCCATGTCGACGTCCTTCTGGACGGACTCGCGGATCGTCTGCACGCCGGCGGCGCGCTCTTCCAGGACCTTCTTCTTGGCCTCGATCGCGTCGACCAGCTTGGCGATCTCGGCCTCGCGGCTGGCCACGCCCTCCCGGCGCGTCTCGGTCTCGCGCTGGGCGGCCATGTACTCTTTCGTGTTCTTCGCCTGCGCCAGCTTGTGCTTGGCGCCGCTGACCTGGATCTCCTCGTCTTCCAGCTGTCCCTTCTGGGAGGAGTAGTAGCGTTCGGTCTCGGCGAGCTGAGCACGCTCGCTCTCCAACAAGGACTCTACGCGGGCCAGATCGGCCTGCGTGGCGGCCAGCTTGGTCGGGATCGCCTTCAGTGAGTTCTCGAGCTCCTGAATCTTCGCATCGTGGCGCTGCAGTTCTTCCAGTCGCTTAAGCTGATCGCGCAACTTCGGGTCCTCCGTGTGCTGCTCGGGTCGGGCGCGACGCTCCAGGTGGCTTTTCGTTCGTGGGCCCACCTGGATTCGAACCAGGGACCAGGCGGTTATGAGCCGCCAGCTCTGACCGCTGAGCTATGGGCCCAGCCTCGCGCGTGCAATTCGTGAACAAAGAAGAGCGCAATCTACACCGGCGATCCGCAGGTGTCGAGCCATGCGGCCCCGCAAGAATGTGCGGGCGCGGTGGTCGGTCGGTGGCGGCGCGGCGTTCGGCCGCGAGGCCGCTCAGCTGGCGGTGCGCCAGGCGCCCGGGGCGGGCGCGCCGGACGCGGCAGCGCCCGTGTCGCCGGCGGCCACCTCGACGCGGTTTCGCCCGGCGCGCTTCGCCGCGTAAAGGGCCCGGTCAGCGGCCGCCAGCAGCTCGGCGCTGGTGGAAAGATGATTCTCGGCGAGGGTGGCGCAGCCGAACGACAGGGTGACGGCCACCGGCGCCGCCCCCTCGACGGGCGTGCGGGCCGCCTCTATCTTCTGGCGAATTCGCTCGGCCACCACCTTCACGCCGGCCGCGTCCGTCTCGGGCAGCACCAGCACGAACTCCTCGCCACCGTAGCGCGCCACCAGGTCGCGCGGCCGCAGCCGCCCGCCCAGCGCCTGCGCCACCGTGACCAGCACCCGATCTCCAGCCTGATGCCCCAGCGTGTCGTTGACGCGCTTGAAGTAATCGACGTCGGCGATGATGACGCCCAGGGGCTTGCCCGAGCGCAGCGCCGTCGCGAACTCCTCCGCCAGGTACGCGTCCAGCCGCACGCGGTTATAGAGGCCGGTCAGCTTGTCGCGCTGCGAGGCCTCCTCGAGCACGCGCGCCTTCGCCTGCAGGTTGTCGATGGCCTCGCGCGCCGAATCGATCTGTCGCGAGGTCCGGAACGACACCATCACCAGTGTCTCGGTCGCCTGCTCGAGGATGGCCGTGATCTCCTCGGCGGTGCCCATCTGCAGGTCGAACAGCGCGCCCACGGTGGGGACCGCGGCCGCGGTCTTCGTCAGCGCCGCCTCGAACGTCATGGGATTGAAGTTCAGCTCCGCGCAGGCGACCTCGCGCGCCCGCGTGGCGCACTCGCCCGGTTCGCGCCGCACCCAGATGTCCGCCACCAGCGCCGCCAGCCGCACCACGGTGGCCAGCTTGCGAACGTCCTCGGGCAGGTCCCTGTCCAGGATCGGCTGGCCACGATGGCTGCGCGTCACCGCGTGACACAGCGGCCGGGGAAGCTTCCAGCTCTCCACCATCCATCCACCCACGGCGGCGTGATCGGCGCCGAAGGCCGCGATCTCCAGCGCCGCCAGCCTTTCGTGGTCGTCGCCGGCCTGCGCCGCGACCTCCTCGTACTGCCGCCCGGCAACGCGGCCCAGCGCCAGCACGCCGATGTCTTGCAGCAGCGCCGCGAGAAAGGCCTCGTCCGGCGCCGGGAAGCGCAGCGCGTTCGCCAGCTCGCGCGCGGCGACCGCGGCGATGATGGAACGCTTCCAGTACGTCTGCAGCCCGGACTGCTGCCCCGCGCGCAGATCCCGCACCAGCGAGAACGACAGCGCCAGCGTCCGCACGGCGTTCAGGCCCAGCAGGGCCAGCGCGTGGGGAACGGTTCGCACCTCCTGCCGCAGCCCGAAGGCCGGCGAGTTCACCAGCCGCAGCACCTTCGCCGACAACGCGGGGTCCTGGCAGATGGCGTCGGCGATCTGCTTCAGGTCCAGATCGTCGCTCTGGCACAGGTTCAGGACGCGCACCGCTACCGCGGGCATGGTCGGCAACGTCGAGCAGCGCTCCAGGCGCGCACGGAGATCGGGCGACAGCAACTCGGCCGAGGCATCGCCGGCGCCGTTGCTGGGATCTATGACGGGAGCGATACCCACTGTGCCTGATCTCGGCCGGCGCACCGCCCCGCTTTAGGCCGATCTCCCCGGTTTCAACGGCGCCGGCGCCGGACGACGGCGATCGTCAGGGCCAGGACGACGCCCCAACCGCCCCAGGGCGCCGCCTGGCCGGGAGCCGCAGCGCAGCTACAGCCGCTGCCACCCTTGGCAGGCGGGGGCGGGGGCTTCTGCATGGTGTCGCAGACCTGGGCGGGGAAGATCGTCAGCCCCCCCAGCAGGTCGCAAGAGGCGCGACAGGTGGCGTACACGCACGACTTGATCGCCGAGATCTGGTCGAACCGCAGCAGCGACTTCCACGACTGGCCATCGGTCGAGCTGACCAGCGCCACCAGATCCTTGAAGTTGTCCGTGGGCATGAACAGCGTGCCGTTCCGCTCGGCCAGCCCTTTCGCGTGATAGGCGAGCGCATCGCGCGAGAATGACTTGCCCCCATCCGTCGAGCGAAACAGGTAAGACGTCGGCACCGTACCATCCGTGGATTGCATGATCCCGACGGCCACCAGCGAGCCATCCTGGCGGCGCACGAACCCTTGCAGCGAACCGCCGGCCAGCTGCACCGGCGTGGTCCACGTCTGACCGCCGTCGTGGGTCACCGCCAGCGCCTCGAACGGCTCCGCCGCGTTGTCGGCGCTGATCAGCCGCAGCACGATGGTCTGCGGGTCGGCGGGATCGACGCCCGCCAGATAGGGCTTGCAAGGACCCAGCTGTGCTTCGAGCGACGCGTCCGACCACGCGTCGCCGCCGTCCGTCGAGCGGGCCAGATGCGGGTGGTCGCCCACCCGGTCGTACCAGGTCGCATACACCGTCCCCGCTGACGACGCGGACACCTCCACGCCCGTCATGAACGGCCGCTGGCCGTCGTCCTGCGGCGTGTACAGCGGCCCCCGGTACGTCAGGCCGCCGTCCATCGAGCGATAGACCGAGCCCGGGGCGTCGGCGGGCTCCTGGGGCACCGCCAGCGCGAACACGCGTGAGGCGTTCGCAGGATCGGGGAACACGTCCGAGGCCTGCGCGGGGTTGCCGGGATCGGTCAGGTCCCCGCCCGCCAGGGTCCAGCTACAGCCGTCGTCGGCGCTCACCGGCAGGCCGGGGGGCGGCATGGCCACCGCGAAGATCCGATCGCCCGAAGGCGAAGGCGCCCCCGATGTCGAGGACGCTGACGGCGGTCCGATGACGTAGCGAAAGCCGTTCAGCGTCTGATCCGACTCGCAGCCATACGCCCACGTGGCGCCGCGGTCCTGCGTGGAAACCAGGCCGAAGTTGGTGGCCAGGATGATCTCGTCAGGCCGGTCCTTCGGCAGCAACACGGCCTGGGCGTCGGGAAAGGCGCCGTCGGCGCGCGCGTCCCGCGGGCACGCCCCCGACTCGATCGCCAGCGCAGCAAGAAACACCAGCGCAGCCAGAAAAAGACGAACGTTCGTGCGGGGCCGGTTTCCGCTTTGACCGATGAATGCTAGATATGTCATTCGTCGAGATCTCGCGGACCGCGTTGTCCCGGCATTGTAACTCTCCTGTTGCTGACGTCGCTGCCTCGGCCGCGTGCCCGGTCACCTTCCCCTATGCCTACGCTAAATATCCCGTTTGAAAAGTTCACCCTCGATAACGGGCTGACGGTGATCTTGCACCGCGACGTGCAAAGTCCGCTAGTGACGGTGGACATCTGGTACCACGTCGGCTCGAAGGACGAGCAGCCCGGGCGCACCGGCTTCGCGCACCTGTTCGAGCACCTGATGTTCATGGGCTCCGAGCACGCGCCTTACCCGTCCTTCGATTCGATCATGGAGAACTGGGGCGGCCACAACAACGGCTCGACCAGCAACGATCGCACGAACTACTACGAGACCGGCCCCAACAATCTGCTGGAGACGATCCTGTGGTTGGAGGCCGACCGGCTGGCCACGCTGCCGGTCGTCATCACCGACGACGAGCTGGAGCGCCAGCGCAAGGTGGTGCAGAACGAGCGCCGCCAGTCCTACGAGAACCGACCCTACGGCAGCGCCGAGCTGATGATCCCCGAGATCATGTACGCGCTGCCGCACCCTTATCACTGGCCGGTGATCGGGTCGCACGAGGACCTGGAGGCGGCCACCGTCGCCGACGTGCGCGCGTTCTTCGACCGCTTCTATCGGCCGTCGAACGCGTCGCTGGTGATCGCGGGGGACTTCGAGCCGGCGGCGACCCGGGCCCTGGTGGAGAAATACTTCGGCTGGATCCCGGCCCGTGCGGCGCCGCCGCGCGTGACCGCCACGACCGTGCCCCTGCCCGCCGACCGGCGTGAGACGGTGAAGGACCGCGTCCAGCTTCCCCGGCTGCGCGTCGAGTGGCACTCGCCGGCCATGTTCGCGCCGGGCGACGCCGACCTGGATCTGGCGGCCCAGATCCTGGGCGGCGGCAAGTCGAGCCGCCTGTACAAGGCGCTGGTGTTCGAGCAGCGGGTGGCGCAGGACGCCTGGGCGTACCAGAGCTCGCAGTCGCTGGGCAGCCTGTTCGGGCTGGGGCTGACGGCCAAGCCCGGGCAGCCGCTGGAGTCCGTGGAGAGCGAGGCGATGAAGCTGATCGAGCGCCTGGCCAACGACGGGCCGACGCCTGAAGAGCTGGAGCGCGCGCGCAACTCCCACCTGGCCGACTACTACAAGGGCCTCGACAGCCTGCAGACGCGGGCCGATCTGCTGAACCACTACGAGTACGCGCTGGGCGATCCGGGCGGCATGGCGCAGGACCTGGCGCGCTATCACCGGGCCACGGCGCAGTCGGTGCGACAGGCGTTCGCGGACATGGTGTCGACGAAGCGGCTGGCGCTGAGCATCGTGCCGGATCCGACGGCGCCGTCCGCCGAGGTCGACGACGACCAGGGCGCCGAGGTCGAGGACGACATCGAAGATGCCGCGGTGCCACACCGCCGAAAGCCGGGCCGCCCATGAGCAGCGACACGTCCGCAACCACGTCCGGCGCGGCCTTGCCCGCCTCGCCGCCGCACATGCACCAGCAGCCCGCGGTGGGACCCTTCCCGGCGCTGGTCATGCCGAAGCCGATCACGTTCACCCTGGCGAACGGCCTCAGCGTGATCGCGGTGCGCCGCGAGGCGGCCCCCATCGTCGCCCTGAACCTGGTGCTGCGCACCGGCGCCGATCACGATCCCCTGGATCGGACGGGCCTGGCGTCCCTGACGGCCGAGATGATGGACGAGGGCGCGGGCAAGCGCTCGGCCATGGAGATCGCCGAGCGCCTGGAGCATCTGGGCGCCGATCTGTGGGTGGGCTCGGGACGCGACGGCGCGCAGCTGAACCTGCAAGTGCCGAGCGAAGACTTCCGCCCCGCGCTGGAGATCGCCGCCGACGTCATCTTGCGCCCGCGCTTCGAGGCCAACGACTGGGAACGCGTGCACCACGACCGGGTCACGTCGTTGCAGCAACGAAGGGATCAACCGGAGGCGGTGGCGGATCTGGTCACCGCCCTGACGCTGTACGGGCCGGAGCACCAGTACGGCCGCCCCGTCGATGGCCTGGAGGGTTCGCTGGGCGCCATCGGCCTGGATGACGTGCGCGCCTTTCACGCGCAGTTCTGGCGGCCCAACAACGCCGTCATCACCATGGCCGGTGACTTCGATCCCGCGACCTTGCGGGCCGAGCTGGAGGATGCGTTCGGCGCCTGGACGCGCGCCTCGCTTCCCGAGACGCGGCCCACGCCGCCGCTGCCGCCGCTGCCCCGTCTGGTGATGGTCGATCGACCGGGCGCGCCCCAGACCGTGCTGCGCATCGTGGGGCCGGGCTCGTCGCGCCGCTCCCCCGACCGGCCTGCGGTGTCGATGCTGAACGTGGTGCTGGGCGGCACGTTCACCAGTCGCCTGAACTTCACGCTGCGCGAGAAGAAGGGCTACACCTACGGCGCCAGCTCGGGGTTCAGCGCCTTTCGCCGCCCCTCGTCCTTCACCGTGCGCACGTCGGTGTTCACGCAGATGACCGCGGGCGCCGTGGGCGACGCGCTGGCGGAGATCGGGCGCATGCGCACCGACGAGATCGAGCAGGACGAGATGACCAAGGCGCGGGCCACCCTGTTTGATCGCACCGCCGAGGCGCTGTCGACGGCCTCCGGCGTGGCGGGCACCTTCGCGGACATTGGCCTTTACGAGCTGCCGGCCGACGAGCCGACGCGCTTCATCGCCGCCGTCGCCACCACCACGGCGGACGACGTGCGCCAGGCCGCCGTTCGCTACCTGGATCCCGAGAAGCTTTGCGTGGTCGTCGTCGGAGATCGCGCCGTCGTCGAGCCCGGCCTGCGCGAGCTGGGCCTGCCCGCGCCGGTGATGCTGAATCCCGAAGGCGGACCGGCCTAGCGCGCGAACGTCGGCGCTGGCAGCTCGGTTCTGCCGACGCTCTCGGTTTGCCGCGCGCTTCACCCCACGGCGGGATTACGGCGTAGCCGGATCAGCGGCGTTCCGGCGGGCGCGGTATCGGTGACTGGGAGCGGGGCGCTGGCCTCTCGCGCCCGCAGCACCACGTCGTGGGCGGGCGCCAGCGCACAGGTCGGATCCGTCGCCGCGGCGTCGCCGGTGAGGTGAAAAGCCTGGCAGCGGCAACCGCCGAAGTCGACGGCGCGGCGCTCGCAACTCCGGCAGGGCTCGGGCATCCACTGCTCGCCGCGGAAGCGGTTGAACGCCTCCGAGTCGCGCCAGATATCGCCCAGCGGGCGCGCCCTGACCGAATCGAAAGCGAAGCCGGGCAACGTGTGCGCGGCGTGGCAGGGCAGGGCCCGGCCATCGGGCGCGACCACCAGATAGCGGCGCCCCCAGCCTTCCATGCAGCCGCGTGGCTGATCGGTGAAGTAGTCGGGCAGCACCGCCAGCAGCTCGAGGCGCGCGCCCAGGCGGGCCCGCGCGCGCGCCACCTCGGCGCGCGCCTCCGCGATCATGGCCGCCGTGGGCAGCAGCGCCTCGCGATTCGCCAGCGCCCAGCCCAGATACTGAACGTGCGCCAGCTCCAGCCGCTCGGCCCCCCAGGCCTCGGCCAGCGCGATGAACTGCGGCAGGCGGGGCAGGTTCGTGCGGTGCAACACCACGTTCAGCGTCAGGGGCAGGTTCAGCTCGCGCGCCCACCCCGCCACGGCCGTCTTCTGCGCCAGGGCGTCGACGCCGGCGATGCGCTCGGCGGCGTCACCGTCGGTGTCCTGGATCGACAGCTGGATCCCGTCCAGACCGCGCGCGCACAGCGCCGCCAGGCGCTCCCGCGTCAGCGGCAGGCCGCTGGTGATCAGCGTCGTGTAAAGGTCGCTCGCGCGCGCGGCGGCGACCACGTCCTCCAGATCGGACCGCAGCAACGGCTCGCCGCCCGTCAGCGTCACCTGCATGACGCCCAGCGCCTCGGCTTCGCGAAAGACCCGCGCCCAGTCCTGGGTGCCCAGCTCGGGTCCCATCGCGTCCAGCCGCACCGGGTTCGAGCAGTACGCGCAACGCAACGGGCAGCGATACGTCAGCTCGGCGACCAGCGTGTACGGTCGCGGTGCCTCGCCGGCCACCGCCGGCACGCGCGCCGGCGCCTCGCCCGGCGAACGCTCCGCTCCCTGCGGTGCGCCTTCCAGCTCGAGCAGGCCGCGGTCGATCAGCTCGCCCAGCAGGCGGCGCACGTCGGCGGCGATCTCGGCGGCCAGCGCGGCGCTGTCCGTGGCATGGCGCGCCGACAGCTCCTCGATCAGGCCGTCGACCGTGGGCCCCGCCTCCAGCGCGCGCACAATCTCCAGGGCCGCCCCGCGCAGCTCGAAGCCACGCTCGGGCCGCAGCAGCAGATACTTGCCGGCGACGTTGTCTCGCCGCAGGCGCACCCCGCGCGCCAGCCGGGGCCGCGCGGCGCCCGGAAGCTCGTTCACGGCGCCGCGCCGCCCGACCCCGCGGCCACGCAGTCGAGCAGGTGCCACAGGATCTCGGTCTTCTTGATCAGCGCCGCCACGCAGGCCTCCTGCGCCTCGCGGGTGGTGGCGCGCGCCACCACGAAGGCGACCGCCTCCTCCGAGTCGCGCCGCGCGCGCGTGACCCGGCCGCGAAAGTAGGCCAGCCCGGCTGCCTCGACGAAGGGATAGTGCTTCTCCCAGGCGGCGATCCGGCGCGACATCAGATCCGGGGCGAAGAACTCCGTCAGCGACGACGCCACCGCCACCACCAGGCTGCTGTCGCGCACCAGCGTCACGTAGGCGTCGCAGGCGAACCGGACGCCCGGATGCACCAGGCGGCAGCTCTTCACGTCGGCAGGGTCCAGCCCGGTCGCCTGCGCCAGCCGCAACCACTGCGCCAGCCCGCCCTCGCCCTCGGCCTCACCGTCGTGATCGTGAACGCGCCGGATCCAGGCCCGGCGAAACGCCGCGTCCTCGCTCTTCGCCAGGATCAGCGCGTCCTTGATGGGGATGCGCGTCTGATAGTAATAGCGATTCAGCACCCAGCGCTGCAGCTGGTCCCGCGACAGGCGGCCCTCGTGCATCGCCACGTGAAAGGGGTGGTGGTCGTGGTAGCGGGACGCGCCCTCGCTGCGCAGCCGCTCGACGAAGGCGTCGGGCGACAGCAACGGCTGCTGCACCACTGGCGCGCCGAGCTGGCCCGCGCCGCCGAGGATACCCGCGTTCGCGCCGCTCTCGCTCAAAGGGTCAGCTCCATGTCGTCGCGCGCGACCTCGACCCCGGCCGCCACGACGGCCGCGCGCTCGGGGCCATCGTCGCGCAGGATGGGGTTGGTGTTGTTGATGTGGATCAGGATGCGCCTGCGGGCCGACAGACGGGCCAGGTGGGCCAGCCCCCCTTCCGGGCCACCGACGGGCAGGTGCGCCATGTCCTCGGCCCGCTTGGTGCCCAGCCCGGCGGCGATCAGCTCGTCGCTGGACCAGAACGTTCCGTCGAAGAAGACCGCGTCCGCGTCCGCGAATCGGCTCTCCATCTCGGACGTCCAGCCAGCGGCCGCGGCGGCGTAGGCCATCGTCCGCAGCCCGCCAGGGCCGCGGCTGCGCACGAGCAACCCGATGTTGTCTTCCTCGCTGGGCGGCAGCGCGTTCGGCCCCTCCAGGTGGATGGGTCGCTTGCCGGGGACGGGGAACGGCAGCAACGACACCGTCGTGCCCGCCTCGGTGAAGGCCGTCGTCTCCTCACCCAGCCGCAAGGGACGCCAGGTCACCTGACCTTCGAAGCGCTCCAGCGTGCGGTAAAGGACATTGCCCTCCGTGAACCCGCGCCGCACGGTGTCCGTGGCGTACACGGTCAGCGGATGCGACTCGCGCAGGGACAGCAGACCCAGCACGTGGTCCAGGTCCCCGTTCGTCAGGACGATGCCCGCGATGGGCGAGTGGCGCGGCTCGCGCGGCCACAGCCCCGAAAAACTCTCGATCTGGGCCCGGATCTCAGGGGAGGCGTTCAGCAGCAGCCAGGAGACGCCGGTCGGGCTGACCGCGACCGACTCCTGTCGCCGCGCCTGCGCCGCGATGGCGCCGGTTCGCATTCCCCGGCAATTGGCGCAACCACAGTTCCACTGCGGCGCGCCTCCGCCAGCGGCAGAGCCGAGAACACGAACGCGCACCGCGACTTAGGACGCGTCGCGCGTCCGGGTCTCGTCGCTGGCAGGCTTCGCGGTGGGGGCGCGGGGACCGGGGGCTTCGCCGCCGCCGAAGTCCGACTGATATCCACCGATCTCGGCGTTCATTCCGATCTCAACGATCTCGGGCCGTTCCCACTTCATCGTGCGCCTCCTGGATTTGGAAAACCCGTCAACGGTAGCACACGATCTGGGCCCCGCCGGTCCGAAAAGCAGCCCCCGTCCGAGCGCGCGCGACGACCGCGACCACCACTTCGCCCACCCTCGCCAGCCGCCGCGCGCGCTCCCCCTTCTCCGCCGCCCACCCCCCAACCTCGACCGCGTCACCCTCCCCGCCGCCCTGAAAACGCCCCCCGCCCAGCCCGGCCGGGCGGGGGTGAGACAGCTCAGCCGGCGAGCTGCTCCTCCTGCTGCCGCGAGCGCCCGCCCGCCCCGTTCCCCACCCCCAGCGGCCCTACCCCGTCCTCCACCGTGTTCGCCGGATGTGCGCACAGGTCGTACTTTTCCAACTTCCGCTCCACCGCCTTGCGGTGCAGGCCCAGCATGCGGGCCGCCGCGCTCTTGTTGCCGTCGCAGTGGCCCATGGCCATCGACAGCAGCGCCTCCTCGACGGCGGCCAGCTTGTTCCGGACCGGCAGCCGCAGCAGCCGCTCGGCCAGGGCCTGCAACGAGTGGTTGATGTCCGTCTCGATGGGCTCGGGCGCGACCAGCCGGCGCAGGAAATCCGCCCCCACCACGGACTCGACGGCCAGCGACACCGCCCGCTCGACCAGGCTGCGCAGCTCGCGCACGCCCCCCCGCCAGAACCGCCCGCTCAGGAAGTCCAGCGCGTCCGGCGAGAACCGCAGCTCGCTCTGCTCCAGGCGCAGGAAGTGATTGACCAGGGCGGGAATGTCCGTGCGGTGCTCGTCCAGTCCCGGCACCGGCACCGTCAAGACCCCCAGCTCGTACAGCAGGTCGGCCCGGAAGGTGTTCTCGCGGACCGCGCGCGACAGCGAGTGGTTCGTGATGGCCAGGATGCGCGGCGCGGGACGCACCTCGCCCGCGTGCGCGCGGCCCGTCTGGACGGCGCCGCTGGCCTGCAGCGACCGCACCAGCTTCGCCTGCAGGGCGGCCGGCAGCAGCTCGACCTCGTCCAGGACCACCATGTCGGCGGCCGAGACCGTGGGCGCCCGACTCGACGAGCCAAAGAGCATCGCCTCCAGGTCCTTCTCGGCGATCTCGGAGCAATTCGCGAACACCAGACGCCCGAGCCCCGCCTCGCCCAGGGCCAGGCGATGAATCGCCACGGCCACCAGGGACTTTCCGGCCCCCTCGGGCCCGGAGATCAAGATGGGACGCTCCGAGTGAGCCACCCGGCGGATCAGGTCGCGCAAGGCTACCATCGCTGACGAGCCGCCCACCAAGCCCAGGTGGTCGTTGCGAAGCTCGTCGAGATACTCCCCCGACTCGTCGATTTCCGTCTCCGTGTGCGTATGCGTTCGAGCGTGCGATGCCGTCATGGAACTTTTCTCCTCTCGCTGGCCTACGCCGGGTTTCAGCAAGAGGTGTTCCAGGGAAGACCTGATGCCCCTCACCCGTCAAAAGCCCGGCGCATCGGGCCTATCGGGTAGGAGACGCCCTCGCCGAGACCTGCGCCGATCTGTGCAACGGCCCGCCTTGTGCTGCTCAGGTTGTGCAACGATGCACATAGTGAGCAGCGCTTGCCGAGAGGCCCACCTTGGGCCTAGCATCCGCGACGGACGCGGGAAGGCTCCCCGCGATGGTGCGCGTGAAACAGCGGACTACGATTCCTGGCGACCCGATGGTTTGGGGCACCGACCTCTCGGGCGTTCGCCTTCTGGTCATCGGGAACGGCTCGTATGAGACCTATAACCTGCCCACCGCGGGTACCGTGACCATCGGCCGGTCAGAGTCGGCCGACGTGCGGCTGGACGACCTGCAAGCGTCGCGCTCGCACGCCCGGCTGACCATCGGCGAGACGCTGTTCGTCGAGGATCTGGGCAGCATCAACGGCACCCGGGTGCGCGATCGCCCCATCGCCCGGGGCGAGCGGGTGGCGGTGCAGTCGGGCGAAACGATCGCGATCGGGTCGTCCGTGCTGATCGTTCACGTCCGTTCGAAGCGCCAGCCCGAGCGCCCCGTGACGGAGCTGCCCACCTACACCGAGGCGGACCTGTCGGACGGGTCGGCCGGCCCCGACGCCATGAAGGCCATCTACGCCGTCGCCGAGAAGGCGGCGGCCGGGACCATCAACATCTTGATCCTGGGCGAGACCGGTGTGGGCAAGGAGGTGATGGCCAAAACCATCCACCGGATGTCCCCCCGACGGTCGGGTCCGTCCATATGCCTGAACTGCGCTGCACTATCCGAGACGCTGCTGGAGAGCGAGCTGTTTGGCTACGAGAAGGGGGCGTTCACGGGCGCCACCAACAGCAAGCTGGGACTGCTGGAGGCGGCCGAGGGCGGGACGCTTTTCCTCGATGAGGTCGGCGAGATGCCGCTGTCCACGCAGGTCAAGCTGCTGCGGGTCATCGAGACCCGGGAGGTCACCCGCCTGGGCAGCGTGCGCCCCCGGCGCGTGGACGTCAGGTTCATCGCCGCCACCAATCGCGATCTCGAGGCCGAGGTGGAACGGAACGCGTTCCGCCGGGATCTGTATTTCCGTCTGAACGGGGTCTCGATTCGCATCCCCCCCCTGCGAGAGCGACGGGCCGAGATTCGCCCGCTGGCGGAGACGTTCCTGCGCGATATCTGCCAGGAGCTGGGGCGGCCGGTCCTCCCCCTGTCGCCCGAGGTGCAGCAGGCGCTGCTGACGCGCGAGTGGCCCGGCAACGTCCGCGAGCTGAAGAACGCGATCGAGCGCGCCGTCTTGCTGTGCACGTCGCCCTCCATCGGCATCGAGCACCTGCCCCAGGAACGCAAGGCTGCCGTGTACCCGGTGGTCCCGGAGCTACCGACCATGCGCTCGGGCCGGGCCGACAACGGGATCTTGCCGCCGCCGCCCGACGCGATGCCTTCGGCGAACGGCGGCGACGAGCGCCAGCGCATCCTGGACGCGCTGGCCGCGTGCGCAGGCAACCAGAGCCGCGCCGCGAAGCGCCTGGGGATGCCCCGGCGCACCTTCGTCGCCAAGCTGGACCGCTACCAGATCCCGCGCCCCAACAAGGGCTGAGCGGGCGACGGGCCAAAGGGCGGAACCGGTGATCCCGCCGGACTCAGGCGTGCAGCGTCTTCTCGGATTCGCCCAGCGCCTGGTTCAATATCTCGTGCCAGCGGTTCAACGTGGCCTGGTCTCGCAACCGCACGTGCCAGACGGGGTTATCGATGTCCTTCACGCTGATGAAGATGCCGGTGTCCATCCTGGCTCGAGTCATCATTCCGCTGTTCTTGGCTGCTGCTGCGCCCAGCTCGGCGACGGTGCGTGCTTCTACGCGTCCCGGCGTCGCCAGCGTCGATCTCCATGACCGAACTTGACTGAATGGGTACGTCCGCTGCTTCTCGTCTTCCTTCAAGGAGAGCAGTTGCTCTTTCAGCTGGACTGCGATCCCGCTGCCGCACGAGTACGCCGATACATCGACGGGCCCCACCTTCTTCACGAACTCATCGAACTGGTCCTGGGCGGCGCCGGCGAACTTCTTCGCTGACCTTCGAAGCAGAACAATGGGCGTCGTCGCAGCAGCGGCCAGCACCAGCCCGATCAACGGATGACCGCTTGGCACCGCGAGACACAGGGCAGGCAGGATGCCGAACAGGGCAAGCACTGAAAGCATCTTGCTGAGAATAGAAAACCGGTGTTCCTGGTAGATGAAGTTCATTCACTGTCCTCCAGGGCGGGTGCCAGCACCAGCCGTGCCACTCCGCCGCGCTCGGGAAGGCAGGGTTTTCCGCGCTTCCCGGGGGTTTTGAAGGGTCACGTAGCGCCCGCGAGCAGAGCGAGACCGTCCCGGACAGTCTTCGGACAGTTCGGCCACCGAGCTCCGACGGCCTCTGGCGCAGGAGCACCGAGGCCTCCCACCGGCGACTGGGCAGAAGAGCCCGTAAGCCGCGACCTCAGATCTTGACGCGCAGGCCGAGGCCCAGACTGAACGACTGCGGTGTCAGCGAGATGGTGTAGGCCGTGTTGGAGAGCGGCAGATTGTCGACGCCCAGGCGGAACTCGCCTTCGCGATGGCCATAGTTGACGGCGCCGAACGCCTCGAAGGTCATGTGCGTCAGCAGCGTGTACGAATAGTCGATGCGGCTGATGTACGACTGATCGGACATGTTGCCGATGGTGGTGAAGCTGAAGTTCGAGTAGTTCCACGACCACGGCGCGTTCAGGATCGCCGAGAACGCCGCGTAGTGGCGGCCCGTGTAGAAGAACTCGAAGGTTCCGCTGGTGAACAGCTGTGGATAGACGTGCGGGTCGGAGTAACCGACAGAGTTGTAGAAGTACTCGCCCGCCAGCGTGAACACGTCGTTGTCGTTGTACTTCAACGAATAGGTGCCGCCGGCGACGATCTGCGGCTTGACGCCGATCGAGTAGTAGATCGTGCCGTCCGGTCGCACCCGCGGGATCTCGCTGCCATAACGGAGGCCCGCGTCCGTGTACAGATCGAAGTCGCCGATCCCGAACGACAGGTCGGCCCCGTAGCGGGCCTTCTGGTTGTCATAGACGACGGTGTCGAGACCTAGCTCGGCCGGCCCCATCACGAACTCGGCGCGGGCGGCGCCGCCGATCGCGTTCAGGGTCGGCACGACGTCGTTGTTGGGAGGATAGGTCTGCGTGATGGGATCCCACCGGTGCACCCCCTCGAACAGGGCGAAGGCGTAGAAGTTCCAGCCGCGCTCTTCCCAGGGCAGGTCCAGCTTCAGCATGGTGAACCCGGGACGCGCGTCGAACACCGCCACCGGATTTCGGTGCTCGGGGTGCAGGTAGTCGGTCGGGGTCCAGAATCTTCCCGTCCCCCACTTCACGTGCTGCCGCCCGACAGTCACGAAGATGGTGCGCGCGATGTCGAAGCGCAGCCAGAGCTGATCCAGCAGCGACGTCGGTCCGCGCGTGTTCGTGACGCCGGACAGGCCAAGCCCGGCCGGGTTGATCGCCGAGACCGCGCCGCCACCGGCCGTGCCCATCGTTCCGGTCATGTCGGACGATCCCGTCGCCGGCGCCACGGAGGACAGGGTGGGATCGAAGAACAACCGCCCCAGCACGAAGCCGCGGACCCGATCGTTCGGCCGGGCGTCGAAGTAGGCGTCCACCAGCGACGGCGCCGAGAAGGTCGCGTACCTGCGCGTGGCGCTGGTGCTGCCGGCCGGGGGCGCGGTGAAGCTGGGAGCGCCCGGGTTGTTGTAGAGCGCGCGCAGGTAGAGCTGGCCGCCGATCTTCAGCGGGTCGTCGGGGGCCACGTCCTGGCTCAACTTGGGGCCGGCGTTGGGATCGCCGAGCAGATCGACGTCGCGCGCGCTGCCCCGATCGGTGTCGCCAGGTGCCACCGGCTGTACCGGGGCGCCGGGGACGCCCACCGGTGGTGGTGATGGCGAGCTGGGCTCGGTAGATACTGCGTTCCCCGACGCTGGTGACGCCGCCGGACCGCCGGCGGCGTCTGCCGGCTTCGCATCGGCAGGTGCCTTCGCCGGCGCGGCGCCGAACATCTCGTCTTCGTTGGGCCTGCCCGGCTCTGCGGCGCCCGCGCCGGACACCAGCAGCCCCAGCGTGCCCACCCCGGCCAGCAGCGCGATCGCTCGTCGTCTCATGCCGTTCACTTGCAGTCCCTCCGACAGGCCGCTCGCGCTCCGTTCCGCTCTCGATCCCGCGCCCCGCGCGCGCGTCGCGGCGCTCACCGGCTCTTGCTCTCCAGCCAGGCCTTCGTGAACAGGTTCTGGGGCAGGGGCTTGAAGTCGACCTCCTTGATCAGGATCAGCGTCGAGTTCGCCTTCTCCACCTCGTCGTAGAAGCGGATCTCCTCGGGGAACCAGGTGTCGCCGTGCTTCGATTCGCTGTAGGCCTTCTTCCACTTCGGGTAATACGACGTGCGCAGCAGGCGGCCCGACAGCGCGAATTCCTGCCGCTTCAGCACGTTCAGCGTGTCCTTGTCGACCCACAGCTTGACGACGGGGAAGGCCAGATCGATGCCTGGCTTGCCCTTCAACGTCATGGCCTGGGCGGTGTACGCGCCCAGCTTGGTCTCGCCGTCGTCGGACGCGTCGTACTCGATGGCCAGGCGCGACTCGTCGAAGTCGGAGCGGCGCGAGTTCGTCCCGCCGATGCGCTCGCGCTCGGTGCGGCGCTCCCACTTCCCCACGGCCGGATCGTAGAACCACAGGTTCTGATCGATGCGCAGGTAGCCCTGCCCCTGCGACGCCTTGGGCTTGGTGAAGACGATGACGAACTTCTGGTCCTCGCTGCGCCGGTAGACGTCGCCCTCGTAGACGACGTCGACCTTGTCCTTCTCCTTCTGCTCCATGTAGATGTGCGAGTGCCAGTCGCCCTGACTGTTCTGGCGCTCGTCCACGCTCTTCAGGATCTTCACCAGCTCTTCCTTCGACTTGGCGGCGTGGGCGTCCCGGCTGGCCAGCCCGGTGGCGGCGACGGGGAGCATGACCGCCAGCCCGAGAGCCAGGCGGACCAGCAACGACTGTGAACGCGGACGCGTGATCGGCTTCATGGGATGTCTTTCTCTATCTGGGGTTCTGTTGCGTTCAGGCAAGGCGGCGGGCCAGCGCCGGGGAAGGGACGGATCAACCGAAGTGGGACATGGCCTCGATGGGGCGCAGGCGCGCGGCCCGGAACGACGGATACAGCGCCGCCAGCCCCGTCAGCAGCGTCAGCATCAGGGCCGCCCGCACCACCTCGCCCGGGTGCACGGCCAGGTGCAGGTGGTCCGACATCAGGAACAGCTGCATCGACACCGGCACCGCGATGTGGGCGCCGTTCAGGGCGGCGGCGATCAGCGACCCCGCGATGGCGCCGCCGGTGGCGCTGCCCAGCCCCAGCAGCAGCGACTCGAACAGGAACATCAACAGGATGCCCCGGCGCTGCATGCCGATGGCGCGCAGGGTCCCGATCTCGCGGGTACGTTCGCGGATGGCGATCCACATGGTGTTCATGATCCCGGTCACGACGATCGCGATCAGGATCAGCAGCAGCAGGACCTTCAGCACGTTCAGCAGGTTCAAGGTCCAGGTCAGGAACGACAGCTCGTCCTCCCAGGTGGTCACGTCCAGCTTCTGTCCCGTCCACTGCTCGCGGTTCACGGTGTCGAACTTCATCCAGAAGGCGCGGGGATCGGGATCCATCATGCGGTAGCCGGCCTGCTCCAGCGTGGTGCGCAGGCGGCCCGCGATCTGGGTGGCGTTCGACTGATCGCGGGGCTTCAGGTGGATCTGGATGGCGCCCGTGGTGTTCGGGCTCAGCTGGTACAGGGCCCGCAACGTCACCATGGGCACGTACACGTTCCACTTGCTCATCAGGCCGGCGTCGCGCGCGATGGCCACCACGCGGCAGTCGACGGTGTTGGCCACGCCGCGCGTGGTCTGCGCCGACACGGTGATGGCGTCGCCCACCTTGACCTCCAGCTTCTTCAGCTGGTCCTCGAACAGCAGGATGGTCCCCGGCTCGGCCAGGTCCTCGATGTTGCCGCTGACGATGGAGAGCACGCTCTTGAACTCGGGCTCGTCCTTGATGTCGATGCCGCTCACACCCGCCTGCATCGACCCCGAGTCGGACACCAGCTTGGCCCAGCCCCGCCCCCGCTGCACCGAGAAGTCCATCTCGGGCACCGACTGCTTCACCACGTCCAGCACCTTCAGGTAGTCGGTCACCACGGGCGCCGACTGGCCGGCGCTGACCTTGAAGAAGCCGCCCACGTTGACGTGCCCGCTGGAGAGCGTGGTGGCGGTGTGCTCCATCGTCTCGTGCACGCCCGTCGACAGGCCGTTCAGCAGCACCAGCAGGGCCGTGACGGCGCCGATGGCGCCGCCCAGGAAGATGGCCCGGCGCCGGTGCTGGACCAGGCTGCGCGCCGCGATCTGAAGATTGGTTCCGAAAGTCGCCATGGTTCTCTCCTCAACCCTCTTCTGACTGCATGGCCGTGCGCGGGTTCACGCGCATGGCCAGCCAGGCCGGATACAGGCTGGATAGCCCGCTGACCACGAACACGATCAACAGCGCCGCCACCAGGTTTCCCGTGCCCAGGACCAGGTGTAGCCGCGGTCCCGAGAAGAAGAAGTACGACACGTCGTTGGGCGCCGGGATGCCGATCTTCCCCACCACCTTGACGATCAGCGCGCCCAGCACGACCCCGGCGCCGCCGAACACCGCCGCCACCACCAGCCCCTCCAGCACCAGCATGGCCAGGATGAAGCGGCGCTGCGCCCCCACCGCGCGCAGGGTGCCGATCTCCTGCACCCGCTGCAGCGTCGCCATCACCAGCGCGTTGCTGATGATGACCAGCGCCACCAGGAAGATGATCAGCACCAGCACCAGCAGCACCGCCTGGAAGGCCACCACCATCTGGCCGATGAACCCGGAGGCCTCCTGCCAGGTGATCGCCTTCAGCGGCAGGCCCGCCTGCTTGCCGGCCGCGTTGATGGCGGCGATGGTCTGGGGGATCTTCGACTCGTCCTTCAAGATGACGGCCGCGTTCAGCACGGCGCCCGACTCCAGCTGCGCCGGATCATAGACGCGCTTCACCAGCTCCTCGCGCGCCAGCTTGGCGCCGACGCCCTCGCCCTGGGGCGGGTTCAGGCCGGGGGTGGCCTCGGCGACGATGGTCCGCCCCGTGGCCTGCGCCGGGGCAGGTGGCGCCGGAGCCGCCTCGGCCGCCCCCTTCTTCTTGCCGTGCCCGCGCTTGACCGGGCCGGTGGCCAGCGGCACCGTGGCCGGGGCTGCCGGCGCCGGCTCGGGCGTGGCCAGCTCCTTCGTTCCGAACAGCTCGGCCTCGGCGTTGTCGCGCGAGATCTCGCGGGCGTTCATCGCCTTCTTCAGCTCGCCGATCTCCTTGGCGCGCTCGGCGGTCAAGAAGCCGTACAGATCGCGGAACGACACCATGTCCATCAGGTTCAGGGCCCCCGCCTGCGGCGACTTCTCCAGGCCGGTGAAGTCGAACGTGCCGTAGACAGGGACGTTGACCGACTGCACGTAGCCGCTGCGGGTGAACGCCTTGATGGTCAGCGTGTCGCCGATGCGGATGCGGTACAGCTCCAGCGACGGCGCCAGCTCCTTGTAGAAGAAGGCGTAGCGATCGTCGAAGTTCAGATCGTCGGTCTGGAAGAACGACGACAGCAGCTTGGCCACGTCCGCCTCGCTGCTGCCCAGCTTCTTCTGCAGCTTGTCGCGGAACAGCGCCGTCTTGGGGGCGTCCAGCTGCAGCATGATCTCGCGCACCTGGTTGCTGTTCTCGCGCACGAAGCGCTTCAGCTCGGAGTCGGTGGCGATCTTCTCGCCCCGCTCGTTGCGCGCGGTCCTGATCTTGTCCAGGCGGCGCGCCGTCTTCAGCTTCACCTGGTCCTCGTAGACGAACTTCGAGAACAGGAACCCCCGCTTGCCCTCGGGGATGGTGGTGCCGTCGACGACCTTCATGCGGTCGAACGCGTGCGCGAAGGCGGCGGGATCCGTCCCCACGTAGCGCAGGAACAGCATGTCGGCGTCGATGGCCTGGGGGGCGATCCGGTTCTCCAGGAACTCCAGCGAGTCGAGGGGACTCTTGTCGAAGTCGGCCCAGAAGGCGGGCGAGATGGCCTTGGTGACGGCCGCCGCGTCCTCGGGCGACAGCGCCTTCTCGTCCTGCAGCTGGCGCGCGTTCTTGATGTCCCCCTGCAGCACCGACAGGATCTGGTGCACGTGACCCTTCTCGGCCTCGTAGGCGGCCACGTCCTCCGGGGTGGTCTTGCCGGACAGCTTGCGCCGGACCAGGTCCCGCAGGTGGGCCAGCGCCACGTCGATGGTGTTGCCCGAGGGGACGATGGCGCCGTTGATGCCCATCGGCACCACCGACTTCACGTTGGGCACGGTCTCCAGCACCTGCTTCACCTTGGCGAAGTCGTCCAGCGACGCCAGATCCGGCGCCTCCAGCGAGAAGCCGCCCATCACCTCCAGCGGATCCTTCGACTGCGACGAATAGACCTGGATGTCGCCGGCGACGCTGCCCACGATGCTGCGGCGCATGCCCGCCACCACGCTGTCGACGAACGAGCCCACCACCACCACCAGCAGGGCCCCGCCCAGGATGATGCCGCCCACGATGGCCGTCTTCAGGCGGCTGGCGAACAGGTTGCGGAAGGCGATCTTCGCGATGATCCCGAAGGTGGCGAAACGGCCCTCCATCACGACACCCCTGCGGTCGGCGCCTTGCGGTTCACGCCGGCCGCGATGGCCTCGGCGCCGCTCAGGCGATCGACGAACTTCCCGTCGGCCAGCCGCACCACCGAGCTGGCGTGCGACATCACGCGCGCGTCGTGCGTCGAGAAGATGAAGGTCGTCTTCTCGGTCTGGTTCAGCTCCTTCATCAGGTCCAGGATGTTCTGGCCCGTGACCGAGTCGAGGTTCGCCGTCGGCTCGTCGGCCAGCACCAGCTGGGGGCGCGTCACCAGGGCGCGGGCGATGGCGACGCGCTGCCGCTGACCGCCGGACAGCTCGCTGGGGCGATGGCGGATGTGCTCGCTCAGGCCCACCCGCTTCAGCAGCGACTCGACCCGCTCGGCGCGCTGGGGACCGTTCAGCTTCTTCTGCAGCAACAGCGGCAGCTCGACGTTCTGGAACACGCTCAGCACCTGCACCAGGTTGAAGCTCTGGAAGATGAAGCCGATGGTGTTCAGGCGCAGGTCGGTCAGCTCGCGCTCGGACAGCTTGCGGGTGTCCTTGCCCGCGACCTCGACGATGCCCGACGTCGGCGTGTCGACGCAGCCGATCAGGTTCAGCAGCGTGGTCTTGCCGCTGCCCGAGGGGCCGGCTATGGACAGGAACTCGCCCTCGGCGACCTCCAGATCGACACCGCGCAACGCGGGCACGGTGACCTTCCCCAGGGCGTAGTTCTTGGTGGCGTTCTTGACGGCGACGATGGTCTTCATGGGACGTCCTTTTGCGTAGACGACAACTTCTCCAGCTCTGCGATGACCCGACTCAAAACCCGACCGAATTCGCGGCAGACTTCCGGCGGCAAACCTGCGACCGCCTCCGTCATCTCCCGGGTGCGTTCCCGGCGAACGCGCTCGACCAGCCGGCGTCCGGCGGACGTGATGGTGACACGTTTCTGGCGGCGATCCTGGGGATCTTCGATGCGCCCCACCAGGCCCCCCGTCACCAGCCGATCGATCAGGTGACTGGTCGCCGCCGGGGACAGGCGTAGCGCAGAGGCGATGGCCGAGATCGTCCGCACCCCGGCCTGCTCCAGGAGGTGCAGGGTCACCAGCTGCGGCAACGTGAGCCCGGACTCGTTCATGATGGCCAGGGTCTCGCCCGCGGAGCGCCGGTTGACGTGCTTCAGCAGCTCGCCGATGAGCGCGCCCATCGAGGGGATCCCTGCCCCGGTCTTTGGTGTCTTTCCTGTCACGGATTTGTAAAAACCAACGGCGAGTCAGTTATTTCGAAGCATCGAAATAGTCAGCCAGTGGCGGTGAGTCAAGGCGACGGGCCGCCGTTTCATACTTCTTCAACGTTCTTCATCTTTGGCGAGCGGGGGGCCGACCGCGGGGCGCCCGCTGCAGGTTCCCGGAATGGCTGGGGTCTGCGCGACTCTGCGCTGGCGGTGGTAATCGCCGATGCAAAATCTGACCGGGCGGGCCCCGGAATCCCTTCCCACCGTGCGATAGTGCGCCCCATGAATTGGCTTCGCATTTCGCTCTTGCTGGTGACGTTTTGCTCGTTGACGACGGGGCCCGCGGCCC
>Ga0070658_10000518_pt1 | contig 33463 bp, 32 predicted proteins | sample KBSC13metaG_FD_64664 | JGI IMG/M metagenome (GOLD analysis project Ga0070658, IMG submission 64664) | Corn rhizosphere microbial communities from Kellogg Biological Station, Michigan, USA - KBS C1-3 metaG | ecosystem: Host-associated > Plants > Roots > Rhizosphere > Soil ... | reverse complement strand
CCTGAGGAATGTTTTGCTGCGGAGCAGGAGCTTGCTCGGAAACGGGGGCTTGCTCTGGAGTGTCGGATTCCGGCGCAGGTTGCTTCTTGGCAACCAAGCGTCCTCCTCCGGGCACGCGGCCGATGCGGCGTGGCTCATCTTCGGCAGATGCGCTGGCTTTTGGTTCGGGCTGGGGAGCTGGAGGAGCAATGGCTTCAACTGGCGCCTCCACTACCTTAGCCACTTTCTTGGCGGCACGGCGTGGTTTCGCTGGAGCTGCTTCCTCAATCACAGGTGCGACTGCTTGAGCAAGCGCCGGTGTTTCGAGTGGAAGCTCTGCCTCGGAGGCTTTTTTGCGAGTGGTGGTTTTTTTGGCAGCGGCTTTTTTAGCCGTTGTTTTTTTTGCTGCCTTTTTGGCCACACGCTTGGTTGCGGGAGCTTCGTCCGCGTTTGTTGTTTGCAGGGTATCCTCGTCGATGTTCATGCCGAGTTTAAGGGGAAATGGAATGGGGAGTGTCAGGTGTCCAGTTGCGAGAGGATCTCGTCCGATACTTCAAAATTGGTGAAAACGTTCAGCGTGTCCTGATAGTCGTCCAACAGATCATAGAGCTTGAGCACCTGACGGGCAGTGGCGATGTCGCTGACGATGCTTGGAGTTTGGGGGAGAGAAATAAATTTTTCGGACAGGAGGTTTAATCCGGCGGTCTTGAGTGCGGTGGAAACGGAACCGAGTTCCGAGGGCGCTGTGAGGATGATGTGTTCTTCAGAGTCGCTCTGGACATCGTCAGCTCCAGCCTCGATAGCGGTCTCCATCAGGTGATCTTCCGGGATATCCTGCGTTTTAATGCGGATCTCACCTTTGCGGTCGAATTGATAAGAGACACTACCCGGGGTGGCGATGCTGCCGCCGTTTTTGGAAAAAAGAGTGCGGAGTTCCTGCGCAGTGCGATTGAGATTGTCAGTAGCGGCTTCTACCAGAAAAGCGATGCCGGAGGGACCATAGCCTTCGTAAGTGATTTCCTGAATAGCGTCCCCGCCGAGTTCGCCAGTGCCTTTTTTAACGGCGCGGTCGATGTTTTCCTTGGGCATGGAGACTGACTTCGCATGATCGATTGCGGTGCGGAGTCGGGCATTCATGCCTGGATCACCACCCCCGGCACGGGCGGCAAGAGCGATTTCATGAGCGCACTTGCTGAAGACCCTGCCTTTGATGGCGTCCACGCGAGCTTTGATGTGTTTGACCTTAGACCACTTGTTGTGACCGGCCATGAGAACTTGAAATGGGGTGAATGAAAAATGTTAAGCGAAGACGGGCCGGGTGAAAAAATCACGCCAATCCGTAAGACGGAGTAGGGAAAAGGTGAGTCTTTATTTCAACCGGACCATGTGCTGTATCAACACAACCGGAAGAAGCGAGGCTCAGGCGGGTATCTATCCCTGGAGTGTTTCGTGGCGATATGGCTCAACGCGAAACACCGCTCTGTCGTTCCAACGAACGGAAGATGTGAGAGTATCACTGTTTTGGCAACCCAAAATTTTCCGCCACCTCTTCGCTACCTATTGAGAGGGTGTCATTTGAAAAGTCCCTGCATTGTCGATTGCGGAATTCTTCTGCCAATGGCACGCTCTTGGACGTGAAACCACGTCTTGCATGGCTGATTGGATTGTTTGCGGCACTTGTACTTCCCCTTGTTGCTCAGGAAGAAGGCAGTCCGCTGAAGGGGGATATCCCTGCAGATTTGCTGGATGATCCGCATGTTCGGGAAGAACTCGGCGTCAATGAATTCACGGCACCTTCGATTGCCAAGCTGTTCGACACCCTCCAGTTCCTCATGCCTCTGCCGATTGCTGACACTGAGCGGAAAATGCCTGCCCGGATGCCGCTGGATCGTGCTGACCTGGCGGTGGAGCTGGGATTTCTGATCGCGGACGGTTTCCTCGTTGTCCAAGCCGGACAGATGGAAAAGGTGGAGGATCTCGCGGCAGACCTCACCCGGTATGGCAAGGCGCTGGGAGCTGGTGAGCGGGTGAACCGCCACGCCGCCAGCTTGCTGGAAAGCGCGAAAAAGCAGGAAGTGGAGCAGCTTAAAAAAGAACTGGCCGCGACCCAGCGTGATGTGGAACTGGAGCTGGTGAGTCTGCGGGATGCCGATTTGGCGCATTTGATTTCCCTGGGTGGCTGGATTCGCGCCTTGGAGGTTTCCAGCGTGGCTGTGGACAAGCAATTCTCCCCGGAACGAGCCCGCAAGGTGATGCGGGAGGACATCGCGGACTACTATGCGGACACTGTTTCCTCGCTCGAGCCGAAGATTTCCGAACGGCCTAACTACATTCAACTTCGTGATCTGCTCATCACCCTGAAGACAGAGATGACCATTCCTGAAGGCAAGGAGCCGACGCCCGAAAATATCAAACAGCTTCGAGGCCAAGCCGCCAAGTTGGTCGCCTTGGCTCTGAAACGTAAATCCTGAGTTATCATGTCGCAACGAATTGCTGCCGTTCTGGGTCTTGGCATCATTGGGTCACGGACGTTTTCCCGTCTCTCGGAAGAAGGCTGGAAAGTGAAGGCATGGAATCGCACTGCCAAGGGATTGGCGGGAGAAACGGCTACGCCAGAAGAGGCCATTCAAGGTGCCGCGATCATTTCACTTTTTTTGAAGGATGTTTCTGCCGTGCGTGAGGTGGTGGGAAGAATTCTTCCGCATCTTGCCGCAGGACAGATCATTCTGAATCATTCCACCATCGATCTGGAAACCACCTTGTGGCTGGATGAAGTGTGTCGCGCACAGGGTTGCCGTTTTCTGGATACTCCATTCACTGGCAGCAAGGATGCTTCTGCTTCTGGAAAATTGTTTTACTACGCAGGCGGTGAGACTGCCTTGATTGAGGAAGTGACGCCCTATCTGATGATTACCGGACGGGGAATTCTGCCCTGTGGGAATGTGGGGGACGCAACAGTCATCAAGCTTTCCATGAATCTTGTCTCCGCCTGTGTCATTCAGGCCGTTTCGGAGGCTCTGGCCATCTCCACCCGTTTGGGCGTTTCCAAGGATGTGTTTGAAAAGGCTGCAGCGGACAGTGCCTTTGCTTCTCCTGTGGTGGCCATGAAGCTGCCGGGAATGCTGGCGGGTGATTACGAAACCCATTTTTCCTTGTCCAATATGGCGAAGGATAGCCGATATGCCTTGGAATTGGCAGAGCAGGCAGGGATCGAGGTTCCGGCCATTACCGCCGTATCGGAACGCATGGCGGAATTGGCCGCAGATGGGCAGGGGGATCTGGATTACTCCGTATTGGCAAAACCCTATCTAGAGCAAGCATGAGCGGGATCCAACGTATCGATTTGGGCTTGCCCGCACTTCTGGAATTCAAAGGACCGGATGCCGTCCGGTTTTTGAACGGTCAGCTCACCCAGGATGTTCGCCGGGTGGTGGGGGCTGAGGTGGTTTTGTCTTCCTGCGTCACGGATGCAAAGGGAAAGCTCCAGTTTCGTGTCGATCTCACCGAGTCTGGAGAGGGTGCTCTGTGGGTGATGGGTGGCCGTACTTCGGCCGAGCTTTTAGAGGCCCGCATTACTCGCTATCTTATCGCGGATGATGTGGAAGTGGCGGATCTCACCGGCAGGTATGCGTTGATCCATTTTACCGGGGAGATTCCGGAAGCTCAAGAGGGAGTGATCAGTCGTAAAAGTTCACGATATGGTATCCGTGGAACGGACTGCCTGGTTCCTACCGATCAGGAAATTCATTTCCCGGATTATCCCCGGCTGGAGGGAGATGCTTTGGAAAGTTTTCGTATTCATCAAGGCACGCCTGAATGGGGTATTGATTTGGTGGAAGGGATTCTGCCACCGGAAGCTGGCCTGGAGGGAACGGATATATCCTATCAAAAAGGCTGTTATATCGGCCAGGAAGTCATTTCCCGCATCAAGTCCGCAGGGAAGGTAAATCGTAAGCTCACCCTGCTGAGGGTGCCGGAGCAGATTTCCGCACCCGGGGAATTGATCACATCAGAAGGGACAGCAGCAGGGGAGATCACCAGCGTTTCTCCGAGTGCAGTGGATGGCGCGCGCGATGCGATGGGATATGTGAAGCGCGTGGCTGCCGGGGAAGCTTTGTTTATTAAAGCTGAAGACGGAGTGGCTTACGCTGTTTCCCAGCGTTAAGCGGGTTTTTCTCCTTTGGTGTTAGGCGGATTTCTGTGACGCTTTTCTCCGATGTTCGGTCTGTGGGGAATTGTGGCGAGCGGAGTGGTGAACATATCACCGCTGTTTGCTCTTTTGACGCTGGTGCTTGTGCTGGCAGTGCTGGTTTCTCTGGTGCTGGTGAAGTTCAAGCAGAGTCTTCTCGTAGGCTATTTGCTCAGCGGAGTCCTGATTGGTAACGTGGGTATCATGTGGGTGACCGGCTCGGATGTGGACAGCCCGGTGATCGCAAATTTGGCGGAAATCGGCGTGGTATTGCTGATGTTTACCCTAGGAATCGAATTTTCATTGGCGGAGTTGCAGCATCTTTGGCGGACGGCGCTTTTTGGTGGCGGTCTGCAGGTGCTCATCACCGCAGGCATCGCTACGGTCATTGCCAAGCTTTGTCATTTTCCTACAGCAGATAGTATAGTGCTGGGCGTGGCGATCGCGCTCAGTTCCACAGCGGTGGCGATGAAATCCTTCCAGGATCTGGGAAACCAGAATGGTCCCGGTGCCCGCGCCAGCTTGGGCATCGCGTTATTTCAGGATATTCTGGTGATCGTGTTCTTCCTGCTGATGCCCGCACTCTATGGTAAGGGAGAAGGCTCTATCGGAGGTCAGGTGGGGACCGCTTTGGGTAAAGGTATTGTATTTCTTGTGGGCGCCTGGCTGCTGGGCCGGTTTGGGCTCACTCCGCTGCTGCATGCAGTGGCAAAAACGCGCAGCCGCGAGCTTTTCACACTCACCGTGATCGGCCTCTGTGCCGGGGTGGCCTTTGCTGGCAGTGCCCTGAATCTCTCACTGGCACTTGGGGCCTTCGCGGCCGGTCTGGTGGTGAGTGAATCCATTTACAGCCACCGTATTCTATCTGATATTTTGCCGTTCAAGGATCTCTTCATGGCGATTTTCTTCATCTCGGTGGGGTTGCAGATCAATCTGGGCGTCATCGCGGGAGACTGGGGCCGTATCCTGACAGGCAGCTTATGTATCCTGGTGGTGAAAAGTGTGATCGTTTTCGGCGTGCTGAAGCTGATGAAGCTGCGGGGGCGTGCGGCCTTGCTGGCGGCGTGCAGCTTGTGCAGTACTGGTGAGTTCTCACTCGTGCTCATTGGAAAGGCCGTAGGCTATCATCCACTGGGTGCCTCCGTGGAGCAGATGCTGCTGGGATGCACGGCCATTACGATGGCGGCGGTGCCATCCCTCATGCGGGGCTCCACACCTTTCTCCAGATGGTTGGAGGGCAAGGGAATGATGGCCACCCGCAAGCCGGTGCCGGAAGCGCTTTCTCCCATCAAAACGCTCAAGGAAATTTCCGATCACGCCATCATTTGCGGCTATGGTCCGGTGGGACGTTCGCTCAATGAAGCGCTCAAGCGCTGTGGAGTGGATACGCTGGTGATGGAGATGAATTCAGAAACCGTGCTGAGTTTGAAAAAAATTGGGCAGCCGGTTTTGTTTGCAGATGCCACCCACCCGGAAGCTCTCGATCTGGCAGGGATTCATCGTGCGCGCCTTGTCGCGTTTACTTTCCCGGCAGTGGATGCCACGTGCGCCGCCGTCCCGATGGTGCGCGAGCGAAACAACCGGATTTTCATTTTTGGCCGTGCCAAGTATCCGGGAGAAGTCATTCGTCTTCTAGGGCTGGGTGTGCAAGTGATTCACGATGAACGTGAAAGTGCAGTAGCCATGGTGCGGTCCGCGCTGACCGCCTACCAGCGCAAGGATGTGGACCCGGTGGAAGTGGTCCGGGAGATCATGGAGAGCAACTGAAAGCGAGATTCCTGATTTTTTGTTCGGGTATTGGTGAGATCTTCCGCTAATAACCGCCGCGTGGCATTGCTTTTGGCGATTGAATCATCCTGCGACGAAACGGCGGTTGCAATTGTAAGCGGCTCTGTAGGGCAGGCGACGCAAGTGCTTGCCTCGGAAATCTCTTCTCAAATCCCCCTGCACCGGGAACACGGCGGCGTGGTGCCGGAACTGGCATCCCGCAATCATTCGCTGCGGCTGCGCGCCTTGGTGGAAATCGCCTTGAAGGATGCAGGTGTGGGAATGCCCGAAATCGATGCCTTTGCCGCCACCACTGGACCTGGCCTGGCATCTTCTTTATTGATCGGCAGCACGGCGGCCAAAGGGATGGCCTGTGCGCTGAAAAAGCCGTTCCTCGGGATCAACCATTTGGAAGGTCATTTGCTTTCCCCGTTCCTCCGGCAGACGGTCGTGCCACCGCATCTGGGGCTCATTGTTTCGGGTGGCCACACGCTGCTGCTGGATGTGGAAGGAGCCGGGATCTATCGAAAGCTCGGCAGCACGCGCGATGACGCTGCGGGTGAGGCGTATGACAAAGTAGGCAAGATGCTGGGGCTGCAGTATCCTGGCGGCCCGGAAATTGAAAAGGCGGCGCGTTCGGGCAATCCGAAGGCCTTTGATTTTCCTCGTTCCATGCTGCATGACCCGCATCTGGATTTCTCATTTTCCGGACTCAAAACTGCTGTGCTCTACGCCATGCAGGCGCTCCAGAAAAGTGGGGCGGAAGTCCCTGTGGCGGACATGGCTGCCTCATTTCAAGCGGCGGTGATCGAGGTGCTGATCAGAAAAACGATCCGTGCGGCCAAGGAAACAGGCCGCAAGCTCATCGCCATTTCCGGAGGAGTGAGCATGAATCAGGCACTGCGGGCCGGATTTGAAGATGCCTGTCGGAAAAACGGCATGGAACTGGCTATCTCTCCACCGGATTTTTGTACGGACAATGCAGCGATGATTGCATTTGCGGCACTACTCCGGCATTTGGGCGGTGAGTCATCACGGCTGGATGAAGACATTCACCCGAATTTACCACTGGTTTAAACGGACAACAGGTGGTTTATAAATGGAGAAACGATGATCTATCGCACCGTGGTTTTTGATTTCGATGGCACCATTGCTGACACGCTGGGTGAAACGCGACGCATCTATAATATCCTGGCTCCCGACTACGGACTGCGTGAGGTGAGTGAGCACGAACTGGATCACCTGCGCCACCTCTCCCTCAAGGAACTGGTGAAACATTTGAAAATTCCGAAATGGCGGGTACCCGCCCTGATTGCGCGTGGCACAGGCCTGATGCGGGGAAATATCGATAATCTCCAACTCATCCCTGGCGTAGGGGAAGTGCTCACCGAACTCCGCCGTCACGTGAAATCCTTTGGAATCCTCACCTCGAATGCGACGCCCAATGTGGATATCTTTCTCCGCAATCACGGGCTTCGCAGTGAGTTTGATTTCATTTCCTCCACCTCCAAACTTACCGGGAAAGCGAAGCACCTGCGGGCGATCCGCAAGACGTTTTCCCTTCAAGGGCCGGAGATGCTCTACGTAGGTGATGAACTGCGGGATGTGAAAGCCTCACAGAAAGCAGGCATCCCGGTGGCTGCCGTGACCTGGGGATTCAATTCCCGGGAGTCACTGGCAGCGGAAAAGCCGGATCATTTGTTTGATTCTCCGGCTGAGTTTCTAGAGCTGATCAAATCGTAGTCTAGCAGACTACGGGAGAGTGATTCCTCTGATTGACAGCAGACGGCACTCGCCTGCAACCTCTGGATATGCCGGAAGAAACCCCAAAGCCTGCCACTGGACCCCTCGTAGAGTCTGATGCTCCTGAAACTTCTCCTGAGCAGAGCTCCCCGGAGTCTCTGAGGAGTCTTTTCACTCCGGTCACCATTTTGGCCCTGATTGCCATTGTCCTGGTAGGCGTGTTGATCGTTCTGAACGTGAAGAAAGGGCGGCAACAGAAAGCATCCCCTTCGGATATTTCCTCCATGCAGGCAGAGGTGAACGCGCGCTACGCGGAGCTGAACCGCCAGCGCGCAGAGCTGGGTCTTGCCCCATTGTCTTCCGGTGCAGAACCCATTGAGGATATTTCCAAACGCCTGAAAAAGGATGCGGATACCCTAGTGCTTCTCACCTCACGTTTTCAGGCGATGCTGGGAGAAAAGGACACGTTGCTCTCCGCCCGGAACGAGGAAATCATTCGTTCCTCACAAGTGAGCCAGAGCCTCACCGCAGAATGTGCCCGTCTTCGGTCCCAGCTTCAATCTGCTCAAGTGACCGGCTCCGAAGCGGATCTGCTGCGCAACAAACTGGCTGCTGCCCAATCCCGACTCGAGGCTGTTTTGGCTGAACTCAGCCAAACACGTTCGCAGCTAGCAGCGCAGGGAGCTCAGGCATCCGCTGCCGATTACGCAGATCTTCAACGCCGCTTGCAGGAAGCAACGAACGGGAAAGAGTTTTTCGAAAAAAAATCGAATCAATTGGAGGCTGAACTCGCGAAACTCCGCATTTTTGCCAAGTCTGAAAACGAACTGCTGCCAGCCGCCGTCGAGCTTTTCCGTGGCCTCAGGAATTTGGAGAATCGCCCGGACTCGGACCTCACCACTGCCTATAGCAACATCGGCGTTCAACTGGGAGCCAATGTTTTGCGCACCCTCAACTTCGACACCGGTTCCAGTGGCATCTCGCCGGAAGATGATGCCGCGATTCGTGGCCTCTCTGCCGAGGTTCCGGATGGCGATCTGATTCTGGTCGTCGGCTACGCTTCAAAAACGGGAAATGAAGATTCAAATCGTCAGCTTTCATCGGATCGTGCCACGGCGGTGGCTCAGATGATATCCGGTATCAAGCGCCCCGGCCAGTATGTGCAGGCTGTTTATCTGGGGCAGACGGATCGCTTCAGCAGCCGTTATCCGGAACGCAATCAACTCTGCGAAATCTGGAGAATCCGGAAAAAGTGAGAAGTTTTTGTTAGTTTGTAGGGAGGAATTCCTGCAAACTAACATTGCTAGGCTTTCCGGAACATTTCACACGCATGGGCCGCAAAGCCTGCTCCGAAGGCGGTTAACCACAAGTGGTTGTCACTTTCGCCATGAGTGGCCAGGCGTTTTTCCAAAGCGAAAAGGACCGACGGGCTGCTCATGTTGCCATACTCAGCCAGCACTTCGCGCGTTTCCGTTAGTGTGAAGGGCAGGGCTTTTTCCAGGGACTCCACCACATCCCGGCCACCGGAGTGGGCCAGAACCTGATCCGGTTCGGCACTGCGTTGGTCGTAAAGGCTGGCGACAGCGGTTCCGGCAAGGCCAGGCACGGAACGGTGTAGCTGGTTTTTCAATTTTCCCTCCGCGTTGATAAAGCGGATTTTCTCCCGCTCCTCCGGGTGGTGGACGGTGGTGAAGTGGTCAGCTTGCCAATCGGTGGACGAGCCCGTGCCCGACCAGATGGCTGCGGCGGCACCATCCCCAAAAAGGCAGAGACTGATAAGTACGCCTGGATCATCATCTGCGTAAAATGCGGCGGAGCAAATCTCCACGGCCACAGTTGCCACGCGGGCGTGAGGATGGGCCGCCAGGAATCCATGGGCCGCCCGCATCGTGGGAATGGCTGCACCACACCCCAGTCCCACAAGATCTGCCAGATAGACATCTGCACGCATGCCCAGTTGCTCTGCTACATGGCTGGTCACGCCGGGGCACAGATAGCCGGTGCAGGTGCAGAGGAAAAGTGCGTCCAGATCAGTGGCCTTGAGCCCTGCCTTTTCGAGAGCCTTGCTTATGGCTTCTGCTGCCAGCGGAGGAGCTTCACGTTCGAAGCTTTCATTCAATCGTTGCGGGCCGTATTGGAAAACCTCGTCGATGGATTCCAGTGCAAGATGACGTTTTCCAATACCGGATGAACCACCGGTGAGAATTTTTTCCACCAATGAAGCAGAGCGCGGCTTGAGGGACTGGGTGAGACTGCCTTCCTGCATCGCGCTCCAGCACGTCTCCTGGGTGAAGGCATTTGGCGGGACAGCGGTGGCGATGGAGCGGAGATACATGGTTCTAACGGATGAGTGAAAGGAGTGGCTTGAATGGCAGGACGCGGGTAGCTGCAGCAGCGTGAAAAAGGCGGCGGCCAGCTTTGGTGAGAATCAAATGATGCATGGCCTGAGCCACACCCAGGCGGCGGTGAAATTTTTTCTCCAACCTCAGATCCACCTGTGCGGTGGCATCAGCCCAGGTGATAGCACCCTCAGCCCATGCCACAAGAGGCCCAGTGGCGGCCTCTGCAGCCTGGAAGGCCATGGACATACCATTTCCGGTGAAAGGTGGAATCATGCTTTCGGAATCACCCACACAGAGAAGATTGTGGATTTTTGGCTGTCTCCCTAACTGAAATCCAGCCACTGCAGAAAATGAATCCTCCCGCCAGCTTGCTGTTTTCAGCTGTTGAGCCAATCGGCTATTTCCTCCGGCCTCGATGTAAGAGGCTAACAGATCAGTAGGTTTCGCTTTAGCGGTGCGATTCAGTTGGAAAAGCCCGCAGATATTCACCCAGCCATCCTCTACTTCCGCGAGACCTGTATAGCCATTGCTGCCCATGTGCATTTCCAGATCCGCAGTCATGGGGATGCCTCTTACATGCGCTTTCAGGCCGATCCACGAGCCATTGCACGGCCTTCTGCCTGCAGCCCATACCAGCCCGTCACGCGGCCCCGGGCGGGCACGGATGCCGGTTTCTATTTTACCACCCAGGGATTCCAGCTTCTGCCGGATGCGTTCATCCAATCGATAGCGGGAAATTCCATAGGCCGCTTCGGGGAACTCGGTGCGGTGGATCAGCCGCCCCTGATCATGCCACGCTAGGGACTGGTGACGGCGTGCATCGGTGAAAAGATCCAGGATGCCCAGATTCTTCAGAGTTTCCTCGGTCACCCCGGAAATGAATTCCCCACACACCCGGTGGCGTGGATAGCTCCCCGCTTCCTGCACCGTCACCTCCACCCCACGCAGCCGCAGAGCACAGGCGAGGGAAAGCCCGGCCAATCCGCCGCCAACGATGGTGATTTGTGAATTCAAATGCGCCATGCTACCGCACGTCGGCTTCCGCGCCACGTCGAAGTTTCCCGGAAGAGTCTGTTTTCCGTGTTCAGTCGCAATAAATCCAACAATTCTCCCTGTGAGAACCCTGCGCGGATGCTCACATGCATGTCATGCCTCGTAACCCTATTAATAAAAGGATGCAGCAAGCCTCCTAAAAAATGCGGGAATGAAGCCCGATCCGGCTCATTGAAGATGAGCACTTCAAATCCCTCACACCATTTTCCCAGATCCCGCAGGGATTGGCCCTCGAAGTGATGGAGAAAAAGATTTGCCACCAGTACTCCGCCAGTTTGGGGCGGAGGCACGTTGAAAAGATCACCCTGTTTCCAGGTGACCCGTTCTATCAAACGTGGAGGGCGGGGGGCCAAGTCGTAAGCTGTCACCGCAGATGAAGGGAAAAGCCGCGCCAGTCTGGCGGTGAGATGTCCATCTCCTGCTCCGATTTCCACGATGCCTCTGGCTACTGCATCCTTGAAGCCCAAGGCGGTTTCGCAGATCCATTTTTCATTGCCCATGAGGACATTGATCCTCCTCAGATCCCGCCGACTGCGCACGGCCTCCGGATCATCTGCGGGCAAATGATCGAGAATTTCCGGCACCACCACTCGTTTTTCCATTTCTGTATAAGGAGCAGTGGTGGGCCGCAAATCAACGTGAATGCGAAAAAGCTCTCCAGGCATTCGGATGCATTGTGGTTTTAAATTCTTCAAACCCAAGGATGGAGACGCTAGCCTTCCCCATGCCGCAGCCTCCTCGCCGCCCATCCAATGACCGCCAAGGGCGGAAACCCGGACCCTATCCTGCACGAAAAGCCGCCCCTCAGGTGGACCGTGGTTGGGATCCCGTTGCGGCTTGGTATGACAAATTGGTTGGTGAGACGGGCTCGGATTATCACCAGAATGTCATTCTGCCAGCTACACTCCAGATTCTTGATCCCAAGCCTGGCGAGGCGATCATTGATGTGTGTTGCGGCCAGGGTGTGCTTGTCCGGCCTCTGCTGAATGCGAATATCGGAAAATTCACCGGAGTGGATGCCAGCCCGCGGTTGATCGATGCAGCGAGGGCGCGCCACGGCAAAGACCCTCGCGTTTCCTTCATCACGACGGATGCCTGCGTTCCGGGAAAATGGGCGGATTCCAGCTACGATGCCGCTACCTGCCTGATGGCGGTGCACGATGTGCCGGACGCCGTGGGAATGTTCACCAATGTGGCCAAGTCACTGAAACCGGGAGGTCGCGCTCTTTTCATTTTCATGCATCCTTGCTTCCGCATCCCGCGGCAGACGCATTGGGGATGGGATAATGATCAGAAAATCCAGTTCCGCCGCGTGGATCGGTATGGCACGGCCATCGAGATTCCCATCACAACCCACCCCGGAAAGGGAACGAGTGAAACCACGACGTTTTATCACCGCCCGCTTTCCGAACTGCTCACCTCATTTGGTAAGGCCGGGCTGGGAGTTGTAGGCTGTGAAGAGCTTTTCAGTCACCGCCGTTCCCAAACCGGCCCTTTCAGCAAGGCGGAACACCGCGCTGCCGGAGAATTCCCACTCTTCATCGCCATCAAGGCGGTGAGGCTTTGAAGGCTTGAATGGTGGCAGACCGCTCTCGCATGGACTTGTGAAAGAGTAATACTGTTACCCGTTATGACTTTACCTCTCCAGATCCACGCTTAGTCTAACGGCCTATCCTGGACCATGGAGGAAACGGTAAAACTCGACACACTGCAGCAGGTGGAGCTGGCGGAAGGAATGGAGATCCGTCTGCGGATCGCTGGTCCGATGTTGCGTGCGGTGGCATATGGTATTGATTTGCTGATCCGGTTTGCAGTGGTAGCTGTGGCCGCCATCTGTCTGGGCATCGCTGGCATCGCCATGGGAAATCTGGTTACTGCAGGCCTGTGGATGCTGCTGTGGTTTCTAATGGATTGGTTTTACCCTGTCCTATTCGAAGTAAGTCGCAGAGGTGCCACGCCCGGAAAGCGGGCGATGGGACTGCGGGTGGTGCAGGAAACCGGATCTCCAATCACTTGGGGGCAGGCGATTATTCGTAATTTCATGCGTGCGGTGGATTCCGCTCCTTTCTTCATGTATGGCTTCGGAATGGTGTCCTGCCTGGCTTCGAAACGCTTTCAGCGGCTGGGAGACCTGGCTGCCGGAACCGTGGTGATCTATCAGAGAATTCCTGCTCCCCCCCGGATGGTGGCCCCCCCTCCCATCAATGCCATTCCAGTTCCTTTGAAGCTGACAGCGGATGAAGTGCGGGCATTGGGCCTGTTTCGTGAGCGGGCAGGCCTTTGGTCGGACGGCAGGCGGGCGGAAATTGCTGATCAAGCCAGTGCTTTGAGCGGTGCCACAGGGCAACTGGGGGTAGCCCGGCTGATGGCCATGGCCCATTGGCTGCAGGAGAAGAGGAGGGGCGCATGACATCTGGAGATTTTGAAGCCAGGAACCAAGACCGCTGGCTGGAATACGAAAAACTGGTGGACCAGTTGGAAAAGGGCAAATCCGGCCCCCATGCGGAGGAGATGCCGAAACGTTTCCGTGAGCTCTGCCTGGATCTTTCCCTGGCAGAAAGCCGGATGTATGGCCCACAGGTAACCGAGCGGCTCAACCATCTGGTGATCCGTGGATATGAGGTGATTTACCGCACGCGGCGTGGGAGTTGGGAAAAGGTGGTATCTTTCGTCGCAGTGGAATTTCCCCGGATCGTGAGGAAGGAATGGCGGCTGTTCTGGCTGTGCAGCATCGTTTTCTGGGTGCCGTTTTTTGTCGTCATGTTTTCCGCTGGCCATGACATGCGCTGGGTGCAGGCGATTCTTGGCGCGGAAGGCATGTCCTCCATGGAGCAGATGTATGGAGGCAAGGAGGAACAGATCAGCCACCTGCGCTCCGAGTATGGATCGAATTTCGCGATGTTCTGTTTTTACATTAAAAACAATGTGAGCATTGATTTTAGCACCTTTGCAGGTGGGATTCTGGGCGGATTGGGGACGCTTTTCTATCTGATTTTCAATGGCTTGTTCATGGGTGCTGCCGCAGGGTATGTGAACCATGCGTGCAATCCGGAGTCGTTCTGGACGTTTGTAGTGGGCCACTCATCTCTGGAGCTGATAGGCATGATCATTTCCGGGATGGCCGGCATGCGGGTAGGACTTGCGATTTTGAACCCGGGTCGTTTGACGCGGGTTCAGGCATTGGTGCTAAAGACCAAGGAATCCCTGCCTCTGATCTACGGAGCTGCGCTCATGACTACCATGGCTGCGGTGGTGGAGGGGTTCTGGTCCGCGCAGCCCCTGCCTTCTTCTGTAAAATATTCTGTGGGTGGAGTCGGCTGGCTGTTGCTGATCTGTTATTTTCTTTTTGCAGGAAGGAGAATGAAGGATGCAGCTCGATGAAGTGACGGCAGAAATCCGGCCCCGGAGTGACTGGGAGGCGGTTGATCTCGGCTTTGCGATGATCCGCAGGGATTTCTGGCGCTGTTTCACCGGCTGGTGGCTGGCCATGCTGGGTCCATTGCTGGTAGCGGGTTGGTTTTTGCGCCACCATCCTTCGCTCTTGCTGCTGCTGTTCTGGTGGTGGAAGCCGGCAGGATCACGCATGGTTTTATTTGAACTGAGTCGTCGCCTGTTTGGTGAAAAGCCTGCTTGGAAATCCGTCTGGCGGGAGATTCCCCGCGTTTGGTGGCGGCGCTTTTTCTACCGCTTCGTATGGGCACGCTTCTCTCCATGGCTGCCGGTCACGCTGGCGGTGGAAGACCTGGAAGGCTTGCGCGGTAAGCCTTATAAACAACGCTGCGGTCAGATCGTAAGGCGGGGTGATGGAGTGGTAATGGCCGTCTATTTTACAGCAGATGCTGCCGCTGCGTGGTTCGGAGTGGCTTTGCTGATTCTGGCTAAATTGCTGATTCTGGCTAAAATGCTGATTCCCCAGGGGCAGGAAGGTCCACTGGATGAAGCATTGGCCAGCATGAATGCGGGCAATCTGCTGGATATTCCGCCATTGATCATGTGGATCATTACCATCTGCCTGATGATTTCCATTTCCCTAACGGACTTGTTTGTCATCGGGGCAGGGTTCGGCCTCTACATCAACAACCGTACATGGATCGAAGGCTGGGATGTGGAATTGGCGTTCCGGCGGCTGACGCAGCGCCTGTCCAAAGTCGCCGTAATGTTGCTCGGCCTGTTTCTGATTACCATGCCGATGACCGGGATGGCCCAGGAATCCCGAAGTCCGCAGGAAGTGGTGATGGAGGTGAAGAAGGCTCCAGAATTCAAGGTCTATACGATCAAGGAACGTGTGCCGAAGGAAAAGCCACCAGCTAAAACGCCTGAGTGGCTGGAGGGTTTTTTCAAGGCATTGGCCGGTATGTTAGGTGCCGGCAAGGTTTTTGGTAATGTATTGATCTGGTCCATTGTTGGCCTGCTCCTCGCCTTGCTGGGATGGTTGATTTGGAAATTCCGGCACGCCTTTATCTATCGCGGTGGCCCTGTGGATTCCCATTTGAGTCGCACCAGTGCCCGGGTGGTCATGGGGATGGAAGTCACGCCCGAGTCTCTCCCGCCGGATGTGCCTGCTGCGGCATGGCTACTCTGGCTGGAAGGAAAACATCAGGAGGCTCTCGGGCTGCTTTACCGGGGTGCGATTTCCAAATCCATTGAGCTGGCCCGCGTGGAAATCCAGGAGTCCGATACGGAGGGGGATTGTGTCCGGCGGGTGGAAACCGCAGGCACGAAAGCATATCCGGAGTATTTCCGGAGTCTCACAGGCACATGGATCCGCCAGGCTTATGCAGGCACTGTCCCTGCAGAGATGGAGGTCCGTTCACTTTGTGATCAATGGCCTTTCTCTTCTAAAGCAGAAGGGAGGACGGCATGAGAGTTTTGCTGCATTTTCTAACGATTGTGTTGTTCCTCAGTTTTGTCTCCTGCAATGAGTATGACGAGGTGGAGCGGGAAGTGGGCTATAAGGGAAAAGCGCGACTGAATCCCTGGCTTGCTGCGGAGAAATTTGCGAAACGATATGGTCACCGGGTGAAGTCTTCCGTGGGCTGGAAAAACCCGGAAGACGCCGACTCCACTTGGATTATGCCGATCTCGGTGCTCTCCAATAAAACCTATGTGGACCACGCCGAGCAGTGGATGCAGAATGGAGGGCATCTGATCCTGATCGTGGAATACGCCTCTCCCGGGGATGATTGGAAAGACAGCCGCTCCATCGTTCCCGAAATTCAGCCCCCTCTCCAGCAGATGCTGGATAATGCGAAGGTGAAGATCGAAGCAACAGGGGGTGGCTCTGCGGGCAAGATCTCATTCGAAGGCAAGGATTACCCGGTTTCTGCGAATTCCACGAGTAGCGTGGCGGATGGAAAAAAGAAAGCGGGAGTTTTTATTTCCAAGCAAGTGGGATATGGCCGCCTGACTGTTCTAACGGACGGCCGAATTCTGCGCAACCGTTGGATATCGGATCAGAATCACGCGGGCCTCCTGAATGCATTGATGGATTCCAGCCGTCATACAGGGTCGATCGGTTTCATGCGTGGCTCGGGCTTATCACTCTGGGATATGGTGGCAGAGCATCTCTGGCCCATCCTGATAGCCCTCACTGTATTAACGATCCTGTGGCTTTGGAAAAGTTTTGTCCGTTTCGGTCCGGTAGAGCCTGCAGTGCCAGTGACGCTACTGCGTGGCTATGACCATCATCTGGAAGCGCTGGGAGATTTTCAATGGCGGCTGGATAAGGCTTCCAGCCTGCTCGCACCCATCCGCGCATTGATTGTAGAACGTGGGCAGCGCATGAGCGCCCGCGCAGGAAGACGCGATGATGATTTTTTCGGCTTTCTGGCAGAACGCTCGGACATTCCGCGGGACCGGGTCTTCCGGGCGCTGACGGAAAATGCTCCTGCCGATCCTGCCATACTCACCCGCACCACTGCAGATCTTCAAAGGCTGCTCCAAGTTCTCAATTGATCCCATACGCCCATGATGCCAGATCCCTATGCTCCACAGGCCGCCGCCACCATTCCTGCCGCCCACAGTCTGGCGGATCTCATCCACCGCATCCGTGGCGAAATCCGGAAGGTGATTCTGGGGCAGGATACAGTGATCGAGCAGGTGCTCGCCGCCCTTCTGGCTGGCGGGCACGTCTTGCTGGAAGGAAAGCCAGGATTGGGAAAGACCCACCTGGTCAATACCCTGGCACGCACCTTTGGCGGCCAGTCCACGCGGATTCAATTTACCCCGGATCTGATGCCGTCTGATGTCACAGGCTTCCGTTTATTCGACATGCAGAGCCAGACATTCCAGCTCCGCCACGGGCCGGTGTTCACCAATCTTCTGCTTGCAGATGAAATCAATCGCGCCCCAGCGAAGACGCAGGCCGCCCTGCTGGAAGTGATGCAGGAACTGCAGGTCACCATCGATGGTGAAACGCTGAAGCTGGAGCCTCCCTTCATGACCTTGGCCACTCAGAATCCAGTAGAGCACGAGGGCACCTATCCATTGCCGGAAGCCCAGCTGGACCGCTTCATCATGAAGGTGCTCATCGAGTATCCGGATCGCGACTCAGAGTGTGAGATTGTGACCCGCGCAGCGTCTGAAACGCCAGGCGGGAAAAGCAATGAAATCGCACTGGTATGCGGACCTAACGAAATCGTGGCCGCCCAGCGTGCGACGGCAGCCATTCAAGTGGTGCCGGAGGTCGTTGCCTATGCAGTGGCCTTGGCACAGGCCACCCGGGAATCCCGCTCCATCTCATTGGGAGCTGGCACACGGGCGGCCATTAGTCTGGTGCGGATCGGAAAAGCTTACGCTGCATTGCAAGGCAGGGGATTCGTCACCCCGGACGACATCAAGCAGGCCTCATTGCCTGTCCTCCGCCACCGCGTGCAGCTCACCCCGGAAGTGGCCATCAGTGGCCAGGAGGTGGATGAAGTCCTTCGTGGCATCGTGGAAAGCGTGCCAGCTCCGCGTCAGTAAGTTTTACGCACATGATCCATCCCGCATCCCGGTTGCTCATCGTCGTTTTGGTATGGCTGGTCCTTGCCATTGGTGCGGTGGCTGCGCCTGCCCTGATGACGCCTTGGCTATGGCTTGGTGGGGGGATCGGGCTGATCTGTCTGCTGGATGCGCTGGCAGTCAGGCTGCGCAGGCCGATCATCGTGGAGCGCCGTCTACCAGGTAGATTTGCTTTGGGACAGCCGGGCGAAGTGCGCCTGATTTTAAAAAATCCCCAGCAGTGGCCTGCTACAGTTGAAGTATTTGATGGCATACCCGCAGGCTCCATAGCGGAGGCGCTGCCATGGAGCGGAGTCGTACCCGCCCAGCGGGAAATCCGGGTTTTTCATCCTGTGAAAATCATGCAGCGGGGAGAGGCATCCTTCGGGCAGGTTTACATAAAAACGCATTCTCTGTTAGGTCTATGGCAACGCAGGACCCTTCACCTGCTTCCGGAAAAGGTAAAAGTTTACCCCAACTATGAGCCGGTGATTCGCTTTGCCCTCTTAGCGATGCAGCAACGGGAAAATCCCATGGGGATCATTCGTCGGCCACGCGCAGGGGCCAGCCGGGATTTCCATCAACTCAGGGATTACCGGAGTGGCGATCCATTATCCCAAATCGATTGGAAAGCCTCTTCCCGCAGGCAGATGCTCATCAGCCGCGATTACCAGGAGCAGCGGAATCAATCCATCGTCTTTCTGGTGGATACCGGCCGCCGCATGCGTGCCATGGATGGCGAGGTGCCGCAGTTCGATCACATTCTGAATGCGATGCTGCTGGTTTCCCACGTGGCGCTCAAACAGGGTGACCAAGTGGCAGTAAAGTCCTTTGGTGGCACGGATCGCTGGTTGCCACCCATCAAGGGTGCGCATGCGATGCCGATTTTGCTCAATCACCTGTATGATTATCAGACGACCGCTGCCCCCAGCGACTTCGCAGAAGCGGTGGAAATGTTGATGGCTCGTCAACGTCGCCGCTCATTGGTCATCCTCCTTACGAATCTGCGTGGAGAAGATGGTAAAGAGCTCATTCCCGCACTTCAGGTGCTCAAGTCGCATCATCTCGTCCTGCTGGCCAGCATGCGTGAGAGGGTGGTGGAAGATCGTTTTGAAAAGCCCATTGGATCTTTTTCCGATGCTCTCCAATATCTGGCAGCGGACCGCTACATGCTGGAACGGAGGGAGATACTTGCTGCACTAGGCGCTGCCGGAGTCATGACGCTGGATACGACGGCTCAGAACCTTCCCATTTCATTGGCTAACAGTTACTTTGATATCAAGGCTGCCGGGCGCATCTGAGGGACGAGTGCTGCCTCCCGCGATCACGTGATTGGCCTATGGCCGGAAATGTGCAATCTTCTTCCTCGTAAGGGATAGCACAATCAGCCCCCAAAGGGCCCACGGGTGTCAGGAATAGGGACCTGGCCCCCGTGGTCATTTACAGGCCGGTCATTCCAAATCTTGTGAATAACTTTCCAAAGCCCCAGATCGGCCTACGCATTCGCGGTATGGCATTGAGGCCGAAATTGTGCCATGATCTTTTTTGTAAGGGATAGCACACCAAGCCCCCAAAGGGCCCAAGGGCGCCGGAAGTAGGGATCCGGCGCCCTTGGTTTGTACGGATGCTCCATTTTTATCATTGCGGAGCGGTAAAATAGCTAAAAATGTCAAAAAAAATTCGACTTGTGCCGATTTTGTTCGCTCGTATTTCCTTTGTTTAAGCTGATTTTTAATAAGTTAGCTCTTAGATGGCAAAAATTATATTGCTGATCTTAAATATCTGTGCCAGTGTGATCTCGCAGTGAATGAACTTTTTACGAAAGTAGGAAGTCAGTTACTGTCATTTCCAAATTTCAATTCGGCGTGGCTAGAACCAATTCAGGATCCGGGGGGAAAATGAATTGAGGCCATGTTTAATCTGAAATTCTTTGGGGGGAATGTGCAAAAAAAAGGCGTGGACCAGCAATGGCCCGCGCCTTTTTGATTTTGTTAAGAGATAGAATCCGAGCCCATTTTCACTGTCTTTCTCTCACAAACTTAGAAAAGAAAAGCTCATGGAAATGGAACTTCATCTGGTCTTCGGTCCTCCTGCGGCGGGAAAGACCACTTACGCCCGCGAGCTGGCACACAGATTGGGCGCCGTGCTGCTGGACAGCGACGAGGTGACCGAGCGGTTGGTTCGCGCCGGGCTGGAACTTGCTGGAATGAATCCGGATGACCGGGATTCTCCTGCTTATAAAAAAGCCTATCGAGATGCAGTTTATGAGACTCTGTTTGATCTCGGCAGATCCCATTTGAAGTATCTACCCGTTGTAATCGCGGGTCCGTTCACCCGTGAAGGAGGGGAGGGCGACTGGCCGGAACGGTTGAAGAAGCTGCTGGGAGTCATGCCTTCATTCCATTATGTCTGGTGTTCACCACAAAAACGCCGCGAGCGTGTGATGGCTCGCGGCGAGGAAAGGGATGGCTCCAAGCTAAAGGATTGGGAAAATCATGTGGCCGCTTGTCGGGAAGAGCCGCCGGTTTTCCCTCACCAGTGGGTGGTGACAGGCTGAATCAGCCAAGTTGGGCAGGATAGTCGCCTGTTTCGATAAGGGTGGCGATGGACTCCACCACGTGAGCCTTGTCCTCCGGGTAGGTGACGCCGAACCAATGGCTGCTGGTTTCCAGCACCCGGCAATCTGCTTTCCCTGCACGGATGAGGGTATCCACGATGGTAGGAATGTAGCACTCGGACTTTTCCTTGGAACCGTTCTCCTTGAGGAAGTCGATGAATGCTTCCTCCAGATGGGTGAAGAAGTCAGGCGTGAAGGCCCAGAAATTCATGGAGACTGGATTCTCCTCATCCACGGGCTTGCGTATGCCATCAAGAGCTTCTCCTCGACAGATGCCATCGGCTTCACGCTCGATTTTTACATATTCTTCCACATCGGTGAGCAGACGGTTGGCATCGATTTGGCAGATACCGCGGTTCACATCACCATGATCGGAAAGAGTGTTTTTCAACGGATAGCCCACCATTGCGTAATGGGACTTTCCATCAGGACTGGAGGTTTCTGCGAAAAAGGCAGCGGCGCGTTGATAGGAATCGGCACCGTAGAAATCATCGGCATTGATGACGGAGAACGGCTCTTTCACGATGTCACGCGCAGCGCGGACGGCGTGTGAGGTCCCCCAGGGTTTTACGCGGCCTTCCGGCACGGAAAATCCTTGCGGAAGATCGTCCAGCTTTTGAAACGCATAGTCCACCTGAATGCGGTCGGCGAAACGGGCGCCCACGCCTTGCTTGAAGGCATCGGCGAAATCCTCGCGGATGATGAAAACTACCCGACCGAATCCGGCGCGGATTGCGTCATAGACCGAATAGTCCAGAACCGTTTCGCCATTCGGCCCCATGGGATCCATTTGCTTGAGACCGCCGTATCGGCTGCCCATTCCGGCTGCGAGGACAAGAAGAGTAGGTTTCATGTTTTGAACGGACGGGTTATGGTGGCGGAAACGGGAGAGGGCAATGCCAAAGCCTCACTCTGGATTGACACATCCTGCACGCTCTGCACCCTCCTGGCATGCAGCGCTTTGCCAATAAAGTAGCCGTAGTCACTGGTGGTGGCCGCGGGATCGGACAAGAAATCGCCCGTGCCTTCGCCGCAGAAGGTGCAAAAGTGGCCGTCGTCAGCCGCAGTGAATCGAGCTGTGGAAAAGCAGCCGAGGAAATCAATGCCGATTTCCCAGGTTCCTGTACCGCTTACGCCGTGGATGTGGCAGATCATGCTGCCGTGCAGGAACTCGCCAAGAAAATCGGTGAGGATCTGGGTTCCGTGAACATTCTCGTCAATAACGCCGGTGTCACCCGCGACGGCCTGCTCATGCGGATGAAGGAAGAAGATTGGGACACGGTGCTGGATACCAACCTGAAGGGAGCATTCAATACGGTCAAAGGCTTCATGCGCGTGCTGATGAAGGCGGAAGATCCCCGCATCATCAATATCGCCTCCGTGATCGGACTGATCGGAAATGCCGGTCAGGCAAACTATTCCGCTTCCAAGGCTGGCCTGATTGGTTTCACAAAAGCAGTTGCCCGTGAACTGGCGGGTCGCGCAGTCACCTGCAATGCAGTGGCTCCTGGCTTCATCACCACAGATATGACCGATGAGCTCCCCCAATCGGTGAAGGACGCAGTCATCGGAAAAATCCCACTTGCTTCCTTTGGTAATACGAAGGACATCGCGGAAGCGGTGGCATTCCTCGCCAGCCCTGCCGCACGTTACATCACCGGGCAGGTTCTCGCGGTGGATGGTGGTATGACCATGTGAGATTCATTCATCAATTTTTAACATAGGAAACGGAAGATGGCCCTTAGGGTGCTATGCTTCCGTTTCCAGTTTAGGGCATCCAGCCCAAGATCATTTCAATTCATCATGGACCTCATTCTTCTACGTCACGGAAAAGCTGAAAACGGGAACCCGGAAGGGGACTTTGCACGTGGATTGGTAGAAAAAGGCCGTGCGCAGGCACGTGCTGCTGGGGCCATGCTGAAAGCTGCCAATCGTTTGCCTCATCTGGTGCTCACGAGCCCTGTGTTGCGGGCACGGCAGACGGCGGATTTGTTTTGCGAAGCAGCAGGCATTCCGGGCCCGATGATCCAGAGCTGGCTGGCGTGCGGCATGAGCGCCTCTCAAGCGATGAGTGAGCTATATGCGTTCAAGGATTTCGAAAGTGTCATGGTGGTTGGTCACGAGCCGGATTTTTCCCAGTTGATCGAATGGTTGCTCGGATGCGAAAATGGCGGGGTGGAAATGAGAAAAGGCACGCTTGCCTGCTTGCAGATTCAGCCACCCTCACAGCGTGGTTACCTCAAGTGGTTAATACCATCGGGATTGGCAGAATAAGATCGGTTAGGCGACTGAAAGCCTTTTTGCCAGTAACTCCACAGTGGAGAGCACCAATGGGTTTTGCTCTTCCGCGCGGTAACGGATGCCAAACGTAAAGGCACGCGGCAGCACGGTGTTGAATGCGTGGATGCATCCCAAGTGCTGGGCGCGTAGGGCCAATCTTTTTTCTGCATCACCTGGTAGAAGGAGAACGCCTAGTCCCAACTTGCAGGCATCCACTGCTTCCGCTTCCGTTCTGCACTCGATCATTTCCCGCAGTGGAAAGGAGTAGGCAGTTTCACACCAATCGACTAGAAATTCACGAAATCCGATGGCCATGGAGCGGGCAGGAAGAATCACCGTGCTCGTGATGGCTTGCAGAAAGTCAAAGGGCTCCGTGACAAAATTGTAATAAGTGGGATCCCATGCCACGGTCATGCCACGTTGCCGTTCCAGTGGCAGGGTTTTAATTCCTTGCCCATCTCCAGCTCTCAAAAAGGACCCGGTAATGACGATGTCCACCTCAAAGGTTTTCAGTGCTGTTAGCCAGTCAGCATCAGAGGAAAGCTCCTTCCAGGATTCGGAAGAAGAGAAACTGTCGGCGTAATTGGAATCGTAATGAGCCTTGCGGGATGAGATGCTTCCATCTGCCCAGATTTTGACTTGTTTCGTCTGGGCTCGTTTCCAGTAAGCGGCCCTGCGTAGGACGGCGACGTGTTCCTTTTCGATCTCTTCCAGCAACGGGATCAAAGCTTTGCCCTGCTCCGTGAGTACGGTGCCTTCTGGATTCCGATAAAAAAGCGGGAATCCCAAAACCTGTTCCAGCTTGGCTATTTGGGCACTAACAGCAGGCTGCGTGATGCCCAAATACTTTGCGGCCGCAGAAAAACTGCCAGTGTGAACCAGCGATAGAAAGACTTGGATCTCTCTAATGTCAGGGGAAATCATGCGTGGGCGTGAATGCGAATTTTACCTGCCAGGGCAGGAAGGAATTCGTAGGGGTGTTGACGCAGAAAATTGGCATACAGATGGAGCTGTATGGGGGAAGTGGTGCCAAGTGCCTCCCACGGTGTCCATTTGGAAGGATCCCCAAGGATGTTAGGTGCACAGATCAAGGTATCAGTAGCACATTCCTCTGGATAAGAGAGCCAGCGCATCCATTGTTTTTCAGAAAGGCTGTGCCACTTCATGCCACAATCCGGCATGCGTTTTGGATCAGGTGCCATCCCATCCAGATTCACCAAGTAAGCATGCCCTTCCTTGGGTAGGTCAGATTTTCTCTCACGGTCCGAAGGCGCCCGCTGGAAAAAGTGGTAAGGCACGTTTCCAGCGTCCACCGTGATGTAGCGCTTGGGGTGGCCTTTCCATGTGCCGATGTAGAGATCGCATCGGCCTGATAGAAGCGCCTTGCTGGCCTCCTCTGAATCCACGGGAGTGTAGGACAATCTCACGTTACCCACGGATTGTAGTTCCTTGAAAAGCTGCCGGAAAATGGGAGTGCGGAAAACAGCAGGTGAGCTGCTGATGTGGAGGATTCTTCCACTCTCGTGCACACTGGCGATGTGGTCCTTGAGTCTGCATTGGGCTGCATGCAAAAATCTCAAATCGTTGAACAAGCGTTCCGAGAAGGCGGTTGGACTAAGGTCTCCTTTTTCTCCTTCCTTGAATAGCGAGCATTCAAAAACCCTTTCCAAATTGTCCATCATTCTTCGGATGCTCTTGCGCGTGGTGGACAAATTAAGCCCGGCATTGGCATAATTTTTTTCCAGATAGACCTGTTTGAACGCACTCAGGTGTCTGAAATCCACGGAGCCCAGATTCAATGGAACAATGGTCTCATCTACTACATCCATAGGAAGACCTGACTCTGCCGATGTGTCACTCTTCTCAATTCGTAATTTAAGGCGCATATGACACTAAGTAAGGGTTGAGGGCAGCGGAGAGTATTGCCAATTTCAATTAGGTTAATCAATGCAAAATATTCATAGTTCTGAATTTGCCACCTCTTTCTGATAGAATTATGGGCAGACAAGTTAATCGTTAATCAAACATGACTTAGTGGTATCATAATCGGCCGTAATAGGCCATATTCATGTGGTTTTGTCTTCAGGTTAAACAAATGATTGATGGCTTTTTTCTTGTAAATCGTTGATTATAAGTTGTTTTATATTTAGATTAACTAAGGTTTTAACCTTATCAATAGATTGGCTGCAGTGATCATCGTGATCTCCAAACATAAAGGAATAAGGTCAGTGTGTCATGAAAGCACCCTTACGTCCCTTACTCGTTTGCTTTGCATGGATGATTCCCTTCTTTGCCCATGGGCAAGTCATCCAGAGCTCATCATTCTTTGATCCCGATTTCCGCGCACGTCGCCCTGGTGCGACCTCCGGGCTTGTGAACCTCGCGGCAAATTTAAATCCCTACAGCGTGACCCTGAGCAGCGGCAATGTTTCCTGGACACACTCCGCCACAGGATTTGTCCAGACCCGGACTGACGTAACAGCGCCTATTGTCGGAACTATTGCCAATTTGGATGTGCAGTTGGCTGCCTATACCCAGACTGTTGGAGACTCGCTTGTGTTTGGACGTGAAATCACCACCTCAGCCACCCTCGCCGGAATTCCAGTCGCTGGCCAAGACACTGCCCTTAGTGGACTGGTTAGCAATCTTGCAGGAGCCAGTGTGCTTTACAGTTGGAATGCGAATGCCACCGTCTCTGGATTGGCAATCGCGCCGAATCAACTCTATCAGGTGTCGTTCAATGTAAACAGCGCATCCGGCCTGCCGGTGAATCTGCTTTTATCCTCCACCTTCAATATTACGAACTCGGGAATAACAGGTGCTTTCACCGGTAATCCACAACTCCTGAATTTGCTGAATGTCGTCAACTTGGGGAATTCTGCTAGTAGTGGTCTCTACACACTCACTTTTCAATCGAACCAAGCTCTTGATCATTTGGACTTCAACTTCGCAGCTACGACTGGCGTAGGTGTGAGCGGTCTGGGGGGAACTGCACTGAACCAGAATGTGTTGACCTTCTCAGGATTTAATGTCGCACCCGTCCCTGAGGCCAGCTCCGCCAGCCTGGTCATGCTCTGCGGCGTGATCGGCCTGATGCGCCGCCGCCGTTGATAAAGCTTTTTTCCTTCGGGGGGAGGAAAAATAACAAGCCATCGTTCGCGGAGTATACGCTGCGGACGATGGTGCTTTCTAACGTACCAGTTGAGAGGGTAGTTCTATCACATTTTCCCGAATGGCGACGAAGGTTCGGTCATCGGGCTCAAGCGGAATAACTGCGCCACCGGTAAAGCTGCCGAAGGAAGGCAGCACCAAAGTACGGTTCCTTAAAAGAAAGCAGCGGAGTCGGAGTGATCTGCGGGCACCGTCCTTGATTTTCACTACGGGGTGCCAGTGGCCGGCAAGATGCAGGCGATCCTCCGTTGTGTCCTTCGGGTCATGAATGATGCGCAGCGTGCCGATGTCATAGCTATCTACGGCAGAGATCGCGCACGGGAAGCGTTTCAATCTGGCATCGTGATTTCCGCTAATCAGATGAAACGGAATGCCCACTTGATCTAGGAAATGCTGGATGGCTCCCTCGATTTCCTGCGTGATTCCCGCCGGGGCATGGAACAGATCACCAGCTACGATGAGGCGGGTGGCTTGTGTCTGTTGCACAAGAGTGGCCAGGCGGACGAGATCCCGGCTGGTGTCACCCTCCGGTACTGGCAGCCCTTTGGCCCGGAAGGTGGCGGATTTTCCCAGATGGACATCTGCGACTATCAGTGCCCCATGGTCTGGTAAAAAAATGGCTCCATCTGGGAAAAACTGGATGGTTTCCCCATGAATCTGGAATGCATTCATCCGGCGGCCTTGTTGAGTTCCTTGAGCATCGCTTCCAGTCTGGTGGTGGCATCTGCCGCCACGAGGATTGCCTGCAGACGATCCGCCCACAGAGGGAAGGCCATCGGGCTTAGGTGCTGGGTTTCCACAAACAGAATCGGGCGCTTTTGTAATGCGTGGAGCACGTGGGTCAGGCGGGTGAGTTCGAGCTGGCGTTCCAGAATTTCGCGGCGGGACTGCTCAAGCAAGAGATTTTCCGAGTCATAGCGCTGGAGGACCTCAAACAAAAGGGAGGCGCTGGATTGCAGCTCACGCTGGGATTGGGTCGGCCGGCCCGGAGGCTGCTGGAGGATGAGGCCTGAAACGCGGGCGATTTCTCGGAACTGGCGCCTGGCTAGTTCCGCCGTGTGCATGCATTCGATGAGATCATCGAGCAGGTTTTCCTCCGTTAGGACTTCCCGTAGTTGTTCCTCTCCGAGAAACAGCCCGCGCCGCGCGTTCAGTGAGAATCCGTAATCGTTGTGAGTTGTCTGGATGGATTCCCCGCTAAACCGGGAAATTCGATAGGCGACCAGAGCGGCCACTCCTTCATGCACCAGACGCCCGGCGAAGGGGTAGATGAAAAGGTGCTCACCTTCCCTGGAACGCGTGTGCTCCACCAGCAGGGAATCATCATCCGGTAGTCGCGACCATTTTTTCTGGATGTCCAGGATCGGCTGCACCGCCTTCATTTCAGGCGTAGGATCACCCTTGCCCTTGAGACGCAGGGCCAGTGCGTGGGCGAGCTCGGTGGAAAGCGGCATCCGCTGGCCACCCCATACCGCCACATGGCCCTTGATGTTTTTCGGAGCGGGTTTGACCGTTGCCGTGCGTTGATGAAAGCGCACAAGCACCAGATGGCGTCCGCCAAAGACAAGGGGCGAGCCGGGTTTGAGCCGGGAAATGAATGATTCCTCCACGGTGCCCAGAGTGGAGCCATTGGCAAAGCGGATCGAAACGGTCGCATCACTGATGATGGTGCCGATGCTCATCCGGTGCTGGAGGATCAATCGCTTGTCTGCGATCGTATAACGCCCATCGATCACTTGTGCTTTCTGATAGCGGGGGTAGGCGGCGAGTGCCGCACCGCCATTCGATATGAACCCCAGCGACCAATGCCACTCCTCGTCCGTTAGATTCCGGTAGGCATGGCTGGATTGTATCTCACGGCGCATTTCATCTGCTGGAAATGGCTGGCCGATCGCGCAGGTGACGAGGTGTTGCACGAGAACATCCACTGGCTTTTCCAAAGGCGGCCGTGCCTCAATGTGTCTGGCGCGCATGGCATCGCGCGCGGCGGCGAATTCCACCAGTTCGAGAGCATGCGTCGGCACGCCAAGGATGCGGGAGGACTTCCCTGGCTGGTGTCCTGCACGCCCGGCCCGCTGGAGCAGGCGGGCGATCCCTTTTGGCGAGCCAATCTGGATCACCTGATCCACGGGAGAAAAATCCACACCCAGGTCCAGCGAGGAGGTGGCGATCACACATTTCAGGGATCCATCTCGCAGGCCTTGTTCCGCGATGGCTCGCTCTGTGGGATCCAGCGATCCGTGATGCATCGCCAGCAGGTCTTTCCACTCTGGACGCAGTTCGAGGAGTTCCTGATACCAGATCTCCGTCTGAGAGCGGGTATTGGTAAAGAGCAGGGTGGTTTTGGCTTTCTCGACTTCCTTCGCCACCTGGGGGGCTAGCCGCGTGCCGAGGTGGCCGGACCAGGGGAAGCGATCGATTTCCTTTGGGATCAGTGTATCGATGATGATCGGCTTCTTGAGATCTGCCGTCACCTCCACGGAGTTTTCAAAAGCGGTGCCCAGCAGTGTCTGGCGTGCCTCGGTGAGATTTCCCAGCGTGGCGGAAAGTCCCCAGATCTTAAGTCCAGGAAACCACGCCCTTAAGCGTGCGAGACAAAGCTCTGCCTGCACGCCGCGCTTGGTCCCCAGCAGTTCATGCCACTCATCCACGATCACACACCGGAGGCTGGAAAGTTTTTCCGGGAAATCCGCATGCGTCAGCATCAGCGAGAGGGATTCCGGTGTGGTCACCAGCGTATGTGGCAGTTTTTTCCTTAGCTTTGCACGAATGGCGGCTGATGTATCCCCGGTGCGCGCCTCCGCCTGGAGGTGGGGAGCCAGTTCCGCCAAAGGCTCACGAAGGGCGCGGAGTGTGTCCGCCGCCAAAGCCCGCAGGGGGGTGAGCCACAGCACAGAGCAATGGTTCGGCTGATCTAAGGTTTCTGAAAGCGGCCCCATGTAAACGGCCAGAGTCTTTCCCTGGCCGGTGGGAGCGTGCAGCAGGCCGGATTTTCCTTCGTGGTAGGCGGTCCAAGTTTCCTTTTGAAAGGGGAAGGGCTTCCAGCCACGGGCATTGAAGAAGGGCTGGAGTTTCGGAAATCGCATGGATGGAGGCAGTTTCAGAACTTTCTGGCTGATTCTTCTTCTTCGCACTGATTTTCTTCATGGCAATGAATTCCAGCGAAATGAAGGAACCGGCGCTCGGCGTCATCGGCGGCAGTGGTCTGTATGAAATCGAGGGGTTGGAGGAAATCATCCGTCACGAGATCATCACACCCTTCGGCTCTCCCTCGGATACCATCATCGAAGGTCGTCTGGCTGGGCGCCGTGTGTGTTTCCTGCCGCGCCACGGAGTGGGCCACCGGCTGATGCCGCATGAAATCAATCACCGCGCGAACATCTGGGCCCTGCGATCGCTGAACGTGCGCTGGCTGCTGTCCGTTTCCGCTGTAGGCAGTCTGTGTGAAGAGTTCGCTCCACGGGACATCGTGATCCCGGATCAATTGATCGACCGCACCGCCACTGCGGCCAAGCATACATTCTTCGGTGCCGGCATCGCCGCCCACGTGGCATTTGCAGATCCTTACTGTCCGGAATTGCGGGACATCGTTTTTGAGACCGCCTCTTCTCTCGCATCAAAAGTTCATCATGGAGGAACCTACCTGTGTATGAATGGCCCTGCCTTCTCCACACGTGCGGAAGCTGCCATGCACCGTCTCATGGGGGCAAATCTCATTGGGATGACCAATGGTCCGGAAGCCCGCCTTTGCCGGGAGGCGGAGATCGCTGCGGCCACCATGGCGCTTGTCACAGACCATGACTGCTGGAAGGAAGACGAGGAAGCCGTGGAGGTGAGCACCGTGATCGACAATCTCCATGCCAATAGCGCCCTCGCGAAAAAGATCATCCAGGCTCTGGCTGAAAAAATACCGGCCGAGGTAAATGGCCCGTTCCACCGCGTGCTGGATACGGCCATCTTTACCTCCCGCAGCGATTGGCCGCAACAGACGGTGAGCAATCTTTCGCCGATTCTGCACAGGTTCCTGTGACGCTTGGAGTTGACCCGCTCCACCCCCGGAGGTACGTGAGCGCCAACCAATTTCCACCATGGACATCACGACTACAGCTTACGGCACCTGGAGCGGAGGACGCTTCATGCACTTCGGTGAAACACTTTCCGAGGAGCGCTTCATCGGTTGTATCGAGACTGCCTACGAGGCGGGCATCCGCACCTTCGTCACATCGGATGTGTATGGAAATGGCAAGGCGGACGAACTGCTGGGCCGCGTTTTGAAAGGCGTGGATCGCTCGGAATACAGCCTCGTCGGCATGATCGGGCATGATTTCTACGAAGGCCAGCGTCAGGGCAGCAAAGGCTACCCACGTTTTACAGATCCGGAACTGCGTGGCCCGGAGGGTTATGACAGCTTCATCCGCATGGCGACTGCCAAATCCCTGGAGCGCTGTGGCACGGATCATTTCGATCTTCTCATGCTCCATAATCCGGATGAAACCGGATACACCAATGAGGTGCTGTGGAATGGGCTGAAGGCGACCAAGGATGAAGGGTTTACGAAGCTTCTCGGGATCGCCCCCGGGCCAGCCAATGGCTTCACTCTGGATGTCATCAGTTGCATCGAGAAATTTGGCGAGTTGATTGACTGGGCCATGCTCATTCTCAATCCGCTTGAGCCATGGCCTGTCGGTCTCACCCTTCCGGTTTGTGAAAAACACGGTGTGAAGGTGATGACCCGGGTGGTCGATTACGGTGGCATTTTCCACGATGATCTGGGCGAGGGCCACGTTTTCAAGCCCGGCGATCACCGCACATATCGCCCGGAAGGATGGGTGCAGCGTGGTCTTGAAAAAGCGGATAAGATGCGCCCCATCGCGGAAAAATACGGCCTTGATCTCTTGCAGTTCGCTTCCATCTGGAACCTCAGCCACCCGGCGGTGGAAAGCATCGTACCCACTTTCATTCAGGAAGCAGGAGAAAATGCCCGCCTGATCGAGGACAAGATCCGCGCATTTGCCAAACTTCCAGAAGTGCGCTTCACGCCAGAGGAGGTGGAGTTCGTCCGCCAGATCGGTGACAACACGGGATGCATGACTCTCAAGGGAGCCAGCAAGCGTCACTCGACCAGTGACCGCCCGGATGAATGGCCGATGCGTGAGGATCTATTGGAACTCGCAGGCCGCCACGGTCTGGGCACCGAGTGGTGATTCTCCAGAGTGGGGTGGGGCATGATTGAGTTCTTTCTTGGCAGGACCCGGTGGTGGGCTTGAATGAAAGGGCTTTGATATACCCACCCTTCACTCACTGGATCTGGCTGATTCCCGCATTTTTGATCGGTGCCTGCATCGGCTCGTTCCTGAATGTGGTCATTTATCGCGTACCGCTCGGGATGTCGGTCAATGAGCCTAACCGCTCTTTCTGCCCGAAGTGCAGGAAGCCGATTCCCATGTGGTTGAATCTGCCGCTGATCAGTTGGCTGTGGCTGCGAGGGAAATGTGCGGAATGCTCCGCTCCGATTTCTTTCCGATATTTCGGTGTGGAGTTGCTCACAGCTCTGCTCTTCACCGTCGTCTGGTGGCTTTTTCCTCTGCCGCAGGTGGCCATCTTCCTCTGGCTGCTCATCGCCATCCTGGTTTCGGTGACATTCATCGATGCGGAGCACATGATCATTCCTACAAGAATGACATGGGCGGGCTCGGCTATCGGCCTTATCGCCTGTTCCATTTCACCCCGCTTATCTGCGTTGGCCACCGGAGAAACCGGAAACTGGCTGTCCGGCCTGAAGCAGGGTGCCATTGGGTGGGCTGTGGGTTTCGTGGGCCTCTGGATGGTGGTGGAACTGGGAAAAAAAGCCTTTGGTAAGCGCGATCTCAAGTTTCCTGAGGCGAAGTCATGGTGCCTCAAGGAGGCGGTCAATGATCAGGACCCGATGCTTTTTGTCATCGATGATGAGGAAATTTCCTGGTGGGACATCTTTTCCCGCAAGACGGATCGCTTGATCGTGGAAGCAACGGATATCCGGGTGGATGGAGTTTCCGTAGGAGCCGGGGCACTCACCATTCGTGAATTGGAAATCGAGTTGCCGGATGGAACTGTCCGGCGCCTGGAGGACATGAAGTCTCTGGACGGATCTGCCATTTCTGCGGTGATCCCCCGCGAGGCGATGGGCATGGGGGATGTTCACCTGATGGGCATGATCGGTGCCTTTTTTGGCTGGAGCGCCGTGTTTTTTTCTCTCTTCTCCGCATCCGTTTTTGCGATTATTGCAGCGGTCATCGGGCGGATCGGCTTCGGCAGGCAACTGCCATTCGGCCCTTTTTTGGCCATGGGTGCAATGGCATGGCTGTTCGGCGCATGGAAACTGTGGGCTTGGTATCTGAGTTCCCTGCAACCGCTTTTTTGAAGTGAGCGTGCCTGAGAAAATCCTGCTGGTGGATGGTCACAGTGCGATTTTTGCACTGCCGGAATTCCGTAGCCTTCATCAGGGTGAGACGCGGTATCTTGCCCGGCTGGAACTGGTGAAATGGCTGCAGCGGTTTGCGGATGTGAGTGACTGGAATACCGTAGTGGTCTTCGATGGCAAGCAGGCGGAACGCGGCATGGAGGGTGGAAAATCTGAAGGAGTGCTGACTCTTTATTCGCGGAAAGGAGAGACGGCGGACTCGGTCATTGAGAGGCTGGCTGCCCGTTTTGGGGAAAAGGATCACGTTCTTGTAGCCAGTAACGATGGGATGGTGAGAACCACGTGTGCTGCGTTCGGCACCCAGACATGCACGGTGGAGGCACTGAGAATCATGGTGGAAGGTAGATGAACTTTCCCCTTGGTTATCTGCCAGATAGGAGGAACTTATACTTAATGGAGAAACAGGGAGGCAACTGGCAGGATTCAAAAACGCTGGCCAAGGCAATGCTACGGGATCGCAGGCAGCGGCGGAAACTGTTGGCTAACCTGCTCTTTGGCGTACTGCTCATGATGATTCTCGGCCTGTGGATCATTGACGGCTGGCTGCAAGAAACGGCGCTGTATTTTGCAGGTTGGTGGCTGGCTTGCGGGTTGCTCACCTGTGGGGTAGTGCTCTTCGCCATTTATGACATGCTGGCGGTGATACGGGAGGAGCGGGAGAGCTCCTCAGACAAGGAGAACGAATGAGTTGGCAAGGATTCTGCAAAGATTTTTAAAGGATGTTCAAAATGAGATCGAAAGCCCCCTCCGGCAAAGCTGCCAGACCAGTGATATATCAACTGATGGTCCGGCTTTTCGGAAATACCAATGAACGACGGAAGCCACATGGCACACTTCAGGAAAATGGCTGCGGGAAATTCGTGGACATCAATGAGGCGGCT
>Ga0070658_10000514_pt1 | contig 33573 bp, 40 predicted proteins | sample KBSC13metaG_FD_64664 | JGI IMG/M metagenome (GOLD analysis project Ga0070658, IMG submission 64664) | Corn rhizosphere microbial communities from Kellogg Biological Station, Michigan, USA - KBS C1-3 metaG | ecosystem: Host-associated > Plants > Roots > Rhizosphere > Soil ... | reverse complement strand
GCGCACGCGCGCGAGACGTGTGACGAACTCGCGCGCTTGGCCGGCATTGCGCCCGAGCAAGTGCTGCCGTTCTCGACCGGCGTGATTCTCGAGCCGCTTCCGGTCGATCGGCTCAAGGCGGGTTTGCCCGCGGCGCTCAGGTGCCTTGCGGCCGCGCACTGGCACGAGGCGGCCCAGGCGATCATGACGACGGATACGCTGCCCAAGGCTGCATCGGCGCAGGTGACGATCGATGGGCACACGGTCACGCTAACGGGCATCAGCAAAGGCGCCGGCATGATCAGGCCGAACATGGCGACGATGCTCGGCTTTCTAGCGTTCGATGCGGCAGTTGCGCAGAACGTGCTCGATACGCTCGTCAAGGATGTTGCCGACCGCTCGTTCAACTGCATTACGATCGACGGCGACACGTCGACGAACGACTCGTTCATCTTGGTCGCAACGGGCAAGTCGAGCCTGCCGGCGATCACGTCGATCGATACGCCCGCTTACGCGGCGCTGCGCGAGGCCGTGGTCGGACTGGCGCAGACGCTCGCTCAGCTCATCGTGCGCGATGGCGAGGGTGCGACGAAGTTTATGACCGTGCAGGTGGAGGGCGGCGCGACCGAGGCCGAGTGCCGCCGGATTGCCTACGCCATCGGCCATTCGCCGCTCGTCAAGACCGCTTTTTATGCCTCCGACCCCAACCTGGGCCGCATCTTGGCGGCAATTGGTTATGCGGGGATCGACGATCTGGACGTCTCGAAGATCGACCTCTATCTCGGCGACGTTCACGTGGCGACAGCCGGTGGCCGTCACCCCGCTTATCGCGAAGAAGACGGCCAGCGCGTGATGAAGGAAAGCGAGATCACGATCCGCGTCGTGCTCGGCCGCGGTTCGGCGAACGCGACGATCTGGACGTGCGACCTATCGCACGACTACGTATCGATCAACGCGGACTACCGTTCCTGACGCGGGCCGGCCTGAAGACGAGCCGGCGCGCGCCTCGACGCGTCGATCGCGCCCTGCCGCTCGACGCGGCGCATGACGCAGCAAAAATCGCCCATGGATAAACTCGAACAGTTTTTGAACCGCGCCGAGGCGCTGCTCGGCCGTCTAGAAGGCATGCTGCCGCCTACGGCGCCCAGCGTCGACTGGTCGGCTTCGGTCGCATTTCGCTGGCGCAAGCGGCAAGGGCGGGGTTACCTCCAGCCCGTGCCGGCCGTTTCCTCGATCACGCTCGGCGACTTGCAGAATATCGATCGCCAAAAGGCGCTGATCGAGCAGAATACGCAACAGTTCGTGCGCAACTTGCCGGCCAACAATGTGCTGCTCACGGGGGCGCGCGGGACGGGCAAGTCGTCGCTGATCAAGGCGTGCTTGAATGCTTATGCCAAAGACGGCCTGCGTCTCATTGAAGTCGATAAAGACGATTTGCACGATCTCGGAGACATCACCGAACTCATCGTGTCTCGCCCCGAGCGGTTCATTGTGTTTTGCGACGACCTCTCGTTCGAAGAAGGCGAATCGGGCTATAAGGCGTTGAAGGTCGCGCTCGACGGCTCGATTTCGGCGCAGTCCGACAACGTGCTGATCTACGCGACATCGAACCGCCGCCATCTACTGCCCGAGTACATGAGCGAGAACGAGACGTACAAGCATACGTCCGATGGCGAAATCCATCCGGGCGAAGTCGTCGAGGAAAAGATCTCGCTCTCCGAACGCTTCGGATTGTGGGTGAGCTTTTATCCGTTCAAGCAGGACGATTACTTGACGATTGTCGGCCACTGGCTGCGCCATTTCGGCTGCACCGACGAGCAAATCGCGGACGCGCGCGGCGATGCGCTGGTTTGGGCGCTCGAGCGCGGGTCGCGTTCGGGCCGCGTGGCCTGGCAATTCGCGCGCGATCGGTCGGGCCGCAGGGCAGGAGCATGAAGCAGAACCTCAACGGCACCGAGGCGGCCGATGTTTCGCCCACCGGCCGGCCCATTACGGCGGTTGCGGTCGGGGTGCTCGTTCAGCCGGACGGCCGGTACCTGCTCGCCCAACGGCCCCCGGGAAAGCCGTACGAAGGGTACTGGGAGTTTCCGGGCGGCAAGCTCGAGCCGGGAGAGACGGTCGAGGCCGCGCTCGGGCGCGAATTGCACGAGGAGCTCGGCATCGTTATGACGGCATGTCACCGCTGGCACACGCTCGAGCACGACTATCCGCACGCTTACGTACGGCTTTACTTTTGCAAGGTGACCGGGTGGACGGGTGACCCGCATGGCCGAGAAGGCCAGGCATTCACTTGGCAGCGCCTACCGGTGCAAGTCGCGCCGCTGCTGCCTGCCGCGATTCCTGTGCTGGACCTGCTCGCGGCCGACCGGCCCTAACGGGACAGGGAACTGGGAACTGGGCCATCAGCGGAAGACGGCGGGGGAAGGGGCCGGTAATCGCGGCTCGCCTAGGCGGCACGGTACTGTCTCGATCACGGTCTCTTCGATCCGGCGGTCTAAAATCGGCTCGCATCGATGCCGATCAGTTTAGGTCCCCGCGCTGATCGTCATCCGATGGCGGCTCCTCGTCGGTGCCGCCGATCCGATACTTTTCATTCGCCCACGCGCCTAGGTCCATCTGCTTGCATCGTTCCGAGCAGAAGGGGCGAAAGCGGTTCTCGGGTATCCAGCGTACGTCTTTCCCGCAGGTGGGGCATTTGACAACGGTAACCATTGTGTCAGCTAATCGGCGTTAGATCGCAAGCCGTCTGGACGAGTGCCGGACCGGCGGCGAATTATCGTGCACGGCGCGTGCCGCACACCGGGTCAAAGGCTGCAAAGCGTCAAGTGGAACGGCACGTCGACATCGACGGCACGTGGGCGCACATCTCCGTCCTGAACCGTGAAGCGCACCCAGAGCATATATTTATTGGCACTTGCTTCCGGGATCATGCGCAATTCGGGCGAGATCCGCACTTGCATCAATTGGTACGTGCGGCCCGACAACATTTGCTGATAACTGCCCTGCATCGCCATGACTTTGGACGCTTGCCCGGACTCGCGCGCGAGCCTCAGCACGATCATCGTGGCGTCGCGCAGCGGCAGCAGCGGGGTGATCCACTTCACGATGTCTTGCCGGCGGTGATCCGGATGCGATTGCTGCCACGCGTAGTAGGAAGGCAGATCGAATTCGCAGGTGCCGCCGGGAATGATGGCGCGGCTGCGGATGCTCGCCAACCATTCGTTGTCGGTGAGATGCTGGCCTGTCTTGCCTTGCATTTGTCCCAGACCGGCAAGTGTCTGCTCGATCTCACCGAGCACGGCTTCAAGGGCGCTCTGCTCGATGCCCGGATTGCCGCGAAACGGCGCTAGCGTTTGGCGCTGCCGCTCGAGCTCCTTCATCAGATCGGACTTCAAGTCCGCCCGGCCCGTCACTTCCGCGATTTCGAACAGCGTGGTGAGTGCGACGTGGTGTTCTTTCGCGTCGTCTTGATTCAAAAAGAACGTGAAGCGCTCGAACAGATCTTCGAGGCGCAGCAGCGTGCGAATTCGCTCGTTAAACGGATACTCGTAAAGAATCAAGCGCACTCGCCCCTGGCGTCGTCGATGATGGGATTGCAGGACATTCTAATGCCGCAGATTGCCACCCGCAATCGCAGAATTGGGCACTTTTGACTGCTAATTCGCCGAAACGGAGATCTCGAGAACGCTTGCACGCGCGATGTGTTCGGAAATCGTGCGTTCGACGTGCTTCGGACGCGATGCACGGTCTTTAGGAAGACGCCGCGCGCGCGAGCTTCTGGTAGTAACGGTGCAAACGGCGTACCTCCTCTGTTAGACGGTCGAGCGCCGCATGGTCGTTGAGGATGACGTCGTCCGCCGCCGCCACCCGCGCCTCGCGCGTGGCCTGGCGCGCGACGATCGCCAGCACCTGTTCGCGCGAGAACGCATTGCGGTGCATGACGCGTGCGATCTGTGTCTCGACACTGCAGTCGACGACGAGCACGCGATCGACGCGCGACTTCCACGTACCCGATTCAACGAGCAACGGCACGACGATGAGCACGTAAGGCCCTGTCGCTGCGCCGCGCTCGCGTTCCGTCTCCGTGCGAATGAGCGGATGCGTGATGGCTTCAAGCCGCAGTTTGGCAGCGTTGTCCGAGAATACGAGCGCTCTCATTTTTGCGCGATCGAGCGAACCGTCGGCGGCCACGAACTGCCGGCCGAACGCCGCTTCGATGAGCGGCATGGCGTCACCGCCTGGCGCCGTGATGCGATGCGCGATGACGTCGGTATCGACGACAGCGACTCCGTGGGCGGCGAACAAATCCGCAACGGTCGTCTTGCCGCTTCCAATGCCGCCCGTGAGCCCAACGGCGAACATGTTCTCAACCTCCGAGCAGGTGGAAGATGGGCGTGTCGGCAAATAGCGTCACGATGCCGCCGAGCGCGAGGAATGGGCCGAACGGCAACGGCTCCCCGAACCGAAGGCGCCCCGACATCATGGCGATGACGCCCGCGACGGCACCGGTCACGGCAGCAATCAGGACGATCTGCGGCAGCGCAGCCCATCCGAGCCATGCGCCTAACGCCGCGAGCAACTTGAAGTCGCCGTAGCCCATCCCTTCGATACCGCGGGCGAAGCGGAACACCCAATAGATGCACCACAAAAAAAGATACCCCGCGATCGCGCCCGCAACTGCTGCGTGCAGCGTTGCAAAAGTATCGTTGAAGTTCACGATGAGCCCCGCCCAAAGCAGCGGCAGCGTGAGCGAATCGGGCAGCAGGCGCGTTTCGGCGTCTATCGCGCTCATTGCCAGCAGCGCGGCGCATAGACCGAAGGCGGCGAGCCCCGTCCCCGTTGGACCGAACGTCGCACACGCGCCCGCGGCCAATGCCGCGCTGGTCAGTTCGACCAGCGGATAGCGTACGCCGATAGGCGCGCGGCAAACCGAGCAGCGGCCGCGCAGCAAGACGTAGCTGAGCACGGGGATGTTCTCGTAAGCGCGCAACGCATGGCCGCAATGCGGACACGCGCTGCGCGGCACGCAGAGGTTGTAGCGTGCCGGAAGATGATCGATTTGATCGATTGGGGCTGCCGCGCTCGTCGCCTCGCTCATTTCCAAACGCCAAGCGCGTTCGAGCATGATCGGCAGCCGGTGGGCCACCACGTTGACGAAGCTGCCGATCACGAGGCCGATCGCAATCGCGAACGCAAACTGCCAGGCAGGCGGCATCGCGCCGAAGCCGGCGCCGATGCCCAGAAAGAGGCGCGCGAGGGGATCGCTGACGAAAGAGGCGTGCACGGATGAAGTCGTGATTATGGCCGAGTGGCGAATGGGGGGCATGCTACACCACGTTGCCGAGGTCGATAACGGGTAGATAGAGGGCGACGACCAGCGCGCCGACGGCGAGTCCCAGGACGATGACGATGATCGGTTCGACGCACGCCGACGCGAGGGCTAGCTTTTCGTCGATCTCGCGCTCGGCCAGCGCTGCGCAATCGAGCAGCATAGAATCCAGCGCGCTCGATTCTTCCGCAACGGCGAGCGGCTCGACGAGCGCCGCCGGGAAGCAGCCGACGGCGCGCATGGCGAAGGCGAGCCGTTCGCCGCGCCGCAAGCGCGCTTCGATTTGCGCATTCGCGGCATCGAACACAGCATTGCCGGTTACGTGCGAGAGTGCGCGAAGGGCGTCGGCGAGCGGCGTGCCCGCTGTTAGCAGGGTGCCTAGCGCGCGCGACCAGCGGGCGGCGGCGATCGCTCGCGCGAGTGGCCCCAATAAGGGCGTAGCAAGCAGCAGTCGATCGCGTGCCGCGTGCGCACGGGGCGATCGGCGCACGATGCGCACGCCGACCAACGCGGCGGCGGCCAATGCGGCAAGGGATAAAGGACCCCAACGCAACAAGAAGTTCGACAGCGCCATCACTGCGCGCGTCGGACGCGGAAGTGCCGCGCCGAAGCTGTCGAAAACCTGCTGGAATGTTGGCACGACGAACGCCATCAAGGCAGCCGTGACCGCGATGGCGAGCAGCAGTACGGCGCACGGATAGGCGAGCGCGGCGCGCAGCTGCGCGCGCTGAGCGGCGGTGCGCTCGCGGTGTTCAGCGAGACGCGAGAGCACTTGTGCGAGCGTCCCGGTGGCTTCGCCGATCGCCAACAGTTCGCGATAGAGCCGGTCGAACTGGGCCGGGTAAGCCCCGAGGGCCGCAGCGAACCGCTCGCCCCGCTCGATCCGGTGCGCGAGGCCGCGGGCCACGCGCGGCATGGCGGCGTCGTGCCGGGCCGTTTGGGTGAGGACCTCGAGCCCCTGGACGAGCGTCAAGCCGGCGTTCAACAGATTGGCGAGCTGTCGCGTAAATGCTGTGACTTCGCGTGCGCTGGTACGCGGCACTTTGGCAAGGCCCCGCGCCACGAGCGTTGCGGCGACGATGCCCTCTTCGCGCAGGCGTGCGCGGGCGGTTGCGGCGTCGGGCACGATGAGCCACCCGCGACGACGCGTGCCGTCGAGTTCGACGCCGCGCCAGCGGAAGCGCTGCTCTGCCATGACCGAATCGACGGGCGGCGAGGCCTCTCGTGTCGCGTCTAGCGGTGGCCGCGACGCAGCGCTCATAGCGCGTCCGTCGCTGCGACGGCTTCGGCGAGACTCGTCGCGCCTTCACGTACCTGCGCGAGCGCCGCCTCGCGCAGGGATCCGACACCCTCGACCCTTGCTTGGCGCGCAATCGCCTGCGTGGTTGCACCGTCGCTCACCATCTCGCATAGCGCCGGCGATGCCAGCATGACCTGATGTACACCGACGCGCCCACGATAGCCCGCCCCGTGACAGACGGCGCATCCGCGCGCCGTGTAAGGCGCCCACAGGGAAAGTGTCTCGGGCGCGAATCCTGCCGCGGCGAGCACTGACGGCGACGTCGCCGCCGGCTGCCGGCACTCGGTGCAAAGGCGCCGCACGAGCCGCTGCGCTGTCACGAGCTTGAGCGCGGCCGCGAGGCTGTACGGCGCCGCGCCGATATCGATCAGCCGCCCGATCGCACTGGGTGCGTCGTTCGTATGCAGTGTCGCGAGCACGAGATGCCCCGTCTGCGCGGCTTTGAGGGCGACATCGGCAGTTTCCGCATCGCGAATCTCGCCGACCATGATGACATCGGGGTCCTGCCTGAGCAGCGCCCTCAATGCCACCGCGAAAGTGAGGCCCGTCTTGTCGCGCACGCTGACCTGATTGATGCCTGCGAGTTGAATTTCCGCGGGATCTTCCACGGTACAGATGTTGCGCGAGCGCTCGTTGAGCCGCTGCAAGAATGCGTAAAGCGAGCGCGTCTTACCGCTGCCGGTGGGTCCTGTGACGAGCACGAGTCCGTGGGGCGCATGAATGGCGGCTTCGACGAGCGCGCTTTGCCGTGCATCGAAGCCGAGCGCGGCAAGCGATAAATCGGGGGGCAGCGCCTCGAGACGACGCAGCACGAGTTTTTCACCGTGCAGCGTGGGCAGTGCGCTCACGCGATAGTCTTCGATCCTGCCCGACGCCAGCGCAAGCCGCAGCCGGCCGTCTTGCGGCACGCGCCGCTCGGCGATGTCCAGGCGCGCGAGCACTTTGATGCGTGTGATCAATGCGTCGCGCAAATGCGAGGGAGGGCTTGGCATTTCGTCCAGCACCCCGTCCACCCGCAGTCGAATGCGCCAACCGCGTTCGGTGGGTTCGATATGGATATCGGAAGCCGCGCGCTGCGACGCTAAATCGAGCGTTTGCGCGAAAAGCCGGGCGGCGGGCCCGTCATCGGGCGCGTCCGGCTCCGCAAGCGGAGAAAAAATCAAAGAGGTAGACATCGAAGACCGGCATTGCGCCGCCGTGAAACGCGATCATGCAATCATCGCCCGCGTTGCGGCCGTGCGCCATTTAGCCGGTAGGCCAACGCGACGACGCTTCGCCGCGACACACGCACTGTTGCTAAGGCTTGGATGCGGCGCGCGCGCGCGGCTTGAATAGCTTGACGGTGCGTACGGCCTGGTCATCGCTTTGCATCACCTCGAGTTGTACATCGCCGATTTGCAGGCAGACGTCCCCCTCGGGGATTTCTTCCAATGTTTCGAGAATGAGCCCGTTCAGCGTTTTCGGCCCGTCGGTGGGCAAGCCGATGTGCAGCCAGCGGTTCAGTTCGCGCAGCGGCATGCTGCCCGCCACGATGCATTCACCGTTCTCGGTCCAGCCGGTACGCGTGCTAGCGCTGCGCGGAATCGATGTCGTGAACTCGCCGATCAGCTCTTCTAGGATGTCCTCCGGGGTGACGAGGCCCTCGAGTTCGCCGTATTCGTTCACGACGAGTGCCGTCCGTTGTCGCGTTTCCTGGAAATACTGCAGTTGCTGGAATACGGGTGTGCCCGACGGCACGAAATACGGATCGGTCAGTAACTCGCGCAGTGTCTCGCGCGTGAGTTCTTGCTTGTGCAGAGCGGCCAGCGTCTTACGGACGTGCAGCACGCCAAGTACCCGGTCGATATCGCCTTGATAAGCGATCAGCTTGTTGTGGTAGCAGGTTTCCAACTGCCGCAGGATGTCCTCGAACGGTGCGTCGAAGTCGAGCGATTCGATCCGCCGGCGCGGGATCATGACGTCGTCGACCGAGATGTTTTCGAGGTCGAATAGATTGAGCAGGATGCTGCGGTGCTTAGTCGGCATGAAGCTGCCCGATTCGAGCACGATCGCGCGCAACTCTTCGGTAGTGAGCCGCTGATCGCGTCCGCCTTTCGTGTTGATATGCAGCACGAGCAGGATGGCGTTCGAGAATAGATTCACCAACCAGATTACCGGCTTGAGCAGGCGCATCAGCGGCGCAATGATGACGCTGGCGGGCAACGCTATCTTTTCGGGATAGGTTGCGCCCACGATTTTGGGCGTGATCTCGGCGAAGACGATGATGAGGAACGCCACGATGCCGGTGGCGATCGATAGCACCAGGTTATCGCGCCCGAACGTACGCAGGGCGATCGAAGTCGTGAGCACCGGGACGATCGTGTTGAGCAGATTGTTGCCGATGAGTACGACGCCGAGCAGCTGGTCTGTCCGCGCAAGCAGGCTCTGGGTGGTGCGTGCGCCGAACGCGCCCTTGCTGACGAGGTACTTGAGCCGATGGCGGTTGAGCGCCATCATTGCTGTTTCCGAAATCGAGAAAAAGCCGGAGCAGAAAAGCAGGACGAAAACGGCGCCGATTTGCGCCCACAAGGGAATTTGTTCCACGCGTCGTGCTGATATGGCGATAAAAGGGATGGGAAGACTATAGCAGAGCGGTGTCCGCCCTCGGAGGTGCACGGAAGCCGGTCTCAATGAGCAAGAAACGCCCCATGGCGGCGGATCGCAGCGAGCCGGATAATCAGCGGGTGTCTTTGCGCAAGGAGTCACCGATGAAACATCGGCTCGCCGGTCTTTTTTCGGCGCAATCGGATGCTTATAGCGCCAGTCGTCCCACCTATGATGAAGCACTTTTCGCCTGGCTGGCCCATCGCACCCCAGCGACGGCTCGCGCGTGGGACTGTGGGTGCGGGTCGGGGCAGGCGACCCGCGATTTGGCGCGGCATTTCGAGTGCGTCGTTGCCACTGATATCAGTGCCGAGCAACTCGCGCACGCCCCGGTCCTACCCAACGTCGACTATCGTCGCGAGCCCGCCGAAGCGACCTCGCTCGGCGCTGCGAGCGTCGATCTCACGTTCGTCGGTCAAGCCTTGCACTGGTTCGACGTCGAGCGTTTTTACGAGGAACTCGGGCGCGTATCCAAACCGGGTGCGCTGCTGGCGGTGCTGTCGTACAACGTTTGCTCGATCAGTCCCGAACTCGATGCACTCGTGTGGCGGCTCTATCGCGATATCGTCGGGCCGTATTGGGCGGCCGAGCGCAAGCACGTTGAAAACGGATACCGAGACATACCTTTTCCGTTCGCGACGATGAAGGCGCCGGCAGCGACTTTGAGCGCGTCGTGGGACCTTGCTCGCTTGCTCGGCTATCTGAAGAGTTGGTCGGCTGTCGCGGCCTACCGCCGCGACACGCATGAGGACCCGGTGGAGGCGATGCGCGAGGCGTTCACGCGGGACTGGGGCGCGCCCGAGCGCCGGCGCGCCGTGGCCTGGCCGCTGACGGTCAAAGTGGGGATCGTGAAATGAACGAGACGGTAGCGGATCGTTACACCGGCTGGTTCAGTGCCGCAACGCCGTACGAATCGCTCGCTCAAAACAAAAAACCGTCCAGTATGCTGGACGGTTTTGGCCTTGGTTCACAGGAAAGCACAAGGAGAATAATTCTGGTCGGGGTGAGAGGATTCGAACCTCCGGCCTCTACGTCCCGAACGCGTAAGTCAAAAGGCGATTTGACGGGGTTGTCATTGCCATCGTAGTATTTGTTGGGACAAATTTGGGACAACGGTGGATGGGCACGATTACCAAGCGGGGCGATCTGCAGTGGCAGGCAAAGGTGCGGCGGAAGGGGTTCCCGCAGCAATCGCGTACCTTCATGTACAAGGAAGACGCGGAGAAATGGGTGCGGACTGTCGAGCGAGAGCTCGAAACCTCCGGGTTTGTCGACCGGCGTGAGGCGGAGAAAAACACGCTTGCGGAAGTGCTCCGGCGGTATCAGAAGGATGTTACCCCTCAAAAGAAGTCGTCGGCGATCGAGTCCGTCAAGATCGACGTGCTGCTGCGCGACAAGGCGCTCGTGGAACTGAAGATGTCCGCCGTCACGAGCGCCGCGCTGGCGAAGTGGCGCGATCGCCGACTCAAGGAAGTGACTGGTGCAACGGTCAACCGGGAAATCGACGTGCTTTCCACGGTGCTGAATCACGCGCGGCGCGAGTGGGGTATCCATGTCGAGAACCCTGTGCCGTATATCAAGCGGCCAGAAAAGGCGCGCTCGCGGGATCGGCGGCTGTCGTCTGACGAAGAGCGTTACTTGATGGCCGCGCTGACTGGCGGTGAGCGACGGGAGGATGGAACCTTCAGCAAAGGCGCGCGGAATCCATGGTTGCTGCCGCTCGTAGAGCTTGCCCTCGAAACGGCAATGCGACGCGGCGAGCTGTTATCTCTGCAATGGGAGAACGTCGACCTCGAGCGACGCACCGCTTACCTGCCCGATACGAAAAATGGGGACGCGCGTACGGTGCCGCTGTCGACGCGGGCGGCCAACATCTTGAAGGCGCTACCGTCGTATATCGCCGACAAAACTGGCGAACGTGCCGCCGGCCCTGTCTTTGCAACGACTGCGATGGCGCTGCGGAAGGGGTTCACGCGGGCGATCGAGAGAGCCCAGCAGCAATATGCCGCTGATTGCGAGGAAGCCCAAAAGAAGCCTCTTCCAGGGTTTCTCTGCGACTTACACTTCCACGATACGCGCCATGAGGCGGCGTCGCGGTTAGCTGAGAAGCTTTCCAATGTGTTGGAGCTGTCAGCCGTGACCGGGCATCGCGATCTGCGGATGCTTAAGCGCTACTACCACCCGCGCGCTGAGGATTTGGCAAGAAAATTGGGCTAAGTATTCCCAGTTTCGAGTGCTGTCGAGCGTGGCGAACTGTGATCGGTCAGGCGCCTCTTGAAGCTGATATTCTTTGCTAACTTGAGCGGCTACTCAATGCCGGCGAACGCGATGTTAAACCGGGGTTCCAATGAGCAATCAAAAAATTAAGATTCCGAGAAGTTCAGATAGGCGGGTTGCTGAAACTTTCGCCGAGCTAGCTAAGCTGATTGGTGCATCTAATGCCAACGTGGGTGCGTTAGCCTTTACGCATATTGGTGCTGTTTCACTGCAAACGGAGCCTGCGGGTGACTGGAAGGCACTTCTTGATAGGGATTCTTGGTTAATAGACACGATGGCTGTATCGGCCAAGGGTCTAACAATTCAGTATGCTCGCGGTGGTCAGGTTTTGCCGGAACAAAAATCTGCGATTTATGACGAAATCGTTCTTTCGTGGGAAAATCCAAATCCGGCACCGCAAAACCCTCTTTCTAATGAGGAAAAGCTGGGTGTTGTAGCTCTTATTAATGAAAAATTAAACCCTTTTGACCCGGAGCGGATAGTCGGGTCAAGATTATTGTCTGACGAGCAAAATCAACTTCTGGCTATCCATAATAGCGCGCTGGAGCGGCTGGAGCAGCTTAATGAAAACTTGATTCGGCAGAGTGTCGAGTTTCGTGGTGAGCTGGATAAAAGATTTCAGGAGAAAGTCAATGCTGTCGAGTCGGAGTATGCGCAGAAAAAGCAGCAACTAGATGTAGAAGCTGAAACCCGTATCGTAGAGGTTGATGAGAAGCAGCGTCAGCTTGACGAAAAACTAAAAGCCATTGACGATCGAGACAACACTCACGCTCGACGCGAAATTCGTGATCGAATGCTTGAGGACGTCAAGCAGAGAATAAATCAATTTGGTGTATCTAAGTCGACTGAGCGGAAGCGTAGGCCAGTTTTCTATGGCATGCTACTGCTAGCTTTTGCATTTTCAGCTCTCCTTGCATGGACTAGCTACGAAGTCCGCCTGTTGGATCAGCAGTACTATTCCCAGTTGGAGTCAATGCGAAATGTGTCCTCTGCCGGCCTTGATAAGCTGAAAAGCCTTGGTCTAAGTCCGGATGCGATAGCGAAAGTCTCGGCTGTTGACGCAGATCGACGAGATATTTGGTGGCTTTGGGGAAGGTTTACCTTGTTGTCGTTCGGGCTCGTCGGTACGATACTTTACTACATAAAATGGCAAAATCGTTGGGCCGAGCAGCATGTGACATCCGAATTTCATCTTCAGCAGTTCTATATTGATGTAAATAGGGCGAATTGGATCGTGGAAAGCTGTCTGGAGTGGAGAAAGGCGGCTAATTCAGATATTCCGGACGAGCTTTTGAGAAGTATTGCAGGTAACCTTTTTGTCAATGGTCAAGGGGAGCCCGAAAAAGTCATCCATCCAGCAGATGAATTGGCCTCGGCTCTCCTTGGTACGGCATCGAAATTGAAGTTGAAAATTGGGGAAAATGAGCTGGACTTCGACAAGCCGTCGAAGATTTCCAATAAGGAAATTAAGATAGGTGCGGCAGCGGATAAATCTTGACGATACCTGTTAGGCGAGCCGCGTAGGTTCGCCTTGTCGATTGCTCTGCTGTGGATAACCAGTGTTGGGACTCGGGATAGCGTTCCTCTGCCTTCGGGATAGCGTTCCGGAGTGTCGGGATAGCATTCCGATTTCTCGGGATAGCGTTCCGCTAGCCACGCGAGAAGCCTTGTTGGTAGAGGCTTTTGCGGGAACTCTGTAGCCTCTACCTTTCTTCTACCCTTTTCTACCAGCTAGAGCTGTGGACGAACGAATGATTCACTCGTATATCACCGACGCTTGTAGGAAATACGGGCATCGGTGCGTGTAACGCTGTCGTCGTCCGGGACGAACAACGCGGAGCTGCGGGCGGAGAACACCGAATCTTTGAGAAGGGATGAGCGGGCCAAAAATAACCAGCTACACAGCAATGAAACGGCTCAGGTTCCGAGGCTTAAACGGTTCGGCACGCTTCGCTGCACCGGTTGGGATGCGCTGTCTTCGTGCTCGCCCTTGCCAGCCGCCTGGCTCGGGTAATTGAGTGAATTATGGCAATGCGATTACTCTTGCTGCCGCGAGCCGTGAACGCCTCAGAGGTGTTGATTCCGAACTGAGTTGATGCCCTGCTGTTACCCCGAAGTGTTGATATGAAGTGCGCTAAATGTAGAAATTACGGCGGAAATTATCGCAACGTTAAAGGCAAAATCGATTACTAGTAGCACAATAAACACCTCGAGCAGGGCGCGCTTTGTTGCCCACCAGCGTCGGCATGATTGTTTAAATCTGTCTTTGGCGGCGCCTTGAATGGGTGGATACTTGGTGCGTGCGCGCTCTTTTTCTGGCGAAACTAGGTTCTTCCGCAGTGATTCAACGAATAAGCTTGTGCTGGCTAGTGCCGCGCCAAGGCCCATGAGCAACAAAAGAACGGCGACAATCTTTTTTGTTGTCGTCTCATGTCCGGTTAGTCCGCCGTGAAAAAACATGGCGGACATAAAAAATAAAAGCGACTGGATCGGAATGTTTTTGATAAAGTCGAGATAATCCTTTCGTCCTTCTCTTGAAAAGTACATGTTCCGATCCGTATGAGTTCGTCGTTCGGTACTCAACAGGGTTATGCGGAAGGACGCGATAGCCTCATCCGGTCCCTGAGCTTCTGAGTCAGATCTTCGATCGCGGGGCGCTCGTCCGTCACTTTGCGCGTCTTGTGCAGCTCGACCCACCAGACGTTGATCTGGTCCTCCGGTATGTTCAACCGGCGCAACCAACCTTCCGTGGCCACGACTGTGTTCAGGAGCGGGGCGGTACTGTCCAGCGTTCCGTCTTGCAGTGTGTCGAGTGTGTCCGTCACAATCGGGCGCAGCGCCTGGTTGAGCAGCACATACGCGGCCGGGGGAAGGACCGGCTTGCCCGGTCCGTCCGAGATCCCGGTTTCCGGCGCGGCGCCCGCCTGGATGATCAGGCCGCCATTGCCCAACGGCTCGCGAATGAACCAGTCTGGCGGCAGTGCGAGCGACGAGGAGCCGCCGACCTCGCGGACCAGCTCCGCGTCGAGCGCGTTAAGCCAGTCCACCGTCTTGATCTTTGTGTACAGCTTGCGGATGTTCGAGCGCATGGGATCGCCTACGTCGATCCCCGGCCCGAAGCGGCGGGCATAGAAATACTCGCTCGCTTCGTTGGGTCGTCGCCCCATCGGCGGCACGTTCACCGCAAAACCTGCATGCCCGTGGACGGTAGGCAGGGCCTCGGCGAAGACGTTGAACATCGCCTGGAACCGGGCGGGGCGATGCACGAGGAACGCTCGCGGCACCGTGAAGGCCACCCCATCGAGACCGCGCTTGCGCTCGGCTTTCCAGTCGCTCAGGGCGAACGCGGTGAAATCGTAGAAACCGGTGGCTAGCTTGTGCTCTGCGCTTGTCATGGCGACGGCCAACGTCTGGTTAGCAGGAACCGTCTTGGCTAGGCGTGCGAATCCGGGTGCTTGGTCATACGCGATCGGATCCTCTCCCTCGGTGTAGAACCAACGCAAGGGACCGGTCTTCGACGTCTGCTGGCCGGCGGCTATCTCCGCGGCGTGGTGGTACTCCTCGATCACCGAGCTGTACTGCTCAAAGCAGCTCACGAGAGCCTTTCGGACCTCGGGCGTGAAACCGTTGCGGAAGTACAGCACGCCCCGGACCACCAGCGCGGCGCCGGTTATCCCCTTGCGATGCGGGGGCTCGTAGAGCCCGTAAGGCATGGTGTCCGCGCGGTGCGGATCCTTGGCCCAGGCTTCGATTTGATCGTCGGTCATGGCGTCAACTTACCAAACAGGTGCGGGGAACGGGGCGGGTGGTATCGGCGGGAGCGGCGGGCTCCCGGGCGCGCTGCTTCCGCCACCGTACAGCTCGTCGAGGTCCGATTGCGGCGCACGTTGCTTCGATGACGAGGTTTGCTTCTGCCCATCGTCGTCACCGCAGCCGCACTCGGCGGCTCCCAAGTGGGCAAACTTTGAGGGGCTGCCCGCGATCTCGATGTAGTCGTCTTCTTGGTCCGGGCCGTACCGGTCACCGGGGAACTTCATTTCTACTACCGTTTTGATGTTCGATTGTACGGGCGGTCGCGACGGGTCATTGACGATCACTACGTCGGGGCGTCGCACGTCGCCGGACTGATATGTCTTTCCCTTGCTGGGCCAAACGTCACGAATCCATTGACGGATGCTCGAATGCGGCTCGAGCGGGTCGTCGTAGTCCATGATCGGGGACGGCGGCTCCGTGGTCATGTCGTACGGCTGCTCCGGACGATATTCCGTCGGAGCGCCCGTCTCCATCTTCGACGCCGCGTTCGCCAAGTCAAGGCGCTGCTGGACGCAACGCTGGCGCTGCACGCGGCCGGCTTTTGTAGCGACACCGATCTGCCGGCACTTGCAAAAGGTATGGCAGAGGATCTCGCGGTCCTTCGGCGACAGCCGGGCGGCGCTTGCGCCGACCTGCGTGGTTTGACCTTCGGGACTCATCCCCCCGGGCGACCATCCCGGAGCGTATCCCGTCATGCGTCGGTCCCCGGCTGATGGAACGAGAGGGACGAAGCCTGGTGGCCTTCGAGCCAGTCGGTGAACCCGTTCGAGTCTGTCATACCCTGGATGACACGACCATCTGACGAAGTGACGGTATAGGGGTGCCCGGCGAGGGGCTGACGAGTGACGTCGTCGATGACCTGGAATCGTCCGCGCTGGGGCGTGTCGTGGTTCGCTTGCGACAGCACGCTCTTGCCACCGCCGACGGACCCACCGGGACCGCTGGTCGGCTCCGCGGTCGTGTTGTTTTGCGAGGCGATGAGCGTCGCTCCGCACGCGGTCGTATCACCATCTGAGGCGACGGGCCGCCCATCGAACGTCACGCCGAGATTCTTAACCCCGACGATCGGATAGATCCCCCCGCACTTGGGGCACGACACCTTGTCGCCGAGGAGGGCGATTGGTCGACCATCGTCTGTGTTTTCTGGTGAACACGCGAGCACGCGGCCGCCGTGCGAGGTAGTGTCGCCCTCACGGATAAATGCGAATCCCATATTTTTGAAATCGTCTCGGAATGGAGCCCGCCGGAAATCTACCTCACCGCTGCCGAAACGGGCAACTGTCAGCTTGCCGGTGGATCGTCCGTAAAACTTCCGGGTATCGTTGTTGAAAGTCGCCCAGCGCGGACGATCTTGCTGTAGATCTCTGTTGCTTTACGAACGGCCGCATCGCCGTGGATTCGTAAGCAGTTGCGCTCTTGACTGAGGCGCGCTTGCAGCGTAAGCAATGCGTTTATCCGATCGGTATCGGGTTGGATTTTTCCTCGCTCCTCAGCGACGTCGCGCGAGACAATCGCGATTACGTTACCAATGGTCTCCAGTGCCGTCTCGTAATTCGCCAATTGATCCGCAATCCAGCGTCTCATGTTGTCCACTCGCTTGTCGTCGATCGTTAAGCTGGCCGAGGCCGATTCCAACCTCGGCGCCAGTCGCCTTTGAAGGTCGGGCGTGATCGCCCTCCTTGGCTTCGTTTGAAGCGTCCGGCATGGCGTCCGCCATGAGGTATCGCAACTGGGCCTCAGTCTGAACGTGTGTCTGATTATCACAACACCTTTTCGTTCGCCGAATCATGTCTAAAAAGTGTTGTTAAGAGTAATTCGAGAACCTTCCTCGATACCGTCTTTTCTGCTTGGGAAAAACCGTCCGTTCAAGCTACCTTCAAACTGTCCGCAAACGACAGCGTAACTTCGGTGACAGGGTAGGGTTTGTAATGCCGCCAAATTGGCGTCATTACAACCGGCAGCGCACCAGTCGTTTCACTCCCTATGCGCGGCCTACCGCCCCTGCTCAGGGCTTTGCCCCGAGCCCCCGACTTCGAGCGAGGAGGGCGTAACAATGAGTACGAGCGAACAACGAAGAAGGAACGGCACGCTTCCGCCAATACGGTGTTACGACGCCGAGGAAGCTTTGGTCCGCGGGAAAGCGCGCGATAGCGGCATGAGCGTCGGGCAATTTGTGCTCGCCGCAGCGCTTGGCCGTCGCACGCGTACGAAGATAGAGGCGCACATCCTGAATGAGCTTCGCAGGCTCGGCGGCCTGCAGAAGCACCTGTTCAACGAGGGCGGTGGAGTGCTGTCGAAAGAATACGCTGCCATCCTCGTCGAGATTCGCGAGGCAATTGCACGGATCGGTGATTGAAAAATGCTGGCCAAGATTCCACCTCGACGAGAGGATCTGAAATCGAGCTTTGCGGACTTGGTGGAGTACATCACCAATCGCGATGAAGAGAAGATGCATCTGGACGACGAGGTCGATCCGATCGATCCGCAGGATCGAGACAAGCATCTCAAGAGTCTCGCGCGTGCCAGAGAGCATCTCCGGTTGGCAGCGAACTACCTTCGACAGTCACCGGAAATTGACCGCGATTTCCAACGGAGGGCGTTAGCGCGGCGAGCCCTTCCGGGGCTCGAAGAGAAGCCGATTCGGCCAGCACCGAGCCCGGCCGAAGCGGAAGCCTTGGCGGACCTCTTGTCCGGGCGACTTCTCGGCCAGGCCGAACGTCTCGTAACGTCAACGGGCGTTGCGTGCGAACACAATTGCCTGTCACTGTCCTCCGCCGCGGCCGAAATGAACGCTGTGGCAGCCCAAAATGCCCGGGTCAAGGACGCCGTGTACCACATCGTTCTGTCGTGGCCCGCGAATGAATCGCCGACCGATACGCAAGCGTTCGAATGCGGGGTGCATGCGCTTGGCGCTGTCGGCATGGCGGATCACCAGTACGTTTTTGCCGTGCATCGCGATACCGACAATACGCACCTGCACATCGCCGTAAATCGCGTCAATCCGGATACGTTCACGGCTGTCTATCCGGACCGCGACTACTTCAAGCTGGATCGCGCGATGCGCGAGCTCGAACTCAAATACGGCTGGCAGCACGACAATGGTCCATACGCCGTGTTCGAGCGCAACGGCCATGTCGTCGTAGACTGGGCGAGCAAAGATCCTTGCACGAAGGGTAAGCGACCAACGCCGGCGGCCGACATGGAGCGGCATGCCGATCAGGAGAGCTTGTTCAGCTACGCCCGGGGAGAGCCGCGCAAAGCGCTGCTGTCGGCGCTAAAAAACGACAAGCTCACATGGCGGCAACTCCACAACCTTCTCGCGAAGTACGGTCTCGAGCTGCGCGAGAAGGGGCAGGGTTTCGCGATCTACGACCTACGCTCAGGCGACACAACGCCGATCAAGGCCAGCGACATGCATGAGGCGCTGGGCAGAGGCAGGTTAGTCAAACGGCTCGGCATATTTGAGCCGTCCGCGTCGGCAACCGACGCTGTTCTGAGTTACGACAAACACCGCCCGACGAAACGCGATCCTGTGATCCGTGGGGGGCGCCGGCAAGAGCGCGCAGAAGCCCGACGCGACTTGCGTGCCCGGTACGGCGACTATAAAAGCGCGTTCGTATATCGCCGACTCGAGCCGGCCACGGTGCGGCAGCGATTTTTGGATATTCGCGAAGCTGCCCGGCAGAAGCGACTCGAGATCAGAGAAACCGTGGCGGACGCTGGGGCTCGCAAGGCGCTGTACAGCGTCGTCGCGTTTGAGACGCTGCGGGATCGCGATCGGCTGCGACGCGAAATCCGGAAAGAGCGTCAGGCACTACACGTTGACTCAACGAATCGCAGGCTGTCATATCGCGAGTGGGTCGAGCGCCAGGCGGCCACCGGCGACAGTGCGGCTATCGGCCAGCTACGAGGCTTCGTCTACAGTGAGAAGCGTCGCGCGAGAGAGCTAATGCGAGCCCTGGCCAACGCCGCTGCTGATGGCGTCATCCACGTTGACGATGTCGATCCGGTTGCCCGAAACGTCGCTGATGGACTGTATTTCCGCGTCCGCCGGGACGGATCGGTTGTCTATCGAATGGACGATGGCCGCGATGCTTTCATTGATCACGGGCGTCGCATGGACTTACTCGCCAAAGGCGATGGCGACGACGTGTCGATCACGGCCGCCCTGCGATTGGCTGCGGAGAAGTACGGGGGCGCATTCGAGCTCACCGGCAGCGAAGAATTTAAGCGACGCGCGATCGGCCTTATGGTCGAACATCGAATTGACGTTCGGCTCCGAGACGGCGAACAGGAAGCGTTGCGGCGTGCCAAAGCAGCGGCAGCATCGAAGCAACCTACACGGCGCACGCCCCGCGGTTCCGGCAAGCCGTGAGCGGAACAACGTGTCACGTCAAATATATTCGGGGCCGCATGGACTCGAGCGGTGCTTCCGTCTATAGTAGTCTCAGGTATTACCTTTTGCTACGGAGGCCGTGTCATGGTTACGGCAACATCGATCAAACTTGATGATGAACTGAAAGGGCGAGTTCAGCACTTGGCTGAGGCTCGTCGGCGTACTCCGCATTGGATCATGCGCGAGGCCATTGAGCAGTACGTCGATCGCGAGGAAAAGCGCGAGGCGTTGAACCGGGACACGCTCAAGGCGTGGGATGAATTTCAGGCGACTGGTCTGCACGCGACTGCTGAGGAAGTGGATAAATGGCTCGCGAGCTGGGGAACTGAAAATGAACTACCTCCGCCAAAATGTCACAAGTGATTTTTGCACCGGCGGCAATCGGGGATATGCAACGGTTGCGCGAGTTCCTGAAGCCGAAGAATCCCGACGCCGCGCGGCGGGCTGGCGAAGCGATTAGACGGGGCGTCCAAGCTCTCGGTGCCCACCCTCGGATGGGGCGTCTCGTAGAAGATCTGCCCGAACAGTACCGGGAATGGCTTATCGATTTTGGGGATAGTGGCTACGTGGCTCGCTACCGTCTTGATGGCGATGCAGTCACGATTTTGGCCGTTCGACACCAGAAGGAAGCGGGGTACTGATCATGACAGATGACGAGGCCAAGGCGCGGATCGAAGGGCTCCACGACGAGGCAGCGGCCATCCTGGCCGAGCAGGGGCTGTCGCCCCTTCGGGCTTACTGTCTGATCCTCGAGCAAGTCACGGTCCGGGACGAGCCCACTTTGCGATTGCTCGCCGACGCGGCGGCGCATGACCGATGGTTTCGGGAACAGGTTCGAGATGGGCTGGAGGAAGCTGACGATCTGAATACGAAATGGGTATCCGACGATGAAGCACGGGAAAGCTATGCCAGAAAGCGAGCCGAACTGCTCGCCCGGATCGGAAAAGGCAATGCATGACGATTACACCCGCTGCGGCGCACCACTGGTCTACGGCGGCCAGCTCGAGCTGCGGCCCGATATCCTCGCCGAACTCGGCGAGCAGCAGCAGGACCAGGAGGCTTCACGGTCTACCTGATCCACATTAGGCGCCCCGCCCGTGTGCTGGAACACGCGGGCAGGACTTCCACTACACCACCTGGACTAGAGGTGATGACATGGCAACTGAACATCGTATCAGCCCGGATGCAATCCGGCTCGAGATCGCACGCCTTCAATGGGCGAACGCCCTCATGCGTGCGGCCAACAAAGCGCTGGCGAAGGGCGATAAAGCAGCCCTGAACGACATGGGGTTCTCGCTCGAACATGTCGACAAGTTGCTGACGAATGGTGGTTTCCCTTCCACGTCGATCGGCAACAACACACGAATGATCACGCATTTGCGGTCGCTTGGTGAGTTTCATATGACCTGAAGCTGCCCGGTAGCTGTCGACCTCGGCCGCCGTGATGACGACGGCCGCAGTAGCGTGTGTCAACGCGATATCGATCGCAGCCATACAAGGAGGAACGCATATGTCGATCCTGCCGATTCCCATAGATCGCTTCTGGCGGGCGGATTTGTGGACGATCCCAACAGGCGAGGAAATCCGACAGGTAATTGAGGTGAGTCGACTGTCTGCGGAGGGGGCGGCAGCACTTCTTGGCTTGGCGGACAGCAATCACGTGGCGAGCTGGCTGGGCGATGTATCGCCAATTCCATATTCGGCCTGGGCGATGCTCTGTGCCAACGCGGGACTTGGATCCATATGGAATTCCGGGCCAGGGCCGGAACTCACGCTGGAAGACTACTTTCGACCGCGTGCGAAAAAGGAGCGGCGCGCATATGCGAATTTCGAAGTCACCGCGACGAGAGATCCTTTCGCATGTGTGATCGAGGTTAACCTGGCGCTTCTCAACGGCGCGCTGAAGGGCGATCGCATCTGGGCTGCCAATTCCGCTGAACGGACCCGCGAGACTTTCCGGGCAGATCGGTACGCACGAGCCCACCAAGAGTTTACGTCGGGTGAGGTCGTTTACATGCCGTATCTCTCCTTTGATCGCGGTCGTACCACGATCACGGATGGTCGCCATCGGCTGTATGCATTGATCGATCTCGGCTATACCCACTGTCCTGTCGTGGCGGATTCAGACCATGTCGTTGCCATCACGACCTTGGTGCGGGACGAACCGTAATGGGCCAGATTGCCCTCCTGTCGTCCGCCCAGAGCGTTGGCCGTACGACGCAACAGACGACACTCCTCAACTTCGTCCGGGTTTAACGGGTGATGCACTCATAGCTTCAATGCGCTCGGTCAGGGTCAACTGGGCAGCGGGCTTGGGGTGAGGGAAAAGCGTATAGAAGCCCCGGGCGTGTCCCATGGCCATCAGTATTCGCGCGAGCGTTTCGACGCTGCCGGTGCCGGATAACTCGAAGCGCTTGTACGTTCGAAGCGCTACTCCCGCCTTTTCGGCAAACGCCGACTGCGAAAATCCATTCCGCACTCTCTCTCCACGCACCCGCATAGCTAGATATTGCGCGATGTCTCGCTCGGTGGCCGATTGAAGGAAATCAAGTTGTTGTTCCGGTGTCATGGCAAAGTGACAGATTTGGCACCATCTGTGGATAAGCTGTGTGCAAGATTAAGCGATCTGGCACAATAAGTCATCTGAAGAACGTATTCGTCGAAAAAATTCAACCTAATTGGTACATTTTTTTTGAGATGTAGGTTGCATAATCAAGCCGGGTCTTGCTACACTCGCGTCGAAGGACTTTGTTAGACAAACGGGAGCAAGAAATGGCACTCACCGCATTCGGCAAGGCCGTGCGGAAAGCGCGGGTCGATATTGGGCAAACGCTGTTGTCGATGGCTGCAGAATTGGATACCACGGCGTCGTTCCTCAGCGCCATGGAAACCGGGCGCAAGAAAATCGGTGCCCAGTGGGTAGAGAAGATCGGCAAGTTCTTTGAGCAGAAAGGGCATCCGATTGCAGATCTCGATCAGTTGGCCGCTGTGTCTAACGAGGCGGTTCCGGTCGAGGGTTTGCCTCTTCAGCAACAGATGCTGGTGGCTGGTTTTGCCAAGTCGAGCTTTACGGCCGAGGAACTGAAGCAGATCGCTCAGTTGCTCGAGAAGATCAACAAACGGAAAAAAGAGTGATTATGTCGGACGCAGACAAAGCACCGTATGCGATGCGAGGAAATCGAGTGGTACACCGATCCGCCGCCGAAATCGTTCACAGCGCGGAAACGTTCTGTCGAATGTTTCGCGTGAATAGGAAGACGCGCCTGAACCTCGCGCGGTTCTTCGAGTCGTTGTCGACACGCTCGATCTGCATCGATCCGATCGAGGACAGCGAATGGTTGTTGTTCACGGACGCGATTTGTTCGCCGGAGACGTTCACGATCCTCGTCCCCGAAAGCACGTACATTAGAGCGTGCAACGGGGATGACGCGGCGATCAGCACCATCTGTCACGAAATCGGTCACTTGGTACTGGCGCACAAAGCGGTCCTGCACAACGAAAAAAGTGCAAAGCCGTCTCAAGGAGAGGATGCCGAATGGCAGGCTGATGAGTTCGCGGAGTACCTGCTGTCGCGGATGGGAATCGCGTCGAGCAAGCAGCTCACGCTCGATTTTCGCGACGAATAAAAAGGCCTCAAGCGTTGGCGCGCTAGAGGCCTCGAGGAAAACTTTTGAAAACGCGACACTCAACGATCTCATGAGTGAAGCGTCTTGGTGTTGCTGTGTGAGAGCAGAAATAGTATGCCTGATCAGGCAGGACTGTCAACATCAAGTTCCATGCTGAGGTCGCTGAAATAGGAGCCAAAAATGGCTACGAACGACAGCGAGGAACAGGTCATCTATCGGATGACCATTACGGTCAAAGGTCGAGTAATTCGTCGACCGAATGGCCAGCCGTTCCGCATCGTACTTCGCAACCCGAAAACGAAGTAACGATGTAGAACCAGCGTAGGACTCAGAGGGGACTTCCGTGGAAGCCTCCTCTGTTCTGATGACTTGACTTGGAGCCTGAGATGTCGAAGAAAATATTTGTCGAACGTCGTCCCGAGGGCGACTATGCAGTGCGCCGCCCGAATTCGCAGCGAGCAAGCGATGTATTGCCAACTCAGCGAGAAGCGATCGAGCGGGCAAAGCAGCTCAACGATGGTAATCCCCCGCTCGTCGAGCGCGTGCGGCATACCGGCAAGGGCAGCCCCGATAAGTGGCGCAAGCCGTGACGTTCCTTCCGATGATGTGAGATGCGGGCGACATACAACGTCGCCCGTTTTTGTTCGGTTCGATGGGTTCTATCCATCCGCTACGCAGCGTGCTCCAAGGCATAGCGAATCCGTGCGCCGGCGTCTTCGGCTTGTAGCCTGCTGATCCGAATCTGCATCGAGGGATTAGCGAAATCTCGGAAGCTGAAGGTGAACGCGGAATGGATCGCGTCGCCGGCGTCGCCCACTTCGGCGCTTTGAATGTAGGTGATCGGCTCGCATTTCGCGAAGTTCTTCTCGCGATCAATCACAACCGTTTTGCCCATTACCGTGTCAATGCCGACATACCGCGTGCTGAGGTAGTCGGCAACCTCGACCTGCGGCCGGAAGCTCGGCGCGATCGACGCGACCAGCTTCCGCATGTCGCTGTCGCGCGATCGGCGCCATTTCGATAGCAACAGGAGACCGCCCACGACCCACGAGACAGACGCAGCCATTGTTACAAGGGCCGCGCCGGAGTGCAGGAATTTTCCGCCCCATACCGAATACGCGAAGGCGGGGAGCGCGGCCAGCACGGATGTCGCGACGTAGAACAGCTCGGATGCAAGCCTCAGCAATCGCATAGCATTCTCCTATTCCCGGATGCCGTTGGACTTGGATGACGGACTAGTGCCACCCAGCGGGCGCCTGCCAGCGCCTCCTGACGGGCGAATATCGAACTTTGCCAGCATAGTATTGAGCGCGGTTTTGGTCCTCTCGCTATGATCGCTACCGATCATCGCCGGGGCGACGCCGCCTACCCAGTTGATGACCTTGTCGGGGACGAGGAAAATCAAGTTGAAGCAGCTATGCACGAGGTTGAGACACATCGAAAAGTAAATCGTGCAATACGCCAAAATCGAACCGATGCCGGTCAACGAGTCGAACTGCGCGTTGGCCAGAGCGACTCCGAACCCTTCGTTCAGCAACGTTCCTCCGGCGACGATCCCTGCGCCGCCGAGGAAAAAGCCGATCACCATCAGGATAGGACGAACCATCATTTCCAGGAGGAAGATGTAGCCGTGAGCGGTCTTGTGGCCGAGGCCGTCGCCCTCTCCGCCGAGGTGCGTGATCGCCCAAAGCGGCGCCGCGATCACGCCTTCACCCACAACGACGAGCCAGTTCACGGCTGCGCCGAACCAGATGACGAACGGCACCATCGGTAGGTAAGTCGACAGGCCGAGGCCGAGTAGCAACGCGGCAATGATGATCATCATGATGATCGGCCCGGCACCATCCAGCGCGCCTTTGATGAAACTGATCGCCCCGCTGGCGTCGGCTACCCGCGACGCCAGACCTGCGATGCTGAAGCTCTCGCTGGTCTTTTCGAGCCCCTTGGCAGTCAGGTATCCGGCGAGGCCGATTTCGGCGACGCCAGTAAGATGGTCGCCGAGGTTTTTCATCTTGATCAGCGGGTTGATTTGGCCGCGCGACTCGCCTCCATCGTTGATGTTGGTGATCGCCTCCGTCAACGTTTGCCCCGGCGAGCCGAACAGCTTTGCGAGGACGTTCCCGCCGTCGTCTTGCCGTTGCATGCCGAGCGGAGTCGCGTGCGTCGTCGTCGCTCGCCCGTGCTGCGCCTGGTACGCATTCAAGGCCGTCGTGTAGACGGTCATCATGCCGGGATCGCCGCTAATCGATGCACCGAATGTCGTTGCCTTGCCGGCTACAGCATCGGACAGTCTCGTGTTGGCCGCGGCGAAGGTTTGATACCACTGACCGAGCGTCCACCACCCCCCTTCCTTGATGGACGAGCTGAGCTGGCTGGCCAACTCCCCAATGTTGCCCTGTTTCGTAGCGGCCTTCGAATTGACGGTATTTTCGTACTGCTGTGCCGCTGCCTGAATGGCGACTTCGGTGTCCGGCAGTGTGCTGTTGCCGCTCGTGCTGCGCGTCGTCACCGCGTTGACGAACTGTAGCGTGGATTCGCTCAACGATTTTTCCATGCTGGAGAGCGCTTGGAGGTGTGCCCTGCGGACATCGGCAACATCGATCGTGCTCGAGAGCCAACTCGTCGAACTCGCCTGCGATTCGAGGTTGGGGGCGACGTTGGCGCCGCCGCACACGAAGCTCTTGTTGGCGAGGACGAACCCGGTATCCGTCGCTTGCGTTTGCACGTAGCTGTTTTCGGGAAGGAGTGCCCCTTCGCTAGACCCCATAGTCAAGCCTGCGTTGATTCCGTGGCGGCACAACTCGATCTCGAAGATCTTGTGAGCCAGCTCATAGGTGCTGGGCATCACTGGCTGTAGCACCATTCCCTTTCCGTCGTTAAACGACGTCACGGCGGCGTCGACGCCGAGATTCGCTACTCCGACGCCCATCACTGCAGCGCTCCACAGCATCAACAACTGAGCGAGCGACCAGCCGTTTGCCGTCGGCACGAGTGAGGCAAGGCCCCACACGATACGGATCGGCCCCCACATCGTGTGCTTGTCGCGGTCGAACACGGCGCCGTCGTGCGCCGTCTGCGACACTTTCCGGAACATCACATAGCACGCGAAGAGCGCACCGATGACCAGTAGCGCACCGTTCGCGACTTGGAAGATTCCGGATTCCGGCCAGTATCGTGTCGCTACCTCCGGCGCCTCCGGTCGCAAGGGGATTGTTGACGACGTTTCCGTAGATGGTGACTAGCGCCTGGCGCGACTTGTCGCCCGAGCGCTGCGCCGCCTGCGTAATCTCGCCGAGCGTCGTACCGTCGGCGAACGCCGGCATGGACACCCAGCAACCGGCGATAAGCAGCAGGAGGGCGCGCGTGGTCTTCATGCGGTTCATCGCTGCTCCTCCCGTTGATCGCTTTTTGTCCACCAGAGCCGAAGCTCGTAGTCAAAGATGTGGGCCCACCAGAACCGCCGTCGGTAGTAGTCGATACACGGCCGGTCGGGATGGCGTGCGCGCCACAGGAGTTCGTCGGAGAACCAGGCGAGGACGGTTGTGACGACCAATAGGATCGACCATACGAGTGGGTGAAAAAGTCGCTCGGTGAGGAGGCCGACGAGCGACGAGAGGGCGAGAAAGAGAAACGCCCGCTTCAGCGCCAGTTGCTTGGCGACTTCCTTTTCATCGGGGCTTGGCATTTTTATTCCTTACATGTGTGCGTATGTACGTACATACGCACGTACGTACTCAATTGCGGCGGTCCGACGAACCACGGGGAATAGGCGGCTCGCATGGCTTACAACTTGGTCCACACTGCTTGCTCCGAACCGCGTGTGCTGGTTCCGATGTGCGCGGCGGCGATGACTTCAACACGCTCTAGCTCCGCGAGTGCGGCGCGCAAAGCGCTTCGGAATTTCCGCAGCGGGCTGGTGTATTGAAGCTTGTCCTTGAGCCAATCGAGGCCGTATCGCTGCACCTTGTCGGCAGAGGTCGCGACGAGGCGCTGCAACGTTTTGGCCATGTCTTGGCCTCGCTTGATTGCTAGGCGCTTCTCCCAATCGATACGTGCGAACTCCTGATTGCTGTACACGGCGACCCATCGAGGGTCGATTACCAGCGTGTACTGCTTGCGCGATGCGTCGTATCTGAATCGATCGATCATTCGTATCCCGTCGCCGTCGGAATCGCTGTTGCCGATCCGGTACTTGTTGACGACGTCGATGATCAAGGTGGCTTTATAGAGTGCCTCGACAGCTCGTCGAAGCCAACGGTACTCGGCCCCGCCGATTTGCCGGCCCATCGCTTCGAGTATCGATGCGCTGCGCACATCGAACGGCTCGCCGATTGGGGACGCCGACGCGACATGCATGAGCTGCATCCAGACGTCGGCCTGACTTTCGTCGAGTTGGACACCGGTGAACCTGATCACCACGTCGCGGCGGCTGATGAGGATGTGATCGTTGAGAAAGCGTCTCTGATGGGTTTTCGAGAGAGGGGCGAAAAGGCTGCTTCGGGCAATGTGGTTCGGCATTGCTCGCATCGTCGGCTCCAAGCCGGGCAGGAACATTTGGCGAGGCCGTGCGAGCTCGCGTGCCGCCCGCTCTTGTATTCGCGACCACATCTCAGTGCTTAGGACGCTTGGAGGCTGCCGCGATTCGAGCGCCTTTGGCGAGCGGCGCGCATCTTTGCCTTGCGAAGCATTCATCGCTCGGCCCCCGCGCTGTACTCGTAACCTTGTCGCTTGGCGTCCCCCTCGATCCAGCCGGAAAAGTAAGAGAAGGCGTCAAGACTGGCGGGGCATGGCGTTATAGCTCGACCGGTTTCGCCGGCCACAAAGCCGGCGCGCCAAGCATCGGGATCGATCCGCGGGCCGATGTTCATCGCGCCCCCTGAGCCGGCGAACGCGATTCGATCGTTTGGCGCTGCCAGGCTGCTTGCTGCGCCTTTGTCGGCCGGCCGCGCGGGCGTCGGGCTGCAGGGGGCGGTGGTTCCCGACTTGCGTTGATCCACGCAAGAACGTCACTTTCCCACCAGCACAGCCGCCGGCTGTTGGGCATCTTGAAAGGGCGGGGGATCAGGTGGAGGTACTTAGCGTTCGTCGCGCAAGTACGAATGGTGGTCGGTGCTTTACCGATCAGCCTGGAGAGTTCTTCGATGAATAAGACGCGTACTGGCGCGTCTCCCTTGGCGGGGAATGGGACGGACATGACACCTCACACGGGCTCGAAAGCGCAGTGAGGGGTAGGTGTCAACAGTCCTCACATGTGTGGGCCCCGTGCGGGTGGCTGGCGGACATCGAGCAAGACGGCAATGCGCGGTTGCGCTTCGCACACTACGGCCTATGCTCCCGACGCCTTCATGGACTGAAGGCGCAGCACTCCTTGTCGAGCTATCCCATACACTGACTTCGCTCGACGCTCCAGCGTCATCGCGGCAGCGCAGAACGTCGCCGCAAATCCAGCGTTCCTGGCCCATGATCCTGGTAGCCATGAATGCCGACGTGAGGGAAGATAGTACAAAAGAAAATGTCCCGTCAACTGACGGGACATTCTTGGGACAACCAAACTGGAGATTTACTCTAACTCGACATGAACAGTGAGTTAGTAAAGGATCGATAACTCCTTGATCCTTTTGAAAAATTCTGGTCGGGGTGAGAGGATTCGAACCTCCGGCCTCTACGTCCCGAACGTAGCGCTCTACCAGGCTAAGCTACACCCCGAATTTGACACTGCTTGGACTCTTACGGACTATCCGTCTCATTCAAGACTGGCGGGCCGTCGAGTAAAAACATAATTCTAGCAGGCTTTCTTTGTAAATGGAATCGGGAAGCAAAGAAATCGCCTGGGCCGCCGCCTGTGCTTCGCGCTTCGCACACTCGAGCGTGTGATCGAGCGCCCCGGAGTGCGTGATGGCCTCGAAGATGGTGTCAAAGCGGTCGGTGCCGCCCTGTTCGATTGCCTCGCGCGCGAGCGCGGACTGTTCCGGCGTGCCGCGCTCGATGAGATAGATTAGCGGTAGCGTCGGCTTGCCTTCGCGCAGGTCGTCCCCCGCGTTTTTGCCCATCGATTCCGCCGTGCCCGTGTAGTCCAGCCAGTCGTCCATGATCTGGAATGCCGTGCCGATGCGGCGCCCGAACTCGGCGGCGGCCGCCTCCGTCGGTGCATCGGCGCCGCAGATCACGGCACCCAACTGCGCGGCCGCTTCGAATAGCTTCGCAGTCTTGTACCGGATCACCTGCATGTAGCGGGCTTCGTCGACATCGGCGTCGTGCATGTTAAGCAACTGCAGCACCTCGCCTTCGGAGATGATGTTCGTCGCCTCGGCAAGAATTTCCATGACGCGCATCTTGCCAATACCCACCATCATCTGGAACGAGCGCGAATAGAGAAAATCGCCGACGAGCACGCTCGACGCATTGCCGAACAGCGCGTTCGCTGTCTGGCGGCCGCGCCTCAGATCGGACTCGTCCACGACGTCATCGTGCAGCAGCGTGGCCGTATGGATAAATTCGACGATCGCTGCGAGTTCGTGCCGATGGCCGGTCGAATCGCCGAGCGCCCGAGCGACGAGCAGCAGGAGCGCGGGGCGCAGTCGCTTGCCTCCGGCACCGATGATGTATTCCGAGATTTGATTGATGAGCATCACCTCGGAAGCCAAACGTTGCCGAATGACGCGATTGACCTGCTCCATATCCTCCGAAATCGGAGCGAGCAGGTTGGCGGCGTTGGGGGGGGAGGTGGCGGTCGACGACATGATCAAAAAAATGGGTGGTGCCGCGGATTATAAAGGGTTATCCGGCCTTCCGAGGGGCGCTGCGGCACCGGATGTTGCGCCGTGCACGGGGGCTGCGCACCGTCCGGCGCGCGAGCGCTGTCTCCGTCAGGCGGCGCAAGACTTTGACCGAGCGGCTAACCCCATGTATAATCACGCGTTTTCACGCTGCGGTGTGGAGAAAGGAAAAGCAGGAAAGAAGCAGGCGCGACAGGGGCGGCGCAAGCCGTCGCTAGAAGCGATGCAGTAGTAGGTTTGCAAATGCGTTTGAAAAATGCGCCACATCAGTGGCGCGCACAGAGTGAGGTTCTCAATGTACGCGGTCATAAAAACCGGCGGCAAGCAGTATAAGGTTGCTGTCGGCGAAAAATTGAAAGTAGAACAGATACCGGCAGACATTGACGCTGAAATCACGCTCGACCAGGTTCTCGCGGTAGGCGAAGGTGAATCGATTCAGTTCGGTACGCCTCTGGTCAGTGGGGCTTCCGTCAAGGCTACCGTCGTATCGCATGGGCGGCACGCCAAAGTGACGATCTTCAAGATGCGTCGCCGGAAGCACTACCAGAAGCACGCTGGTCACCGCCAGAACTATACCGAACTGCGCATCGACGCGATCAATGCGTAAGCGCACCGGTTAAGGAGCAATCAGATGGCACACAAAAAAGCAGGCGGGTCTTCCCGCAACGGCCGCGACTCCGAGTCGAAGCGCCTCGGCGTCAAGGTGTACGGCGGCCAAGCGATCAATGCTGGCGGCATCATCGTGCGCCAACGCGGCACGCGCATGCATCCCGGCGATAACGTCGGGATCGGTAAAGACCATACGCTGTTCGCGTTGGTCGATGGCCACGTCAAGTTCACGACGAAAGGCGCCGACAAGAAGCATACGGTCATCGTCCTCCCGGCCGCGGTCTGAATCCAATCAGACACGGGATCGACACAGCAAGAAGGCCCCGCGTAGTTGGCGGGGCCTTTTTTCTTCTGTGCGCGGCTTTTGTGCATCAGCATGGTGAAGGTGCGCGGCAAGCGGCAAAATATCGGGAAAACCTGGGACGGAGCGATACATGAAGTTCATTGACGAAGCGCGGATCGAAGTGATCGCCGGCGACGGCGGCGACGGCAGCGCGTCGATGCGCCGCGAGAAATTCGTTCCGTTCGGCGGTCCCGACGGTGGCGACGGCGGGCGAGGCGGCAGCGTCTACGCAGTTGCCGACCGCAACATCAATACGCTGATCGATTACCGATACGCGAAGAAACATCAGGCGCGCAACGGCGAAAACGGTCGGGGTTCCGATTGCTACGGCAAGGGCGGCGACGACGTCTACCTGCGCATGCCCGTCGGCACGATTATCAACGACCTCGATACCGGCGAGATCATCGCCGATCTGACCGAACACGAGCAGACTGTCCTCATCGCCCACGGTGGCTCGGGCGGGCTGGGCAATCTTCATTTCAAGTCGAGCACGAACCGCGCGCCGCGCCAAAAGACCGAAGGTAAGCCGGGCGAGCGCCGCATGCTGCGTCTCGAATTGAAAGTGCTGGCCGACGTCGGCCTGCTCGGCATGCCGAATGCGGGCAAGTCCACGTTCATTTCGTCCGTGTCGAACGCCAAACCGAAGATCGCCGACTACCCTTTTACGACGCTCGCGCCCAATCTCGGCGTTGTGCGCGTGGGGCCGAGCAAGAGCTTCGTTATCGCCGACATCCCCGGGCTCATCGAAGGCGCGGCGGAAGGCGCGGGGCTCGGGCACCAATTCTTGCGCCACTTGCAGCGCACCGGCCTGCTGCTGCATCTCGTCGATCTCGCACCGTTCGATGAAAGCGTGGATCCCGTTGCCGAAGCGAAGGCGATCGTGGCCGAGTTGCGCAAATACGATGAAGCGCTCTTCCAAAAGCCGCGCTGGCTCGTGCTCAACAAGCTCGACATGGTTGCCGAGGACGAGCGGGAAGCGCGCGTAGCCGATTTTCTCGCGCGTTTCGAATGGAACGGGCCGGCTTTCCAGATCTCGGCGCTGACAGGCCTCGGTTGCGAGAACCTGTGCTATGCGATCTACGATTATCTGACCGAGCACTCGGATGCTCACCGCGCCGAACGGGCGGAGGACCTCGCTGCCGACGTTCGCTTCAGGGATGCGCCACCGGCGGGCGATAGCATTGCGCCGAAGATTTAACGTGCATGGGCAACCGGCCACGGCCGGTGCTCACACCGCCCGTCGGCGCTCGACGGCCGGCTTACCGGTCACATAGGGAGACTTTCGCACGATGCGCTCTGTCATCGCGGATTCGAAGCGTTTGGTGGTCAAGGTCGGGTCGAGCCTCGTCACGAACGATGGGCGCGGCCTCGATCAAGAGGCGATCGGCCGCTGGGCGGCGCAGATCGCGCAATTGCGCAAGCGCGGCAAGGAAGTCGTGCTTGTGAGCTCAGGCGCGATTGCAGAGGGCATGCAGCGGCTCGGGTGGGCCAAGCGTCCACGTGAAATCGCTGAATTACAGGCCGCTGCGGCCGTCGGCCAGATGGGGCTCGCGCAAGTCTACGAAAGCCGCTTTGCGGAATACGGCATCCGGACAGCGCAAATTCTGCTCACGCATGCCGACTTGGCCGACCGCGAGCGCTACCTCAACGCGCGTTCGGCGCTGCTCACCCTGTTACGGTTGGGCGTCGTTCCGATCATCAACGAAAACGACACGGTCGTAACAGACGAAATCAAATTTGGCGACAACGACACGCTCGGCGCGCTGGTCGCGAACCTGATCGAGGGCGACGCGCTCATCATCCTCACTGATCAGCAGGGGTTGTTTACAGCCGACCCGCGCAAGGATCCGGCGGCGCAGCTCGTACGTGAGGCCGACGCCGGCGCATCCGATCTCGAAGCGATGGCTGGTGGCGCGGGCTCGGCGATCGGTCGCGGCGGCATGCTCACAAAAATTCTCGCTGCCAAACGTGCGGCCGGCAGTGGGGCGAACACGGTGATTGCGAGCGGTCGAGAAGCCGACGTGCTGACAAGGCTCGCCACGGGCGAGGCAATCGGCACGCAGCTCGTTGCACGAACGGCACGCCTCGCCGCGCGCAAGCAATGGATGGCCGATCACCTACAGGTGCGTGGGCATGTGGTTATCGACGATGGGGCGGTCGAGAAGCTAACGTCCGGCGGCAAGAGCCTGCTGCCGATCGGCGTCGTCGACGTGCATGGCGCGTTCGCGCGCGGCGAGGTGATCGCATGCGTGAGCACTGCTGGGCGCGAAGTGGCGCGCGGGCTCACGAACTACAGCAGCGCGGAAAGCAAGCTCATTCAGCGCCACGCGAGCACCGACATCGAGTCGATTCTCGGTTACATGCTCGAACCGGAATTGATTCACCGCGACAACTTGGTTCTGATCTGACGACGCGCTCCGGTGCCGACCCGTCGCCGGCATGGGTGCGGGTGGATCGCAAACTCGCGCCAGGCCCGCATCGC
>Ga0070658_10000513_pt1 | contig 33574 bp, 29 predicted proteins | sample KBSC13metaG_FD_64664 | JGI IMG/M metagenome (GOLD analysis project Ga0070658, IMG submission 64664) | Corn rhizosphere microbial communities from Kellogg Biological Station, Michigan, USA - KBS C1-3 metaG | ecosystem: Host-associated > Plants > Roots > Rhizosphere > Soil ... | reverse complement strand
ATTCTGATGCCGGTCTTTGGCCCGGCGGCCTTACGCGGGATGTTTCCGGGGATGCTCGACATCGCCGAGCAGTTGCTGGTGAAGTGGGAGCGGCAGGGACCGGCGCAGCGCATCGACGTCGTCGATAACATGACTCGCCTGACGCTGGACACGATCGCTCTCTGCGCCTTCGACTATCGGTTCAACAGCTTCTACTCCACCGAGATGCATCCCTTTGTCGGCGCGATGGTGCGGGCGCTGGCCGAGTCGGGTGCGCGGACCCGGCGGCTGCCCCTGCAAAACCGCCTGATGTTGATCACGAAGCGACAATACGATGAAGATGTGCGGCTCATGCATCAGATCGCCGATGAGCTGATCTCGGATCGAAGGAAGCACGGAGATCCGGGCGGTAAAGCCGATATTCTCAGCACGATGCTCACCGCTATCGATCCTCAGACCGGTGAACGCCTGAGCGACGAGAATGTGCGCGATCAGATGGTGACCTTTCTGATCGCCGGGCACGAGACCACCAGCGGACTGCTCTCTTTTACCATTCATGCCCTGCTGCGTCATCCCGAGGCCATGACCAAAGCGCACGCCGAGGTCGAGCGGGTGCTGGGCAACGAGACACCGCGCTTCGAGCATGTCGCGCAACTGGTCTATCTCGATCAGGTCTTCAAGGAGACGCTGCGCCTCTGGCCCACCGCCCCCGCCTTCGCCGTCTATTCGTATGCGGAGGAGACGACACTCGGCCCTTACCCGATCCATCGCGAGCAGACGCTCTACGTCCTCGCTCCGATGCTGCATCGCGACCCCAAAGTGTGGGGCGACGACGCGGAAGCGTTCAACCCCGACCACTTTGCTTTCGAGAACGCCGCGAAGCTGCCGCCGAACGCCTGGAAGCCCTTCGGCAACGGCCAGCGCGCCTGCATCGGGCGACCGTTCGCACTGCAGGAGGCCACCCTCCTGCTCGCCATGATCCTGCAACGCTTCGATCTCTTCCTCGCCGATCCCGACTATAAGCTGGAGATCAAAGAGACGCTGACGCTGAAACCGCACGGCCTCGAAATCTACGCGAAGCGCCGGGACAATGTCATCCTCGACGCGGGAGCGGCGGCGGGCGCTGCGGTCTCCTCGCCCCAGACCATCACGGAGAGCGGGCCGAAGGCATCCAACGGCATTCCGATCCATGTGCTCTTCGGCTCGAATGCGGGCTCCGCGGAGGCGTTTGCGCAGCGTATCGCCACCGATGCCCGCGCGCAGGGCTATGTCCCGATGCTCGGTCCGCTCGACTCCGCGGTCGGCAGCCTGCCCAAAGAGGGCGCGGTCATCGTGGTCACCTCCTCCTACGAGGGGCATGCGCCGGACAATGCGCGCAAGTTTATGGAGTGGCTGGAGGCCCTGCCCGCCGGCTCTCTCACAGGCGTCCGGTATGCGGTGTTCGGCTGCGGCAACAAGGACTGGGCGCGCACCTATCAGGCGATCCCCAAGCTGGTCGATTCGAAGCTGGAAGCGGCGGGCGCGGAGCGTCTGGTGGAGCGGGGCGAGGCCAATGCCCGCGGAGACTTCTTCGGTGATTTCGACCACTGGTACGACGGCTTCTGGAAGAAGATCGGCGCCTCCTTCGGCCAGGAGGCGCGCACGACCGGCCCCATGCCCCTCTTCGAGGTCGAGTTCGTGCAGCGCACCCCCAACCCCGTGCTCCGCCAGACCGATATGGAGTTCGGAACGATCGTCGAGAACCGCGAACTCGTCAATATGTCCATGCCCAACGCCCGCTCGAAGCGCCATATCGAGATCGCACTGCCGGTGGGCGTCCACTATCGCGCCGGCGACTATCTGGCGGTGCTGCCGCTGAATCCCGCCGTCAACGTGGACCGGGCGCTGCATCGCTTCGGCCTCTCCTACGACGCACAGGTCGTGATCCATCTCTCCTCGGAAGGACAGACGTTCTTCCCCACGGACAAGCCGGTCATGGTCGGCGAACTGCTCGCGAGCTTTGTCGAACTGGGCGCGCCTGCCACCCGCAAGCAGATCGAACTGCTGATCACCTCGACCCCCTGCCCGCCCGAGAAACAGGCGATGGAGGCCCTCATCGCCGACGATGCCGCCTACGAAGCGGAGATCCTGCACAAGCGCATCAGCGTCCTCGATCTGCTGGAGCGCACTCCCTCCTGCGGACTCTCCTTCGCGGCGTTCCTGCAGATGCTCTCGCCGCTCAAGCCGCGTCAGTATTCGATCTCCTCGTCGCCTCTCTGGAGTGCCGACCACTGCACGCTCACCCTCGCGGTCGTCGATGCCCCCGCGCTCTCGGGCCAGGGCCGCTACTACGGCGCGGCCTCCACCTATCTCGCGCAGGCGCGCCCCGGCACCCGAGTCCCGGTCACGGTGCGCCCGTCGCAGGTCGCTTTCCATCCGCCTGCCTCGCTGGAGATCCCGCTCATCATGGTCTGCGCCGGAACCGGCCTCGCGCCCTTCCGCGGCTTCCTTCAGGAGCGCGCCGCCCGCGTCACCGAGGCGGAAGGCCAGAAGATCGCCCCCGCGCTCCTCTTCTTCGGCTGCAGCCAACCGGACATCGACTTCCTCTACAAGGAAGAGATGGCGAAGTGGGAAGCCGAAGGCATCCTGAGCGTTCGCCCCGCCTTCTCCCAGGCGCCTGTCGAGGGGGTGAAGTACGTTCAGGACCGCCTCTGGCAGGACCGCGCCGAAGTCGTGGAACTCGTCCGACAGGGCGCGACCTTCTTTCTCTGCGGCGACGGTCGCCACATGGCGCCCGCCATCTACGACACCTGCGTCCGCATCTATCAGGAGGCCACCCACTCCACCCTGGAAGAGGCCGAGCACTGGGTCAGCGATATGGAACGCACCCACGGCCGCTATGTCGCCGACGTCTTCGCCTGATCTTCGGGATCAGGCGTCTGCAACTTACGCCCTGCCTTTTCCAGTAGGATAAGGGGCGCGGTTCAACGTGCGATCGGTGTGGAGGTCATGTGGCCGCGGATGAGAGTCCGTGCCCGGTGGATGCGGGAACGGACGGTGCCGATCGCGCAGTCCATCATCCCCGCAATATCCTGATACGAGTACTGCTCGACATCGCAGAGCAGGATCGCCGTGCGATAGTTTTTCGGCAGGGCTTCCAGAGCATACTGAAGCGACTCCTCCAGGATCGGCGCGACCACGATCTCTTCCGGATCGCTGTGAGGAGCGGCAAAGCGGTAGGACATCGCCTGTGAATCGTCTCCCAGGTAGAAAGCGGTATCTAGCGAATACATCGGCACGCGCTTCTGGCGGCGGCGCAGGTCGATCACCCGATTGGTCACGATCCGGAACAGCCAACCTTCGAACGAACGTGTCCCGTCATAACGCTCGAAGTGCTGCCAGGCGCGGACATAGGCGTCCTGCACGACATCTTCAGCATCCGTCGCATTGCCGGTCAGGTGATAAGCGAAGCGGTAGACGCGACGTCGGCTCCGCTCAAACAGCGTTTCGAACTGATCGTGGGAACATGGTGGGGTCTGTATCGTAGCCATCCGATTTCCTCTCCTCTTCCTGGCATCTAACACCATCGTGGGTACCAGAGAATGCATGCGATGATCCGGCGTACTGCCCTCGCCGGACAGCATACCGCTCTAAACAGTCCCATTATTCCAAACCTCTGTTGTCCGTACCATTAGCAGTCGAAAGGAAAAACGTTCCGCACACAAAAACACCGACAATCTCAGGTAGATTGTCGGTGTTTTTCGTTTTCAGGACAATATCAATTATGTTTAACAGCTTACAAGAATTTATTTTTCCTGCGTGTACTTGTCAATTATGATATAATAGTATCTATAAGCGGCGAAATAAGCGGTTTATGCAAGCGAACAATGCTATTCGCGCGATTTACGCTCTGGCGACATCCCGAAAGCAATAGGAGAGATACGATATGGCAGACAATACCAACCATTTTGGCAAAAATCACGAGCAGTCTCTAGATAAGACCACCCCGCCCCCCACGGTGACTCAGTCCGATGACGCACAATACGTGCCTGTGCTCAAAAAAGGGCAAAAGTACGTTTCCCCTGAGGGACGCCATAGCCAGCAGACGCACCGACGCGCCGAAGTGCGCGCAACGGAAGGCGGACACACCACCGAGAAAGAGCAGCACGCCCACGACCGTAACGCGGTCGTCACCGAGATCGAGCGTAAAGCGCAACAGAAAGCCAACCAGCGCGCCCAGAACGCACGCGCGAAGTAAACGTGCGCCTTTGTTTGAACTCGATATAAGGACGCCCTTCGGGCACCCCAAATCCTTCGCTTCCGCGCAAAGGATTTCGTCGGATTAAAGGATTAACTAGGATTGTTTGCCTGACCACTACTTTGCTCCAATCTCACCCGCGTTAGCGTGCAGGCGAGAGGAGGAACAACCTAAATGGTCGCTGGCGTTCTAATCCTGCCAATCCTTTAATCCGACGAATCCAAGTTCAGACAGAAATGTGCCTTTGTATCTCCTCAGTCGTCATGGTCAGGCCCCTCTCCCAGGCTTGAGCGAAATGGGTTTCGTCGGTCTGCTCACGTGCTTGCGCTAGCGCGGCCTGAAAGTCAGCGTGCTCATGGTATTCGGCATGAAGGCCCTCCTTCTTCTGTCCTATGACTTGGGCTGCAGCCAGCAACGGTACCGCGGCAAGAGGCTGCTTGTTCGCCAGAAAAAGCGTCGCACATTCATAACAGAACATAAAAACGCGTCCTGCTAGATACTCCGGCCCTAGATCAGAGCTGTTTTTGTGCCAGATCTGCTCTAACTCGAAGCTCTCGGCGAAGCATTTGCGAACATCCTCCACCTTTCCCTGTTCTTTTGCAATCAGTGCGAGGCCAAAAAGCATGTGAGCGGTCATGCCATCATGTTTGTCACGGCGCACGATAGCAACGGCGTCCTCCATACAGTGTCTGGCTGTCGTGAGATCACCCTGTTCTTTGAGCATAAACGCGATTGTCACCAAATATCCCGTGCCATAGGGAGTGTATCGCTTTTCCCAAGGAATCAAATCCATCAGCATGGCGCGGGCCAGCGTGTAGTCGCCCAGCTTTTGCGTTACCTCTGCCATCGTCCTTAACGTGGGGCGAACCAGGTCTAGATCCCCGGCAACGATCGCTTTTTTGAGGCTCGCTTCGGCTATGGGATGTGCAGCCTTATAGACAGCAGTCCTGTCCTCTATTGATAGGGTCTCCAGTTTTTCTATCGTGGCATAGGGACAATCTCCGCTGGCAATGTGAGCGGCCATCTCTGCGATGTCGAGATCGGGTAGTGGAATCATGGGGCATCTTTTCCTTCAGGGGAGGGGGATAGAGTCAGAAAGTCAGGGGGCGATCGTGACGGAGATGGGCGACGTGGTAAACGTGGCGAGTTGGCCACTATCGACAGGAACCCCATTCAGGCTGACAGGTATGAATTTCGCGACGACGGTATAGGCGCCTGGTGCAACCTGTGTGCCTGTCTGGTCTACATTGTTCGGCAGATCCCTCTGATCCCACGTAACGGTGTAGGTCTGTGCAGTCCCGGCCGCGATAGAACTGGGACGAGGCGCCGCTATGCAGACCTCCGATGCGCCCGGTCCCCACCATGTCTGGCGGGTGCCTTGCGTAATTTGAACTGCGAATTCGTGGCAGCCCCCATACGTCAGGTCGACCGCTTGCGTGCCTATGTTGGTAACGGTAAAGGTGAAGGGGATGGACGCGCCCCGCGCATTGCGTCCATGCGGGGTTGAGACGGAAAAGACCAGGGAGTTGGCAGTGGTCGGATTCGAGATCACCGGGCCGGAAGGGGTCGAGGTTCCGTCTCCACAGCCGACGCCCATCAGCGCGCCGAAAATACCCAGGAACAGAACACACAGTAGCTTTTTCAAATCTATTCTCCTCTCGCGAGCAAGCAGCAAACCGCTTTCGTGCTCGGCTTTCGCACAGAGACCTCACGCCGACGCGCGAGGATGTGATGCGGCAGGGGGAGGGGAAAGTTGGAAATCGGGGGGCGATTCCCAGCAGGCACGTATGCCGGGAAAGAGGCATGGGATTCAAACAGAGAACGCATCCCGTGCTTCCTTCCCGATCATTATAACCAAACCTGTGGGCAGTGTCAAGGCGAGGGAACAGTTATCGCCTCCATAAAATCCGGGGCTTCCAGGACGCCCTGAAATTCAGGAAGTTCCGCAAAATCCGCCTGGTACTCTTCGAGTGAGCGCGCACGCGCCCTCCCCTGGCGCAGCAGTTCCAGCGCTCTTGCGCGGTCACCGTTATACGCCCAGACAGACGCTGCCAACCATTTATAGACATACTCCTGGTTGTAGCCCAATTCCAGCACATAGCGATGCAGCGGAATGGAGAGAGCGTACTGGCGTTGAAAATAGAGAAGACAGGCCACATTGTCGTACTGGATCAGCAGGCGAATGCGGCCTTCCTTCGTCATTTCCGCGACCCTCCGACGCTGTTCTTCCAGAAGCGTGATCGCATGCATTCCTAAGGTGAGAAACTTTTCTGTTTTGCCCTCTGCTGCGTAGAGGCGCATCGCCGCACAATCGGCCTGCACACGCATCTCATACGCCTTGTCCCAAGAGATGTCTTCCTCTGCCAGGGCGCGGATCTGTTCTGTGATGACAAATGCAGTCTTGTGTTCGTCGGCTGCCTGCACCATCAGGCAGGCCGTACGCAGGGTATAGAAGCGCTCCATACGGTTTTCAGCAGTTGGAGGAATCACCGCCATCATGTCATTGAAAAGCGCGATCCATTCGTCCTGAATGCCGAGATTCGTCCACTGCTCCGCCTGACCGCTATTACTTATCAAGTGCAGCCACTGCTCAGACGTAATTCGACCTGCCTCCCACTGTTCTCGAGCCCAACGTAAGGACGCTCTCTGGTTTTTTACTACCTCAGCGCTCTGCTTCAGTACGGTAAGGATATTCACATACTCTTCGCGCGCCCATACCTCCTCCTCTACTGTCAGCGACTGCTGAAGATAGGCTGCCAGCATGGGAGCGAGAAAAGCAGGATCGGCAGCCCAGTTCCAGTGGATAGCCATTGCCAGACGCACCAGTTCCGACGAGAGAGGCCGACGTTGTATTTCTGCTTTCAGGCGTTCGCGTGTATGTGCCAACAGGTTGTAGTCCGCCGTCAATGGATCCTTATCGAACTGCTTCGAGTAGTTTTTGAGGAGTTCGGCGATCGAAGGATCAGCGGTATTCGGCAGTGCAGATGGGTGTGTCATGGAGGATTCCTCTTTCATGGCGGCGGCAAGCCTTTGGCGTCCGTAATGGAGCCAACTCTTCACCGTGCCCTCCGAATGACCTGAGCGCAACGCGATCTCACGGATCGACAACTGCCCGAAGTAGAACAGTTGGATCGCCTGGGCCTGGTTCGGAGAGAGTCGGTCAAGCGCCTGCGTGATCTCGGCATCCCGCAGCACGGCTTGTAACGTATCGGAAGCGAGCGATTCATGAGGGAAGTCGTCCAAGCGCAGAGGAGCCTCCGGGCCACGCCGGAGTCGGCGCGCCTCGTTGCGGACGATGCTGTTCATCCAGGCGTGCATCCGTTCCGGTTGGCGCAGGCTCCGAATATGAATGCAGATGTTGAGCAGGGCAGAGGCCACCGCGTCCTGCGCATCCGCATAGTGACGCAGTTCGGCATAGGCCAGGGCGAACAGCCGCTCACGGTTCTGCTCGATGAGCAGGCCGAGCGCCTCCGCATCCCCCTGCCGCGCTCTCCGCGCCAATTCGTATTCATTTGTGTTCGACGTGTCGCTCATGCTATGCAGGATACATCGCGCAGCCAAAAAGTTGAATTTGAAGTGAACATCTGGAAAAATTCGGCACGTCCCTGTCTGTGGCAACCTTCTTAACACGAAGGAACTTAATCTTTTGCGTCCCCGTCTGCCGACTATCGCCGGTCCGAACAGTCGTACTTTCTCAGGGAAGTGGCTGGGAAAGCCTGCTTTTATAAAGGAGAATTCAAGACATGAAAGACAATACCACCAAGAACGGCAAGGAACAGAGTCAGGCGTTTGCGAAGACCAGTCCCGCGCCTACAGCCGATACCAATCCGGCTTCGGATAAGTCGGCTGCCCCCGCGTCCGCCCCAAAAGCAGATCCGTCGGGCAAAAATGCGCCACAGCAAACTTCCAAGATGTAGTTGACAATCCTCCGCAAAACAAGCGCAAACAGACAACGCATCCGCTTCTTATGATGAGAAAGGGATGCGTTGTCTGTTTGCGATACGAAAACCAGGCATTCAGCTGCGACCAACGGCAGGAAGTTCTACCAGCCGGTGACGCTGATCCAGTTGCGGGTGATGTAGTCACCGAGGGTGCCGAAGAGGAAGATCAGCCAGACAAAGCCGATCGCGGCCCACACCCAGGTCAGGCGGGTGCCCATCTTGACCTGCATGAAGAACAGCACGACCAGCACCGCCTTGATGGTGGCGATCGTCATGGCGACCAGATTGTTCAGGCTGCCCATGTTGATATACGAGGCGGCGACCGTCAATGACATAAGGATCACCAGCAGCACGTAGACAATATAGTAGACTTTCGGCTGTGTGACATGGTGCGTCTGATGTGTTTCGCCGGGTTGATATGGACTAACCGGTGCATTGTGATCCATGTGAAAAACCTTCCCTTATGACCCCGGAATCAGATAGAACAGCGGGAACAGAAATATCCAGACGATGTCGACGAAGTGCCAGTAGAGTCCCGCGAGTTCCACAGGCATATAGTAGTCCACATTAGGATGCTTGAACATGAGCATAAAGAACAGCGTGCCCATCACCCCGATACCGATGATGACGTGGATCGCGTGCAGCCCGGTCATCACGAAATAGAGGCTGAAGAACAACTGCGCTTTGTTCGAGAAGTCCGGCTCGATCGTGTCTTTCGGGAAGTTCACAGTCTGGCCATTGGACATCCGAATGGCAGAAACCGGAGTGGGCGGCCCTTGCACGATCGTCGCGTGCCCCTCCCCGCGAACGTATTCGAAATGCGGGCCGGGAACGTGATGATCTTCGAACTTCTGTTTCCATTCGAAGCCTTTGATGATCAGGAAGGTGAAGGCAAACATGATGGTGACGCCGATGTACATCATCTGTTTCTGGCGGTTCTTCATCTGCGCGTGATACACCGCCATCGCCATCGTCAGACTGCTGGTCAGCAGCACCATCGTGTTGATGGCTCCCTTAGCCACATCCAGATGGTGATGCACCTCCAGAAACACGGCCGGGTTCGCGCCACGATAGACCGTATAGGCCAGGAACAGCGCCCCGAAGAACATGATCTCCGTGACCAGGAAGGTCCACATTCCGACGACATACGACTCGTTCTGCTGGTCCATATCCTGGAACTGATGCTGCAGGGCCGGGTCGTGATGATGTCCGTGTTCTTCTGCCACTTCCACACTCATAATACACACTCCTGAAAATTGGGCTCGCCAAATCGGTCAACGGGACGTGTCAGTCTCTAAGGGGACGGATGTCCCGTCTCCGGGTGGCCCTCTTCGGCATCGCGCGCAGCCTCTTGCCGTACCGCAGCGCCCGCGCCGGGCATACTTTCGCGATCCGCCTGCGCTTCGCTCTCGGTCATGCTGTCGTAGTCGTAGGCTTCCCACGTCACCACCGGGATCTCATGGAAGTTCTCCATGGGCGGCGGGGAGGTGGTCATCCACTCCAGACCGACCGCGCCCCAGGGATTGTCGCCGGCTTTCGGGCCGTATTTCAACGACCAGAGGAAGTAGATCACGGGGATGCCGTAGCCGATCGCCAGCACCGAAGCGCCCGCGGACGACAGCACATGCCAGATCTGATACTCCGCCGGGTAGTAGTGATAGCGGCGCGGCATACCGAGATAGCCCACGATAAACTGCGGCAGGAAGGTCAGGTTGAAGCCGACGAACGAGATCGCCGCGGCCAGTTTCGCCCAGCCTTCGGGATACATACGCCCTGTGATCTTGGGCCACCAGAAGTGGAGGCCGCCCAGATAGCCCAGCGTCGCTCCACCGACCATGACGAAGTGGAAGTGCGCCACGACGAAGTAGGTCATGTTCAGGTGGACATCCATCGCCAGCGAAGCGAGGTAGAGGCCGGTCAAGCCTCCGACCGTGAACAGCCCGATAAAGCCCAGCGCGTAGATCATCGGCGCTGTGAACCAGACATGCCCCTTGTACATCGTCGCGGTCCAGTTGAAGACCTTGATGGCGGAGGGCACCGCCACGATGAAGCTCAAGGCCGAGAACACCATGCTGGTATACATCGACTGCCCGGTCACGAACATGTGGTGACCCCACACCAGGAAGCCGAAGACGCCGATCGCCAGCGAGGAGAAGGCGATGAAGCTATACCCGAAGACACGCTTGCGAGAGAAGCAGGCGATGATCTCGCTGATGATGCCCATCGAAGGCAGGATCATGATATAGACGGCCGGGTGCGAGTAGAACCAGAACATATGCTGGAACAGGATCGGATCGCCGCCCAGCGCCGGGTTGAAGATCCCCAGGTGCAGCAGTCGCTCCACGACGACCAGGGCCAGCGTGATCGCGACGACCGGCGTGCCCAGAATGATGACGACGCTCGTCGCGTACATCGCCCAGATGAAGAGCGGCAGGCGAAACCAGGTCATGCCCGGCGCGCGCATCTTATGGACGGTGACGATAAAGTTGATTCCCGTCGCGATGGAGGAGAACCCGGCAATGAAGATGCCGATGACGGTGAGAGAGACGTTGGTGTTGCTGTAGACGCTGCTATAGGGCGTATAGAAGGTCCAGCCGGTATCGACGCCGCCCATCACCATCGCCCCCAGCGCCATCAGGCCGCCGATGGTATAGAGATACCAACTCAGCAGGTTCAGGCGTGGGAAGGCCAGGTCCTTCGCTCCGATCATCAGGGGGATGACGAAGTTACCGAGCGTCGCCGGAATGGAAGGCACCAGGAAGAAGAAGACCATCAGCACGCCGTGCATGGTGAACATCTTGTTGTAGACTTCGGAAGTCATCAACTGTCCGTGCGGCGAGGTCAACTCGACACGAATCGCCATGGCGGCGAAGCCGCCCAGCAGAAACATCACCGAGATGGAGATGAGATAGAGAACGGCGATCCGCTTATGATCAATCGTCAGGAGCCAGTCCTTGACCGAGTAGCTCCAGTTCAGATAAGTTGTTTTTGTCTCCCCGGCGCTTGCGGGGAGGCCGGCAGGCGGCAGTGCGGTTGCGCTCATAGTTTGCTTCCTGTGTTCCGGGTCGGCGCGGACGGGGCGGAAGCCGTCTGCGCACTACTCTTCCATTCGACAGCGGTAGAAGGCTGTCCGGGTGTTGCTGCGGGCGTCGTGCCATTGGTTGCGGGCGGCGTACTGCCTGCCGGGGGAGTTGTGCCGTTCGTCGGGGCTGTCGCGCCTCCGGGACCGGGCGATATGACGCCCGGCGGTCGGCCGATGCTGCCCTCCCTGGAGTTCGAAATGGGCGCCGTACGGGTTCCCTTGCCGTTGGCGACCGGAGCGCCCGCCGCGCCTCCCAGCGATTTTATATAGACGATCAGGTTGTGCACCTGCTCTTCGGTCAGTTGATCGTCCCGATAGGCCGGCATCGTGGTGACCTGTCCATAGCCTTCCAGCAGGTGGTCTTCCGGCTTGCGGATCGCGCCGCGCAGATACTCATCATCCGCGTTCACGATCTGGCCGCTCAACAGCTTGCGCGGGCGATTGTAGATGCCGGTGAGCGCAGGCGCGCGCACGGTATCCTCGGAGCCGTGACAGTTGGAACACGCCAGTGTGGTAAACAGTTCACGTCCCTGCTCGGCGGCGGTCTCTACACGGGGATCGTTGGCCCCCTGTGTGCCTCCACGTTTGAGCCAGTCGGCATAGTCGCCAGGGGTCATGACATAGACCCAGCCGCCCATCTCCGAGTGGTTGGTGCCGCAGTACTCGGTGCAGAACAGGTGGTACTTGCCGGGCCGCGTCGCCTCGAACCAGACCGTGTTATAGCGGCCGGGAATCGCGTCGCGCTTGATGCGGAAGGCAGGCACATAGAAGCCATGAATGACATCCTGCGAGATCATCGTCAATTTGAACGGACGTCCCGTCGGAACGTGCATCTCGTTGTTTTCGCGGATTCCGTTGGTGTGCTCGATATGCCACATCCAGCGTTTGCCGATCACGAAGATCTCCTCGGCATTGGCGGGCGGGTTGTAGATCTGCGTGTAGGGGATCATCGCCGCAACAAAGACGGCCAGGCCGAGAATCAACGGGATGATCGACCACGTCAGTTCCATCGCGAGATTATGGTGCTGCGGCTTCAAGCGATTTGCTTTGCTGCCGCGCCGGTAGCGTATGCCAAAGAAGAGCAGCAGGGCGAAGACGATCGCGGTGAAGAAGATCGTCAGTCCGGTCAGGACCAGGCCCAGTGCATCTATCTGGTCGGAGAAGGTAGAAGCCCGCTCCGGTAAGAAAGGAAAATTCATCCAAACGCCTCCGGTTTTGAGGGCGGGTGTGTCTCTCACCCGTCTGTATGGCGTTGCGCCAACCGTCTTCTCTAAAGACGGAAAATCTCATCTGTTTCAGGTGGTGCCGGGCTTGGGCTTCGAGGCCGGTACCAGGCCCTGCGCGACCATTTCGGCATGACGCTGCTTCTCGAAGCGGAACATCATCATGATGGCGAAGCCGACGATCAGCACGGTCAGCGTGCAGGAGAACTTGATGATGCGGTCGATGGCGACCCCGTAGCGGCTCGTCGTCGGATCGTAGTGCGAGCAGAGCAGCGTGAACTTGTCCACCAGCGAGCCGATCTTGTTATGCGAGGCATCGACCAGGCACAGTTTCAGATCTCTCGGCGAGAAGTCTACGCCGAGCAGATAGCGGGAAACGCGCCCTTCCGGCGTGATGACGATGATCCCGACCGCGTGAAGCGGCTGCTGCGTCTTCGGATCGATCACATAGCGGAAGCCGACCGACTGCGCCAGTTTGTGAATGTTGGCGTCGTCCCCGGTGAGGAAGCTCCAGCCCTTTTTCGCGTCCGCGCGGCGATCCGGATGCATGGCGTCCACATAGTCTCTCTGTTTCGCCGAGGCCAGCGTCCAGGTCTCTTTCGGATCGATGCTGACGGTGACCGCATTGAAGTCCTTACCTACCGCCAGAGAGGAGATGGCATTGAACGCCTTCGCCATGCCGTCCAGCTCCAGCGTACACATCCCCGCGCAGCGGTAGAACGGCAGCGCCAGGACGACCGGCTTCTGACCGAAATAGTCGCCCATTTTGACTTTTTTGCCCGTCTGATCCGTAAACTCCAGATCGAGCGGGACCTGTGCGTCCAGCTTCTGATCGATCCCGATATTGGCATCGTTATTGATATTCGGCGCGGGAGGCGCCTGCGCCAGAGCGGACAGCGCGCCGACGAGCGTCAGAGCGCCCGCCAGCAGAAGCGATTTGAATTCGATTTTGAACCGTCGGGTCATAAGTTCCACCCCGTTCCTTTTCACGCCCTACATACCGGGCGTATGGTGTGTATAACTGGACTCGTCCATCGAGTCCCCGTTCTCTTTTCCAACTTTGCCGGGCACGCCCGGCTGAGTGCCGTCCGGCAGGGGATTGTCTACAAAGCCGCGATCTACAGCCGGCGGCGTGACATCGTTGTTCGCGCTCTCCGGCGTCTCAATCGTCAGTCCTTTGGCCTCTACGATCGCCATCGCGCGCTCGATGGGGATGTAGGTCGCCTCCTTGCCGTCGCCGTCCTTCCAGGTGCCGTATCCGCCCTTGCCACCTGCACCGATGCGCATCGCCTCCTGAGCGCGAAAAACCTTGATGTCTTTGATCGGGTCCGGCTGAAGCTGCGCCACCTCTTCCGGAAGCGACTTGCGCACGAGGGCCGTCTCCGTATGGTGGTTCAGAGGGAACTGCCGCACGAGCAGTGCGTAGACGCCCAGGACGACGATCGAGGTGACGCCGACGAACACGGTCAGGAAGAAACCCCATTTCATCAGGACGGGGATCGAGACATCGCTGTCCTCGTATCCGAGCTTTTCGGCATGTTCGGTAGAATGCGGTGTTGTATGCTCATCATGCATGGGTATTCACCTCGCGATAGCCATTTACGAACTGCTCAGCCGGCAGGAGCGGACTCTGGCGCAAGAAGTAGACGAACATGGCGAACCAGAAGCCGCCGAAGGCGAGGGCTGCCGCAAAAGCCAGCAGGATCATCGGCCCCGGATTCGCGGGATGGAAGATCGGCAGAATATGCCAGGTCAGGTCCGTAAAGCGCATAAACATCAGCCACAGCGCGACTCCCGAAAGCAGACCGGGATACCGTTTGGTCTTTCCGGAGAGCAGCGACAGGAACGGCACGAAGAACTGAAAGATCACGATGAACGCGCCGACATAGAGCCAGAAACCCTGGAACCGGTGGACGTAGAAGATGATCTCCTGCGGCAGGTTGCCGTTCCAGATGATGAGCCACTGCGAGAGCGAGAAGTAGGCCCACACCATGGTCAGCATCAGCAGCATATTGCCCCAGTCTTTGCGCACCTCCTCGGTGATAAGCTGTCTTGTCCAGGGAGCGCGATCGGCCGCATAGCCGCGAGATCCTATGAACGCGACCAGTCCCATGGCCGACATCGTCTGCCCGATGACGAACCAGGCGCCGAAGATGGTGGAGTACCACTCTGCTTCCAGTGACATGACCCAGTCTGTGGCGGCAAAGGTCACGACCAGAATATGGATCACCATACCGAAGGCGGCCATATTAACGCGCTGCTGTGCATAGTCCATATTGCCGGTCTCATCCTGGAGTTTCGACAATCGCGTCAGTACGGAAGTATAGAACATCCAGAAGCCGAAGTAGATCAGCGTTCGGATAAACACCCACGGAACGTTCATCATTCCTTTACGGTGATCGAGAACGGCGTTGTGCGCCACGATCGCCGGGTCGGCCCAGGGATAGATGGATTTGGCTCCCAGGAAGAGAATCGGCAGGAACAGCACGAACAGGATCGGCAGCGTTTTCGCGCCGGCCTCGAACAGCCGCATGACCGAATAGCCCCACTTCGAACGCACCACTGTCTGCAGGAGCATCAGGCCGAAACAGCCCATGCCGTAGGTGGTCCAGATCATCCAACCGAAAAAGTAGGCTTGCCAGAACATCTTCTCATCGCGTGTCAGGGCTGCGCCGGCTATAAAGGCAAGGCTGCCCAGAACCGCCAGGATACCACCGATCTTACCCAGGCGACTGAGGCCCGGAGGCATTGTTTCTTGTGTCGTCATATCTCCTCCGGTCTACTCCTTTGCCGCGCCACTGTCGGGATGGGCCAGCTTCTGCTGGTCTTTTGTGGTGAGGTCGGCGGGCTGCGCGTCCTGGCTGGTCTGCAGCACGCGGATGTAGGCCGCAATGGCCCAACGGTCCGGCTGCTCCACCTGAAACGCGCGCGGTGTCATCGTGCCGTAGCCGTTGGTAATTACGTCGTAAAAATGTCCGATAGGCATCTTGCGCAGCCGCTCGGTATGATAGTTGCCGACGGGCCGCTTCACGCTGAAGCCGCGCAGGGCGATCATACCTTTGCCGTCACCGACTTTGCCGTGGCAGGGCGAACAGAAGATATTGAAGCGGTCTTGCCCGCGCTCCAGCATCTTCTTCGTATCGTTATCGAAAACTTTGTAGGCGGCCAGGGGAATGGTCTCGACATACTGACCTCCCACCAGTTTGCCATCGACGATCTGCCCCCCGGTATAGCCGGTAAAGTACTGTTCGTCGGTCTTCAGCCCGCCGCGGGCGATCGTATGGGGAACAGGCTGGCGTGAACCCGCGCCGTCCGCGAAGAACTCGCTGGAGGTCTGCGGCATATCCTTCTTCTGCACCCACATGTCGATATGGCAGCCTGTCAGCAGGAACAGAGCGCCGGTCGTCGTCGCCAGCCCCAGGGCTGCGCGCCGTCTTCGGCTTCTCGTATGCCTCTCTTGTGTCACTTCCACCACATTATTTCTCCACTTCCGAGACGTCCGACGGATGCAGGCTCTGTAGAAACTGCCAGGTGTTCTCGTAGTCGAACTTCGGGTCCGCTGCCTCGATGCAGAGGAAGAACTTATCCTGCGAGGCGCGATCGAAGTTTTTCGCATTGAAGATCGAGTGATACGGACGTGGCAGTCCATTCAGCAGCAGCATTCCAAAAACGGCTCCGAACGCGGTAAAGAGGATGGTCCACTCGTACGCGGGCGGAATGAAGGAGACCCAGCTATGGAACGGCTTGCCGCCGATATTCATGGGATAGGCCCAGGCGCGCGTGACGATGTCGACCGGCACATGTTTCAGCACACTTTCGACCCACGGTGAATTCGTGGACCACTCCAGGCTATAGGCGACGCAGAGGCCCAGGATGCCACAGCCGAACATCAGCCAGGGCACACGGATGTCTTCCTTGGCGATCTTCTCCGCGAGACCGTGTACCGGGAAGGGCGTATAGGCTTCGACAACGCGGTAGCCCGCATCGCGAATCTTGTCCGCGGCCTCCAAAATGGCGTCTGCATCGTCAAATTCGGCCACCAGGCCGTAAACCGTTGAACTCATGGGCGTCACTCACTCACTCAGAATAGTAGTCTGTTGATACCGGCCCTCACGGGTCCTTCCTACAGGGAGAGGACCCGCGCCTCCCCTAATGGGAGTGATCGTCCGAATGGGCCGCTGTGTCCGGCATACTCACGACATGGCTATGGGTAGGATCACGGTCGGCGGCTTCCTGACCATGCTTATGTTTGTTGCCGAACAGCAGTTCCTTCATCTCGAACATGTTGATGATCGGCAGCACGCGCATAAATCCGAACATCAGCACCGTGAAGAAGCCCATCGTCCCGATAAACATCGACCAGTCCCAGAAGCTCGGCGTATAGTAGCCCCACGAAGAGGGCAGATAGTCACGATGCAGGCTGACCGGAATAATGACGAACCGTTCCAGCCACATACCGATACTGACCGTCTGGGAGATGAGGAAGATAGCCGGGATGCTGCGGCGGACTTTCGGACTCCAGAGCAACTGCGGAATGATTCCGTTGCATGTCAGGAGGGCGTAGTAGGTCCATTTGTACGGGCCGAAGAAGCGGTTCAAAATCATGGCCCACTCGTACTTATCGCCGCTGTACCATCCGTAGAAGACTTCGAGAATGTAGCCGTAGAAGACGACCAGGCCCGTGGTCAGCATGATCTTCGCCATCCAGTCGATGTGCGTCATGGTGATCATGTCTTTGAGTTTGTACCAGGCTCGAACCGGAATTCCAACGGTAAGCACCATGGCGAAACCGGCGTAGACGGCTCCCGCGACGAAGTAGGGCGGGAAGATCGTGGTGTGCCAGCCCGGCACGATACCGACGGCAAAGTCGAAGGAGACGATCGTGTGCACCGAAAGCACCAGCGGCGCGGAGATACCGGCCAACACCATATAGGCCGTCTCGTAACGCGCCCAGTGGCGGGAAGCGCCACGCCAGCCGAGCGCGCCCATCGCGAACAGCACCCGCAGAGGCTTCGAGGTCGTCTTATCGCGCAGCATCGCCAGGTCGGGGATCAGACCGATATACCAGAAGAGCGCAGAGACCGTCGCGTATGTCGAAACGGCGAACACGTCCCAGAGCAGCGGACTGCGGAACTGAGGCCAGAGGCCCAGGATGTTCGGGCCGAGCGGCAGCAGCCAGTAGGCGTTCCACGGGCGACCGGTGTGCAGCAGCGGATAGAGACCGGCGCAGGCGACCGCGAACAGGGTCATGGCTTCGGCGAAGCGGTTGATCGAGTTGCGCCACTTCTGTTTCAGCAGCAGCAGGATCGCCGAGATCAGGGTGCCGGCGTGGCCGATACCGATCCACCAGACGAAGTTGATGATGTCGAGCCCCCAGCCGGCCGGAACGTTGACTCCAAAGACACCGATGCCCTTGTACAGCAGATAGGTGATGCTCATCAGCATCACGTTCAGCAGCATAAAGCCTATCCCGAAGGTCACAAGCCAGGCGTAGGGATGAACACGCTGCCGCAGAATAAGCTCTGCGATGCGGTCACCAAGATTCTTATAGTCATGGCCCTTGCCGGGCAGCATGCTGTCGGTGACGAGGTCTTCGTGGGCTCCGGGTATTGTCGTCTCTTCTATATCCACCGTGTTACTCCACCACCGGCGTGTCGCGCTCGACATCGCTTTCTGCGTCTTCTTTGATTGCCGGATTCGGGTTTCGCAGTCGCGCCAGATAGCTTGTGCGGGGGCGCGTATTCAGTTCGCCGAGCAGCAGGTAGTCGGTCGGCAGCGCTTTCAGTTTCGAGACCAGGGTCGTCTTGTCGGCGACATCTCCGAAGACGATGGCCTGGGTCGGACAGGATTGCGCACAGGCGGTCACCACCTCTCCGTCCTTGATCGCGCGGCCCTCTTTCTTGGCGGTGATGCGGGCCAGATCGATTCGCTGCACACAGTAGGAGCATTTCTCCATGACACCGCGCCCGCGCACCGTCACTTCAGGATTGGAGAGCAGTTGCAGCACCGGGCTGTCGTTGTTGCCGCGCAGTTTGTCCGGATCAGGCTGTCCTGCCGTGTACTTGTAGAAGTTGAAGCGCCGCACTTTGTAAGGACAGTTGTTGGAGCAGTAGCGCGTGCCTACGCAGCGGTTGTAGACCATCTGGTTCAGGCCCTCTTTGCTGTGAACCGTGGCGGCGACCGGGCAGACCGGCTCGCACGGCGCATTTTCGCAGTGCATACAGGTCACGGGTTCGAAGAAGGTGTGCGGGTTGGAGATCGGGCCGCGATAGTAGCGGTCGATGCGGATCCAGTGCATCTCGCGTCCGCGGTCCACCTGATCCTTCCCGACGATCGGGATATTGTTCTCGTTCTGGCAGGCCGTGACGCAGGCGTTGCAGCCGATGCAGACGTTGTTGTCGATGGAGAGACCCCAACTGTAGGTGAACGCGTTGCCATCGCTCTTGTACTCGTGGTCCTGCGCGTCGTAGAGCGAAAGCCGTTTCTCGCCGTTCTCCAGCACCTGGGTCTGCTTGTCGTCTCCCTCTTTGATCTCCGGAGTGGTCGTCGCCTCGGTTTTAGCGAAGTCGGGCTTCTTGAGGAACGCCTCCAGGGTATCTTCCATCAGGATCTCGCGGCCTTCCATGCTATGGTGGCTGCGGGTATGAACCAGGGGATAGGTCTCTCCGGTATTGGTGACTTTCATGCCGCCTGCAAAACAGGGCGCGGCGGTGGTGCGGAGCAGGTAGGCGTTGAAGCCGGTTCCGGCCCCGATCTTGCCGACATGGGTGCGGCCGTAGCCGAGATGGACCGTGACGGAATCGTCGGGATGACCGGGCAGACAGAGCACCGGCACCCTCAGTTTATGGCCGCCGATCTCCAGCTCCACAAGCTTGTTATCTGCCACGGTCAGGCCACCGACGGCAGGCGCGAGGCCGAGCTTTTCAGCGGTAGCCTGACTCATCAGTGCGGCGTTGTCCCAGGTCAGTTTGGTGAGCGGTTTGGGCAGTTCCTGCATCCAGCCGTTGTTGTTGAAGCGGCCGTCGCGTATGGTCGGATCGGGCAGCAGCAGCAGTTCGAGTCCCTGGCCCGCGCCGGGGATCGCAGGGGTGGCGGTTTTGGCTGCGTCGGCGCTGAGCGTAAAGGTCTTCGTCGGGAAGGCGCTGTTCTTGATGACGCCGTCGTGCAGGGTCTCCTGCCACCACTTCTCGAAGTCGGGCGCGGGCTTCTGCTCTTTCCAGTAGTTGTAGACGACATCGTAGCTGTTGGGCATCGGCTCGGTGAGCGCGACGAGCAGTTCCAGGTCGGAGTGCGCGCCCTCGTAGAGCGGTGCGATCAAGGGCTGAATGATGGAGGTCGTGCCGTCGAAGGCGCGGGCGTCACCCCAGGATTCCAGAGTGTGAGCCGCGGGAAGATGCCATTTACAGGCCGCAGAGGTCTCGTCCTCCTGCATACTGAGGTGCGCGGTCAGGCGCGTGGTCTGAACACGGCGGGCAAAATCGAGATCGACCGGCGCGGTGTAGACCGGGTTGCCGCCGAGGATCAGCAGGATCTTGACGGCGTCGTTGGTCTTCATCTCCTCCGCGAGCTGCTTCAGCGCCGCCAGTTGATCAACCGGCTGCGACTCGACGGCGTCGGTATAGTTGACCGTCTTGCCGACATTGCCGAGTGCGGCGTTGATGGCATGGCAGAGCACATGGACCGCGGGCGGCTGATGCTCACCGGCGACCACGATGCTGGTCCCGCTGGAGGCTTTCAGATCGCCGATCAGCGCCTCGAACCAGTCTTTCGGCACGGCGGCGGGCGCGGCGGCTCCGGCATCCACACCGAGCGCTGCGGCGACGGCGCGGGCGAAGGCTTCGACCTGACTGGCGCGCATCGGGAGGCGATGGTCGGCCATGGTGCCGGTGATCGACGGACAGCTCTCCACCATATAGAGGCGGCTCATCGTCAGTTTCTTCGGATCTTCCGGAGAGATGTCTGCCGAGCGGACGCGCCGCTTGGTAGCGAAGTCGCGCGAGTAGCGGATATGGCCGGGCATCGAGAGCAGGAAGTCGGCATCGAGCGACAGGATCGTGTCGGCCTTGCTGAAATCGTAGAGGGTGTTGACGGGCTGGCCAAAGGCGGCTTTCGCGCCGTTGAGTACGTTGTCACGACTCAGCGGCTCGTACTGAACCCATTTGGCGGCCGGGTATTTGGCGAGCAGCGTTTTGATCTGGTGCGTCAGCGTGGGCGAGGTGACGGTCTCGGTCAGGATCCGGAAGCCGGTGCCGTCCTTGGTCGCGGTCAAGGCAGCGCGCATCGTATCGAGGAAGTTGGACCAGGTGCTGATCGTGTAGGCGCCCTGATTCACCTCGGAGACGTTCTGCGAGCGCTCGGGATCGTAGAGATCGAGGAGGGTCGCCTGCACGGTGCTGGAGTTGGAGCCCAGGGAGGCCGGATGCTCGGGGTTGCCCTCGATGCGGGTCGGTCGGCCTTCGTTGCTCGTCACCAGCACGCCGGTCGCCAGACCGTGCTCGATTACGGAGGTCGCATAGATATTGGGAATGCTGACGGTGCGGTCTTCCGAAAGTTCGGCGGCGGGCACGACTTTCTTGGCGGGAAGCCAGCGGCATCCGCTCAGTCCGGCCAGAGCCAGGGAGGCGCCGGCCAGCGTGAGGAAGCGGCGACGATCCATGCTCAGGATGTCGAAGGAGCGGGTATGCTGCGGAATCTCGTCGAGGAGGTACTCGCGGAACTCAGGGGTGTCCGCCAGCTCTTCGAGGCTGCGCCAATACTGTTTGCCGCTTTTACCTTCCAGCTTGGCGCGGAAAGTGCGGGCGTCTACGGGTCTCTGATGCATGTCCATAATTCTCACTACCTGCCGACAGGCTTAACGGGAGTTCTGCCGAGGGAACGATTTAACGATGGCAGACGGAGCAGTCGGTCAACTGTTTGGTCTGCACTTTGTACTCTTGCAGGCGCTTCTCGCCTTCCGCGCGCTCTTCGGCGTTGCGCTGATAGTCCACGCCATCGGCGATCGAGCGCTCTTCCTGGGTGAGCGGCGCGTCTGTCTGCCACTTCTCGTAGAGGCTGAAGACGTGCTTGGCTCCCCCGGCATTGACGAAGTTCTCGGGGCTGCGATGGCAGTTCAAACACCAGGACATAAAGAACGCCTTGCCTTTGTAGGCCAGCATCTCTTTCTGGATGGGGCCATGGCAGGTGTTGCAGTTGATGCCCCGATTGATATGGATACTGTGGTTGAAGTAGACGAAATCAGGAACGGAGTTCAACTGATTCCAGCCGCCTTCGATCGGCAGTTTGTCGTTGTAACTGGTGCGTACAGGTTCGAGCAGGGGGCTGTTGGTCCAGATCTGCGAGTGGCAGGTGTAGCAGGTCTGCGTGGGGGGAAGCTGCACCCAGGCGGCCTTTTCGACATTGCTATGGCAGTAACGACAGTCGATGCCGAGTTCCGTGGCATGGTGCTCGTGACTGAAGGGGACAGGCTGGTCTTCGGGGATTCCGACTTTGGTGTTCCAGGGGGAGCGACTGATGCCGACTCCGGCTGCTATCAGGCCGACGGTAAGCAGTCCCGCCCCAATGATGCCGACTCGCACCGCGATGTTTGCGGACGAATGAAAGATCTGAGCCATCTCGGCGCTCCCAATCTAAAAACGGTCTGCGGGCCGCAGCCAGGTTCTGCATCCGCCACGCGGAGAAGGTCGGCGGCTCGCTCCGCCCCTGTCTGCACACTACCGTCGCTGGAGTTTGATGTATTCGAATTCAGTATACCTTTGGCTATCCAACAAGGTCAACCCTGCGGGGCCTTTTCTGTGCTTTTTTTCACGATGTACCCTGTTACACACCCAGGAAGCCTTGCTCTGCCTACAGGCATGTCTGTTTGAGGGTCGCTACCCCCGGCAAATCCGATAGGAAAACCCTCTGAAAACCGTTCGGAAATCCTCCGGAACGGACAATTCCCGACGCGATCAGACGAACCGGCCCCATTATAACACAGCCCCCGCCGAAAAACAAGCACCGTTTTGAAAGGCGGAACAGGAGAGCAAGCAAAGAGATCCCAATGCAGAACAGGAAGGCAGGAAGAAAAGAAAAAAGGAGAAGGAACGGTAAGGACTGTTGCTACCGGATCAGCGCTGTATCCCAGGCTCGTCCGTAGACTGCGGATTGCGCGTAGGATCCGGCCAGAGAGAGGTTGGTCGGGTTGGGAGACAGGGTCACCGCGACCTGCATCCATTTGTAGGCTTTTCCACAACAGACCATGCCCATAAATGCGCGGTGATAAAGAATGCTATGCGTGCGCGGATCGGTGGGTTCCATATCGGCGCCGTCGTAATGCCGCAGAGCGTTCAGGGCCATCTCCATCATGGAGACGCTGCACTGCATCAAGGCGTCGCCATCTTTACGCTTGATATCGCCGTCTCCGACATCGGTAAGAAACGCGAAGAGAGAGTCGATGCAGTAGGAGTCCAGTCCGAAACCATAGGTGCTACGGTAGTTCCAACTGGAAGTGAGCAGTTTAGGCAGAGGCAGGAGCATCGCTACATTGTAGTATTCCGGCGCGTGGTTGCCGCTGTCGATTGCAGCGAGAGCTTCTTGTCGGGCCTGCAAGGCGCGGCGGCCCTCCCGATGCTCGGCCTGCCTGAGACAGGCTTCCGCCAGCAGATAGAAGTTCACGGCGTTCGCGCTCTGCACACGGGTCAGCTTTTTCAGACTGTCCACAGCCTGGTCCGGCAGGGACCGGGATGCTAACAGCGCCGCTTGATAGAGCAGATCCGGATCCGCGCGTTTGAGCGCGAGGGCACGCTGCATACTCTTACCGGCCTCCTCGCTCCGATTGGTCTTCGCATCGATTTTCTCCTCATCGAAATTGCTGAGGATATCCGTGACATAGTCCGGGGCGTAGGCAAACGCGAGAGACTGCCAGTAGTCGGCTTTTTTGCGGTCAGCGTCGGCGCACGCCTGAAAGCAGGCGATGATCTCATCATGAAGGAGCGTGTTCTCATCCGGATGGGGAGGAGGCGTCTGTTTGGCATCTTCCGGTTTGACAGGCGTGGGAGATTCCTGATAGTAGAGGTTCTCTTTGGCGTTTTTGTACAGCATCAACAGCCCCCACCCGCACGTATAGTCGATGTCGGTTTTGTGTTTGGGAGGAAGAGAGCGGCCTGAGCGGAGAGCTTCGCGAAAGCTGTGGAGGGCCTGTAAGGCAAGCGTGGGCGCAGAGTTGCGTGCGATCACCGGCGCATCGTACGCTTTCTCATCGTCTGGAGTAGCGGGATCGAGCGGCGCAACAGGCTGCGGTTTCCCGAATAGAGGCAGAGAGGCGTCCTCCTGCATCGCCTGCCAGACTTTCAGACGTTTCTGATACGCCCGCCGCGCGCCTTCCAGGTTTTTGGTGTCTTCCACAGCGCAGTGAAGAGAAGCCAACCGGGACACCCAGGCGCATCCCAGCGCCATCTGATAGTCGGCATCCCCCGGTTTCCGCTCCACCAGCGCCGACAACATCGCAATCGCCTGTTCCAGATCCCGGCCCTTCAGCAGCCTGTCTTTACCACGCGTATACAGATCCGCCTCAGACCAGGTTTTATAAGAGGGCGCCTGCCCCGGTGCGGGCAGAACGCAGAGCAGAAATGCGCAAACCATCACCAATCGACTATGGGTCAGTTTCATCGACGCACCTCATTAATTTGACTGGTTGCTCATTTCAGGGGAATGTAGAGCACTTGCCCCTCGTGCTCATCCGGCAGACTACACTCTGCAATTAGCAGAATATCATCGATCGCCTGCCCATGTCCTATGGACTGTTTGACTTCGATGACACCGGGCATCGCCAGCCCGTTGGCAACACGCTCGTAAGCGAACTTCGTGATAGTCACCACATCATGAGTTAACAACAGGCGGCCATTCTGTGCGCACCATTCCAGCACCGTTGGATCATCGACACCGGACAGCCCTACATCTTGCACACGGACTATATCAAGTTCAGACCGGCGACGTAATAGCCCGCGAACTATGGCCCTATGGAAATTCTCATCCGCGAGAAAAGTGAGCATGATCTCTACTCAACTTTAGAGCGACGCGCTAATAGTCGTTCACGCAAGCCATCAGAGGGTGAGCGACGTTCAATCTCTACACGCACTTGCTCAGCACGTTTTTCTTGTTCATCAATGTAGGCTGTTACATCGGAGGAATGCTTCAAATAGTATGCAATCACCGCATGAACATCACCGAGTTGCAAAGAGTCGTAGTTATAGGCGATTTCATCGGCGTCTGCACCGTTTCGATACTCTGTTATAACCGTCTCTAAAGGAATACGGGTGCCTCCCACACGTAAAACGCCGTTCGAATCCATGTGTAATGGAGGCGGTTCGGAAATCAATATATCCATAATAGACATAGTACTCTCCTGATGAATTCCGTTATAGAAAGCTATTCGCCGATTTTGAGGACGCTGAGGAAGGCTTCCTGCGGGATCTCGATGCTGCCGATCTGCTTCATCCGCTTTTTGCCCTCTTTCTGCTTTTCGAGCAGTTTGCGTTTGCGGGTGATGTCGCCGCCGTAACATTTGGCGATAACGTTCTTGCGGAAGGCTTTCACCGTCTCGGCGGCGATGATCTTGCCGCCGATGGCCGCCTGGATCCGCACCTCATACTGTTGGCGTGGCACGACCTCTTTCAGCTTTTCGACGAACAGTTTAGCGCGCGGATAGGCTTTGTCGCGGTGGGTGATGAAGGAGAGCGCATCGACCGGGTCGCCGTTCATATTGATATCGATCTTGACCAGATTCGACGCTCGGTAGCCGCTCAGTTCGTAGTCGAAGCTGGCGTAGCCTTTGGTGCGGGACTTCAACTGGTCGAAGAAGTCCATCAGGATCTCGGAGAGCGGGATCTTATAGTAGAGCGTGACGCGCTCGGGGGCGGGATACTCCATCTTGACGTACTCACCCCGCCGGTCCCGGCAGAGTTCCATGATGGTGCCGACATACTCTTTCGGCAGCATGATCGTCGCATCGACATAGGGTTCTTCGGTAAAGTTGATCAGCGTCGGATTAGGCATCGCGGCTGGATTGTCCACATCCTCGACCTTTCCGTTGGTGAGATGGATCTTGTAGACGACGGAGGGCGAGGTGGCGATGAGCGACAGGTCGAACTCGCGCTCCAAGCGCTCCTGGATCACGTCCAGGTGGAGCAGCCCCAGGAAACCGCAGCGGAAGCCGAAACCGAGCGCGGCGCTGGTCTCCACTTCGAAGGAGAGCGCAGCGTCGTTCAGTTGCAGTTTGAGCAGAGCCTCTTTCAGTTCCGGATACTCGGCGCCATCCATCGGATAGAGGCCGCAGAAGACCATCGGTTTGGCCTTGCGATAGCCGATGAGTGGTTCCGTTGAGGGCCGCGCGGAGTCGGTGATGGTGTCCCCGACGTTGGCGTCCCCGATCGTCTTGATGCTGGCGGCGACATAGCCGACTTCGCCGGTACCGATCACCTCCCCGATGCGCCGGGCCGGGGAGAAGGTGCCGACCTCGATGACATCGAACTCCTTCCCGGTCGCGATAAAACGGATCTTCTGCCCCGTCTTGATCGAGCCGTCCACGACGCGCACATAGCAGACGACGCCCATATACTGGTCGAACTTGCTGTCGAAGATCAGGGCGCGCAGGGGCGCGTCGGGATTGCCGGAGGGCGGCGGAATATAGTCCACGACCGCTTCCAGGATCTCGGAGATGCCGATACCCATCTTCGCGCTGGCGAGCACGGCATGGGAGGCGTCCAGGGCCAGCACATTCTCGATCTCTTCGCGCACCCGTTCGGGATCGGCGGCGGGCAGATCGATCTTGTTGATGACCGGGATCAGCTCCAGGTTGCTCTGATAGGCGAGGTTGACATTGGCGAGGGTCTGCGCCTCGACCCCCTGCGCCGCATCCACCACCAGCAGCGCGCCTTCGCACGCCGCGAGGGACCGCGACACCTCATAGGTAAAATCGACGTGACCGGGCGTGTCGATCAGATTGAACTGGTACTGCTGCCCGTCTTTCGCGGTATAGTTGAGCTTGACCGCGGTCATTTTGATGGTGATGCCGCGCTCGCGCTCCAGATCCATCGTATCGAGGAGTTGGGCCTGCATATCCCGACGTGCAACGATATCGGTCGCCTCGATCAGGCGGTCCGCAAGGGTGGACTTCCCGTGATCGACGTGCGCGATGATACAAAAGTTACGAATATGATCCTGATTCATGTGTGTCGTTTTGCTCCTGCTACATTATAGCATACCGTGTTAACACGGAGGGTTCACGTCATACGACCGACCGAATTCCTTGTCATGAGGTCTTACCTGTGGGGCTACGTTCCGGTTTCAAAACGGGTGCCATGGCAACGAAACAATACGTCACTTTCAACGTACGTTGAAAGTGACGTATGATATTTCACCCGAAATGGCGGAGAAAGCGATGCAGAAACAACAGGCGAATCCGGTGGAATCCTGGCTCCGGTCGGAACTTAGACCTGCCATTGGATTACGGCTCCTAAGACATCCTTCGCTTCTCCCATATTGATGCGCGTAAAGAGGTCAGGCGCATCCTCCGCAGGTGTACGGTGCGTGATGGTCTGCTCCCAGCGCAGCGCGCCCATCGCCATGTTGCGCAGCGTGGCCCGGCGACAGGGGACATGGCCGTCGTCGCAGGGAAAGACCATGTTCAACTGCTTGCCGTGCGGGGGAAGGAAGTGGAGGGCGACGGGAGCCGCGCCGTAGTTGCCCTGCCAGACGAAGGTGCCGAACGGTCGGCAGAGCGCGATTGCCGGATCGAGGCAGGCCGGAATCCCGGTGGCTTCAAACACCACATCCGCCCCTCCCGGCGCGATGCGGTCGATCTCGGCGGCGACATCGCATTCCCGACTGTTCAGGCAGACATCTGCCCCGAAGGTACGCGCCATCTCCAGGGCACGGGCGTTCACATCGACGGCGATCACTTCGCAGCCGCGATGCACGCAGGCGGCGACCACGCCCAGCCCGATCAACCCGGCCCCATACACGACCACCTTCTGGCCCATGCGCGGATTGGCCATATCCACCCCATGCAGACCGACCGCTGGCATCACAAACATCGCGGCGGCATCCATGCCTACTCCTGCCGGCACATGATCGACTCCATGCGACGTGTTGGCGCGTAAAACCGCATGAGCGCAGTGCGCGCCGGAGACACAGCTGATCTTCTCCCCCTCCACCGTCACCATATTGTCGTTGCGGCGAAAGTAGACCCGGTCGCCGACCGCGAAATTTTCGATCTCGCTTCCGACCGCCTCCACCACACCCGATCCCATATACCCCGTACAGAGCGGATACGGTCCCCAGGAGATCTTATTGCGGATCAGCGCGAACTCGGTGCCGATACTCACACCGGACCAGTGTGTTCGGATCGCCACCTGATCCGGGTCCGGATCGTTGAGCAGAACGTCGCGGATCGCAAACCTCTGCTCGGCATCGCAAACGAGCGCCTTCGTCTCAATCATGCCTCCGAACTCCCTTCTATCACCGTGAACTGTCTCTTGCGCTCAAACCGTGAAAGGTGACCCGCCCTGCGTACGCGCCAATGCCCCACTGTCCTCTAGGAAAGGAGCCGGAGGGGAGTTCAATGCTCCCGACCCGGCGACCATCCAGACGCGATTCGACTCTTTGTGGGAAAACGGTAACATCCAGTGTATGCGACCCCGGTGCGAACCGTTTGGGATCGAACGCCTCGAAGCCGATAATCTGAAACTCGTTCTGATAGTGGAATAGCGTGACGTAGCCGGACTTGTACATCAGCGCATAGTAGTCGTCCGGCGCCGTACCGCTGAAGAGCAGAGAGACATGGGGCCTCCCGCTATTCGCGACATCGACACGTGCGTGGAGATGAATCGTCGGGGAGAGGGAGCGGTCAGCGAATGCGAGCGCAGAGTGTTCCGAATCGACCTCCATCCGCAGCGAACCGTCCGGAAGCCGGCGCACGTTCTCTCCCAGTATCTTCCAGGGGAAGAGTTTCTCCGTCTTCACCCGGCTCTCCAGTTCGGCTTGCAGTTCAGCCAGGTGCGCGCCGCCGAACCGTTGCAGAAAGAGGCAATTGATCCCATCCTCAATATTCTCGCCTCTCAGAATATTCGCTTCCTCGAGGAACGCTCGAAACCGTACGCGCCGCGCGGCGTTTGCCGGAGCAGGGTCGTCCAGCATCCGCACCAGAGCGAAGGCGCGACAGTAAGCCAGGTTCTGTTGTACGGCACCTCCGCTGCTATAGGCGGAATAGGGCTGCAGGAGGATCTGGGTCACGTCGAGACGATCGCCCCGCTCTACCGCCGTTCGCAGCGTCATCATCCTGGCGCTGGTCCAGAGCAACTGGTCGGCAGTCAGGGCATCGTGCCCGGAGAGTGCACGTTCCGACCAGGCCTCTGCCAGTCCCTCCTGAAGCCAGGAAGGTTGAAAGTCGGAGTTGGGAAAGAGGCGTTGGTGCAGGGCATGACAGAGTTCATGGTCCAACATATGCGAGATCCTGCTGTCGGCGTCGATGGTCTCTCCTGGGCGCGGCGCATGGTAGAGGAAGGCGCTGCCTCCATGCGCGAATCCCGGATTGTGAGAAATGGCCTCTCTGCCTGCGATAATAAAGGTGCTCCGGAGATCCTTCATGGTATCCAGGAGATAGACGGCAATCGGATCGCGAGGCAGCGCGGCTCCAAGATCGTGCGCATACTTCTCCACGGCGGCGTCCCCGAAAGGCACGAGCGCCGTGGCGCGGGCGCGTTCGACTGGGAGCGCATGAATCACGACGTGTTTCCCGGCCACGGCGATCATTCCCTCCGGCAGATGCGGCTTCAGTGAGGAGACTCCAGCCGCAGAGCCGGGGCCGTGCAGGGTCGGCGATACAGGCAGTCGCCGCAACGCAACTATCAGAGCCGCCACTCCAATCGCCCCGAAGATCAGCCCGAGCGCCAATATTCCTAACAGCCTCACTTCCTCCGGAATGCGCTGCTTCTGCCCATTCGCCATCAATGCTTCCTCCCGCAAGGCAAAACTTCCACGTCGGTATATTGACGGTGGCGGGTCTGAATACCTTTCTTGCAGGTTAAGCGTCACACGCGGTCTCGCGCAGCGAGACCTGCTGATTTGCATCACCGACAAGGGCTTTCGATTCAATCATGATGGTAATGCTCCCTTTCCGGGATCAGGGTTGATCGTCAGGCACACGCGACGCGTGCGAGGCTACGGCCCACCAGCGGCCTTCGCGCCGCACAAAGGTATCGGTGAACTGGTAGAGCCCGCTCACATCCATGTCGTCCACCCTGAACTCCCCCTTCCAGCGTCCGCGCACGATTCCCGTGCCGCCATACAGCGTCGCAGTGAGGTCGCTGAGCGTATAGGAGGCGATCCGGGTACGCCCCGTTGTGTCGTCCAGGTATTTCGATCTTTTGCTAACCACTCCCTCGTCGTCTGTAAAACAGAACTCTTCCGAACAGAGCTGGCCCAGCGCTCTCTTGTCGCGCCTTTTTTGCGCTTCGCTCCAGTCGCGCTCCGCCTTGAGAAGTTGTTGCTCCCCCTCTACTTTATGATCCGCTTTCAGGGTCGGGCTCTGCGCCGCGATCGCACAGGTTGTCAGGGTCGTCACCAATCCACACAGCAGCAGTCTTTTCATCTTCCGTAAGCGTCCTTCCGTTGACAGTGATATGATTGGACTTATCTTGGCGGCGCGCGTCTGGCGCCTGCCGCTGCCAGCAACGCCTCAATATCGGGATGGTGATATATGCGCGCATAGTCCAGCGCCGTGGCGTTGTCATAGAGATCGATCGGATTTATATCCGCCCCCTTCTCCATAAGCCGCTGCACGATCTCGATGTCCCCTCTCCGAACCGCTACCATCAGCGCCGTACGCTTGCTAAAAATCCCTGCGAAGTTCGGATCGGCTCCGTGTGCCAGAAGGAGTTCTACCACCTCCAGATGTCCGTAGTGTGTTGCTGCGGTCAGAGCGGTGGTGGTCTCCTCGTAGTTCGTCCGGTCGATCAGTTCATCTACCTGATAGGTCGTATTCACATCCGCACCGCGTGCCAGCAGCGCTCGAATGATCTCCAATCCCCCCTCTGCGGCTGCCCGCAGCAGAACCGGATTCGGATCGGCTCCCTGCGCCAGGAGATCCCGTGTTCGCGCGGCGCTGCCTTGAACAACGGCCGCCACCAGCGCGGCGTTCAGGTCAAGCGAAGGAGACATAGAGTTTATCCTTTCATAATCGCGTGAGGAAGCGAAACTACTCCAACCAGACACGCGGCCCGATCACGGTCGGCAGGGCGAACGTGTTTCCATTCACAGCATCCTGGATGCGCTGCACCGTCCAATCGCTCATCGGGCGCGGCAATGCGTTCACCGGCCAGAAGCCGCATTCGCTGATCTCCCCAAGATCCGGGCGGGGAAGCGCTTCCTCCTCGGTCTGTCGGCACCGGTATACAAAATGGAGTTTGTCGTTTTCGGGCGCATAGTAGTATCCGGTCATGTGCTGCGCGACCACTGTCAGGCCGGTCTCTTCTTTGACTTCGCGCACTGCCGTCTCGCAAGGCGACTCGTCCACTTCCCCTATTCCGCCCGGCAGTTCCCAATTGAGGCGTCCATAGGTGTGCTTGACCAGGAGCACCCTGCCTTCGCTATCCACAATAAAGGCCGCTGCCCCCACGTTTTGCATCCTCTCCTCCGATCCACGCTGAGACTCTGTTGCAGTGCGCCGATGCCTGAATACGTTCTATGGACCGTGTGCACGGTCGTCTGGTTTCGCGCATACAGCCTCCGCGGCAGGGAGAACGCACCGCGTCATAAACCGGCAATCCATCCTTTCGAAATGTGAGGATAATCACAATGCTTTGGTGATCTACTGCACGGCCAATCAGGCAATAATGCCTTAAAATAGAAGAATGTGACAGGCGCAGTACGGCCCAAAACGAACATGGATGGTGCAAAAGTATGGCCGCGACTCCCTCTCCTAAAGTACATCGGATGCGTGTGGAGGCCCTCCTCTCGTGTGCAAGCGGAACCGCTTTGAACGCTCCCACAATAGCAGCGATCTCTCAGTCCCTCCAAATGGAAGCCGACCGTGATCGGCTCTTCACCGAGTTCGCGCCCCTGGTGCGTCGGTTGATCCGACAATATGGGCAAAATCACGATATGCGAGAAGATCTGGCAGGAGAGATCTACTGTCGGTTTTGCGCGCTCCTCGAAGACTTCAACCCGACACGTGGCGTCCCTCTGCGGGGCTACATCGCGCGTCAACTCACCCTCGCGACCTATACCTATGCGCGTCAGCAGTGGCGCATCCGGAGGCGAGAGGCTGACTGGGAACACGAAGGAGTGCGTGCAGAACAGATAGGCGCGTTCGACCCGACCGTCGATTGGCTGTCGGATCTGGCGCAAGATCAAATCGCGGCTCTCCTGCCCGCCGCTCTCAAGAAGCTGCCTGCCCGCCAGCGCAATGTGGTGATCTGGCGCTACTTTGAAGAGCGTTCCTTTGCGGAGATCGCCGCAATGCTCGCCATCCAGCCCTCCACCGCCCGTTCTCTCCTGCGCCACGGCCTCAACACTCTCCGTAAGGTAATCGGCCCTTCGGATCGCCTCTAAACTCATCGCCGGCAATGGATTCGGGAAGACCCCATCATTTGTCGAGATAGTCCGGAGGAAAGAGTTTCTGTCCATACTTTTCGGCGATCTGTTGGAGTCGTTGCTGTTCTTCCGGCCCCATCACCGGAGGAGGCAGAAAGACGCCTGCCTCCACAGATTTCCCGATCTCCAAAAAGAACTGCTCTAACCCGGCTGGAACGACGACGCACATAAGGTGCGCTATCGTGTCCGTCTGGTTCTTGAAGCAGTGTACGACGCCACCGAGGGGAATGTTGACAAACGCCCCCTTGCGCGCGATATAGGTCCGATCTTCCGTTTTGACCTCGATCTCACCCTCCAGGATAAAGAACGACTCTTGAAAACCGGCGTGCGCATGGGGACCAGGCCCGCCCTGCGGCGGCACCAACATCTCGATGGCGGCATAAGCCCCTCCGGTCTGATCTCCGGTAATAACGATACGGTAGGTATCTCCTACCACCGACACATGCGGACCGTCCTGCGCGTCTACCGTCGTAATCTTGCTTGTGAGATTTTCCATGTTTTTCATATCGTCCTTTGATCAACACTGAAAGTGCCGTAATAGATTCAATAGAGCCTGGAAGCCAACAAGAGTGGCGCCTATTGGGACTACTTACGCTGGAATAGGCGCTCCCACAAGCGCTCGAAGAAGCGTTTCAGGAGGCCCATTTGCCCGTCGTCCAAAGCCTTGGTTCCTTGAGATTTACTATCGACAGCCTCATAAATATTGCGGAGCCCCGCATGAGCCGTCGAATTTCGAGGGTCGCCGTCAAGGGCAAGATTGTACGCAACAATGGCTTCCTGGTAACGTTTCCGGCGAAAATAGGCGCTCCCTAGATTGCCGTGAAACTGTGCATTTTGAGGGTCAATTTCGACTGCGTGCTTGAACTCTGCAATGGCTTCGTCCTCACGCTTCCGGTCGTGGTAGACCACTCCCAGTACATTGTGAGCCATCCCGTTCCGAGGGTTGATTTCGAGGGCGTGCTTGAGATGATCTATCGCTTCGTCATAACGCTGTTGAGCACGGTAACTGACTCCCAGGTCGGTGTAAGCCATCTCATTGTTCGGATTCAACTCCAGGGCGCGCCGGCACACGGCGATGGCTTCGCTATAACGCTTCTGGGCATTGTAGAGATTCCCTAGATTGCTATGGAGCACGGAATTGTGAGGATCCAACTCCAGGGCGCGCATACCTTCGCCAACGGCGGCTTCATAATCCTTCCGGTCGCTATAGACAAACCCCAGATTGCTATGGGCGAACGCATCGTACGGATCGATCTCAAGAGCCCGCTTGTGCGCCGTGATCGCGTCGTCGTAACGCTTCAGGGTGTGATAGAGAAGCCCCAGATGTGTGTGCGCCAACGCATAGAACGGCTCCGCCTCGATCGCTTGCCGATAGGATTCCAACGCGTCGTCATAACGTTTCTGCTCATAGTAGATATTCGCCAGCCTCGTATGCGACAGCGCCTTTTTCGGCGCAATCTCGATGGCTCGCTGATACTCTGTG
>Ga0070658_10000509_pt1 | contig 33670 bp, 34 predicted proteins | sample KBSC13metaG_FD_64664 | JGI IMG/M metagenome (GOLD analysis project Ga0070658, IMG submission 64664) | Corn rhizosphere microbial communities from Kellogg Biological Station, Michigan, USA - KBS C1-3 metaG | ecosystem: Host-associated > Plants > Roots > Rhizosphere > Soil ... | reverse complement strand
CTTGCCGTCGGGCCGTACCGGCACGCTCACGCTAAGGTCGGGGTTGTGCCACACCGTTACCTGCAGCTGGTCGTCCACGCCGATCAGGTACGTGTTGACCGCCTGCGTTGCCGAATCCACCTTGGGCGGCGGTTCGGTGGAGCCCCCTGTGGCACACGCAGTGAGCGCGCCTGCCAGTCCTACGGTCGCCAGGAAACGGAGCATCTTCATGAGCATCACTGCCAGTGGCCGGAACTGTAGCCACGGTAACCACATGCACACGGCAAAACGATTCACTACACGGCTGGAAAGGCTCGTCCATGGCGTCTAGTACTTTGGTTGGGTAGACCTGGAGCGGCGCCGGCGGCCCGGCAAAGCCACGTTGCTACACTAGGTGTTCTTCCCGGCCACAGCCTTTCCCCATGCCATCGCTTCGCATCAAACGCTATCTCGTCACGGGCCTGCTTACCTTCATTCCACTATGGGTAACGTGGCTGGTGCTTTCGTTCGTGGTGAACCTCCTGGCCGGCATCGGCGCCCCCCTGGTGGTGGTCGCCATGCACGCCGTGGGCTGGGTATCGCCCGCCACGGAAGCGGCCATCCGCGACAGCTGGTTCACCTGGTTGCTGGCCTTGGTACTCACCCTGGCCGCGCTTTACCTGGTGGGCCTCTTGGCCAGCCGCGTGGTCGGCAAGCGTCTGATCGGCGCCTTCGATGCCGTGCTCAACCGCATCCCGCTGGTGCAGACGATCTACGGCGGCACCAAGAAATTGATGTCGGTGCTGCAGAACCAGCCCGGCGGCCTGCAGCGTGTGGTGCTGGTGGATTTTCCCCGCGACGGCATGAAGGTGGTGGGTTTCGTCACCCGGGTGATGGTGGAGGAACGCACCGGAAGGGAGATCGCCGCGGTGTATATCCCCACCACGCCCAACCCTACCGGCGGCTACCTGGAGCTGGTCCCCGTGGAAGAACTTACGCCTACCGACTGGACTATGGACCAGGCGATGGCCTTCATCATCTCCGGCGGCGCCGTGGCGCCGGATATCCTGCCCTCCCGCCTGCCCGTGGAAGAGACCTGATGCGCTTTGCCGTTCTTGCTACCGCCCTGCTTTCCGCCGTTGCCACGGTTGCCAGCGCATCGGCCCCCACCCTCCCCGCCAGCGGAAAATGGACCACGCCCGCCGAGGCTTCGGCTTTTCGCACCACGCCCGATTACGCCACCACGGTGGCCTACCTTGAACGCCTGGCCGCCGCCGCACCCGACCGCCTGCAACTGATGTCCTTCGGCACCACGCCCCAGGGCCGGACGATGGACGTGGTCGTGGCAAGCAATGTCCCTGGCATCACTCCTGCCGTGGCCCGCGAACGCCACCTGCCGGTGCTGCTTGTGCAGGCGGGCATCCATCCCGGCGAGATCGAGGGGAAGGACGCCGGGCTGATGCTGCTGCGCGACCTCGCCCTGGGTGGGAAATTCGAAGGCGTGCTCGACCATGTGGTCCTGGTGTACATCCCGGTGTTCAGCGTCGACGGCCACGAGCAATCGAGCCCCTATAACCGCATCAACCAGGACGGCCCCGAATCGATGGGCTTCCGTGGCCAGTCGCAGTACCTCAACTTGAACCGCGACTACATCAAGGCCGATGCGCCTGAGATGCTCGCCTGGCTGAAACTGTGGAACACATGGCTGCCCGATTTCCTGGTGGACGTGCACACCACCGATGGCGCGGATTACCAATACGACCTCACCTGGTACACCGAGGATCCCCACAAGCTCGATCCGGGTATCGATGCCTGGCAGCGCGCCACCCTGGCGCGGGTGATGCCGGCCTTCGACCGCATGGGGCACATAAATTCCCGTTACCTTGAATTCAAGGACGGGCGGGACATCACCAAGGGCATCGAGAATTTCGGCTCCGGTCCACGCTTCTCCACCGGCTACGCGGCGCTGCAGAACCGCCCGGCGCTGCTGATCGAAACCCATATGCTCAAATCGTACGAGGTGCGCGTGCGCGCCACGTACGATCTGGTGGCCCAATTGCTGCGGGACATCGCCGCGCATCCGGAAGAACTTACCGCCGCCACCACCAAAGCCGATGCCGCCACCGTCGCCCGGGCTTCGAATGCCAGCGCCAGCGTGCCGATCACCTTCAAGCCGGATCCGGCCACCACTACCCGGGCATTGAAGGGCTACGCCTTCACGCAGACCAAAAGCGACGTCTCCGGCGACATCTGGGTGCAATACGACACGAAGAAGAAAAAGACCTACCAGATCGAAGACCAGGACGGCCTGCTGCCGGACATCAGCATCACGCCGCCCGCGGCCTACGCCATCCCCGCCCAGTGGACGCAAGCCATCGCCCGGCTCGACGCCCACGGCATCGCCTACCGCAGGCTTGCCGCGCCGCTCACCATCGACGCCGACGGCTACCAGCTGGACAACCCGGTGTGGGCCTCCAAGCCATTCGAAGGCCATCTGATGCTGCAGTCGTTCACCCAGGCAACCGTCAAACGCCACGTGACCCTGCCCGCAGGCTCGGTAATCGTGCCGATGGACCAGCGCGCCGCCAACGTGGCGATGGAACTGCTGGAGCCCCAGGCGCCCGATTCACTCCTGCACTGGGGCTTCTTCGACGCCACCTTCGAGCCGAAGGAATACGGCGAGCCCCGGGTCCTGGAGGCCCTGGCGCGCCAGATGATGGAGAAGGATCCGGCCCTCAAGGCCGAATTTGAGAAAAAATTGAACGACGACAAGGCCTTCGCCTCCAGCGCCCGGGCAAGGCTGTTTTTCTTCTTCCTACGCTCGCCCTGGTACACCGTGCAGGGCGTGGGCGCCTACCCCGTGCTGCGGTTGCAGCAGAAACCGGCGTTACCTTCGACACTGTAGACACCATGACTTTTTGCCTAGTCTCGACCGTCACCCCCGGCCACCGGGGTCGTTTCCACACAGAGGGACATCCATGACCACCCAGTTCATCAAGCCGCTGGCGCTCGCCGTCAGCCTGGCCCTGGCGGCTACCGCCTGCGGCAAGCACGACGATGCCGCTCCGGCCAGCACGCCGGCCCCGTCCCAGAGCGCCGCCAGCGCCTCGACGGCCGCCGCCCCGGCCGCCGCGGCCTCTGCCGCCGGCCCGGCGTTCAACATCGCCGACCTCGATACCTCGATCCAGGCCTGCGACGACTTCAACGGCTTCGTGAACTCCAAGTGGATCGCCGCCAACCCGATCCCGAACGACCGTACCCGTTGGGGCGCGTTCGACAAGCTGGCCGAAGCCAGCCTCAACACCCAGCACGATATCGTCGACGCTGCCGCCAAGAACGCTGACAGCGCGGCCGCAGGTTCGGTCGAGCAGAAGATCGGCTGGCTATACCACTCGGGCATGGACGAAGCCTCGGTCGATCGCGCCGGCATCGATCCGGTCAAGCCGCAGCTTGAGAAGATCGACGGCCTGAAGTCACAGGCCGACCTCGTCGAGTTCATCAACGACAGCTTCTCGCACGGCGACAACAAGGTATTCGACTTCAGCTCCGGCGCCGACTTCAAGAACGCCAAGATGCAGATCGGCTACGTGAACCAGGACGGCCTGGGCCTGCCCACCAAGGACTACTACACCAAGCCCGAGCACGCGGAGCTCCGCAAGCAGTACGTCGCGTACATTGCCAAGACCCTGCAGCTGGGCGGCGTGGCCGAGGCCGATGCGCAGAAGCAGGCCGATGCGGTGATGAAGTTCGAGACGCAGCTGGCCGCCGCCTCCCTGGCGCCGGTGGAACTGCGCAAGCCCGAGAACCAGTACCACTTCGTCTCGGTGAAGGACGCCGACAAGATCACCCCGCACTTCAACTGGGAAAAGTTCTTCGACGCCCAGGGCGTGAAGATCGACAAGGGCTTCTCGGTGTCGCAGCCGAAGTTCTTCGCCGAGTTCGACAAGATGCTGGCCTCCACGCCGGTCAGCGACTGGCAGGCCTACCTGCGTTTCCACGCCATCGACGAGGCATCGCCGTACCTGTCGAAGAATTTCCAGGACAACAAGTTCGACTTCTACGGCAAGACCCTCGCCGGCCAGCCGGAACAGAAGCCGCGCTGGAAGCGCGTGCTGACGGCGGTCAACTCGTCCATGGGCGAGGCGCTGGGCAAGTTGTACGTCGACAAGGTGTTCAAGCCCGAGGCCAAGGCCCGCGCGCAGGAACTGGTGGACAACGTGCGCAATGCGCTGAAGGTGCGCATCCAGAACCTCGACTGGATGAGCGACACCACCAAGGCCAAGGCGATCGCCAAGTGGAACACCTTCCTGCCCAAGATCGGCTACCCCGACAAGTGGCGTGAGTGGTCGGGCCTGAACGTCAAGAGCGACGACTACTACGGCAACGTAATGGCCGCGGCGGACTTCAACTACCACTACGACATCGCCAAGATCGGCCAGCCGACCGACCGCAAGGAATGGGGCATGACCCCGCAGACGGTCAATGCCTACTACAACCCCACCGACAACACGATCAACTTCCCGGCCGCGATCCTGCAGCCGCCGTTCTTCGATGCCAACGGTGACGACGCCATCAACTACGGCGGCATCGGCGCGGTGATCGGCCACGAAGCCAGCCACGGCTTCGACGACCAGGGCAGCCAGTTCGACGGCGACGGCAACAACGAGAACTGGTGGACCAAGGAAGACCGCACCAAGTTCGACGCCCGTACCGCCAAGCTGGTGGCCCAGTTCAACGACTACACGCCGATCAAGGACAAGCCCGATGCACACGTCAACGGCCAGCTGACCCTGGGCGAGAACATCGCCGACCTCGGCGGCCTGAACGTGGCCTACGACGCGCTGCAGGAAGCGCTGAAGAAGAACCCGAAGGAAGCGGACGAGAAGATCGACGGCTACACCCAGGACCAGCGTTTCTTCCTGAACTGGGCCCGCGTGTGGCGCGGCGCCATCCGCGAGAAGCAGGCGCTGCTGTACCTCAACGTCGATCCGCACGCCCCGGCCCAGCTTCGCGCCATCGGCGCCCCGTCGAACATGGAAGCCTTCGCCAAGGCCTACCAGTGCAAGCCGGGCGACAAGATGGTCCGCGACGCCGATCACCAGGTGAAGATCTGGTAATCAGGTTGGCTTGATGGAAGTACAAAGACCCCGCCCTTGTGGCGGGGTCTTTTTTGGGGTGCAGGAAATAGGACTCGAACCAGACCCTACAACCCTAGGCGCGCCGGACTCTTAACCGAACTCACGATCGAGCACCCTTGAAACCAATGTAACTCACGCGATGTTCAATAGCCGCTTCACGCCGAGATACACGAAAGGGCCAAGTACTCCGATGACCACGGCGCCGGCTGCCACGCGCCAATGGATCCTAGAGACATTCAAGTTCAAAGCCGTAAGCCTTGTGTCCATGGCGCTCATTTTCTCGCCAACTTCCTCGATCGAATCGTCCAGCCGATTCATCAGCTGAGCAGAGTGGGCAGCTTCCGCGTCGATCTTCCCTTGTATCTGGCCAAAGGACTTCGACAGTTGAGTAAAGAGTGTTAGGAATGCATATGAGTGAGGAACGCACAACGCTCGTCGATTTTGTAGCAAGGGGAGATTTAACTGACGAATAGAAAATGGTTCTTGTCGAAGAAGGACCTTGGGCTGGCGCGGTTGAAAACGAGTTGCGTCGAATTCAAGAGCGTATGTATGGCTGTATCGATGCAATCCTCGACGGGCAGTTGGCGAAGAACTTTCCAGATTCGAAGGGTAAGCGAATAATCGTGCAATTGGATTGCTTCGATGTGCCACGAAGCGACATTGAAGATTTTTTTCAACGATTCTCGGCTGCGGTTCTTTCCCTGGATGACTATCGAGAAGCCCTTGAGCACAACGAGTTCGCAAGGAGCATCGGATTCGAGATAAATTTTGCTTGAAACGGATCAGACGAATGAACGCGCCAGGCATTGCACCCTCGCCCGCGTGCCGCTTTCTACACGGCAGTCAAACAACACGGGCTTGCTTCAGCTAGCCAGGCACGTTCATTCGCCCTCATAGCTCGCCGGCCCCTATTTCGAGATAGGGGTGGCGGGCGAGCCAGGATAGAAGACCGCACATGGACGGCAGGGCTTGCGCCCCCTGGTCGCCCGCCGGAAGGCAGGAAACCCGAACCCCGCAGCAGTTGCTGCGGGGTCGGACCATGTAACGGGGGCTTCTATTCCCCGACTGCCGGTACCCCGGCAGCGCGTGCATGATCGCGGGCCTCGCAAGGCGAATCCATACGGATTTTCTCAAAGTGACGTTGGCCTACACATCGGACGATGCTCAATCTCAATGCCGACGACGGCGTATGGCCATCCAATCGTGACCCACGTATGTCTTTGCACGGTTCCGGCATGCTACGTTCGTCGGACAGGGGGTCATCGGCTGTTCGCGAGGGCTCAAAAACATGTCCGTTATCCGCGTTCCGCGGCGCAAGAACTTGCGCCTGGCTGCACTCATTTCCCTGGCGGCGTTGTTTGCCGGTGGCGCATCCGCCGCCACGCCGCCCGGCTTCACGCTCGGCTCGCCCAACGTGGCGGTGGCCGATCCTTCCGTGCCCCGCCCGAACACGGCATCGTGCACGGTGCAGCTCTTCAGCGACTTCACCTTCACCGACTTCTCCAACCATCCTTACACCTATGCGCCGCCAGTCGGCTGCAAGGGACCGTGGTCGAAGGTCGTGCTGGAAGGCGACTTTTCCGTCACCGCCGGGCGGCAGTTCGACCGTACGGCTTCGCTGTGGCTGGCCGGGTCGAACATCTACTTCGGCACCACGGAGGAACCCTCCGCCGCCGTGGCGCCGAGCTGGCACATCGAGCGCGACGTCACCGACTTCTCAAGCCTGCTCGGCAGCGCGCAGACCGGCCAGGCGGTGCTGGGCAACATCGTCGACGGCACCTATACCGGCGTGATCCATGGCTCGGCGAAGCTGGTGTTCTATAAATCGTCCCTGCTCGTACCGGCAGCACAATCGCCGGATGCGGTCTATGCGCTTTCCGATGGCGGTGCCGGCAGTCCGGTGAACCTCAACACCGGCGCGGACCTGCTGTCACGGAGCATCACCCTGCCCACCAACATCGAACGCGCCTACGTGGATGTATTCGCGCAAGGCCAGCAGGGCGATGAGTTCTGGTACTCGTGCGTGCCCGATGAAGTGGCCAACGAAGCGGAAAGCTGCGGCGGCGGCGCCTACCGCGAGGCACAGGTAAGCATCGATGGCCAGGCGGCTGGCGTGGCGCCAATCTACCCCTGGATCTTCACCGGCGGCATCGATCCCTACATGTGGCGGCCCACCACGGGCGTGCAGACCTTGAACTTCCTGCCCTACCGCGTGGACCTCACGCCGTTCGCCTCGCGCTTGAACGACGGCAAGGCGCACACGCTGGCGATCGGCGTGACTGGCGCCAACAGTTATTTCTCAGTCACCGGAAACCTCTTCGTGTACCTGGACCACCATCGCAGGGTAGTGACAGGCGCCGTGACCACCAACACGCTGGCCAACCAGCCACCGCAGGCCACGGTGACGAACAACCTCACCGATACCGATGGCGTGATCGGCGGTAACGTGGTTACCAACGCATCGCGCACATTCGAGCTAGCCGGCTACGTCGATACCTCGCACGGCCGCGTCAGCACCAACGTGAAGCAGACGGTGGCCTTCGCCAACACCCAGGCCTTCACCATCAACACCACCACCTACAACCAGGCCATCGACCAGACGACAAGCGTCAACAGCACCACCACCACGCGCGAAGGCATCTTCGGCCTGCCGGTCACGGCCACCTTGACGGCCAGCTATCCCCTGAAGGCCGACTTCACCTACAACTTCGACGACGCCGGCAACTATGTGTCGGCGCCCAGTTCCGTATCGCAGGGCTTCGAACGGCACTACGTCAAGAAGGCCGGCGGCCTCACCCTTTACCGCACCGACACCAGCAACACCATCCATACCGGTGACACCCTCACCTTCACCGGCAATGCGGTAACCGGCCACACCGGCCAGGCCAGCACCCAGGCCTTCCGCTTCGGCGACAGCCTGGGCAGCTGCTACGCCCGCGACGTCGGCACCAGCAGCGGCACGCTGGCAAGCGTGGTCGACGGCACCGGCTGCCCGCGTGGAAAGAACCTCCTGCTGTGGTTCACCCACCCGGACGGCTCGCCCGACACCTCGCGAACGGAAACGCCCTATATCTTCTAACCGCAGCTGGCCATGGGAAGCAGGCATTGGACAGGGCCCCGCCAACCGGCGGGGCTCTTCTGTTTGGACGATTGCGCGCGCGTGGCCGGCGGTGCCAAGCTAAGCCACGCGTCGAGCGCGGATGGAAGGGAGCCTTAGGGTTTGCACTTCGTCGACCTCAATACCCTGCTCGACCAACCATGGGTGCTCGACGAGGACGCCCGTCGCCGGCTGAACGCGTGGGAAGAAGGCGTGATCATCGCCAACGCCACGGGCGAGCTGGTCTACGCCAATCCACGGGCGATGGCGATGCACGGCACGATACGCCTGGGCGCGGTACCCGACGACTACAGCCTGTTGCATGGCCTGTTCACCCTGGAAGGCCGCCCCTTCCCATCACCCGACCTGCCATTGGTCCGGGCGGTACGCCACGGCGAAACCGTGCTGGAATCGCGCTGGCGCATCCGGCGCCCCGATGGCTCGGTGCTGGCCGCCACAGGTTCCGCCTATCCGTTGCACGATGAGGACGGCAATCGCGTCGGCGGCATCCTGCTTTGTGTCCCGATGGACCCAGCCGGGCAGGACAAAGCCGCCACCAGCTAGACATGGCTCCAGGAAGCCATGGCCAGGACCGTCAGAAACAACAAGACGGCCGCGACTCGCTGGCTGATGGCCACACGCCGCCTCTGGGATGACAGATCCCCCTCTGCAGCTTTAAGCGTTCTTACCGTCGGTAGTGCGGTCCCCTGGACGATAAGCGCCAGCGCGGCGCAGGCGGCGCCAGCACCAAGCACGTGCATCCCCGCCGTCGGCGGCAGGCCGCGCAGGGCGAGAAACCAGGTTGCCAGCCCCATGCACAACGTGGCGACACCCGCGCCGAATTGCGGACCGGCAAGCTTCTCGACCAGCAGGCCGCCCGTGCGGGCAAGCACGAAGGACGATCCGGCCCAGAAGACACCGCTCACCACATGCAACACAATCAATGCGATCACGATCCACTGCATGGCTGTATTCCTCATTTGGATATACAAACTGTATAGTTAATTTTTGGAGTTCGCAACATGGCCACCCGGCCGTACAAGAATCAGTCGCGTGAGGAAGCTGCCGCGCAGACGCGCGCGCGCATCGTCGAGGCCGCCCTGACCCTGCTCCGGGAAGGTGCGGGGCCGTCCTTCTCCCTTGAAGACGTAGCGAAGGCCGCGGGTGTGACAAGGCTCACCGTGTACAACCAGCTGGGCTCACGCCGAGCGTTGCTGGAAGCCGTGTTCGATGACGTGGCCCAGCGTGGCGGCCTGCACCGCATCCCGCAGGCGATGGCGTTGGAGGCCCCCCATGCCACCCTCGACGCCCTGGTGAATATCTTTTGCGATTTCTGGAGCATCGACCACGTGCCCCTGGCCCGGCTGCATGATGCCGCGGGGTCGGATCCCGAATTCACCGAAAGCCTTGCATCGCGCCACGAGCGGCGACGGATGACGATGGCGACCGTGGTCGATCGGATGGTGAAGCAAGGCGCCGTCCGCACGCGCGCCGCCGGCGACCTCGCCGACATGCTCTTCGTCCTGACCAGCCTTCCCGTCTACAGCCAGCTTGTCGCCAAGGGCCGCAGCAAGGCGTCAGCCGTGAAGCTGATCAAGGCCGCGATAGACGATGCAGTGCGACGGGCCGTTTGATCCCGGCCCGTCGCACTGCTGTTGATCAGAACGCCACGGACACCGACAGCCGCGCACCTTGGTCGGTGGCATGGCTGGCGAACTGGCCCTGGTAGCTGGCATCGACCGTGGTGGAGCGACCAATGGGAAAGCCAAACCCGAGCGAGGCCACGCCGGCGTTGTTCGCCACAGGCACGCCATCAACCGTGAAGCTGTCCACGCCGCCGGCGGCGAATCGCTCGCGTGCCGTCGAATCACGGTCGCCCGTGGCGTGCTGCCAACCCAGGTTCGCGTGCGCGAAGATGCCGCCGGGCGCCAGTTCGAAACTTCCGCGCAGCCCAAGCGTTCCCAGCACCTGGTGGGTGGTCTGGTCCTGGACGGCCAGCGCGGCATCGCTGCCACGCTCGGTAAAACCATCGGTGTGCAGGCGTACGTCGGCCACGTTGAGGAACGGCTCGATCACCGACTGGCCACCCAGTTCGAACCGATATGAACCTTCCACGTAGGCTTGCGTGGTCGAAGCGTTGTAGCTTCCGCTCGTGGCGCCGGCGAAATCCCCAACGATCGGGAAGCGATGGCTGTCCACCTGTTGCCACGCGTGGGCGACGCCGGCCTGCAGATGCAGGCCGCCGAACGCAGTACCGCCGTAGATGCCGGCATGCGTGGCGGTGACGTGCGCCGAGGACGCCAGGCCGTCGACGCTCAGGGAGTTCTGCCCTGTCCCGAGCACCGCACCGACGCGGCCGTTGGCACCGGCGGCGATATCCGCACCCAACAGCAGGCCACTACCGTTGGCCTGCAGGCGCGAAGCATTGTCGTTGCCGTCGTGATCGCCGCCGTGGCCCCAGACCGCCGTCCACGCATCGACGGCAGGAGCGCCGCCGGAAGCGGTGCCGGTCAGATGCTGGTTGATGGCATCGCGCACATAACGGCTATCGTCCATCAGCGCCGTGCGCGTACTGGCGTGAAGCTCACCGGACACCTGGTCGAACGCCTTCGCGGCGGATGCCGCATCAAGCAAGGTTGCCGCGCTGTAAAGCGGACTGGCAAAGCCCAGGCCCTCCAGAGCGCCGGCGGCATTGCGCTCGTTGGCGGTACCCGCCGTCGAGGCGAAGGCAATGTCGTTGCGCTCGAGCGACAGGCCGATGCTATTGGCGGTGTAAGACAGCACGGGATCAAGGAACACCAGGCTGGACGAAGCACCGGCGAATTGCCCGCTGACGCCCTGCGCGGCGGTAAGGATGGTGTAGTTGGTGCGCGGCGCCCAGGTTCCGCCCTGCCCCAGCACCAGCGTGCTGCCGGCGATGGTGGCCTTGCCGCCGACCACCAGTCGATCGGACTGCCCCGCTGGTGTCGCATCGATGGCAAGCGTGCCTCCGGCCTGCTGTGTGTAGTTGCCACCGATGGTGAGCGTGCCAAGGCCCACGCCGGGAGCCACGGTACCTGCGTTGACCACATTGCCGCCGATGCTGCCGCTACCGGTGAGCGTGGCGCCAGAAGCCACTTGTACGTTACCTGCCAGGCTCGCCGAGGGCGCTGCCGCACTGCCCACCTGCAGGCTACCCGCCTGCACGGTGGTGCCACCGGTCGCGGTATTGATGCCCGAGAGCACCAGGGTGCCGCTGCCGGTCTTCTGCAGCGCCGCGGCGCCCGAGATCACGCCCGCCTGCGTGGCGATGTCCGCGCCGCCCACTTCCAGCGTAGTGTCACCCTGGAGCACGATGGCGTTGCCAATGGACAGGCCGTTGCCATAAACCACCGTCGGACTTGTAGCGAGCAGGCGACCGGTACCCAACGCGCTGGCGTTACCCAGCACCAGGCGTGTACCCGTGGCGGTGGTATCACCCGCATAGGTGTTGGCGCCCGTGAGTGTCACCGTGCCGGCACCGGTGGCGACCGAGGCGAAATTCGAGATGACCCCGCCATAGCTGAAGGCGTTGCCGGAACCAGGTGCAACCAGCAACGAGCTGCCGCCCGTGCCACCGGAGATATCCCCATTGACCGCCGCCGAACCGCCAAGGATCTGCAGCTGCGAATGGCCGCTACCCAGGTCCACTGCCTTGCCGCTGCCATCGGCGGTGATCGTGCCGTAGTTCACCACCGTCGCTTCCTGTGCGCCGGTGGACACCACGGCAGCGCTGCCGCCGCCTTCGAGCGTGCCGCCGGCAAGGTTGGTCAAGGTCACGTTGAACGACGTGGCCGCGCCGGTGAGGGCAATGGCCGAGTCGCTCTGTCCGCGGATCAGCCCGCTGTTGGTCACCGAGGTGTCGGCGAAAATACCCTGCACCGGGATCGGGTTGTCCGTTACCGGGTCCTTGTCCAATCCGGCAAGCGTGATGCCGCGGCCGATGCCGCCGTTGACGTTGTCGCCCTCGATGATGCCGCTGTTGACGATGCTGCCGCCACCGACGGTAACGCCTTCACTGGTGTCGTTGAAGGCCTGGCGCGAGATGATGGTGCCGGTATTGGTGAGGTTCACCACGCCGTCGATATCCACGCCATCGCCATCGCCGGTGGTGCTGCCGCCGGTGATCGTCCCGTGGTTGACGACGGTCACCTGCTCCTTGTTGTTGAAACCGTCCAGGTTGATGCCCGAACCGCTGTCGCCACGGATGGTGCCGCCAAGATTGTTGGTGACGTTCAAGGTGAACGTGCCATCCGTGCCGGTATCGGTATTGCCGCCGGTGATGCCGTGGCGCGCGCCTTCGATCGTGCCGGTCCCAGCCACGGAAGCAGACCCCGTAGTGGCGTTGACGATGGTGACGCCGCTGTTCGCCTGCAAATCCACGCCATCACTGCTGCTGGTGCTGCCGGCATTGACCGTGGCTCGGATGATGCCGTCGTTGTAGACAAAGCCGTTGACGCCAGGACGTACAGCGTCCGCTTCGTTGGCCGTGATCACACCGGTGGCGTAGTTGTAGAGGGTGTTCTGGCCGGTGGCAATGGCATTGAAGTCGATCGCCTGCGAGCCACCCGCGGACGCGTTGGCCGAACTCAGCAGGCCACTGTTGTAGAAGGTGACATTGCTGTTGGCCTTGTTCATCTGGATCACATCACCATCGGCGGTGCTCATGCTGGCGCCGGCATTGTTGGTGACGGTGAGGGTAAGGCCGCCGGTGTTGTCGCGGATGGCGCGACCGGTACCGGTCTGGGTAACGCTGCCGCTATTGATAAGCGTGGATGAACCGGTGATGGTCACGGCGATGGTACTGCCGCCGACCTGGAGCGTGCCTCCCGCCGCCACCGTGCCAGCCTGACCTGCGGCAAGCGTCTGCCCCGCGGCGAGGGTCTGACCACTGGTCACGGTGAAGTTTGCAGCCATCGCCTGACCGCCCTCCAGCGCCATGAGGATGCCGAGGACGAGGGTGAGCTTTTTCATCGATGCCTGCCAGGTGGGATAAAAATCCCAGTGTGGGGAGGGATCAATGACAGAATCTTTACCGATTCATGGCATGGCTCTACTGAGCGACCGCAGGAAATTGTCGACGGCGTCGGTGTACGCACCTGGCTTGCCCAGGGTGATGTTGATGTCGCGATGGGAAAGCTCTTCCGGCTGCACGCGAACGGTGCCACCCAGCGACACGACCTTCGCGGCGAATGCGCGCGCCTGCGGACACGATTCGAGCCGCAGGTTCGAGCAAACCAGCAACATGGGGGCAGGCCGCGCATCCAGCCGGGCCAGTGGCGACACCTGCGACCAATAGCCCGGATCCTTGCCGAAAGCCTGGTCGTAAAGCGGCAAATGGGGACCGCGCATGATCCGCCCGACATCCAGCGCCGCGCTGTCCAGCGCCACGGTTCCAAGCCACGGCGCGGCACCGGCCTGGCGCACCAGCTCCGGCGAGGACGCCAGCAACGACACGATGTGCGCGCCAGCCGAATGGCCCATCAACACCACGCGGTGCCCGTCGCCATGCCAGCGGGCTGCGTGATGCTGGATGAAGGCCAACGCGTGGGCCACCTCGCGCGCCTGTGTCAATGGATCGGCCTCGGGCAGGAGCGGATAGTCGATGGCGATGAAGACATAACCCATCGCGTTGTAGTGCGAGGCCTTGGGTTCGGCCAGGCCGGCATTGTCCTTGTCGCCGATGCGCCATCCACCCCCATGCACCATCACGATGACCGGTGCCGGCGAGCTCGCCGGCACCGTATAGACGTCCATCGTCCGTCTCATCCCCACGCCCCAGGGCTGGTCGCGTTGCACACTGTCGGCCCGGCCCATGCCAGCGAGCAGGAACCCGCAAAGCAGCAGCATGAAGGTGAGCAGGTTTCGGCGGGACATCATGGTTCTCCGTTAAATATCAGCGGCAGGCGATTGATTGGCCCGAGGCATTGGTGCAGCCACCGGTATGGGTGATGCCGTCCTTGCTTACCGTGGTCTGCCCGTTATAGGTGTTGCCGTTGGCTCCGGTCACCTCGCGCGTGCGTGTCACGCTCTGCCCGGTCGCACCCGTGGTGGAACCCTGGTACGTTCCGCCGTTGGGACCGGTGGCGGTGGTCGTGCGGTTCACGCCCGCGGTGCCGTCTGCATTACGGTACGACGAGCCCTGGCTATTGATCGAGCCACCGGCGGCGCCATTGGCGTTGAAGCCGGACTGGTGCTGCATGGAGCCGTCGGCCGAGTGCGCGGTGCTGCCCGATCGTTCGGCAGTACTGCCGTTGGGGCCGCGTATCGCGCCCGCGCTGGTGGTACGGCGATTACCGGCACCATCGCCGGTGGTGGTGCGGCCGTGGATACCTGCGGCGCCGCGCGGACCACGGAAGCCGCCTGCGTGTCCGGCGGCAAAGCCACCGGCAGGGCCACGGGCGAAGCCGCCGGCCGCGAAGCGGCCCGTGGCCTCGGCGGGCAGCGACATCCCGGCCAGCACGGCCAGGGCAACACCACACATGATCATGCGGACCATGGTTGATTCCTCATATCGGCGGGACCCATTGCCCCGGCCGCCATGCTGTGCGCCTTCCGCCCCGCAATCCGCCCGCGCGCTGAAAGCGCTTGCAACCGGCTGTTGCCATCCGGGCGGCGGGAAACATCCTGTTACAAACGCAGCACTCGTCGCCCCGGTGGACACGGTGCAGAATTCCCCCATGGCCGAAAACCCACCCCCCGCAAGTATCCTCGTCGTCGACGACGATGCTCGCCTGCGCGATTTGCTGGTGCGCTACCTGGAACAGCAAGGCTTCCGCGCACAGGCCGTGGGCGACGGCAAGGAAATGGACAAGGCGCTCTCGCGCGGCCACGTCGACCTGATCGTGCTCGACCTCATGCTGCCAGGCGAGGACGGCCTTTCGATCTGCCGGCGCCTGCGCGGCCAGGGCGTGGAGACACCCGTCATCATGCTTACCGCGCGCGGCGACGACATCGACCGCATTGTCGGCCTGGAAATCGGCGCCGACGACTATCTGGGAAAGCCCGGCAACCCCCGCGAACTGGTGGCGCGCATCAATGCCGTGCTGCGCCGTGGCCGCGCACCCGGCGGCGGCCCGCGCATCGACGGCGGCCAGGTACGCTTCGGCCGGTTCGTGCTGGAACTGGGTACGCGCCGGCTGCTGCGCGACGGGGAACCGCAGCGACTGACCACCGGCGAATTCGCCGTGCTGTCCACCCTCGTCGGCCGGCCAGGCCTTCCGCTCACCCGCGATCAGCTGATGAGCGCGGCACGGGGCCGCGAGCATGACGCCTTCGACCGCAGCATGGACGTGATGGTCAGCCGCCTGCGCCGCCTGATCGAGGACGACCCGCGCCAGCCTCGCTACCTGCAGACGGTGTGGGGGCATGGTTATGTGTTCGTGCCCGACGAAGCTGGCACATGACATCCTCGACCTCGCTGTTTCGCCGCTTGCTGTGGCTGCTGCTGGCCACGGTACTGCTGATCGTGGTGATCGGCGCGACGACCCTGCGTTACAGCGGCAGCCGTGTCGCCAGCGACTACGAGGCACGAGTGCTGGCCACCCAGGTTCACGCCGCGGACATCCTGCTGGCGCAAGGCCACGATGATCGGCTCGCCTCACTGGGCATCGAGCATTCGGCGGCCGCGCCGTTGGCGATTCGTCCCCTGCTGCCGATGTTGCGCAACCTCCAGCAAGAGCTGCAGACGCATCTTCCCGATCGCCAGGTACGCATGCAGGGCCGGCTGCGCGCCTTCGTCTGGGTGTCGGCCGCCGCGCCCAGCCAGGGTTGGATCGGACTTTCGCTGCCGGGCTTCCGCGCACCGCTGTTCCGTACCGCCATCGTCACCGCGGTGTTGGCGGGCCTGCTGGTATTGCTGATCGCCGCAGCCTATGCACGCAGCCTCACCCGGCCGTTGAAGATGCTGGCCGATGCGGCAGGCGATGTCGTCTCCGGTGGCGCCGTACCGCCGATGCCGCCGCGCGCGGCGCGTGAGTTCAAGGAACTGCATGCCGCCCTTACCCAGGCCGCCGCCGAACGGCAGCGCAGCCGGCGTGACCGCGACCTGATGCTGGCAGCGCTATCGCACGACCTGCGCACGCCGTTGGCGCGCATGCGCCTGGCGCTGGAACTCGCGCCGCCCGGCGATGCCGCGCTGCGCGAAGGCATGGAAGCCGATATCGCGGCCATCGATACGTTGAGCGGGCAGTTCATCGACTTCGTTCGCGATGGTACGGAAGAACCCGTGGCCGATGTGGATCTTGCCGCCGTGCTGGTCGAACTTATCGCAACGCTCTCGCGCGACCGGACGCAGTGGGATGTGCAAAGTCCTGCCACGCTCAACGTGCGCGGACGGCCGATGGCGCTGCGGCGCGCGATGGACAACCTTATCGCCAACGCCCGCAGGCACGGTGCGCCGCCTTACCGCGTGGAACTTTCCCGATCGGCAAACACCGTGCGTTTCGCTGTCGCCGACCACGGGCCGGGCGTACCGGCAGCCTTGCTGCCGCTGCTGGGCGAACCCTTCGTCCGTGGCAACAGTGCACGCAGCGACGCCCTGGGCAGTGGCCTGGGCCTTGCCAGCGTGCGGCGCGTGGCGATGGCCCACGGCGGCGCGCTCGATCTGGGGAACCTGCCCGGTACCGGCTTCCTTGCCGTGCTGACACTCAGAGGCAGCGGCTGACGGGCAACATCCGCTTACAAATTAAGTACACCGACGAAAAGCCTTGCATGGGCGTCGTGCCTAGAGTGTCCGCACCTCCCCACTGAAAGGCATCGCCATGCGCCGCAGTTTCATTATCATTTCGCTCTGCTTCGTCGCCGTCAGCGCCTGCGCGCAGGACAATTCCCGCATGCAGAAAATCGCCCAGCAAATGCAGGAACGCTTCACCAAAGCCGACACCAACGGCGACGGCATGCTCTCGCGCGAAGAAGCCAAGGCGATGCCGCGCGTTTCCTCGCACTTCGACGACATCGATGCCAACCACGACGGACAGGTATCCCTGGACGAAATCCGCGCCTATGCGATGGCGGCACGCCAGTCCAAGGGTTCGTAATGCCTGCCGGCATCCACCAGCTCGCATACACCGCACCCGTGCTGCTGGTGCTTGCCGCGGCCGAGGGCACCTACCTTTGGCTGCAGCGATCGGACCGTTTTGACTGGCGTGACTACTTCGCCTCGCTGGGGGACGTGATCGGCCGTGCCGTGGTCACGCGCGTGCTGGGCCTGGGGATTGCCGGGGTAGCGCTGACTTTCGTCTTCGCCCATCGCCTGGCCACGGTGCCAATGCGCGCATGGTGGGCGTGGCCGCTGCTGGTGGTGCTGCACGACCTCTGCTACTACGCCATGCACCGCGCCGACCATCGCGTGGCCTGGTTCTGGGCCTCGCATGCGGCGCACCACTCCACCAATGGCTTTCATCTGTCCGCGGCCTACCGGCTGGGCTGGACCTCGCGCATCACCAGCAATGCCGTGTTTTTCGCGCCGCTGGCATGGCTCGGTTTCCCGGTGCCGGCGATCCTGCTGGTGACGGCGGCGAACCTGCTCTACCAGTTCTGGCTGCATACCGAATTGATCGGCAAGCTCGGGTGGCTGGAGTGGGTGATGAATACGCCTTCGCATCACCGCGTGCACCACGCCAGCAACGCTCCCTACCTGGACCGCAACTACGGCGGTGTCTTCATCGTCTGGGATCGCCTGTTCGGCAGCTTCGCCGCCGAACAGGCGTGCGAGCCCTGCCGCTACGGCCTGACCGAGCCGTTGCTGTCGCATAACCCCTTCCGCATCGCTTCGCATGGCTGGTGGCTGCTTTGGCGCAAGGTCCGCTCGGCGAAGGGGCCATGGGCTCGGGTCACGGCGGTCATCGGCCCACCGTGACTAATTACGAATGCGCATGAAGTTGCGAATCATTCGTAATTAATGATATCTTGACGGTCTGCCCGGGTTTTACCCGGGTCTCGGGACCGGAATGCAACCTGCGGCACTGCGCAACGGACGCGCCGGTCTTCGATTCGACCCAGAGCCAGACCGGCAAGCCCCGGTCGAGCCAGCGAACCGAACTGACTTGCCAAGGACTTTCCCATGCGTTCCCCCGATTTCGCGACCGCGGCGGCTTCGAGCCCCCGCCGTTTGTTCGCCACCGCCCTGGGCCTGGCCTTCGCCGTCCCCGCCGCGGGGGCCGAACCTGCCGCCACGCCCGCGCCGGATGCGCTGGACCCGCAGCACGCCACCAAGCTCGGCGAAGTCGCCGTCCGCTCCAACACCGTCAACGCCGCGTCCCCCAAGCTCACCGCGCCCCTGCTCGACACGCCACGCGCGGTGTCGGTGATCCCCAAGGCGGTGATCCAGAGCACTGCTTCCACCACCCTCACCGAGGCCCTGCGCACGGTGCCGGGTATCACCTTCGCCGCTGGCGAAGGCGGCACGGCCGTGGGCGACCGCCCGCTGATCCGTGGCTTCGACGCGGTGTCTGACATCTATGTCGACGGCATCCGCGATACCGGCACGCAAACCCGCGAAACCTTCGATGTGGAACAGATCGACGTGATCAAGGGCCCGTCATCGGCATACACCGGCCGCGGCTCGGCGGGCGGCAGCATCAACATCGTCACCAAGGCACCGAAGGCGGAGAACTTCACCGACGCCAGCCTTGGCCTGGGCACCGACAACTACAAGCGCGCCACGCTGGATGCGAATTACCTGGTGAGCGATCACATCGCGGCACGCCTGAACGTCATGGGCCACAAGAACGACGTGCCCGGCCGGGACGAAGTCTGGGGCAAGCGCTTCGGCATCGCACCATCGGTCACCTTCGGCATCAACACGCCCACGCGCCTTACGCTCGACTACTATCACCTCAACACCTACGACCTGCCCGACAGCGGCATCCCGATCGACGGCCCGTACACCACCGGCCCCTTCGCCGGCACCGGCACCGGCAAGCCCGCCCACGTCGACCGCAGCAATTTCTACGGCTTCGCCGACCGTGATTTCCGCAAGACGAAGGCCGATATCGGCACCGTGCGCTTCGAGCACGATTTCGCCGACAGCTTCACCATCCGCAACACCACGCGCTATGGTGTTACCTCGAACAACTACATCTGGAGCAATCCGGACGACAGCTCTGGCAACCTGCCCTTCGGCTATGTCTACCGCTCGGCCAAGAGCCGCATTGCCGATACCCGCACGGGCGTGAACCAGACCGACCTCACCGGCGAGTTCACCACCGGCTCGATCAAGCACAACTTCGCCACGGGCCTTGAATTCGCGCTGGAGAAATCCAACGTCGATCAGTACAACGTGGTGCAGCCGCCGGGCCCGGGCATCGCCGGTCGCAACTGCACGACCAGCCCGCTGTTCCTGAGCCAGTTCGCCTGCACGTCGCTGCAGAATCCGAACCCGCACGATCCGTTCCTGGGAAGCTACGCACCGCGCCACACGCCCACGCAGAACCGCTCGTTTACCCGCTCGGCCTATGGCTTCGACACGCTCACCTTCAACGAGCACTGGCTGCTGAACCTGGGCCTGCGCTACGACGACTTCAGCACCCGCGTATTCGTGCCCACCGGTACCACGCCGGCGGCGCGCCACCTGCGTTCGGACGTGGATTTCTGGACCTATCAGGCGGGCCTGGTGTTCAAGCCGGTATCCAGCGGCAGCATCTATGTTTCCTACGGCACTTCGGCCAATCCTTCAGGCGTGGCCAACGGTGAAGGCAGCGGCGACAACGCGAACATCAGCGTGCAGACGCAGGACCTGAAGCCGCAGAAGAGCAAGAACATCGAAGTGGGCACGAAGTGGGACGTGTTCGATGAACGCCTGAACCTTACCGCCGCCGTGTTCCGCTCGGAGATCACCAACGCACGCGTGACGATCGATGCGGCCACCACGGTGCTGGCCGGTACCAAGCGCGTGGAGGGCATCGAACTTGGCCTCACCGGCCACATCACGGAGAAGTGGAGCGTGTTCGGCGGCGTCACCCACCTCAACCCGGTGCTGGTGGACAATGGTCCAGGTGCGGCGAATATCGCCAACAACGGCAACCAGTTCCCAAATACCGCGCGCAACAGCGGCAGCCTCTGGACGACCTACGCGGTAGCCAGGCGGATCACCGTGGGGGTGGGCGCCTTCGCCATCGACAAGCAATACGGCAACGTGCAGAACACCAAGTACATCCCGGGCTATACGCGCTTCGATGCAATGGCAGCCTGGCAGGTGAACGACACCTTGAACCTGCAGCTGAACGTGCAGAACCTCACCGACAAGAAGTACTACGACAAGATCTTCACCACGCACTACGCCACGGTGGCGCCGGGGCGTTCGGCGCTGATCACGGCCAACATGCACTTCTGATGTCCATCGACACCGCCACCGCCGCCATGCGAATACGCGATGCCGCGCGTGGCGGCGACGCGGCAGCACAAGCGACACTCGGCCAGCTCTACCTGGACGGCCATGGCGTGCCGCGCGACGCGGCGGAAGGTTTCTACTGGTTCCAGGAAGCCGCCCACCGCGGCGTGCCGATGGCGATGAACATGGTCGGGCGCTGCCACGAGAATGGCTGGGGTACGCAGGTCGACCACGACCGTGCCGCGGCCTGGTACCGGCGGGCCGCCGACCACGGACTGGACTGGGGTTTCTATAACCTGGCCCACGCCCACGCCAATGGCCGGGGTGTCGCGCACGACCTGGCACGCGCTTTTGCCCTTTTTGCCCATGCGGCGTCCATGGGGCATGCGCGCGCCATGTATTTCATGGGCCACTATCACGAGCACGGTTTGAGCGTGCCGGTGGATGTGGCCAGGGCCTATGCCTTGTACGAGGAATCAGCCCGACTGGGCGACTATCGCGGGCGCTGCGCCTGGGCTTCTGTCCTGGCTGGCCGTGGACAGGTGGACGATGCCGCCGCCTTGCTGCGGGCCGCGATACCCGATGCGCCGGCCCATTTCCTCGAACCCCTGGCTGGCGCGCTTGATGCTTCACCTCACCAGGCTTTGCACGATATCGCCATGCAGATCCGCGCCAGCGGGAGCTTATAGGCACTACGGGTAGGCAGCACGGCAAAGGTAGGGGGATAATCTACGACCCGAAGCCCCCTGAAGTGCCTTATCGATGTATCAGCCTGGCCAACGTTGGATCTCCACCGCCGAACCCGAGCTTGGCCTCGGCACCATCCTGCGCGTGGAAGGACGAGGCGTCCAGGTGCTGTTCGCCAAGGCGGGGGTATTACGCCCGTACGCATCGGACAGCGCGCCTCTGGTGCGCGCGGAGTTCCGCGCAGGACAGCGGGTGGCTGGCAAGGGCGTAGCCTTCCTTGTCGAGCGCATCGAAGTTCGCGAAGGTTTGTTCGTCTACCGGGGCGAGGGTCGTGAACTGGAAGAAGGCCAGCTCGACGACGAACAAAGCGTCTCGCAGGCCGACGACCGACTGATCGGAGGCCGCACCGACCCGGTAGACCGCTTCGACCTGCGCCTGGAAGCGTTGCAACGCCACGCTGCGGCACGTCGTTCCCCTTCGTGGGGATTGCAGTCGGCGCGCATTGGCCTGGTACCGCACCAGTTGCGCGTGGCCGGTATCGCCGCCGCCCGCCGGCCGCCGCGCGTGCTGCTGGCCGACGAAGTGGGCTTGGGCAAGACCATCGAAGCGGGCATGATCGTGGCCCGGCAGCTTGCCACCGGACGTAGTGGCCGCGTGCTGGTGCTGGTGCCCGACACGCTGGTCTACCAGTGGTTCGTGGAGTTGCTGCGTCGTTTCAACCTGGCCTTCGCCATCTTTGACGAAGATCGCTGCGAGGCCATCGAGCAATCCGGCGACGGCCGTAATCCGTTCGAGGACGAACAGCTCGTCATCGCCGACTTTGCCTTCCTCGAACACCATCCCAAGCGGGCTGCGCAGCTGCGCGATGCGGCCTGGGACCTTGTGGTGGTGGACGAAGCGCACCACCTGGAATGGTCGCCCGAGGGCGCAAGCCCCCGCTATGAACTGGCACAGGCCCTGGCCGCATCATCCCCGGGCGTGATCCTGCTGACCGCCACCCCCGAACAGCTGGGCCGCACGGGTCATTTCGCCCGCCTGCGCCTGCTCGATCCACAGCGCTACCACTCGCTGGAAGCTTATATCGCGGAATCGGACGGTTTCCACGAACTCTCCGAAGTCGCCAACACGCTGGTGGAGGGTTCGCCACTCTCCGAAGCACAGCGCGCCTTGCTTGCCGGGCGTTTCGCCAACGATGCGGAGATCCTGGCCGCACTGGACAAGAAGGATGCCTCGCGCGAGATCCTGGCCGCCCTGATCGACCGCCACGGTACCGGACGGGTGATGTTCCGCAACCGCCGTGCGGGCATTGGCGGTTTCCCCTCGCGCAAGCCCGCGATCGAGGTACTGGACGCCGACGGCCTCGACGAGACGCGCAAACAGGTGCTGCTTGCCGAGTTCCGCGCCGATGCCCAGCAACCGCCCGGCCCGATCGAGCCCGACTACGCCGATGATCCGCGCCTGGCAGCGCTGGTGCGCCTGCTCGAAACCCACCCCGACGACAAATTCCTGTTGATCTGCCGCAGCCAAGCCAAAGTGGTCGCCCTGGAAGAAGCCCTGCGAACGCGAAGCGGCGTGGGTGTGGCGCGCTTCCACGAAGGCTTGGGCATAGTGCAGCGCGATCGCAACGCGGCGTTCTTCGCTTCCGAGGGCGGTGCCCGCCTGCTGCTATGCTCGGAAATCGGTTCGGAAGGCCGCAACTTCCAATTCGCCCACCGGTTGGTGCTATGGGATCTTCCGCTGGATCCGGATCTACTGGAACAGCGTATCGGGCGCCTGGACCGCATCGGCCAGAAGCACGACATCATCATCCATGTGCCCGTGGTAGCCGACAGCGCGCAACACGTGCTGGCGCGCTGGTATGACGAAGGTCTCGATGCCTTCCGTTCCAGCCCGGCCGACGGCCGTGAACTGCTGCGCCGTTTTGGCCAGGACCTCTCCCGCCTTGCCGATGAACACGCCCGAGGGCTGGATAACCGCGACCAGGAACTCGAGGCGCTGATCGTGGAAACGCGTGGCGTTCATGCTGAGCTTTCGGCGCTGATCCAGTCCGGGCGTGACCACTTGCTGGAGCTGGCTTCCAGCCGGGACCTGCACGCGGACGACCTGGTCCGCGCCTTCGCCACCGACGACGACGATGCCGGGCGCGATGCCTTCATCCATCGCCTGTTCGAGCACTTCGGTGTGCATTCGGAAGAACTTTCCCGCGACATCACCCTGCTCGATCCGCAGTATCTGTCCACCGATGGTCTGCCCGGTTTCGAGGACGGCCCGGTTTCGGTGACCGGCTCCCGCGAGCTGGCCCTGGCCCGCGAGGAATTGCCGCTGTTACGACTTGACCATCCGATGGTGGCCTCGGCCGTCGAGCTGATGGTCGGCGGCGAGACCGGCAATGCCGCCTTCATGGTGGACGACGTGCTGCCCGCGCGCACTGCGTTACTGCAGGCGGTGTACGTGGTGGAATGCGTGGCCGATCGCAAGCTCGATGCGGAGCGGTTCCTGCCGGCCACGCCGATCGTCTACACGGTGGATACCCGCCTGGCTGAACGGGCCAATTTCACGCCGAGCGATGTGGGCATGCGCCGCGCCGCCGACCGCAACATCGAAGTGCTGCGCTATCGCAAATTCCTGGCCAAACTGGTCCCGCCCATGCTGGAAAAGGCGCAAGCACTGGCCAGGACGCACGCGGACGGCCTGGTGGCGGCGGCCATCGAGGCCGCTCGCGCGGAACTCGATGGCGAACATGGGCGGCTTGCCGCCCTTCGTGCGGTGAATCCGTCGATCAACGAGGCGGAACTCGATGCCATCGCCACCGAACGCGATGCCTTGCTTACCGCCCTGCCCGCGGCGCGCATGCGGCTGGACGCTGTTCGCTTCGTGGTGAGCGGCGATTTCCTCGCGCTTAAATAGGCGTGGCCATGCCTCCGGACTTGCGCACGATCAGCATGGCCATCTCCAGCGCCTGCTCGTAGTTCAGGCGCGGATCCACCGTCGATTTGTAGGCACGCTCCAGGCCGATTTCATCTAGCCCGCGTGCACCGCCGGTGCATTCGGTGACGTCCTCGCCGGTGAGCTCCAGGTGCACGCCGCCCAGGCGCGTACCAGCAGCCGCGTGGATGTCGAAGGCCTGGTCGAGCTCGCCGCTGATGTTGGCGAAGCGGCGCGTCTTGTAGCCGTTGCTGGTGGATTCGGTGTTGCCATGCATTGGATCGGCCACCCACAGCACGCGGCGACCTTCCGATTTCACCGCGTCGAGCAGCGGCGGCAGCGCCTCGGCGATGCCCGTGTTGCCCATGCGGTGGATCAGGGTGAGGCGGCCGGGCTCGTCGGTTGGATTGAGCACATCCACCAGGCGCATGAGCTGGTCGGGCTTCACCGAGGGGCCGATCTTCACCGCGATCGGATTGCGTATCCCACGGAAATATTCTGTGTGCGCGCCATCGAGCGCGGCGGTGCGCATGCCGATCCACGGGAAATGCGTGGACAGGTTGAACCAGCCCCACTGACGCGGCACCTGGCGGGTCAGCGCCTGCTCGTAGTGCAGCAAGAGCGCTTCGTGCGAGGTGTAGAAGTCCACCCGCTGGTAGCTGTTGATCGACTGGCCGGCGAGGGTCTCCATGAAGCGCAGGGAGTCGCCGATGCTCGCCACCATGCGGCGGTACTCGGCGGCGAGCGGCGAATGCTCCACCCATGCCAGGTCCCAGTATTCGGGATGATGAAGGTCGGCAAAGCCGCCATCGATGAGCGCACGGACGAAGTTCATCGTCATCGCCGAGCGGGCATGGGCCTTGATCAGGCGACGGGGGTCGGCACGGCGGGCTGCCGGGGTGAAGTCCGGGCTGTTGATGAGGTCGCCACGGAACGCCGGCAGGGTGACGCCGTCGCGGGTTTCGGTGTCGGCCGAGCGCGGCTTGGCGTACTGCCCGGCGAAGCGGCCCACGCGCAGCACCGGGCGCTTCAGGCCATGCACCAGCACCAGGCTCATCTGCAGCAGCACCTTGAGCCGGTTGGAGATGATCGAGCTGTTGCAGTCGGCGAAGCTTTCGGCGCAATCACCGCCCTGCAGCAGGAAGCGCTTGCCTTCCTGGGCTTCGGCCAGGCGCTCCTTGAGCGTGAGCACTTCCCACGAAGTGACCAGCGGTGGCAGCTGCCCCAGCTCGGCAAGCACAGCGCGAAGTTCCGCGGCGTCCTCATAGGCCGGCTGCTGGAGCGCGATGCGCGCCGTCCAGGATTCCGGGGCCCATTGGGCGGCTTCGTTCACGGGATGCAGTTTCATAAGCGGCTGGCCTGTAGCGGACGTAGGGTATTTCGGTTTCGGCGGGTACTGGGCAGCACGGCCCAGATGGAGAGCACGACGAACCAAATGAGTGTCCAGGCCGGCATCGGCAGGCCTAAGACGGGTTCTATCTTGGCGCACTCGCCGGAGCCCGTGAAAGCGAGTTTGAACACTTTAAGCAGTGGGAATGTGTCCCACAGGTATGTCAGCCCAGGCCCACAAGATGGCACCTCGGAAGCCGGCAAGCTCTGCAGCCAAAGATGGCGCCCGGCTACGACGATGCCAGCGAGCCCGCCCAGTACCACCAACGTGGCATACGCTTTGCGGCCGCCTCCCCCCGGGCCATGCAGCGCACCGATGAGGAAGAACAAGCCCATGAAGCACACGGCTACCCGCTGGAAGATGCACAACGGACACGGATCAAGGTTCATGACGTACTGCGCATAAAGGGCGAACCCCATCAGGCCGGCGCAAACGACGAAACCAAGGGCATAGCGGGAGCGGAAGGACCAGGCGAAGGGATTCATAAAGTCATGATGCAGTGCGGGATAGCCACGTTACGCGCAAGATAGCGATGAGGGAAGTCCCGCGTCGCAAGCGTTACAGTTGAAACAATCGCGGTAACGAAAAAGCCCCGGCAGGTTTCCCGGCCGGGGCTCATTCGTTTGAAGAACGCTTTCTAGGGCGTTATTCGGCGTCGACAGCCTCGACCTGCGGGCGATCGACCAGTTCCACATACGCCATCGGCGCATTGTCACCCGGGCGGAAGCCGCACTTGAGGATGCGCAGATAACCGCCAGCGCGTTCGCGATAACGGGGACCGAGCTCGACGAAGAGCTTGCCGACGGCCTGCTTGTCGCGCAGGCGCGCGAAAGCAAGACGACGATTGGCAACGCCATCGTTCTTGGCCAGGGTGATCAGCGGTTCGGCGACGCGACGCAGTTCCTTGGCCTTGGGCAAGGTCGTGCGAATCAGCTCGTGCTTGACCAGCGAGGAGGCCATGTTGCGGAACATGGCTTCACGATGGCTGCTCGTGCGGTTGAGTTTGCGTCCGGATTTTTGGTGGCGCATGGTCTTGTTCCAGTTCTAAAGAGGGCTAAGCGGGCTTAGCCCAGCTGCATGCCGTGCGAGAGGCCCGGCGGCGGCCAGTTTTCCAGTTTCATGCCGAGGGCGAGTCCACGACCGCCCAGCACGTCCTTGATTTCGGTAAGCGACTTCTTGCCCAGGTTCGGGGTCTTGAGCAGCTCCACTTCGGTCTTCTGAACCAGATCGCCGATGTAGTAGATGCTCTCGGCCTTCAGGCAGTTGGCCGAACGAACGGTGAGTTCGAGGTCGTCGATCGGGCGCAGCAGCAGCGGATCGAAACCGCCCTTCTCCGCCTTGCTGGTGTCGCTTTCGCGGCGCGAGAAATCGCCGAACACGCCCAGCTGGTCGTTGATGATCTCAGCGGCCTTGCGGACCGCGTCTTCGGCACCGATGGTGCCATTGGTCTCGATGTCGAGCACGAGCTTGTCGAGGTTGGTGCGCTGCTCCACACGGGCGGCGTCCACTTCGTAGGCCACGCGCAGGACCGGGGCGAACGAGGCATCCAGCTGCAGCCGGCCGATCGGACGGGTGTCGTCGTCCGGGTGCTGGCGCGCGCTGGCCGGCTGATAGCCGACGCCGCGACGCACCTTCAGGCGCATGTTGAGGGCGACGTCCTTGGTCAGGTGGCAGATCACGTGCTCGGGGTTGACGATCTCCACCGAGTGGTCGACGGCGATGTCGCCGGCGGTGACAACGCCCTTGCCCTTCTTCGACAGCGTGAGGGTAACCTCATCGCCGCTGTGTTGGCGGATCGCGACGTCCTTCAGGTTCAGCAGGACTTCGATCACGTCTTCCTGCAGGCCCTCGAGCGTGGTGTACTCGTGCAGCACGCCGTCGATTTCAACTTCGACGATCGCGCTGCCAGGGATGGACGAGAGCAGCACGCGACGCAGCGCGTTGCCCAGGGTGTGGCCGAAACCACGCTCGAGCGGCTCGACCACGACCTTGGCGCGATTCGCACCAAGTTGCTCGACGCTGAGGCCGCGTGGCCGCAGCACACTAGTTGACGAAACTGCCATGCAAGGCTCCGGTGAATTACTTCGAGTAAAGCTCGACGATCAGCGCTTCGTTGATGTCGGCCGGCAGGTCGCCACGGTCCGGCACGGACTTGAAGGTCCCCGCGAACTTCTTGGCATCCACTTCGACCCACATCGGGCGGAGGTCCATCGTGTCGTACACGGTGGCCGCTTCCTGCACGCGCAACTGCGTCCTGGCACGTTCGGTCAAGGAGACTTCGTCACCCGGGCGAACGTGGAAAGAGGGGACATTGACCTTCTTGCCGTTGACCACGACAGCCTTGTGCGAGACAAGCTGGCGGGCCTGGGCGCGGGTGACCGCGAAGCCCATGCGGTAGACGACGTTGTCCAGGCGCTGTTCCAAGAGGCGCAGCAGGTTCTCACCCGTGTTGCCCTTCTGGGTCGAGGCCTTGGTGTAATAGTTCGAGAACTGGCGCTCAAGCACGCCGTAGATGCGCTTGACCTTCTGCTTCTCACGCAACTGCACGGCGTAGTCGGACAGGCGGGCGCGCTTGTTGGCGCCATGCTGGCCGGGCTTGTTTTCCAGCTTGCACTTGGAATCCAGCGCGCGCGCCGGGCTCTTCAGACCGAGATCCGCACCCTCGCGACGGGCGAGTTTGCAGGTAGCTCCACGATAACGGGCCATGGTTGTCTCCTTAGACTCGACGCTTCTTGGGGGGACGGCAGCCGTTGTGCGGAATCGGCGTGACATCGATGATGTTGAGCACCTTGTAACCCAGGGCGTTCAACGAACGTACGGCGGACTCGCGGCCCGGGCCGGGGCCCTTGATGCGAACCTCGACCGTCTTCACACCGTAATCGCCTGCGGCGCGGCCGGCTTTCTCGGCGGCGACCTGGGCAGCGAACGGGGTGGACTTGCGCGAACCGCGGAAACCCGCGCCGCCAGCCGTCGCCCACGACAAGGCGTTGCCCTGGCGGTCAGTGATGGTGACGATAGTGTTGTTGAAGGAAGCCTGCACGTGGGCCACGGCATCCGTGACGACACGCTTGATCTTCTTCTTGGTTTTAACCGGCTTAGCCATAATGGAATCCGTTACTTCTTGATCGGGCGACGCGGACCCTTACGGGTGCGTGCATTGGTACGCGTGCGCTGACCGCGCACCGGCAGGCCACGACGGTGGCGGAGGCCGCGATAGCAGCCCAGGTCCATCAGGCGCTTGACGGCCATGCCAATCTCACGGCGGAGGTCGCCCTCGACGGTGTACTTGGCGATCTCGGCGCGAAGCTTCTCCACTTCGCCCTCGCTCAGCGACTTGATCTGGGTGGTCGGGGTGACACCCGCGTCCACGCAGACCTGCTTGGCCCGGCTACGGCCGATGCCGTAAATACTCTGCAAACCGACCCAGACATGCTTCTGGACCGGCAAATTGACACCCGCGATGCGCGCCATGATGTTCTATCTCCGATGCGTTTCGTGCGCGGTAAACGCGCAATTCTAACCTGAATTGAATCAAACGGAAAGCCCTGCGGCCCTAAGGCCACTGCCCTCCACGGTTTTTGGGGGCCTGCGCCGCGTTCAGCTACGGCGCAAGTTGGACTTCTTGAGCAAACTCTCGTACTGGTGGCTGACCAGGTGCGCCTGCACCTGTGCAGTGAAGTCCATCACCACGACCACCACGATCAGCAGCGAAGTGCCACCGAAGTAGAACGGCACGTGCCACAGGTTCTGCATGAACGTCGGCACCAGGCAGACCAGCACCAGGTACAGCGCGCCCACACCGGTAAGACGGGTCATCACGGCATCGATGTACTCCCCGGTGGCGCGACCCGGGCGGATGCCGGGGATCAGCGCGCCGGAGCGCTTCAAATTGTCAGCCGTTTCCTGCGAGTTGAAGACGATCGCCGTGTAGAAGAAGGCGAAAGCGATCACCAGCACAGCGAACACGAGGTCGTGGACAGGCTCACCCTGGGTCAGCGACGTCGTCAGGTACTGCAGCCAGCGGGACTGATGCGACTTGTCCAGCCAGTTGGCGGCGGTAGCCGGGAAAAGCAACAAGCTCGAGGCGAAGATCGGCGGAATGACGCCCGCCATGTTGATCTTCAGCGGCAGGTGGGAGGTCTGGTTCATATACGCGCGCTGGCCACCCTGGCGGCGTGCGTAGTTGACCGTGATCCGTCGCTGTCCCCGCTCCATGAACACCACGAAGGCGATCGTGGCCAGCATCACCACCACCACCATGATCAGGCGCAAGGGGGTGAGCTCGTTGTTCGCGGCCATGGTCAGGGTATGCGTCACGGCGCCCGGAAGCCCCGCCACGATACCGGCGAAAATCAGCAGCGAGATGCCGTTGCCGATGCCCCGCTCGGTGATCTGCTCACCCAGCCACATCAGGAACATGGTGCCGGCCGTCAGGCCAACCACCGCCGACATCACGAACCCGGCACCCGGCAGGTACACCACCGGAGCGCCCGAACCCTGGGCCACCTGGCCCTGGAACCCCACCGCCAGCATGAACGCCTGGAAGGCAGCCAGGCCGACGGTGCCGAAGCGCGTGTACATGGTCATCTTGCGACGACCGGCCTCGCCTTCCTTGCGCAGCTGCGCCAGGGAGGGGATGACCGAGCCCATCATCTGCACCACGATCGATGCCGAGATGTAGGGCACCACGCCCAGCGCGAAGATCGAGAAGCGGGACAGCGAGCCGCCGGAGAACATGTTGAACATGCCCATCAGGCCGCCGCCCTGCTCCACCAGACGGGTCATCGCTTCCGGATTGACGCCCGGGACCGGGATGAACGAGCCCAGGCGGAAGACGATCAGCGCACCAATCACGAAGAAGATGCGCTGACGCAGTTCCGTCAGCTTGCCCAGCGAGCCGAGCGTATTGCCCTGAGCTCCGGCCACGCGACTACTCCACGCTTCCGCCGGCAGCCTCGATGGCTGCCTTGGCGCCGGCGGTGGCCAGGAGCCCCGTCGTCTTGATCTTGCGGCCGATCTCGCCCTTGGCGACGATCTTGACCTTCTTGGCGCGGCTGTCCACAAGGCCCGCTGCGTGCAGCGTGACCAGGTCGAAGGCATCGCCCTTGAGGTTGTTCAGCTGGTACAGGAACACCTGCTGGGTCTCGACCTTCTTCAGCGAGCGGAAGCCCACCTTGGGCAGGCGGCGCTGCAGCGGCATCTGGCCGCCTTCGAAACCGACGCGGTGCGTGTTGCCGGCGCGGGCGTGCTGGCCCTTGTGGCCACGGCCAGCCGTCTTGCCCATGCCCGAACCGATGCCGCGGGCCACGCGAAGGCGGGACTTGCGGGCGCCCTTGCCGGGCTTGATGTCATTCAGACGCATGATTTAATCCTCGACCTGAACCAGGTAGTAGACCGTGTTGATGAGGCCACGGACCTGGGGGGAATCCTTCAGCTCGCGCACGCTGTTGAGCTTGCCCAGGCCAAGGGCCTTGACGCTCAAGCGATGGCGGCCCTTGACGCCGCGCAGGCCCTTGACCAGGCGTACGCGCACGGTGCCGGCGTTAGCGGCGGCTTCGTTCTTCTTAGCCATTACCCAGCACCTCTTCGATCGTCTTGCCACGCTTGGCGGCGATGCGCTTGGGCGAGGCCACGGCCTGCAGGCCCTTGATGGTGGCGCGGACCAGGTTGATCGGGTTACGCGAACCCACGGCCTTGGCCAGCACGTCCTTCACGCCGACCACTTCGAGCACGGCGCGCATGGCACCGCCGGCGATCACGCCAGTACCCTCGGAAGCGGGCTGCATGTAGACGCGGGCAGCGCCGTGGTTGGCCTTGATGGCGTACCACAGGGTGCCGTTGTTCAGTTCGATGCTCACCATCTGGCGGCGCGCGCGCTCCATGGCCTTGGAGATGGCGACCGGCACTTCACGGGCCTTGCCATAACCGAAGCCGACGCGGCCTTCGCCATCGCCCACTACCGTGAGCGCGGTGAAACTCATCTGGCGACCGCCCTTGACCGTCTTGGCCACGCGGTTGACGGCGATGAGCTTTTCCAGCATCCCGTCGGAATTTTCACGATCATTCGAAGACATCTTCGTTTCCTGTACGCCCGGGACGTTTTGTCCGGGACTTTCGTTTACGGCTTGGTCGCCGCTTGGAGTTGTATGGAACTTAAGGTGCGCGGCCAGCAGCCCAGCCGCGCCCTGTGATGCGACTACTTAGAACTGCAGGCCAGCTTCGCGGGCGGCTTCGGCCAGGGCCTTGATGCGGCCGTGATAGCGGAAACCCGAGCGATCAAAGGCAACCGACTCGACACCGGCAGCCCGGGCGCGCTCGGCGACCGTCTTGCCGACGACCGTGGCGGCCTCGATGTTGCGCTTGCTCTTCAGACCCTCGGCGACGGCCTTCTGCACCGTGGAAGCGGCAGCCACCACCTTGCCATCGGGTGCGAACACCTGGGCATAGATGTGCTGGCCGGTACGGTGCACGCTCAGGCGATGGACCGCCAGCTCGCGGATGTGCGAACGGGTGGACTTGGCGCGGCGCAGGCGGGATTCGTTCTTGTTCATGCTCATTTCCTCGAAAGCGGATAGGCCGATTAGGCCTTCTTGGCTTCCTTCAGGGTGATCTTCTCGCCGGCATAACGGACGCCCTTGCCCTTGTACGGCTCGGGAGCGCGGTAGGCGCGGATCTTGGCGGCAACCTGGCCGACGACCTGCTTGTCGGCACCCTTGATGAGGATTTCCGTCTGCGTCGGGACTTCGATGGTGACGCCAGCCGGCGCCTCGAAGACCACCGGGTGCGAGAAGCCCAGGGTGAGGTTGAGCGACTTGCCGGCCATGGCGGCACGGTAGCCGACGCCGACCAGCTCAAGCTTGCGCTCGTAACCGGTGGACACGCCGGTGACCATGTTGGCCAGGATCGCGCGGGCGGTGCCGCCGAACTTGTGGTCGGCACCTTCGGTGACCACCACGTGGGCCACGCCGCCGTCGACGTTGACGTCGATGCCCGGCAGGCGATGGGTGCTCAGGGTGCCCTTGGGGCCCTTAACCGTGATGGCGTCGCTGCCGACGTTGAATTCCACGCCCTTGGGCAGGTTGATCGGCTGTTTGGATACGCGGGACATCGTTCGCTCCTTACGCCACCTGGCCGAGGACTTCGCCGCCGAGGCCGCGAGCGCGGGCCTGGGCGTCGGTCAGCAGGCCGGCGGAGGTGGAAATGATGGAGATGCCCAGACCGCCCAGCACCTTCGGCAGTTCGTCCTTGCCACGGTACACGCGGAGGCCCGAACGGCTGACACGGGAAATCGTCTCGATGGCCGGCTGGCCTTCGAAATACTTGAGCTTCAATTCGAGGACCGGCTTGCCGGTTTCATCAGCCGTGGTGGCGACGTCGAGGATGTAGCCTTCATTCTTCAGAAGGTTGGCAATCGCCACCTTCAGCTTCGACGACGGCATACGGACAACCGGCTTGCCCATGGACTGGGCGTTGCGGATGCGCGTAAACAGGTCGGCGATAGGATCAGTCATGCTCATGGGTAATTCCTGATGAGTCCACCGATATCCGATTGACCGGAAATCTTGAGTTGTATGCCGGCACGCGCCGGCCTGCGAGAACGCAGACCGACGACTATAGCAGGTTTTTGCAGCGAAAAGCTAGCGGGGGTTACCAGCTGGCCTTGCGCAGGCCCGGCACGTCGCCACGCATGGTGGCTTCGCGGAGCTTGTTACGGCCCAGGCCGAACTTGCGGTAGACGCCACGTGCGCGGCCCGACAGCGCGCAGCGGTTACGCTGGCGGGAGGGGCTGGCATCACGGGGCAGCTTCTGCAGCTTGGCCTGTGCTTCCATCTTTTCTTCGTACGACGCGGTGGGGCTGAGGACGAGCGCCTTCAGCTCCGCACGCTTGGCGGCGTACTTCTTGACGAGCTTGGTCCGCTTGATGTCGCGGTTGACCATCGAGGTCTTTGCCATGGTTTGTCTCGCGTTATCAGTTACGGAACGGGAAGCTGAAGGCCTCGAGGAGCGCCTTGGCCTCTTCGTCGGTCTTCGCCGTCGTGGTGATGGCGATGTCCATGCCGCGCATCGCATCGACCTTGTCGAAGTCGATTTCCGGGAAGATGATCTGTTCCTTGATGCCGAAGTTG
>Ga0070658_10000508_pt1 | contig 33678 bp, 30 predicted proteins | sample KBSC13metaG_FD_64664 | JGI IMG/M metagenome (GOLD analysis project Ga0070658, IMG submission 64664) | Corn rhizosphere microbial communities from Kellogg Biological Station, Michigan, USA - KBS C1-3 metaG | ecosystem: Host-associated > Plants > Roots > Rhizosphere > Soil ... | reverse complement strand
GCACGGCCACTTCACCGTCAACGGCCGCAAGGTCGACATCCCGTCGTACCAGGTGACCGAGAGCGACATCATCGAGGTGCGGCCGAGCAGCGTCGAGCTGACCCCCTTCGTCATCGCCCGCGCCGAGGCCGGCTCCCGGCCGGTGCCGGCGTGGCTCGAGGTCATCTCCAACCGGATGCGCATCCTCGTGCACTCGCTCCCGGCTCGCCAGGTGATCGACACGCCGGTCCAGGAGCAGCTCATCGTCGAGCTTTACAGCAAGTAGCACCACCCGCCTTCGGGCGGTTCGCGAGCCGTCATATAGCGGTCGGCTCCTGACAGAAAGGCAACACCAGTGCTCATTGCACAGCGCCCCACACTGACCGAGGAACAGGTCGACGAAACCCGCTCGCGGTTCGTCATCGAGCCGCTGGAGCCAGGTTTCGGCTACACACTCGGCAACTCGCTGCGCCGCACGCTCCTGTCGAGCATCCCCGGCGCGGCCGTCACGTCGATCCGCATCGCCGACGTCCTGCACGAGTTCTCCACCGTCGCCGGTGTGAAAGAAGACGTCACCGACCTGATTCTCAACATCAAGAACCTGGTCGTCTCCAGCGAGCACGACGAGCCCGTCGTCATGTACCTGCGCAAGCAGGGGCCTGGGGACGTCACCGCCGCTGACATCGCTCCGCCGGCCGGGGTCGAGATCCACAACCCGGACCTGAAGATCGCGACGCTCAACGCCAAGGGCAAGCTCGAGATCGAGTTCACCGTCGAGCGCGGCCGCGGCTACGTCTCCGCGGTCCAGAACAAGCAGCCGGGCCAACCGATCGGTGTGATCCCGATCGACTCGATCTACTCGCCGGTGCTGAAGGTGACCTACAAGGTCGAGGCGACCCGTGTCGAGCAGCGCACCGACTTCGACCGGCTCGTCGTCGACGTGGAGACCAAGCCGTCGATCAACCCGCGCGTTGCGCTCGCCTCGGCCGGACACACCCTGGTCGAGCTGTTCGGCCTTGCCCGCGAGCTCGACGAGAGCGCCGAGGGCATCGAGATCGGCCCGTCGCCGACAGACGCGCAGCTGCTCGCCGACCTCGCGCTGCCGATCGAGGAGCTCGACCTCACTGTCCGCTCCTACAACTGCCTCAAGCGCGAAGGCATTCACACCGTCGGCGAGCTGGTCAGCCGCAGCGAGGCCGACCTCATGGACATCCGCAACTTCGGCGCGAAGTCCATCGACGAGGTCAAGGGCAAGCTGCACGGCATGGGCCTCGCGCTCAAGGACAGCCCGCCCGGGTTCGACCCGTCCACGGTCATCGGCAGCTACGACGACGGCTACGACGACGGTGACGCCGGGTTCGCCGAGACCGAGCAGTACTGATCGCCCCGCACCGCCTCAAGGAGTAGTCAGATGCCCACGTCCACCCCCCCGCCCGCCACCCAAGAGCGGAGGCACTGACGTGCCCACTCCTACGAAGGGTCCGCGCCTCGGCGCCGGGCCGGCGCACGAACGGCTCATGCTCGCCAATTTGGCGACTGCGTTGTTCACGCACGGCCGGATCACCACGACCGAGGCGAAGGCGAAGCGGCTACGCCCGCTGGCGGAACGGCTGATCACCTTCGCCAAGCGCGGTGACCTGCCCGCTCGCCGGCAGGTGCTGACCGTCGTCCGCGACAAGGAGGTCGTGCACACCCTGTTCGCCGAGATCGGCCCGCAGTACGCCGAGCGGCAGGGCGGCTACACCCGGGTGACGAAGCTCGGGCCGCGCAAGGGCGACAACGCGCCGATGGCGGTCATCGAGTTGGTCGAGGGGTTGACGCTGGCGCAGGAGGCGGTTCAGGAGGCCGACCGGGCCCGCAGCACGCGCTTCGCCCGCCGTCGGCGGCCGACCGGTGCCACTGCCGAGGCGGCCGAGGAGCTGGCCGGCGAGAGCGACACCGCTGCTGCGGTCGCAGCCGAGGCAGCGGCAGCCGACATTGAGGTGACCGAAGGCGGCGCGGCCGAGGACGAGGCGGCGACCAGTGATGTCGCTGCGCTCGCCGAGGAAGCGCCGGCCGAGGATGCCCCGGCAGCCGAAGCGCCCGCCGAGGAGCCTTCGGCAGACGAGGCCCCGGCTGACGAGGCGAAGTCCGAAGGCGACACCACGCAAGAGTGAGCCCAGCACGCGCCGACGAGCCCGGCACCCCGATCACGGGTGCCGGGCTCGTTCGCGTCCGGCTCGACCTCGCCTACGACGGCACCGAGTTCTCCGGCTGGGCCCGCCAGCCCGGTCGCCGTACGGTCGAGGAAACGCTCGCCGACGCCCTGGCCCGAGTCTTGCGGCTGCCCGACCCGCCGGTGCTGGTGGTGGCCGGCCGCACCGACGCGGGCGTGCACGCGACAGGACAGGTCGTGCACGCCGACCTGCCGCAGCCGGACTGCGATTCACTGACCCGCCGGCTCCGCGGCCTGCTGCCGGACGACGTCGTCGTCGGCCGGGTTCAGCCGGCCCCGCCGGGGTTCGATGCGAGATTCTCCGCGACCGGACGCACCTACCGCTACCGCGTCTGTGACGGCGCGCCGGACCCTCTGCGGCGCCACGACACCGTCGCGTGGCCGCGGCCGCTGGACTGCGACGCGATGCACGGATCCGCGCAGGGACTCGTCGGTGAGCACGACTTCGCCGCCTACTGCCGCCGTCGCGACGGCGCCACGACGATCCGACACCTGCGCCGCCTCGACGTGGCCCGCGACGACGTCGTTGTCATCACCGCCGAAGCCGATGCCTTCTGTCACAACCAGGTGCGCGCGATGGTCGGCGCCCTGCTCGCGGTTGGTGACGGCCGTCGCCCAGTGGCGTGGCCCGCGCAGGTGATGCGCGCCGGCGTCCGGGACAGCGCGGTCACCGTCGCCCCACCGCACGGGCTCACATTGGTCGCGGTCGCCTACCCGCCCGACGACCAGTTGGCGCAGCGGGCGCGTGAGGCACGCCGGGTGCGCCAACTCCCGACGACGCAGCCGGTCAGCTGACCGGCTTGACCCAGGTCAGGGTGTAGCGCCAGAACAGCCGGCGCCGGAACTGCGCTCCCGGCAGGACGCCGCCGGCAAGATCGCGGATCTGCGCGTAGCTCAGCGGCGGTGGCCACATGGTCGGCGCGGTGACCTCGGCGTAGTTCCGCCGCGCCATGAGCCAACGGTTGGGGACGACTGCGGCAATGTCGAGCACGAGGTCCTGAGCTCGTCGCGACCTCGCCAGGCCGACGATGCCGAGCAGGCCGCCGGGCCGGAGCAGATCGCGCATCCGCACCAGAGCCGCCTCTGCGTCCAGATGGTGCAGCGCCGCCACCGAGAGCACGGCGTCGAAGCGCGCGGCACCGAAGTCGTGGCTCATGAAGTCAGCCAGCACATACGCGATGCCGTCACCGCCGTGTGCTCGCGCCCGCTCCAGTGTCGGTTGATCAACGTCCATGGCCGTGACGCGCAGCCCGCGATCCGCCAGCTCCCGTGCGAGCGCACCGGCGCCGCAGCCGACGTCGAGGACGTCGCTGGCGTCCCGCGGCAGCGCGTCGAGCAACTCCCGGTGGTAGTGGGTGTTGTGGTTCCACCCCGGTTGTGCGCCGCCCGCCATGGCGGCAGGCTAGTTGGCAAGACAAGTTGACGACGTGGGTCTGTCCCTAAACGCCCGACGTCAAGCACTGTTGTCGGTAATGCGCAATATCACCCTCCGTACGGAAAAAGGGCGAGCGACACGAGAAAAATTCGGACATAACCGGCAACCAATGTTTGCGGAGCGTTGTTTGCCCGGTACTGTCCGTGTCGGTGGCTGGTCAATCAGCCATCCGGGAGGCAAGGATCCGAACGGCGCCCGGTTAATACACGGGGAATCGGTCGCCAGTGCCGTTCGGGGAGCGAGTGGCGAGACCGGCCCGGTTTGTCGTTGAACGTGCCTGCGGGCACCGGCAACCGGATGGGTGAAATGAGTTCAGGTCAACTCGAGCCGGCGGGCGCCAGCATGGCGACCGCCCGGCGCTTGTGGACCCGACGCGCCGGGTGGACAACCCTGGGTGCGGCGGGCGCGAGCGTCGGTCTGGCCATCTTCGCGGCGGCGGCGTTCGCCAACGCCGCCAATCCGCTGGCCCCGTCAACGGGGACCATCTCCCCTGGCCCGACCGCGGGTTCGGTCCGGGTCGACGTCTCGGGCACCTGGGACTGGGGCGAGCTGTCCGGCTCGACCGTCCAGACCAGCTGCACCGGCCGCTACGCGGTGGATTGGTCCGTCGACTGGTGGGGGCTTTCCGGCAGCTCTACTGCGACGGCCATCCCGAACCTGGTCGGGTCGGTGGTGACGCCCGGCACGAGTACGGCGGCACCGGCGGCCACGGAGGGTTCGCTCACGCCGGACGGCGCCTGGCAGATCAAGGGAACCGGCCAGTACTTCCACACCAGCAGCCTGTTCAACGGCGTCGACACCGACCTCTGCGGCCACAAGGACGCCCAGGGCTTCCCGGCCGGCAGCTGGTCGGCGTACGCGATCTACCCGAACGAGCAGAGCGTCCCGTCGAAGCTGTGCGTGAACATGTATGACCCGCACGGCACGCAGGGCAAGTGGTCGACCTCCGCGAGCGACAACCATGCCTCACTGGATGGCGACAACTCGATCAAGACCAACGAGTTCGACGCCGGTCAGGCGGCGTACTGCTTCACCCCGTCCTTCTCCCACCCGCTGTCAATCGGCGTTGACAAGACCAACGACGCCGACGGCAACGGCACGTTCACCAAGACCGAGACGGCAACGGTGGCAGGGCAAGCGGTCACGTTCCACGTCAAGATCACCAACACCAGCACCACGGCGAAGGCAGCGCTCGACCTGCCGGTCAAGGACCAGTACGCCGCTACCACGCTGAACGTCTGCGACGGCAGCACCAGCGCGACGGTCACCGCGGACGACAACCTCACCGGCACCGTGCTCAACCCGGGCGACAACGTCACCTGCAGCTTCACCATCGCCGGTTACGCGCCAGGCGCGGGCTCGCTGACCGACACCGCAATCGTCAACGCCCACGAGTCGGGCGTGCCCGGCAACACGGCGTCCGGCCAGTCCACGTCCACGGTCAACGCGCCGGCGCCGAACCCGGCCACGCTGGGATCGAAGATCCTGCTCTGCACCGGCGGGACACCGGTCAACGGCGGCAACCTGCACGTCAGCGGCGGCCCGACGTCGATCGCAGACACCCCGCAGCTCGCGGCAACGACAGTTGACCCTGGCACCTACACGGTGACGGCCACCGCGCCGGCCCACTACGCATTGGTCGCCTGCGGGTCGTACAACGGCAGCCCGACCCAGTCCGCCACGATCAAGGCGGGTGACAACAAGGAACTCGACTTCTTCGTTGCCCCGATCGCCCCGCAGCTCTCGGTCGCGAAGGACGGGCCGGCCACCGGACTGCTCGCAGACAACGGGACCTACCACCTGGTCGTGACCAACTCGGGCACCGACGCCTCGGCTGCGAACACGGTCACTGACACCCTCCCGACCGGCGAGACGTTCGTCACCGCCGGTTCCGACCCGGCCTGCTCGGCGGCCGGTCAGACCGTCACCTGCACCGTCGGCCCGCTCGCCGCGAGTGGCGGCAAGCAGTCCTTCACCGTGGTCGTCAGCTACTCCAAGACCGGCGACCTCACCGACTGCGCGACGATCAACGGCCAGCCGAATCCGTCCTGCGTGACGACGACGGTTCAGGCGCCGGACGTGACCGTGGCCAAGAGCGGCCCGGCGACGGGCGTGCTCGGTGGCAACGGCACCTACACCATCGTTGCCACCAACAACGGCACCGCTGCGTCGAAGGCGACCACGTTCACCGACACGCTCCCGGCCGGCGAGACCTTCGTCACCGCCGGTTCGGACCCGGCGTGCTCCGCGGCTGGCCAGACGGTCACCTGCAACCTGGGTCCGTTGGCTGCGGGCGGCGGGAAGCAGTCGTTCACGGTCGTGGTCAGCTACTCGGCCACCGGCGCGCTGACCGACTGCGCGACCATCAACGGCCAGCCCAACCCGTCGTGCGTGACCACGACGGTCGGCGCGCCCAACGTCGAGGTGGTCAAGAGCGGCCCGGCGACCGGCGTCCTGGGCGACACCGGCAGCTACACCCTGGTCGCGACCAACATCGGCAACGCTCCCTCAACGCCGACCACGGTGTTCGACCAGCTGCCCGCAGGCGAGACCTTTGTTGCGGCGGGTTCGGACCCGGCCTGCTCGGCCAACGGGCAGATCGTCTCCTGCACCCTCGGCGCGCTTGCCGCGAAGGGCACTGCCGGCGACTCGCAGAGCTTCACGGTTGTCGTCCGCTACACGGACAGCGGCGACCAGACCGACTGCGCCAGCGCCCCTGGCCAGGCGACGCCGTCCTGCGTGACCACGCACATCCCAGGCGCACCGTCACTCTCCCTGGTCAAGACCAACGACGCCAACGGCGACGGGGTCTTCACCGACACCGAGGTCGCCCCCACCGCTGGTGGGGCGGTCACCTTCCAGGTCACCGTGACGAACACCTCCAAGGAGGACATCACGATCGACTCGGTGACCGACGCCTACGGGTCGACCAGCACGGGCGTGTGCGCCAACCTGGTCGGTCAGGTGCTCAAGGCAGGGGCCAGCGTGAGCTGCCAGTTCACCATCCAGGGCTACGCCCCGGCGGCGGGTGACTCGCTGACCGACACGGTCACGGTCAGCGGCCACGACTCAAGCGGCGCGACCACGTCGGCGAAGGACACCTCGACCGTGACCACCGCCACGCCGCCCACCCCTGGCGCGCCGGACCTGGCGATCGTCAAGAGCGCCTCTGCCTCGACGGTCACGGTCGGTGACACGCTCACCTACACGCTCACCGTCAGCAATGTCGGCCTCGGTGCCACCTCCAACCCGGTCACCGTCACCGACACGCTGCCGACCGGCTTGACCCTGGTCGGGGTCAACGGCGGCACGGACTGGTCGTGTGCGACCAGCGGGCTCGCGGTGACCTGCACCTACCTGGGCGGCGCGATCCAGCCCGGCCAGACCGTGGGCGCCATCACGGTGACCACGACGGTGCTGTCGAGCGCCCCCACGATCCTCACGAATACCGGTGTGGTGGCCGTTCTCGGCGACACGAACCCGACCAACAACCAGAGCACGGTCAAGACCCCGGTGACGAAGGTCCTCGGTGTCAAGATCCCGAAGACGCCGGCCACGCCGACGCCGACGACCCCGCCGGCCGTCCTGCCGTTCACCGGCTCGAACGCTTCCCAGCTGCTGCCGGTAGGCCTCGTGACCCTGCTCATGGGCGCCGGTCTGCTGATCGCCGGGCGGCGCAGGCGGCGCGTCACGGCCTGAAACAGCGAGGATCAGGTGTGAGCCCGGCGGCCGGTCGGCCGCCGGGCTCGCGCTTTGACCGTCCGTGACGGCGCTGGGTATTCTCGATGGTCGGTCGTACGGGGTTCGCCGTACGACGACTCCCACCACCAGATGAAGGCAACGACTTCCGTGCGCACGTATCAACCCAAGCCGGGCAGCGTCACGCGCCAGTGGCACGTCATCGACGCCAGTGACGTGGTCCTCGGCCGGCTCGCGAGTCAGGCCGCGCGCCTCTTGCGCGGCAAGCACAAGGCGATCTATGCGCCGCACGTCGACACCGGTGACTTCGTGATCATCGTCAACGCCGCCAAGGTGGCGCTGACCGGGGCGAAGCGCGAGAAGAAGATCGCCTACCGGCACTCCGGCTACCCCGGCGGTCTGAAGCAGGTGCCCTACAGCCAGTTGCTCGAGCAGCGACCCGAGCGCGCTGTCGAGAAGGCGATCAAGGGCATGCTCCCGCACACCTCGCTCGGTCGGCAGATGGCCGGCAAGCTCAAGGTCTACGCCGGGCCTGAGCACCCGCATCAGGCTCAGCAGCCCGTTCCGTACCAGATCACGCAGGTGGCCCAATAGTGAGCGAAACCTCCCCGGAAACCGTCGTCGAGCCCTCGGTGAGTGACGACGTCGAGACCGGCACCGCCGACACTGACGTGTCGTCCGTCGCCACCGAGCCGGCGCCGGCACCTCGCGCTCCGCGCACGGTGATCGGTGGCCCGGTCGGCGCGACCGGCCGCCGCAAGGAAGCGATCGCCCGGGTGCGGCTGATTCCCGGCACCGGGAAGTGGACGGTCAACGGGCGGACGCTCGAGGACTACTTCCCCAACAAGGTGCACCAGCAGATCGTCAACGAGCCGCTGACGACGCTCGACGTCGCCGACCGCTACGACATCCTCGTCCGGGTCCAGGGCGGCGGGGTCTCCGGCCAGGCCGGCGCGGTGCGTCTCGGCATCGCCCGGGCGCTGACCGAAACCGACGGCGACGCCCGGCCGCCGCTGAAGAAGGCCGGCTTCCTCACCCGCGACGCGCGGGTCAAGGAGCGCAAGAAGTACGGCCTCAAGAAGGCCCGCAAGGCCCCGCAATACTCGAAGCGCTAACGCCTCACGACTTGTCAGATCCACACGTGGCTATAGCCACGCCACCGTCTGACAGGTTCTGACCGTGGCGCGGCTTTTCGGCACTGACGGGGTTAGGGGCGTTGCCAACGCCGACCTGAGTCCCGACCTTGCCCTGCGCCTCGCGCGCGCCGCGGCCGGCGTGATGGCCGCGGGCGAGGCCGGCCGAACCGCGATCGTCGGCCGGGACCCACGTCCCTCCGGTGACCTGCTCGAGGCCGCCGTCTGCGCAGGGCTCGCTGCGGCAGGTCTCGACGTACGACGAGTCGGGATGGCGCCCACCGCAGCCGTGGCGCATCTCGTCCGCGACGCTGGCGCCGCGCTCGGCGTGATGATCACCGCGAGCCACAACCCGATGCCGGACAACGGCATCAAGTTCTTCGACGCCGGCGGCTACAAGCCGGCTGACGACCTGGAGGACCGGATCGAGGCCGCGCTTGACGCGCCGGTCGAGGGCCCGACCGGGGCGGCGGTAGGTCGCGTCACCGCGGCGCCGGATCTTCTCGAGTGCTACCGCGAGCACCTGCTCGCCACCGTCCCGGCTCCGCTCGCCGGCCTGCACGTGGTCGTCGATGCATCGAACGGGGCGGCGGTGCCCGTCCTCGACGTCTACGAGCGGGCCGGCGCGCGGGTCACGGCGATCAACACGCGCACCGACGGGGTCGCCATCAACGACAACTGCGGTGCGACGCACCTGGACGCCGTGCGCGCCGCGGTCCGCCAGCATCGCGCCGACGTCGGCATCGCCCACGACGGCGACGCCGACCGCTGCCTGGCCGTCGACGCGGCCGGCGACGACGTCGACGGCGACGCGATTCTCGCGGTGCTCGCCCTTGCGCTGCACGAGCGCGGACAACTGCCCGCCGCCACCGTGGCGGCGACGGTCATGAGCAACCTGGGAATGCGCCGCGCCCTCGCCGACCGCGGCATCGCCGTCGCGGAGACCGCCGTGGGCGACCGTTATGTGCTGGAACGGATGCGCGCCGACGGGCTGGGGCTCGGAGGAGAGCAGTCCGGCCACGTGCTTCTCCTCGAGCACGCCACCACCGGCGACGGCATCCTCACCGCCCTTGCGCTGCTGTCCCGGATGGCCGCGACGGGCAAGCCGCTCGCCGATCTGGCCGCCGTCATGGTGCGGTTGCCGCAGGTGCTCGTGAACGTCCGCGTGCGCGATCGCGACCAGGCGATGGCGCTCATCTCGGCACGCGCGGAAGCGGCCGGCGCCGAGCTGGACGGCACCGGCCGGGTGCTGGTGCGGCCGAGCGGCACCGAGCCGGTGATCCGGGTCATGGTCGAGGCCGAAACCGAGGAGCGGGCCCGCGCCATCGCCGACGACGTCGCGGCGGCGATCCGGGAGGAGCCGGGCGCGGCGAAGTAGCCTGACGACGTGTGCGGGATCGTCGGGTATGTCGGTGAGCGGTCCGCGCTCGAGGTCGTCATGCAAGGCCTACGACGGCTGGAATACCGCGGTTACGACTCCGCCGGGGTCGCGATCCTGGATCCGACCGGCGACGCGCTTTCCGTCGTACGCCGAGCCGGCAAGCTGGCGCGGCTGGACGAGGCGCTTGCGGAGGAGAGCCTGCCGGGCTCGCTCGGCATCGGCCACACCCGCTGGGCGACCCACGGTGCGCCCACCGATCGCAACGCGCATCCCCACCTGGACTGCACCGGCGCGGTGGCGGTCGTGCACAACGGCACGCTCGAGAACTTCACCGAGCTGCGCGAGGGGCTCGAACACCGCGGGCACAGGCTGCTCAGCGAGACCGACACCGAGGCGGTCGCGCACCTGGTGGAGGAACGCCTTGCGGCGCCGGAGACAGCCGCCGACCTCGCCGCTGCGGTGCGCGATGTCTGCCGTGACCTGGAAGGTTCCTTCGTTCTCGTCGTCGCGCACCGTGATCAGCCCGACCTGGTGGTCGGCGCCCGGCGGAACCTTCCGCTTGTCGTCGGCACCGGTGACGGGGAGAACTTCCTCGCCAGCGACGTCACGGCGTTCATCGCCTACACCCGCGACGCGAGAGCGATCGACCAGGACCAGGTCGTCGAGCTGCGCCGTGACGGTGTGCGTGTCACCGACCTCGACGGCAACCCGGTCTCGGGCGAGACCTATCACGTCGACTGGGACACGGCCGCGGCGGAGAAGTCCGGTTACGACTACTTCATGCTCAAGGAGGTAGAGGAGCAGCCGGCGGCGGTGCAAGAGACCGTCGGCGGCCGGCTGGGGCCGGACGGTCGGCTTCGCCTGGACGAGCTCGCGATCAGCGACGAGGACATCCGGGGCTTCCACCAGGTCGTCATCGTCGCGTGCGGCTCCTCCTACCACTCCGGCCTCGTCGGCAAGTACGCGATCGAGCGGTGGGCCCGGATCCCGACCCAGGTCGAAATCGCCAGCGAGTTCCGCTACCGCGACCCCGTCGTCGACCGCAACACCTTGATCATCGCGATCAGCCAGAGCGGCGAGACCGCCGACACCCTGGAAGCACTCCGGCATGCCCGGCACCAGGGCGCCTGGGTCACAGCCGTCACCAACACGGTGGGCTCGTCCGTCGCCCGGGAAAGCGACGCGGCCTTCTTCACCCGCGGCGGTCCGGAAGTGGCCGTCGCGTCCACCAAGGCGGTGATGACCCAGCTCGCCGCGATGTACCTGGTCGGGCTGCACCTGGCCCAGGTCCGGGGCAACCGCGACTCCGACGAGGTGCGCTCGCACTACCACGACCTGGTGACGACGCCGATGTTGATCCGCGAGACGCTCAACCGGATGGACGCGGTGCGCAAGCTCGCGCGCGAGCTGTCCTCGCACGAGCGGGTGCTGTTCCTCGGCCGGCACGTGGGCTACCCGATGGCTCTCGAGGGGGCGCTCAAGCTCAAGGAGCTCGCCTACGTCTCGGCAGAAGGCCTCCCCGCCGGGGAGATCAAGCATGGCCCGATCGCGCTCATCGAGCAGGGCACGCCGGTCGTCGTCCTCGCCACCAGGCACGCGCTGACGCCGAAGCTCGTCACCAACGTCCAGGAGATCCGCGCGCGCGGTGCCCGAACCATCGTGATCGCCACCGATGGTGACGACTCGACCGTGCCGCATGCGGACCACCTGATCCGGCTGCCTGACACCAAGTCGCTGCTCTCGCCGCTGCTGACGCTCGTGCCGATGCAGGTCTTCGCCGCCGAGTTCGCGATGGCGCGCGGCTTGGACGTCGACCAGCCGCGCAACCTCGCCAAGTCCGTCACCGTCGAGTAGGCCGGCAGTGGCGGTCGTCGGGGTCGGCGTCGACGTCGTTGACCTCGCCCGGTTCGCCGAGTCGCTGCAGCGCACGCCCCGGCTGGCCGAGCGCCTGTTCACGGCCGCCGAAAGAGAGCTGCCGGTGCCCAGCCTGGCGGCGCGGTTCGCGGCCAAGGAGGCCCTCGCGAAGGCGCTCGGCGCCCCCGGTGGCCTCGGCTGGCACGACGCGGAGGTGGTGCGTGACGAGTCCGGCCGTCCGCGCCTGCAAGTGCAGGGCACGGTGGCCGCGGCCGCGTCCCGCGCCGGTGTGCGGAGCTGGCACGTGTCACTCAGCCATGACGGTGGCGTCGCCGTGGCGATGGTGGTGGCCGAGTCATGAGGACACAGTCGTGAGAGCGGCGTACGACGCAGCCCAGATCCGGGCCGCCGAGGGCCCATTGCTGGAGTCGCTGCCCGCCGGAACGCTCATGCAACGGGCCTCCCGCGCCCTGGCTCGGCGCTGCGCCCAGTTGCTCGGCAGCGTCTCCAGGGGGGCCCACGGCGGCAGGGTTTACGGGAGCAGGGTGCTGCTGCTCGTCGGCGCCGGTAACAACGGCGCCGACACTCTGTGGGCCGGCGCCGAGCTGGCCCGCCGCGGCGCCCGCGTCGACGCGCTGCTGGTCGGCACCGCCGACGCGCCGGCCCTGAGCGCGATGCACGCCGCCGGCGGCAGGTCGCAGCCCGCCGGCCACGAGCGCGACGCGGTGATGATGGCGAGCGCGGACCTGGTCGTCGACGGCATGGTGGGCATCGGCGCCAGCGGTGCTCTGCGCGCACCCCACGCGCGGCTGGCCGGCCTCGCCGCGCGCGAGGCCGGTTTTGTGGTGGCGGTCGACGTGCCGAGCGGGGTCGACGCCTCCACCGGCGAGGTGGCGGGCGAGGCGATCTGCGCGAACGTCACCGTGACCTTCGGTGCGTGGAAGATCGGGCTGCTTGTCATGCCCGGCGCGGCGCGCGCCGGCGTGGTCGAGGTCGTCGACATCGGGCTGTCGCTGCCGCCGGCGACGGTGCTGGCACCGGAGGCCGAGGACGTTGCCCGGCTGCTGCCCGATCCCGGCGCCGAGTCGAACAAGTACCGCCGCGGCGTCGTCGGCGTGGTCGCCGGCAGCGACCGCTACACCGGCGCCGCCGTGCTCGCGGTGGGCGGTGCGCTCGCGGCCGGCGCCGGAATGGTTCGCTACGTCGGTCCCGAACGCCCGGCGGCGCTGGTGCGCGCGCAATGGCCGGAAGCGGTGGTGTCGATCGCGCCGGTGGGCGACCCCGACTCCCTCGCCGCCGCGGGGCGCGTGCAGGCATGGGTGGCCGGACCAGGGCTTGGCACCGACGACGCTGCCCTTCGGACCCTCGGAGCGCTATGCGCCGCCGATGCTCCGCTGCTGCTGGACGCCGACGCGATCACGGTGGCAGCGGCGAACCCCGAGCTGCTCGCGAGCCGGCGCGGCCCGACCCTGCTCACCCCGCACGCAGGCGAGTTCGCGCGGCTCGTCGGCAGCGACGCCGAGACGGTCGAGCGCGAACGGCTGCGGCAGGTGCGCGATGCCGCTGCTGCTCTGGGCTGCGTCATCCTGCTCAAAGGCGCCGCCACGCTCGTCGCGGACCCGACGGGCGTCGTACGCGTGAATACCGCCGCCACGCCGAGGCTGGCGACCGCCGGCGCGGGCGACGTGCTGTCCGGCGTGTGCGGGGCGCTGCTCGCGGCCGGGCTCGCCCCGGCCGACGCCGGGGCGGCCGGGGCCTACCTGCACGGCATGGCCGGCCTGATCGCCGCCGGCGACCCGTCGGGGCCGATCACGGCAATGGAGGTCGTCCACGCCGTCCCGCGAGCCATTCGGTCACTCGACTGAGCGGGACGGGCACACTGGATGACGTGCCGCCGTTCGCTGCTGAGGTCGATCTCGACGCGATCGCGGCGAATGTGACACAACTGCGCGAGCGGGCGTCGACCGCGGAAGTCATGGCCGTGGTCAAGGCCGACGGTTACGGCCACGGGATGCTTCCGGCCGCGCGGGCAGCGCTTCGCGGCGGCGCGACCTGGCTGGGAGTCGCGTTCGTCGACGAGGCGCTGGCACTGCGGGCCGCAGGGATCGACGTGCCCGTCTTGGCCTGGCTGTCCTCACCGCAGACCGACCTCGCGCCGGCCGCGGCCGCCGCTGTCGATGTGTCCGTGAGCGCCGAATGGGGGTTGCTCGCCGCGGCCTCGGCAGCGCGTGTGGCCGGCCGTCCCGTCCGTGTGCACCTCAAGGCCGACACCGGCCTCGGTCGCGCCGGGGCGACGGCAGCGGATTGGCCGGAGCTGTGCCGGGTTGCCGCCAAGCTCGTTGCCGACGGCTCGATCGAGCTGATCGGGATCTGGTCGCACCTGGCCTACGCCGACGCGCCGGGACACCCCACGATCACCGCCCAGCGCGAGCAGTTTCGGTGCGCTCTCGACGTGGCCGGTGACGCGGGGCTGACGCCGCAGGTGCGCCATCTCGCGAACTCCGCGGCGACCCTTGCCTTGCCCGGCACCCACTATGACCTGGTGCGACCGGGTATCGCGGTCTACGGCCTCTCGCCCGGCCCAGCCGTGGGCGCAACGGCCGAGCTCGGCCTGCGCCCGGCCATGCGCCTTCGGGCCGACGTGGCCCTGGTCAAGCGGGTGCCGGCGGGACACGGCGTGTCCTACGGCCACCGCTACACGACGGCGGTCGAGACCACTCTCGCGCTCGTCCCGCTCGGTTACGCCGACGGCATCCCCCGGCACGCGACCAACGTCGGTCCGGTCGCGATCGGCGGACGGCGCTACGCGATCAGCGGCACGGTCTGCATGGACCAGTTCGTGGTCGATGTCGGCGAGGCGAGCGTCCGAGAAGGCGACCCGGTCGTGATCTTCGGCCCCGGCGACGACGGCGAGCCCACCGCGGATGACTGGGCGCGCACACTCGGCACGATCAACTACGAGATCGTGACCCGGGTCGGCAGTCGGGTTCCCCGGGTCTACGGCAATGCCGATGAAGGAACGACCGAGTGAGCCGACGCAACGCCGGCGTCGCAGCCGCCGCGGTAGGTGCGCTCACCGCCGCTGCCGCTACCGGGATTGCTGTCCAGCGACGCGCGGTCGGCCGTGCTCGTCATGTGCCCGACCCATACGCCGACGAGGGTCTCGGCGACCTGCACGGCGAGGGCCGGATCGTCGTCGCCTCCGACGGAGTGCCCCTGCACGTCGAGGTCGACGAGTCGGTGCGGGGAGACGCGACGGTGATCTTCGTGCACGGCTTCACGCTGTCGATGGGCTGCTGGCACTTCCAGCGCCGCGACCTGCGCGATTTCGGCCGGCTGGTGTTCTATGACCAGCGCAGCCACGGCTCGTCCGGGCGTTCACCCCGCGAACACGCGACCATCGACCAGCTCGGCAGTGACCTGCACGCGGTGATCAACGACGTCGCACCACGAGGACAGGTCGTGCTCGTCGGGCACTCGATGGGCGGCATGTCGGTGCTCGCGCTTGCCGACCAGCACCCCGAGCTGTTCGCGCCGTTGGACCAGGGTGGACGGATCACCGGAGTCGGGCTGCTCGGCACCGCCGCCGGCGCGTTCGCCGAAACCATCTTCGGCATCCCCGGCGTCCTCGGGCGCGCACTCCGACCGGTCGCGCCCGGCGCCATCCGCCTCGCCGGCAAACGCGCCCAGCTGATCGAGCAGGGTCGCCGGGCCGGCAGCGACGTCGCGTTCCTGCTGACCAGAGCCCTGTCGTACGGCGGTGACGTGCCCCCGTCGTTGGTCGCGTTCATGGAGAGCATGGTCACCGCGACTCCGGTCGAGGTGATGACCGAGTTCTTCGACACGTTCCTGACGCATGACAAGCTCGCGGCGCTCGACCTCCTTCGCGATCTGCCGACGCTCGTGCTGTGCGGTGACGCCGACCGCATCACACCCGTGCGCAACAGTGAGCTGATCGCCGAAGCCCTGCCGGACGCGGAGTTCGTCGTCGTACCCGGCGCCGGCCACATGGTCATGCTTGAACGTCCCACCGCCGTCAACGCCGCGCTGCGCCGGCTTGTCATCCGTGCGGACGGTCGCGCCCAGGTCGCATGAAGACCCAGCTCGCATGAAGCCAGCATCGGACGCCGCGGCTACCTCGATCCGCGATGCGGCGAGTGGCGCGGCTTCTCTAGAGGCGCTGGCCTCGATGGTGGCGACCTGCGTCGCATGCGCCGATCTTGCGGCGACGCGGACGCAACCCGTCGCCGGCGATTTCCCAGCAGGTGCGCGGCTCATGCTCGTCGGCGAGGCCCCCGGCGCGCAGGAGGACGAGACCGGCCGGCCATTCGTCGGCAGGGGTGGTCAGCTTCTCGACAAGCTGCTCGCGGACGCCGGGGTAGCCCGGCCGCAGGTGGCGGTCGCGAACGTCCTCAAGTGCCGGCCGCCGGGCAACCGCACACCGACCAGAGCCGAGGCCCGGCGCTGTGTCGGCTGGTTGGACCGGCAGGTCGAACAGGTCGACCCGCTGGTCGTGGTGACGTTGGGCACGACCGCTCTCGCCTGGGCCCTGGGACCCGGGCAGCGGCTCGGTGACGTGCGTGGCCGTCTGATCGACTGGCGCGGGCGCCGGCTCGTCGCGACGTACCACCCGTCGGCTGCGTTGCGCTTCGGCCCGAAAGGTGCCCCGATGGCGGCCTTGGGCGAGGACCTGGCCTTGGCGGCGCGGACGGTGGAACTGTCGTGACCGTCCGGACGGTCGCCACCGCGGACGACATGCGTGTGGTGGGGCAGCGGCTCGGTGCCGCACTCCGCGCAGGTGACTTGGTGCTGCTCGTCGGCGAACTCGGCGCCGGCAAGACCACGCTGGCACAGGGCATCGGCGCCGGGCTCGGTGTCGCCGGCGAGGTGCTGTCGCCGACGTTCGTCATCGCGCGTGTGCACCGCGACGGGCGGGTGCCGATGGTGCACGTCGATGCCTACCGCCTCGGGTCGGTGGAAGAGGTCGACGACCTCGATCTCGACGCGTCGCTGGAGGAGTCGGTGACGCTCGTCGAGTGGGGCGAGGGCAAGGCGGAACGGCTCGCCGTGGACCGGTTGGAGGTCCGCATCGCTCGCGGCAGCGATCCCGACGACGACGAGCGAACCCTCAGCCTGACGGGTTTTGGCGACCGGTGGCGTGAGCTGCCGTCCCTCGACTGACGGACGAACTTCTACGAACGCATCCCGTGCTGACGCTCGCAGTTCCGCTGGGTCGACGGCTATCTGCTCGAACAATCGCCGGAGGGCGGGACTTCGTCCGGCAACGTCGCCGTTGGTGCTGCGGCCTCTACACCGTCGTCAATCTCTTCACCGGGCTGACCACGCCACCGGTGCCGTCGCCCGCTCTCGCCGGGCTTCGCCACGTCGAGGCTCACTCGCCGGTGCAGGCGCCCGCATAGCCTGGGCCGGTGCACCTGTTGGCCGTCGACACGTCTTCGGCCCAGGTCTCGGCCGCGCTGGTGCATATCGCGCCCGACGGGGAAGCGACAGCGGCTTCCGTCCGCCAGCTGGTCGCGCCGAACCGGCACGGCGAGCTGCTGGCGCAACTCGTCCATGACGTTCTGGCCGAGGCGCGGGTGCGGCTGTCCGATGTCGGCGCGATGGCCGCCGGACTCGGTCCGGGACCGTTCACCGGACTGCGGGTCGGTGTCGTCACCGCCGCGACGATCGCTGACGCGTGCGCGATTCCGGCGTACGGCGTGTGTTCGCTGGACGCACTCGCGCGCAGGCACGACGAGGGTCGCGTGCTGGTCTGCTCCGACGCTCGTCGGCGACAGGTCTACTGGGCGAGGTACGACGGCGGGCGTCGCGTCGACGGTCCTGAGATCGGCTATCCCGCACAGCTGGCGACAGACATGGCCGGCCAGGTGGACCGAACGGTGGGTGCCGGCGCGTTGCTTCACCGGGACGCGTTCGCCGGCGTCCATTCCGTCGAGGACCACCCTTACCCGTCGGCGGTCGACGTCGCCGCGCTCTGCTCCCAGCGTGCCCTGGCGGGAGCGCCGAGCGAGGTGCTCGAACCGCTGTATCTGCGGCGTCCGGACGCGGTGCCGCCCGGCAAACCGAAGACGGTCACGCCGGCATGACAACGGTGACGGTTCGACCGATGCGTTGGTGGGACATCGGGCCGGTGATGCAGCTCGAGCACGAGCTGTTCGGCGCCGAGGCCTGGACCGACACGATGTTCTGGAGTGAGCTCGCCGAGCACGACAGCCGGTGGTACGTCGTCGCGGCGTCCGGCGTCGACGTCCTGGCCTACGCGGGGTTGTGTGCCTACGCGCCGCACGAGGCCTATGTGCAGACGATCGCCGTCGCACCAGGCGCGCAGCGCCGTGGCATCGGCACGCGCCTGCTCACCGACTTGATCGCAGAAGCCTCGCGCCGGGGGTGTCGCTACCTCGATCTCGAAGTGCGCGCCGACAACTCGGTCGCGATCGCGTTGTACGAACGGCACGGCTTCACCGTCACCGGTCGGCGTCGCGGCTACTACCAGCCCAGCGGAACCGATGCCTTGGTCATGCGCCGGGTGCTGACGCCATGACTGGTCCGCTGGTGCTGGGCATCGAGACGTCATGCGACGAAACCGGCGTCGGCATCGTGCGCGGCTCGGAACTACTTGCTGACGCGCTTGCCTCGAGTGTCGACGAACACGCCCGGTTCGGCGGCGTCGTACCGGAGGTGGCGAGTCGCGCCCACCTCGAGGCGATCGTCCCGACGATGCACCGCGCGCTTGAGCAGGCGTCCGTGCAACTGCGCGACGTCGACGCCATCGCGGTCACCGCCGGGCCTGGTCTCGCGGGCGCGCTCCTGGTCGGCGTGGCCGCGGCGAAGGGCTACGCGCTGGCGCTCGACAAGCCGCTGCTCGCGGTCAACCACCTGACCGCGCACGTCGCGGTGGACCGGTTGGCCAACGGCGACCTTCCGGAACCCTGCGTCGCGCTGCTCGTCTCGGGCGGTCATTCGTCGTTGCTTCTCGTCGACGACGTGACCAAGCCGGTGGAGCCGCTCGGCGCCACGATCGACGACGCCGCCGGCGAAGCCTTCGACAAGGTGGCGCGCCTGCTCGGGCTTCCGTTTCCCGGCGGCCCGCACATCGACCGCATGGCGCGTGAGGGCGACGCCGAGGCGATTGCCTTCCCGCGCGGGGTCGTGCGGGACGCGGCGTACTCGTTCACCTTCAGCGGCTTGAAGACCGCAGTCGCGCGGTGGGTCGAAGCGCGCCAGCGTGACGGGCAGGTTGTGCCGGTCGCGGATGTCGCGGCGTCGTTCCAGGAGGCGGTCGTCGACGTGCTGACCGACCGCGCGGTCCGTGCCTGCCGGGACAACGGGGTCGACCACCTGATCATCGGTGGTGGGGTGGCCGCGAACAGCCGGTTGCGCGTCCTGGCCGACCAGCGGTGCGCCGCGGCCGGGATTCGGCTGCGCGTGCCCCCGGCGCGTTTGTGCACGGACAACGGTGCGATGGTCGCGGCGCTCGGCGCGCTGCTGGTCGATGCCGGCGCGGAGCCGGCGCCGCTCACGGCCTCTGCGGACCCTGCTCTCCGGCTATAGGGGCCCTTTCGGTCGGGCCAGTTTCGAGATAGACACCTTTCGCAGACTTCGCAGGCACGGAGGACACATGTACGACGCGACACTCGCCGAGACCATCTACTTCCCGGGGCACAACGGCGACCGGCTCGAGGGTTACCTGGGGCGGGCGCTCGACCCAGAGCCCCGCGGCGGGGTCGTGGTGATCCACCACATGCCCGGCTACGACCGGGAGACCAAGGAGCACGTGCGCCGCTTCGCGACCATGGGCTACAACGCCCTGTGCCCCAACCTCTACACGCGGGTCGCGCCGGGTGCGAGCCCCGAGGACGCCGCGGCTGCCGCCCGCGCCCAGGGCGGGGTGCCCGACGACCAGGTCGTCGGCGACGTGCAGGGAGCGATCAACTACCTGAAGGCCCTGTCCAACAGCAACGGCAAGATCGGTGTCATCGGGCATTGCTCCGGCGGCCGGCACACCTTCCTGGCCGCGACCGAGCTGCCGCTCGACGCCGCGGTGGTCTGCTACGGCGGGCTGATCGTCGGCGACCCCATTCCGAATGCGCCCAACTGGGTGCCGCTGGTCGACCGGTCGCCGAAGGTGACCGCGCCGATCCTCGGTCTGTTCGGCAACGACGACAAGTTCCCGACGCCGGAGCAGGTGGACGTGCTGGACAAGGCCTTGACCGAGGCGGGCAAGGACCACGAGTTCCACCGCTACGACGGCGCCGGGCATGCGTTCTTCTCGGTCGACCGGGCCGCCTACCGGGTCGAGGCCGCCGTCGACGGCTGGCAGCGGATCGCCGAGTTCTACGGCAAGCACCTGGCGGGCTGACGCATGTGCACCTACATCACCGACACGATCACGGTGAGCGGCAGCGCGAAGGGCGTCGACGGGCAGTGGCTGCGTGTGACCGACGCGAGTGTCTACTTCGACCACCCCGCGCACGCGCTGGCCGACCACACGCTCAACATCGACCTGCGTCGCCCGTCCGACGGCCCGTCGGCGCGGGTGGCGGTCGAGCTGACCGCGGAGTCCGCCCGCGCGCTCGCGGCATCGATCCTTGCGGTCCTGGACGCGGCTCCGGCCCTCGTCGACTAGGTGGCGAGGGACCCGAATTGACGGTGCCGAGCGGGCCGTCGTAGATTGGCACTCGGACCGTGAGAGTGCTAGCACTCCAGCGGTCACGGAGCATCGACACCTGGCACCGCGACGGCAGGACGGTCGGGCTCCGGCCCATCGTCCATCCACACCCGAACGTTGGGGGAGGCAGGTCGTGTCCACGGCCACGAAGGTCAACATCAAGCCGCTCGAGGACCGCATCGTCGTCACGGTGCTGGAGTCCGAGCAGACGACGGCGTCGGGCATCGTCATTCCCGACACCGCCAAGGAGAAGCCCCAGGAGGGCACTGTCCTCGCCGTCGGCCCCGGCCGCTTCGAGAACGGCGAGCGGCTGCCGCTCGACATCAAGGAAGGCGACACCGTCATCTTCTCGAAGTACGGCGGCACCGAGATCAAGTTCGGCGCCGACGAGTACCTCATCCTCTCGGCCCGCGACGTTCTCGCGGTCGTCGAGAAGTAACCCGCGTCAGCGAAGGACGCCCCGGTGCCTGCTGGCCCCGGGGCGTCTTCATGAAAGGAAGACATGCCGAAGATCCTGACCTTCGACACCAGCGCCCGTGACGCGCTGCAGCGCGGCGTCGACGCCCTCGCCGACACCGTCAAGGTGACGCTCGGACCCCGCGGTCGCAACGTCGTCATCGACAAGAAGTGGGGCGCGCCGACCATCACCAACGATGGCGTGACGATCGCCAAGGAGGTCGAGCTCCCCGACCCCTACGAGAACATGGGCGCGCAACTGGCGAAGGAAGTCGCGACCAAGACCAACGACGTCGCCGGTGACGGCACCACGACCGCGACCGTGCTCGCCCAGGCCATGGTGCGCGAAGGTCTCCGCAACGTCGCCGCCGGCGCCAACCCGCTGTCGCTGAAGCGTGGCATCGACACCGCCGTGGAGGCGATCAACGACAAGCTGCTCGAGATCGCGCGCGACGTCGACGACCAGACCGAGGTTGCCCAGGTCGCGACAATCTCCGCGCAGGACGCCAAGATCGGCGAGCTCATCGCCGAGGCGTTCAGCAAGGTCGGCAAGGACGGCGTCATCACCGTCGAAGAGGCGCAGACGATGGCGCTCGAGCTCGAGTTCACCGAGGGTATGCAGTTCGACAAGGGCTACATCTCGCCCTACATGGTGACCGACCCGGAGCGCATGGAAGGCGTGCTCGACGACCCCTATATCCTGCTGCACCAGGGCAAGATTTCGTCGATCGCCGACCTGTTGCCGCTGCTCGAGAAGGTCGTGCAGGCCGGCAAGCCGCTGCTGATCGTGGCCGAGGACGTCGACGGCGAGGCGCTCTCGACGCTCGTCGTGAACAAGATCCGCGGCACGTTCACCGCCGTTGCGGTCAAGGCGCCAGGCTTCGGTGACCGGCGCAAGGCGATGCTTCAGGACATGGCGGTCCTCACCGGCGGCCAGGTCATCGCCGAAGAGGTCGGGCTCAAGCTCGACACCGTCGGGTTGGACGTGTTGGGCCGAGCGCGTCGCGTGACCGTGACCAAGGACGACACGACGATCGTCGACGGCGGCGGCGAGCAGGCGGCGATCGAGGACCGGATCCGACAGATCCGCGGCGAGATCGACAACACCGACTCCGACTGGGATCGCGAGAAGCTGCAGGAGCGGCTGGCGAAGCTCTCCGGCGGCGTGGGTGTCATCCGCGTCGGCGCGGCCACCGAGGTCGAGCTCAAGGAGAAGAAGCACCGGCTCGAAGACGCGATCAGCGCGACCCGCGCCGCCATCGAAGAGGGCATCGTCGCCGGTGGCGGCACCGCGTTGCTGGCGGCCATCCCGGCGCTCGACGGCGACCGTGGCCTGACCGGCGACGAAGCCATCGGCGTAGCGATCGTCCGGACCGCCCTGGTCGAGCCACTGCGGTGGATCGCGCAGAACGCCGGCTTCGAGGGCTATGTCGTGGTCAGCAAGGTGCGCGAGCTCCCGGTGGGTCACGGCCTCGACGCGTCGACCGGCGACTACGTCGACCTCGTCAAGGCCGGCGTTGTCGACCCGGTGAAGGTGACGCGGTCGGCGGTGCGCAACGCGGCGTCCATCGCGGGCATGCTGCTGACGACGGAGACCCTCGTCGCGGACAAACCGGAAGAACCGGAACCGGACGCCGACCACGGGCACTCGCACGGTCACGGCCACTCGCACTAACTAACTAGTCCGTTCGGAAGCCTCACCGTCTCGGCTTGGACGGTGAGGCTTCCTTTTTGCTGTATTTCCAACCCTTTTCTGACCTCAATTTTGTGAAGCGAGGCCCTCAAGGCGTTTCCCGACTAGGCCGAATGGGTTAGCAGACGTAGTCATCCGAGCCCAACCGGAGTTGACATGCGAACCCGTCTCGGCCTTGCCCTTCTCGCGCTGGTCGGCTTCCTCAGCACCACAACGCTTCTCGCAACTTCGGCGCAGGCCGCGGCGACGTCCTCGACGTTCGCAACGAAGCTCGTCGACCTGATCAACACCGCCCGGGGGCAGCACGGCTTGTCGGCGTTGATGGTTACGAGCGGCACGTCGACGGTTGCCGGTAGCTGGACGGAGCACCTCGCTGCCGCCCAGGCGCTGTCACACAACCCGAATCTCGCGGCTCAGCTGGAAACTCACGGCAGCGCCAACTGGACGGCGTACGGCGAGAACGTCGGCGTCGGTCCGACCTCATCCGCGCAGACGCTGTTCGACGCCTACATGAACTCGCCCGAGCACCGCGCCAACATCCTGGGCGCGTCTTATCGCTACCTCGGCATCGGCGTCGTCTTCACCGGGTCACGGGCCTGGAACACCCTCGACTTCGTCGACCACTACCAGTCGACGACACGCACGACGAGCACCACCACGACCAAGCCGGCGACGACGACGCGGTCGATCACGGCGCCCTCGACGGTCCGGCGTCCCGCCGCCGCACCGCGGCGCATCGTGCACCTCGGCCCGCATCGGGTGCTGCGTCACTCCACACCGCACCCGGCGGTCAGCGTCAAGGCAATCGCGTCGACGATGCCGGTCGTGCGAGATGTCGCAGCGCCGGTCGGCCCGGTTGCACTTCCGGCCGCGCCGGAGCACCACGCCCCCAGCCGCAGCCCAGTGCCGTACGCGGTCGCGGTTTGGGTCCTCGTGATGGCCGCCAGCCGCTTTCTGATGGCGCGTCTGCAGAGCCGCGGGTGACCGCAGCCTGATCGGCTGGCTACCCTGCGCCCGGTGAGCGAGGACCTGGCGGCGCTGCTCGCGGCCGGCGAGCGCGCCACATTCCACGGCCCACCGGGCGCGGCCATCGCCGATCTCGAGCGCGCGGTGGTCATCGCGCAACGGGAAGGCCGCCGGGCCGAGGTGACGGCGGCCGCCTGGCTGCTCGGTGTGGCACTGTCGGCCGGCGGACGCTACGGCGGAGCCCTACGAGTGCTCCTGCCGTTGATCGATGCCGGCGACGTCGCCGATGCTCCGGCCGAGACACGGTTGTTCGCGGCACTGTCCTCGGCGTCAGCGGCCAGCGTGCATCGCGGGCTTGGCCGCCACGAGCACGCGCAGGTGCTCGACGAACGCGGATTGGCTTTGGCCGATGGCCACGCCGAGGCGGTGTTCGACTGCGCGCTGGGTCTCGCAACGGACGCGGTCGGGGGCAACGACGCGGCGACGGCCGCCAGCTGGCTGGACCGGGCCGAGGAGCTGGTCGCCGAACACGACGACGGCTGGTGGAGGCAGCGGGTGCGGCTGGGCTGGACGCGCGCTGAGTTCGCGTTGCTGACCGACGTGCCCAGCGACGCGGTGGCCGCGGCGGCGACGAGCGTCGAGGGCGCTGAGCGGGCGCGCGCACCCCGTCATGTCGCGAAGGGGTTGCTTTTCCAGGGCGTGGCCGAATTGTCCGCCGGCAACCCGCAGGCACCGGCGACGCTGCGCCGTGCCGCGACACTGTCCGAGGGCCTGGCCGCGTTGCCGGTGGTGTGGCAGGCGCGGGCCCTGCTCGGCGCGCTGCTGGCCGGCAGCGCACCGGAGGAGTCCGCACGCTCGCTGGCCGCCGCCCGCAAGGCGGTGCTGACGATGGCCGCCGACCTATCTGCGGAACTTCGCGAAGAATGGCTGGCTCAGCCCAACGTCTCGGCCCTGTTGGAGGGCTAACCGGCCGGCCAGATTCCACGATCTTCCACTTCGGCCACGCCGCCGCAGGCCGACACTTCCGGTGTGACCCAGCCTGCGCGGCCGCGTACCAGCGTCGTTGATGACCCGCTGCTTGCGGTGGTCCGGTTGCTTGCCGAGCACGGAGCGGACGGTGTCCGCCTCGCCGTGGAGCTGCTGCACAACCGGTACGACGCGCACCTGACCCTGCGGACGATGCCCGACGGCACTGTCGTGGCCCAGGCGCCGGCGGTCGTGCCGGCACAGCGACGCCCGGCCGAAGACCAGCCGTGCCTGCTGGACCTGCCGGTGCGGCACGCGGGCGCGACGTTGGCGGTGCTCTCGGTGTCGCGGCGCCGGCCGCTCTCCGCGCGTGCCGCCGACATGCTGCGCGCCGTCGCCGATGCGCTCGGCCTGGCGTTGACAGCGATGCGGGCCTCCCCCCGGGCCGCGGCACAGACGGTGCTGGACGCCGAAGCGGATCGGGCCCAGCTCGCAGAGGACATCGCTGATCTACGGGCCGCGCTGGTCGCGCTCCGGCATACCGATCCGGCCGACGTGCCGACGGCGGTCACGGCGGCCCTGGCTGCCGTGCGCGACATCGGGCACGAGCTGCGCGCCACCGCGCTGGTCGATGGGCTGCCCGCGGTGCTCGCAGGCATGACCGCAGCGGGAGCCCAGGTCGAGGTAGATGGCGTCGATCTTGACCGGTTGGCCCCGGCGGTCGCCGTACTCGCGCAGCGGGTCGTCGAGGCGGCCACCCGCGGTTCGGTCGAAACCGCCCTCATCGTCGCAATTGCTCGTGGTAATCGGGTGAAGTTGTCTGCGGAGTGTGCCGACAACTCAATGGACGCCTTCGAACTGGACCGGTGGGCCCGTCGAGCACGAGCGCTCGGCGGCGACCTGCGGCACTGGCCGGGAGCGGTCGAACTGACGTTGCCAATGCCCGCGAGCGACGAAGGAAATGATGACCACCGTCCTCATCTGTGACGACCACCGGCTAGTCCGCGAGGGGCTGCGGCATTCGGTGCAGTCGATGCCGGGCGTCGACCGGGTGGACACCGCCGCGAGCGGTGAAGAGGTGCTCGCCCGCTGGCCGGCCGAGCGCCAGGACCTGGTGCTGATGGACATGTCCATGCCGGGGCTCGGTGGGCTGGAGGCCGCGCGGCGGCTGGTGCAGCGCCACCCAGAGGCGAACGTCGTCATGCTCACCGGCGCAGGGGACCGCGACGCTGCGGCGATGGCGATCTCCGGCGGCGCGCGTGGCTACCTGCACAAGAACTTCTCCCGCGAGGAGCTGTGCGCGGCGCTCATGACCGCGCTGACCGACGCCCCACTCCGCGGCGTCGCCGTCGCGCACGCCGACGACACCGGCGCCGCGCCGCCCGAGCTGACCGAGCGCGAGCTGCAGGTGCTGCACGGCATGTCGCAGGGACGCAGCAATGCCGAGATCGGACGCGAGCTCTACCTGTCCGAGGACACGATCAAGACCCACGCCCGGCGGTTGTTCCGCAAGATGGGCGTCAACGACCGCGCCCAAGCCGTAGCCGCCGGCTTCCGCTGGGGCCTCGTTCACTAAGTCGCCCACTAAGTCGCCCGCGCGGGCTCGCTCAGCACCTGCTCCGGCTGCGCCGGAGGCCGCTTCGCGGTGGCGTCGACCTGAACGAAAGTGCTGTAACTAGGGCCTTTTTACTGCACTTTCGTGTAAGTCGATGTCTGCGCCCGGAGCCGTAGCGCAAGCGCGCAGGACGAGCGACTTACTCCTCGTCGGCGGTCAGAACTCCGTCGGCGAAGCCGCGGGCGTAGTCCCAGCTGACGTACTCGGCAGGGTCCGGGGAGTAGGCCGGCTCGTGCACGCGGGGCAAGCCCTCGTCGAGCAGGTGCTTGAGGTTGCCGCGGAGCAGGTCCCAGGCGAAGTAGTGCGGCTCCTCGCAGTCCTGGCAGTCGACGACCAGCCCTCGTACGCCGCGGGGTTCGAGCAGCGCCTGGAAGACCTCGAGGTCCTCGAGGTCGGCGAGGATGTCGGAACGCTCCTCGGGGGACAGCGGCGCGATGTCGTCGGCGTCGTCGTCGCCGCCGAGATCGCCGACGGGGTCGCCGGGGTCATCGGCGAACGGGTCGAGCGGCGGGTCATCGCGCACCTCCCCACCGTAGCCCGCCGGCCCGTCTAGACTGACTCCTTCCCGGTATGAGGACTAGGTGGGCAGCAGTGGACGAGACCGGACGGATCCCGGAGAAGTTCGCCAGACTGGGACTGACTTTCGACGATGTGCTGCTGGTCCCAGCCGCCTCCGACATCCTGCCAAGTGAGGCCGACACCACATCGCGGCTGTCGCGCTCGATCACGCTGCGCACCCCGATCCTGTCCAGCCCGATGGACACCGTGACCGAGGCTCGGATGGCGATCGCCATGGCGCGCCAGGGCGGCGTCGGTGTGCTCCACCGCAACCTGTCGGTCGAAGACCAGGTCGCCAATGTCGACATCGTGAAGCGCTCCGAAGCCGGCATGGTGACGCAGCCGATCACCTGCACGCCCGACGACACGATCGCAACCGCCAACGCCCTGATGGGCCGCTACCGGATCTCCGGCGTCCCCGTCATTGACGCGACCGGTGTGCTGGTGGGCATCGTGACCAACCGCGACATCCGGTTCGAGCCGAACCATGGTCGACTCGTCCGCGACGTGATGACCGCCATGCCGCTCGTCACCGCACCCGTCGGAGTCAGCCACGACGACGCGCTGGCACTGCTGCAGCAGAACAAGGTCGAAAAACTCCCCCTGGTCGACAGTGACAACCGGCTGCGCGGTCTGATCACCGTCAAGGACTTCGCCAAGACGCGCGAATATCCGTTGGCCACCAAGGACGGCGAGGGCCGGCTCGTGGTCGGTGCCGCGGTCGGTGTCGGCGAAGACGGCTACAAGCGCGCAATGGCGCTCGTCGAGGTGGGCGTCGACTTGCTCGTCGTCGACACCGCCCACGGGCACTCCCGCGCGGTCATCGACACCGTACGACGGTTGAAGACCTCTGTCGCGATCGACGTCGTCGGCGGCAACGTCGCCGGTGCCGACGGGGCCAAGGCGCTCATCGACGCCGGCGCCGACGCGATCAAGGTCGGCGTCGGTCCCGGTTCGATCTGCACCACACGAGTTGTGGCCGGGGCCGGGATGCCCCAGATCACCGCGATCCACGACTGCGCGCAGGTCGCCGCGCCGGCAGGTGTCCCGGTCATCGCGGACGGCGGCATGCAGTACTCCGGTGACATTGCCAAGGCGATCGCCGCCGGCGCCGACACGGTCATGCTCGGGTCGCTGCTTGCCGGCTGCGAGGAGACGCCCGGCGAGTTGATGTTCATCAACGGCAAGCAATACAAGAGCTACCGCGGCATGGGTTCCCTCGGTGCGATGCAGTCGCGCGGCCAGCACCGGTCCTATTCGAAGGACCGCTACGGACAGGACGACGTGCTGTCCGACGACAAGCTCGTGCCGCAAGGTGTCGAGGGCCAGGTGCCCTACCGCGGGCCGCTTGCCGGCGTCATCCACCAGCTCGTCGGTGGACTGCAGGCAGGCATGGGTTTCGTCGGCGCCCACACCATCGCCGAGCTGCAGCAGGCGCAGCTGATCCGCATCACGTCCGCGGGGCTGAAGGAGAGCCACCCGCACGACGTGCAGATGACGGTCGAGGCACCCAACTACCAGACGCGCTGACGCCATGAACGACGCAGTCGAGATCGGCCTGGGCCGCTCCGGTCGCCGCGGCTACCACCTGTCCGACATCGCCATCGTGCCGTCGCGGCGGACGCGTGACATCGACGTCGTCAGCCTGACCTGGCAGATCGACGCCTACCGGTTCGACCTTCCGCTGGTCGCCTTTCCTTCCGACGCAACGATGTCGCCCACGACGATCGCCGAGGTGTCCCGCATCGGTGGTTTGGGGGTGCTCGACGCCGAGGGGCTCTGGACCCGGTACGACGACCCGTCGCCAGTGCTGGCGGAGCTGGCCGGGCTCGACCCGGACGACGCCACGACCACGCTTCAGCGGATCTACGCCGAACCGGTTCGCGACGAGCTGATCGCGACGCGCGTCAAGGAGATCCGCGACACCGGCGCCGTCGTCGCCGTACGCGTTTCCCCGCAGCACACCCTGCGACTCGCGCCGGCGATCCTGTCCGCAGGCGTCGACCTGCTGGTCATCCAGGGGACGATCGTGTCCGCGGAGCATGTGTCCGCGTCGGCGACCCAACCGCCGCTCAATCTGAAGACGTTCATCGCCGACCTCGACGTGCCGGTCATCGTCGGCGGCTGCACCAACTACCAGACAGCGCTGCACCTGATGCGCACTGGCGCCGCCGGCGTGCTGGTCGGCGTCGCTGCCGACGAGTGGTCGACGACCTCGGAGGTGCTCGGCATCGAGGTGCCGATGGCGACGGCGATCGTCGACGCTGCGGCAGCGCGCCGCGACTACCTCGACGAGACCGGCGGTCGCTATGTGCACGTCATCGCCGCCGGCGGTGTCGAGACGAGCGGCGACGTCGCAAAGGCGCTGGCATGCGGGGCCGACGCGGTCATGCTCGGTGAGTCGCTGGCCATGGCGGCGGAGGCGCCGGCATCGGGCGCCTGGTGGCACGTCGCCGCATCGCATCCGAAGCTTCCGCGCGGACGGTTCGCCGACGCCGGACCGGAGTGGCCGATCGGGTCCATGCAGGAAGTGCTGCGCGGACCGTCGACCTCACCCGAGGGCTACCTCAACCTGTTCGGAGGTGCGCGCCGGGCCATCGCGAAGGCCGGCTACTCCGACATCAAAGAGTTCCAGAAGGTCGGCCTGATCGTCACCAGATAGCGTGAACGGCACCAATCGGGGCGTTCCGCCGAGAGTCGGCGGCGTCACTGCATAACGGTTACCGTCGCCAGAGATCGACCGTCCCGTAGGCATCGGGAGCGACATGGCCGACGCAACTGACGCGCACCGCGCGCGGCAACGGCTGCGTCCATATGTCAGCGGTCTCGCGCTGCATTGGCTGGAGACCAATCCCGGCGCCCGTCATCGTGCCGTCCCCGGCTCGCTCGCCTTCGTCGACATCTCCGGCTTCACCGCGCTGACCGAAAAGCTCGCCACCAAGGGCAAAGTCGGCGCGGAGGAGATGAGCGACCTGCTCAACGCGGCGTTCGCCGACCTGCTCGAAGAGGCCTACTTCTACGGCGCCTCGCTGGTGAAGTGGGGCGGCGACGCCGTGCTGCTGCTGTTCGAAGGCGACGAGCATGCCGCGCTGGCCTGCCGTGCGGCGTACGAGATGCGGCGAGCGATGCGCACCATCGGTCGGCTGCGCACCTCTGTCGGCATGGTGCAGCTGCGGATGTCGGTCGGCATTCATTCCGGCACTTTCGACTTCTTCCTCAGCGGCCGGCGGCATCACGAACTGCTGGTAGCAGGACCCGCCGCCACGTTGACGGCGCGGATGGAGCAAGCCGCAGAGGCCGGTGAGATCGTCGTCAGTGCTGACACCGCCGACCGGCTGCCGTCCAGTTGTGTCGGTGCGGCCAAGGGAGACGGCTTCCTGCTCCGGACCCCGCCGCGTCCCGCGCCGCGGGCCCGCTGCTGGGTTCCCGCAGCGCAGCCGGCCGAGCCGGGGTCCTGCCTCGACCCAGCGATCCGCGACCAGTTGCTGACCGAAGTCGGTGACAGCGAGCACCGGCAGGTGGCCGTCGGCTTCCTGGAGGTCAGCGGCGTCGACGAGCTGCTGGCCCGCCAAGGCCCGGGTGCGGTGGCGAGTGCTTTGGACGACCTCATCGTCGTCGTGCAGGAGGAGTGCGCGCATCACAGCGTCAGCTTCTGGGAAACCGACATCTCCGCCGACGGGTTCAAAGTGATGCTCGTTGCCGGTGCACCACGCAGCAGCGGCCATGACGAGGAAGGGCTGCTCCGTGCGGCTCGGACGATCCTCGATCGCCACAAGGGTCCCGTTCGTCTGCGCATCGGCGTTAACTGCGGCCGCGTCTTCAGTGGTGGCTTCGGACCGCCATTCCGGCGTACGTGGTCGGTGAAGGGTGATGCGGTCAACCTCGCCGCGCGGGTCATGGGCAAAGCAGACGGCGAACAGTTGGTCGCGACCGAAGCCTTGCTGCGCCGCGTCAACTGCCGGGTCGAGGCCGAGCTGCTCCCGCCGTTCATGGTCAAGGGAAAGCGCCAGGCGGTGCGGGCCGCGAAGGTGAGCGCCGTCAGCGGCGATCGGGCCGTCGACACCTCGTTCGCGGGACCCTTCGTCGGCCGACGAACCGAGATGGACGCGCTGATGGCGGCGGCGCGCGCCGCGGCGACAGGACACGGTTCCGGGATCGCGGTGATCGGCGACCCCGGCATCGGCAAGAGCCGACTCGTCGACCATGCCTGCCGCCGACTGCCTGACACAGACGTTCTGCGCAGCTTCGCCAGCGCCTACGAATCGTCCACGCCGTACTTCGCGGTCCAGCGCCTGATGCGCGCCGCCATTCGGCTGGGCCCGGACGCCCCCGACGCCTACGTCGTAGGTCAACTGCGGCGGGTCGTGGACGAGAAGGCCCCACACCTTGCCGCTTGGCTCCCGCTGCTGGCGGTGCCCATGGGGCTGGACCTGCCCGACACACGGGAGACGGCAGAAGTTGCGGAGCAGTTCCGCCTGGCGCGCACCCAGTCCCTGGTCACCGAGTTGCTCGCGGCCGCCCTGGACTCGCCGACGGTTTTCGTTGTCGACGACATCCACGATGCCGATGATGCTTCCGTCGCGACACTGGCACGAATCGCGGCGGAGACCCCGAGTAGACCGTGGGTGCTCATCGTGGTGGGACGTGAACTGCCCGCCGCGCTGACGGATGTTGTGCGCGAGATCGCCGTGCCGCCGCTGTCGGATCAACACGCGACCGAACTCGCTCGGGAGACGCCGGGCGGAGCCGCCCTCGCGTCGCATGTCGTTCGGGCCCTCGTCGCCCGGGCCGAAGGCAACCCACTTTTCTTGCGCGAGTTGGTCATCGCAACGAGCGCGTCAACGGATGCTGAACTGCCGGGCTCCCTGGAGGAGTTGCTCGCGGCGCAGATCGACCGGCTCCCGCCCGGCCCACGCCGGCTGCTGAGAGCGGTGTCGGTGCTGGGAACCCGCTTCGAGGAGTCGATGGCGAGCGCAGTGCACGATGAGGCGCCCACGGCCGACGAGTGGCGGTCGCTCGAACACTTCCTGGTGCGGCACGCCGACGGGTCGAGGAGGTTCCGGACGACTCTGGCCCGCGACGCCGCCTACGAAGGGCTGCCCTATCGGCGCCGGGTCGAGCTGCATGGTCGCACCGCCCGTGATCTGGAAGACCGAGCACGGCTCGACGGCGACGATCGCGCCGAAGCGCTGTCGTTGCACTGCTTGGCCGCTCAGCGTTACGCCGATGCCTGGCGCTACTCCACGTTGGCCGGCGGCCGCGCGAAACGCATGTATGCGAACAACGAGGCGTTGACGTTCTACACCCGCGCTCGTACTGCGACCCGGCGGCTGCCGGACATCCCGGGCGGCGAAGTCGCCGAGCTGATGGAATGCATCGGCGACCTTCATGCGCGGTTGGCCGACCTCGAACCCGCGGTCGAGGCCTTCCGCGAGGCTCGTCGGCGCGCTCCGCTCGACGCTCGCTTGCTCCGTGCACGGGTGGCGATCAGCGCCGCCGTGGCGTCGACCCGGGCCGGTCATCCGGCTCGCACGATGCGCTGGTTCTCGGCCGCAGAGAAGGAAGTGGAACTCCTCGGCACCTCAGCAGCGGACCCTGCTGCCATCGAGCTCCGGGCTCGCATCGCCGTCGAGCGGGCGATGATCCGGGCGCGACAGGGACGCCATCGAGAGGCGTCGGAACTCTGTCGCCGGGCCCTGGAGTTGGCCGGCCAGGCAGGATCGCAGGCAATGACCGCCCGAGCTCTGCTCATCCTCGGCATCAACGACCAACTGGCCGGGGTGATGGCAGACGAGACGCGTTGGCTCGGGGCGCTCGAGCTGTTCGAGCAGTGTGAGGATCTGGCCAGCCAGGCGCGGGTCTGGAACAGCCTCGGGATCGACTCCTACTACAACGGTCAGTGGGACATCGCAGTAAGCCGCTACGAGCGCGCGCGAGAGGCGTTCCTGCGCGCGGGCGACGAGTGGAACGCGATGTCCGCCAGCTACAACATTGCGGAGATCCTGGTGGATCAAGGCAGGTTGGATGACGCTGAGCCGCTCGCGTCCGAAGCGCTCCGGGTATGGCGAGCGGCGCGCACGCCCTGGGACATCGGGTACGGCGCCGCGCTGATGGCCAGGCTGCAAGGCCGCCGCGGCAACTACGCAGCTGCGGGTGCGCTTGTCGAGGAGGCCGTTGCTGCCTACTCGGCCAGCGGCGAGCGGTTCGACACGTTGGACGCGGAGCTGCGAGGTGTGGAGCTCCTCGTGTTGCAGGGGGCGGCACACGACGCACTCGTCCGCCTCGACCACATCGAGCGCGAGTTGCGAGCAGCGCTGCGAGCTAGTACCGGCACGGCGGCCGCCAACGCGGAGGATGGCGATCTGCCGCCTAACCTGCCGCACACGATTCAGATCGTGCGCTGGCGCGCCTACGCGCTCGGACAGGTTGGCCGCGACCACGAGGCGCGAGAGCAGCTGTTGAAAGCACTCGACATGCTCAGCGATCGCAAGAGCTCGCTCGACGTGTTGATCGTGCTTGAAGCTCTCCTTTGGCTGGACTCCACCGCGGATGTCGGAGCGCGGTGTCGTGAGTCGGCCGCCCAACTTGGCATTGTCTGGTCGCCGTCTGTCCCGCGCAGCGCGCGCGCCCTGCCGACGTCAGTCAGCGTTCCAAGCCAGCGGACAGCGGTGGACGTTACCGAGGCCGACCCCCTATCGGCTCACTAGGCTGATCTTCGCGGCCACGACCAGTTTTCGTTGCGACACGCCGTAAAACTGGTCGCCGGCGCGAAGATCTGAGCCGCCCGGACGGACTCAGTAGGGCGTCGTTTTCGGGTCGCCCTGCGGCAGGGTGAACACCATGAACTCATTGGCCGCTTGCTTGTAGCGCTTCGAGATGCATGGCGCGACGTTGCCTGTGACGGAACAGTCGGGGAGCAGGCCCGCGGTCACAGTGACCCCGTTGTCGACCCTCGGGACTGAATGGCCGAATTTGTCGGTGAAACTCGTGGTGGTACCGCCCACGTCCAGACAGATGTCCATGAACGGCGTGCCGTTGT
>Ga0070658_10000507_pt1 | contig 33788 bp, 51 predicted proteins | sample KBSC13metaG_FD_64664 | JGI IMG/M metagenome (GOLD analysis project Ga0070658, IMG submission 64664) | Corn rhizosphere microbial communities from Kellogg Biological Station, Michigan, USA - KBS C1-3 metaG | ecosystem: Host-associated > Plants > Roots > Rhizosphere > Soil ... | reverse complement strand
CGATCACGTTGCGTGCCAGGTTCGCCCACATCTCGAAGTCAAAGCCGACATCGACCGAAGGGGTGCCGATGCGGTGGAAGGCGAGCATCAGGTCACGCATGAACGACAGGCATTCCAGGACTGCCGAAAGCGCCGGCGCAAAGGGCGCGCGGCCATACGGCTCATCTGGCAGGCCGGGCAGGCGCCGATGGAAGACACGGTTCATCGGGAGCGGTTTGAAGTAGCCGCCCATCCCGGCGCTGTACTGACCCAGGCCGTTCGCGTTGGCGGTCTGCCGCTGCTGCAGGATCAGCGTGCCGGTATTGTCACGGTCAAAGCGCAGCGTCAGGGAGTTGATCGGGAAGACGTCCTGCACACCGGTCCCGCGCGGACCGGGAACCGCTTCGGCAGCGCACAGTCCAGAAAACAGCAGCATCTGGTAGTTCTGGCCGAGCGCATCGATCAGGTCGCCGACCTCGTCGCTGTTGTTGTCCCAGAGGTGCTGAATCGCCGCGGTGCCGCCCGGAGCCTCTTCCGATTTGCCGTCGGCGCCGATCGTCATCGCCTTGATGCGCAGCGCCCTGGGGCCGCATGCCAGGAAGGTACCGTTCCAGACGGCAAGACCGACTTCCGGAACGATGTCAGGCAGGAGCGAGAGCAGCTCCAGCGGCTGACTGCTGGCCATGCGCGCCAGGCTTTCCAGGGACTGCATCGCGACCGACGTACCGAAGTCGACTCCGCGCCGGGCGATATAACCGAGGCCCCCCTTGCCCATCAGGACCTGACCGGCGCCCTGCGTCACTCTTCCGGAATCGCCTGCGACGGCATCCCGCGTCATCGTCGAGGTGCGATAGGACCGAGCGTTGCTTTTCGGCGTAGAAGCAGAAGTGGCCACGGCTTGAACCACAGGCGCTTGTTTCTGAACCGGTTGTTTTCTGCGACGACGACTCATTTAGGAGCTTCTCCCCAGCATCATATTGCCGGCCGCCATGCCGGGTGTGTAGGTTGCTTCTTCCGGCACCTGACGCAGCGTCTCAAACGCGATGCCCACCGCATCGATCTGGTCATCGTTGCGACCGCGCGGGAATTGCTCGCACTCTTTGAGGAAGGTCTCAACCCATCCTGAACCGTCATCGACAAGATAGAAACGCCCCTGGGCCAAGACAGGAGACCAGGTAGCAGCAAGCAGTACCTTATCGCCGGTTCTGCCGATGTCCACCACTGCATAGCCGGCCATCCCCGGTTCGAGCCGCAACTCTGCCACATAGCCCGACTGCGCGGCAACGGACTCCGCGCCAATGCGCCGTGCGATCCCGAATGTCTTGACGCGCGTGATAATCTCGCGCCGGGCGTCCGGAGGCAGCCATTGGCCGCGCGCCGGTCGGAAGAGGTAGTAGTTCCCTTCCTTGTCGATACCCAGAGGAAACGCCACGGTGTAGTCCGCTGTGGACTTGGCGGTAACGGCGAGGTCGATGCCGACCGCGGATTTCCGAAGCGGAGGGACTTGATCGACGGTAATCGTCCGGAACCAGGAGCGCTTAAGCATGCCGCCGCCCGACGGCGCCGGTTTCTGCTGAAAGAGAGCCGAGAAGAAGTAGTCGCCGATGCGCTTGGCGATCCGCTTGAGTTTGGCCAGCGGCCGGCGCTCCGGACAGAGCGCTTCGCCTACGGTGCGCCAGTCCGGTTCGATAGTGCAGCTTGAGGGAACCTCAACCTGTCCCTCTTCCTTGATGGCCTCCATACAGACGATATGATAGCGCTCGGGCTCCTCATCGCCGTCTTCTTCGGCGACCAGTGCCGCCTCCTGCGCCAGACGATAACCTGCGATATCGTCTTCGTGCCAGCGCGTAAGAACGATGATCTCCGCTCCGTTGGCATCGTCATCCGACCACGGCTCTTCGCGGGTCGCCCAGGTCGAACCGTCCCACTCCTTCTGCTTCTCGCGGATCGTGTTGGACGCCGCCTGCTCCGCATTCTTCAGCGGATCGTCGATGATGCCGAGGTGCCACCCTTTTCCTGTCGCCGGACCGCCCACGCCCGCAGCCCAGAAGCCGCCGCCCAACCCGGTCTCCCAATGCTTCACCGCACTTGCGCTGCCCTTGATCGGCGCGCCGGCGGCAAGGTAGTTCTCCTGCGCAGAGCGGGAGAGCGTGTAGGCCAAATCGGCGGCATACGACGTTACCGCGACCCAGCGCTCTGGATAGAGATAGAGAAAGTAGGCCGAGAAGAGGCGGCTGATCAGCTCGCTCTTGCCGTGCCGCGGAGGCATGAAGACCATCAAACGCTTGATCTTGCCGTCCGCGACCTTCTGCAGGACTTCACAAAGGATCTCGCAGTGGCGGTACCAGCGATATTTCGGCTTCACCAAGCAGACAAATTCACGGAAGGTGAGTTTGCGTTCAGGGTGGTCCGGGCTGCTCGCCTTCTCCCATACCGCTATCAGCAGTTTCCGACGTTTGGCCTCCGCTTTGAGCTTTGCCCTCAAGGATTCGGATAATCTGCTCATCGCTCAAATCCTTGGGGTCGAGTTTTTCCTGACGGAGGTACAGTCCGCCCCTCTCCTTCGCCGCCTGTTCCAGAACCAGAAGCGCCAACTTCGGGGACTGTTTTACCAGCGTATGTTCGAGCAGTTTCATGAGCCGCTCCAGGCGCCACGTGCGGTTGGCGATCGCGACATCCGTCTCGGTCTCGATAAAACGCTGCCGGATCTCCAGGAAGTACCGCCGATGTTCCGCGCTCAGGTTGCGGCTCTGGGAGCTCGTAGCGTCGTAAACCAAGACCGCGGGGATCGACATCTCGATGCCGTACAGTTCGTGCATCTCCTTCACCATTTCGGCAGGAGAGGCGAAGCAGGCGAGGCGATGAAGAAGGTGAAATTTCTCGTCTTCGGAGAGTTTGCGCACGCCCGTCTGTGTTTTGGCCATGGCGATGAAAGCTCACTTTAGTTAAACACAGTTAAACAACGCTCGCCGCGCGAAGACACGTACCACAGGCCCCTGCGATCTCGGCCAGGGCGATTTCCGAGGGTCGCTGGGCGATCTCCACCAGTTTAACCACTCCCACCTCCGCAGAACCGACTCCGTACCTCCTGGTCACGCCGTGGAAGCCTTCGAAGTCATGCCCGACGATGCGGTACAGCGGCAGACCGTCTTCATCGAAAGCAGGCACACCGTCAATGTCCAGTTTTTGGGCGCAGTGATACATCTCGTGTTCTACTGTGGCCATGAAGGAGGCATTGTCATAATTGGACAGGATCGATGCGTCGAGAGTAATAAGGAAGTCCGGCAGGCCGCCGAACCATTCATAGAACTGGAGGATCGCACGCGCCTTCTGCCACTTCCCGCCCTGACCGCCACCCGGTTTTTCTGCCGTTCCCGCAATGCCCTTGCCCAGCCTGCTGTTGGGGCAGTTGGTCCAGAGCACGCCGATTTTCGCACAGTCAAGGTGCAGGTGATCCGGATTGTGGAGAGGCGAGGTTTCGTCGATAAAGGTCTGCCGCAGCCACTTCTCCACTTCCGGCGCCGGCTCGAACAGGAAGGGGGGCGCGTCTTCGTCGAGCATGTCCTCCGGAGGGAAGGGACGCTCACCAGGAGTCCAGATGTGATCCGGACGGCGCAGCGCACGCTTGTGCCAGCGGCGCAACAAGCCCACCGGCACCTCCGCGAAATTAGCGGCCTTCTTGTAGTCGCCGGTGACCGCCAGCGCGGAGAGCGCTACGTCGATTTCATCTTGCGAGTATTCACGGAACCCTGGATCCGGCATCTCACACCTCGCCGGGTTTCATCGTGGCCAGGATGTCTCCCGTGTCCGGATCTTCGCCGTCGATCGGGATGCCCATCGACACCGCCACCAGCGCGATACGCGCAGCAATCTTGGGCGTTTGCGTCAGGATCTCCAGGAAGAGCGGCAACTCCATCAGAGAGCCGATCTGGCACGTCTTGAAATGCTCGAGCACGAGGGCAGGCCGACCGCACAATTCCCGCTTGAGGCGCAGGTAGTCCCACGTTGAGATGTCGCTCGTGACGACACTGCGGCGCCGGGAGGCACGGACGGCACGAACACGCTTTTTTCGGATGCGTGGCATGGAGACCGCCTCTCAGGAGCGCTGCAGATGCGGCGGAACGGCCATCATGCCCAGAAGTGTCGCGCCGATCATAACACGTCGCATGTTCGACGTCGGTCGCTGTGTCTGCATCGTCTCCTGGGGACGAGCGATCATCGTTTCCCGCTTCTGCCCGGCGGCACGTCTTGCTTCCTCGCGCTGGGTCGCGGCGACTGCTTCCTCCGCCGCCTGGGTCTGAAGCTGCTTATGATGCGCCTCGACGACGCTCCGCTCCGGACGTTTGTTGCAGGCGCCGCGGACGTAGCCATCGCTGACCTTCGCGTAGTAGTTATTGATAGGGCCGGGCTTTTGCGCGGGAACGGTGGGCAGGACAGTGCTCTGGCCGCGGCGCAGGGCGGAAGGAAGTTTGCGGGACATAAGGGCGATCTCCTTACAGGAAAAAGGGGCAGGCGTGAAAATGCCCTTCGCCTGAAACCAGGGAAGGGAAAATTCTCTCTATACTTAATAACCGCGTTTTTGCACCCCAAATGCACAACGGGGTTCCAACTATTGCAAAAATAGTGCAGAATCGGTAGAATACAGACGAACCATCACTGGTTTCCGGACGGGTCGCGCTGCTCTCCGGTCCATTGGCTTTTTTGCTGGTGTACAAGAAAGGAGGGCGGCGTGAACGGTACTGCCGTTGCTCGTAATGACCGCTCGGAAAATTCGGACGAACCGGAATCGGCTCAATACATGCGCCTCAGTTCGGAGGAGCGTGAGGTGATCTGTGAGTTGCGGGCGCTGCAGTTCGGCGAACTGCGTGTCATCCGTCGGGATGGCCGCCTCAGCCACATGGTAACGGAAGTTACCAAAAAGTTCGGTCTCGCCAAGCCGGCGGTGTAACCCAACCTTACGGCGTCTGTCACCAGGAAAAGATCTCCCGTGCCAGAGCTGTCTCTCTATGTTTCGAAACTATCCACCCAAAGATCGGGCGACGTTTCCCTTGTTGGAAAGGTCGCCCGATGTCTGTTTCCGTGCGAAAACCTGTCTCCCGCCGTCTGTCGCCCCTCACGCCCGACGAGTTCTCCCTGGCGCTGGAACCGCTCCGCCCCCATCTGATCGCTTATATCTGTCGTGCCCGCCCGTGCGGTCTTCAAGACGCCGAGGACCTCCTGCAGGACGGGATCGTCGATGGCCTGCTCTCCCTCGCCTCCTACGACCCCGGCACCGGAAAGACGGGGCTGGTGTCGTGGATGAAAGAGGTGATCATGCTGATCATTCTGCGCGATCGCCGTGCCACTGCCAAGCAGCCTGACACCGTTCCACTGGTGCATGGTCTGGCGGTCCCGGCCAATCCTTCCAACGCGCTCTTCGACGCGGTCCGCTCTTCTCTGTGCGTACTGGCTCCGGAGGTCTACGGTGTGGTCGTCGATCATCTGGACGGCTACCAGCAGCAGGAGATCGCGTTTCGCAACCGGATCCACCGGAACACCGTGAAAAACCGGATGGACCTGGCGGCAGAAACTCTGCGCTGCACGTTCCCCTCGTTTCAAGGTTTCCTCGATCTGGCGCTCTTCTGGGAGTGTTCCCAGCACGTGAAATACACCAAACAGAACGACATGGCCCAATGGTGGGCCAACCATCATCCCCCGGAGCGCCATCCCCAGCGTCGTCAGCAGTGGGAGGAAGACGAGATCCGCCCGTCCCTGCTTCGCGATCTCTACTGCCCGGATCCGTTGCTGCTGGGAGCCAAGCGGCGCGTAGATGCCCAGAGGGATCGGCGCGACGCGGTGAAGAAGCGCACGGGGAAGGCGGTGGCGGCATGACCCTGAGAGCGACGCGACAACAGGTCAAGGAGTACCAGATGAATCTGGATGGACAGGCCGAGGAGGTGAAGGTCAAAGGCAAGCGCCGGCGCGAGGAAGCGATGCATCAGGCGGCGTTCATGGCGCATCGGAAAGTGAAGGTCGCAGACTATCCGAACCTGAATTACCTCTTCGCGACGCTGAACGGCATCTTCCTCCCGCCGCACCTGCGCGCGCAGGCCATCGAGGCCGGCATGGCTCCGGGAATTCTCGACCTCTGGTATATGGTGCGCCGAGAACCGTATGCGGGCCTGGTGATGGACATGAAGAAGCTCAAGGACGGCAGACCGAGCGCGGATCAGAAGGAGTGGGCTGCGCACTTGGTGGCGCAGGGCTATCTCGTGATCTTTCCGGCGGGCTGTGTGGATGCTTGGCGCTGCTTGTGTGCCTTTGAGGGGATTGTGGGGAAGGATCACATCGCGTCAGATTTGATTGCGCGAGAGAACAGTATTCGGAGGATCTGCGAGGTCGAGGGAGGTTCAACATGGGAAAGATGACGGTTGCTAATCGGAACGTCGAACTGTTGGATCCTCTGACGCCTCGAGAACTACAGGTCGCCCAGTTGTTGGCGTTGGGCCTCTCCAACCGCGATATCGCCGCGCTTCTCTGCATCGGCGAGGGAACGGTCAAGACCCATGTGGAGCACATTCTCGGCAAGCTGGCAGTTACCGATCGTGTGCAGGCCGCTGTGTGGTTTGCGAGGACGCAACCGGAGGTTCCGCTGCATGACACTCGTGGAGGATGGAAAGGCGGTCACTGTGAGAGAGAGTTTGAGGAAGTAGAGTCGGAAGTCCAGGCGCTGGTAAGGCAAGGGGAGGACAGTCCGACCCGAATCCTCAATCGTCTCCGCCAGCGCGGCTACGTCGGAGGAGTGGAACCGATCAAGGATTATCTGTATCCAGGCTGGAGATAAGGACTCACTCTAAAGGGATCTATATACTGCTCAGATCTGGGATGTGGTCGGATGGACATTTCCAATCGAAGGTGCCGCGAAAATTCGCCTGAAGCACTCCTCCGAGCCAGGGCTCCATCTCCTGTATCTCGCCATCATAGTCTGCCCACGTCGTCATGTCAGAATCAACATCACTGCTTAGCAACAATCCGTTAGCTGGCCAAGCTACTTGACGCGTTTGCCAATCGAACAAAGCGTCTCCGCTCCAACTCACCCATAGCTTTTTATTTTGTCGTGTCCGATGTGCTGTGAACCTGATGGCTGTTAAGATATACGAATGCCCTGCGATATTAAATGTACGCGGTTGGTCGAACGTGACTACATAGGTATGGTCGCCGGGCGTACACTCGCTCTGATAAGTCGAGTGTAATTCCTGTTGAATCCAATTGATAACAGGCTTTCCGTCGTATCTTAACGCCCTCGGTTCCCACGGCTCTAGCGGTGGAGACTGCCCATCAGCGAGATGAAGCGCGATCCTGACGGTCGTCCATGCGAATACCGATCCATACCAATATTCACCAATACTAAAACCGACCTGTTTTGGGTCATCTGGGAGTAAGGAAAAGCATCCTATGCCATCATGTTTGGCAAGCTTCAGTGCTTGTTCTGTGAACCCTTTCGTGGCCACCATAAATGCAAAGTTTGCACCGAGGTGTTCGCGCTTTTTTGCAAACGCCTCAATTGCAGCGGGGCCTTTCCTCACATTGTGATCTTTACATTCAATGATTCCGAGCATCGGCTGACCGGCAAAATGTCCTCGGACCACAACATCATACTGACGTCTATTGCCTACTCGATCAATCAGAAACTCGTTATGCGTTACAACCGAAGTTGGGTCAAGCATTTGCTGTATCCGAGCGACAATCTTCTCCAGTGATACGCCGGGGTTCTCTGAAGGCGCTTCACTTGAGTTAGGTTGTTGCATTTGCCTGTTCATGAAATTAATCCTCCTCCAAACCAATCGAGGCGCTGGATGAGATATCCGGCGCCTCGATTGTCATGTGCGGCATGCTGCGAACATTGTACTCCTGGAAAGGAGATGCAATCTCGCTACCATCATTCTAAAGTAGAAAAGGACGTTTGTCAAGGGCTGGTGCCTGAACCATCGCCTCCCGAAGTTAGAGGCAAATTCCTATCTCTTAGGTAATGGTCGAAACGGTGACCTTGCTATATACTGGGTGAGTTCAGACGTTCTAGTTATCGCGCCCTCTTGTCCCTAGCATCACCCCTCCGGCAGGGCACCTTTTTGGCTCCCACGGTCCGCACGAACTATTGACCCGCTTTCCCTGTCTATAGTGCAGGCCTAAGGGTGCAGGGGTCAACTCCGGGGAGGACTGCTGCCGTTCGGCGAAGGTCCATGCCGCCCTGCACCGTACCTTAATGACAAGGCTGCTATGTCTTTTCCAAACGCATTGAGGTTCCAGGTGAGTATTCACCTGGAACCCCTTGTGACATGCTGCGAACATCGGACTCCCGCAAAGGAGAAGCAATGTTGCTACGTCTATTCTAAACCAGAAGCGACAATTTGTAAAGCGCCAAATACCGTTGCGCTATCTCCTTTGATCTTCTTTCGAGGCATGGAAAACCACCAGTTCGGACACCGGAGCATGGGGATCGAATATCCGCGAGCCGGCATAGTAGAAGAACTCCATCGCCTGACGCCGTGCCGTCATTTCTACGATCCCCAGGCGGTCCGAACAACCGAGTCGACGTCCGTCGGATAGGCTTGAAGAGTGCTGTCATTTACGCCTACATGTCTCCTATATTTCCGCCTCTGACGAAAAAGGCTGCCGGCTGTAATGCTGGCGCCAACGAGTAAGCCAAGGGTGCCTGGCTCGGGGGTCGATGCAGTTCCCGATGGAACGTAAGTATAGGTAAGTGTAGCGCTGGAAGCCACATAAGTAGTAATAGTCGCATCAACAGCTCCGGGGCCAGTTACTCCGGAAAGTCCCTGCACGGTTAAGGGCAACGGAAGAGACCCATTGCCAGTAAAAAGTGCAAGGTCAGTTCCTGAAGTAAACACGAGGGGGCCAGTGGTGGCAGGTGCTCCACCAGGATTGGCGGGCGCTGTATTTCGGAAACTGAAAGGGAGCGGCGGGTCATCCGTCCTGCCCAAATTTCCAGACACCGAGTGGGAGAACAATAAATCTGCCAGGACCGTTCCGTTCGGTCTCTGCAAATCTATGGAGGCCGCGTCGGAGAAGGTGTAAATACCGGGGGAGGATACTGATGTTACAGTCGTATCTGCGATAGATGTTCCCATCAAATTGATGGCAATAGACTGCAACGTGCCTAGCGAAGGATCGAATTGCGCAAAGTTGAACGTTGTAGTAAAGTCGGTAGGGCGCAGACCGACTGTGCGCAGTTGTGAGATCTCATCGGCGGTTGACGTTACCGACAAGCCGATAAATGACAGGCAGGAAAGGGCAAGCAACGCCGATGAAAATAGCGTGGGCCACAACTGTCTTTCTGAACGACGCTTAATGTACCGTCGACTTGTTGACCGAAACACCGTGATAAACGCCATACCTACCCCAACTACAAACGCTAAAATGCCTGGTTCAGGTGTTTCATTTACTCGCGGCCCATTGAAGAGAAGAATAGGCCGAAACGGGAAGTCAACTCCCTGCGAGTTGCCAGCATTAGCTTCAATTGAATAGCTGGCACTTCCATCAGTATCGAAATAGAAGGTGGGCAACTTCTCTGATTGTGGATCGTCTGTGACGTTGACGGGCTCGTTAAAAACCCCATGGAAGCCGACGAAATAAGTGTGCCCGGCGCTCAGTAGGATGGGGCTAAACGTAATCCCACTAAACGTGTTTGTGGTCCGAATAAAGTCGTCAGATACCAACAGTTGGCCCCCCTGAGACGGCAGAGCATCATAAAACTGAAGTGTAATAGTCGGGCTAGCGCTGTTACCTGGGTCCGAGCCATATTTGGTTTCGATCTTTTCCAGGTCATAACTTACGGTAGGAGTGTAGAGCCAACCGACATCCCTAATCCCCCATTCGGCGCCTTGCCAAGGAGTAAATGAATCATTGATTCCGTCTGTAACAGCCTCTGCCTTAGGGGCAAGGATGAGACAGAAGAGAAGCGAGACGCAGACGATGAACGAATTTCTTGTGTGCAGCAGCATGTCTTTCTCCTTCGATTTGAACGATAGCTTGTTACATCGTTCAACTTGAGAATTGATGAGAGTCCAGCAAGACAGCCCAAAACACGTTTGACCATGAACACATACGGCAAGCCGTGATAACAGGTTAAGTCCTGCCATTTTCATAATCCATCACGTTTCGCGGTCAAATGGTTCTAAATCCGGGGTGTTAAGGGACTGCAATATTACGAACATTCATTCTTTTCGACATCGTTCCTTGTGATTCCTTCTCATCCATATATCGGATGGCAGGTCGTGCAGAGCCGGCTCCCCTCCAGCGGTTTCAACAGGCGCTCCACCTCCGGCAGAACCTTGAGCAGGTCCATATCGAAGTTATCACACCACATGGGATGGCGTATAACCAGATCCGTTCCCTCTAAAGGTTTCATCGCTTGTTCCGCTTTCTCCAAACTGTTTGCCTCACAAGTGCCGTATACTCCGTCTCCTCGACCTCTGCCAACTCCGCCAGCAGCAGCGCCGTTTCAAGCTGTTCGTAGGCGACCACGGCCCCGTTCGTCATGGGCCGGATGCTGTCATAGCGATCGATATTCAGCCGCGCAACAGCGACCGCGGACTCCAGGAAACAAGCCATCGGTGCGATGCCGTCCTGACGCTCGATGATCGCTTCGAACGCACCGACCAGCTTCGGTGACTGCTTGTGAAGCAGTCCGTGCGTACAGCGCATCGCCGCCAGGGCTGCAAGCGCGACCGTGTGCCACTTGCGACCGTAGCGCCTTGCCTCGTCCCGCTCTCGCTCCAGGTTCTCGGCTCTGGTCTGCCAGTAGGCGGCATCTCCGGTTGTCACGATACACCTCCTTCCGGATCAGTCGTTTTTCGAGACCGACGCTTTCCGGCCGCTTTTACTGGCGGTTGCGGTGCAGGGGGAAGAACCTCCCGAACCTCTTTCCGCGTCAACGCGTCGCCGAGCATCTGAAAGACCGGGTCGTCCTGGCTGACCAGCAGTTCGATCAGCTTCTCGCGTAGATCTTTGCCTCCAAAAAGCATGTTGTCAAAGGCGCAGTGGTGACACCAGAACAGCCGGTTGGGACCGTCCCGACAATACCAGTCAGCCAACACTTTACGTCGCTGATAGAGGCAGTTGATACAGAAGGGACCGGCTCCGTCTGTCTGGAAACTGCGTTCGCTTTCGCCCAACCTACGCCATTCATACAGCATCAGCGCCATCCTTTGCCTGCGGAGCCATCGACTCGGCCAGACGCTGCAGGGCGCTCATCACGACCTCGACGCTCAGAAGGCTGGTGAACTGGAATTGCAGGAACTCCTGCGGCTGCGTGTCCACCATGTCTCCGACTGCATGGGACTCGTCTGTCAGCCCAAACAACACGACGGGCAAAAGTGCGCCCTCTTTGCTCACGCACGAGACGATCACGTCCCCCTGCCCAAACTCAACGATGAGCAGGTCCCTCTCTTGGTTGATAGCGATAGGCATTACCAGCCCTCCAAGGTCAGCGTCGTGTTCGGGTTGTGCGGCCGCGCCTTCACCGCCGGCGTAATCGGAACATGTTCCGGAACCGGAACATGTTTTCGCCGGACGAGGAACAATTCGTCGAGCTCCCCGCCGTTCGTTTTGAACTGACCACTGCCCTCCGGCCACTGCCGCCCGATCAGCCGCTCGCCCTCGTAGCGATAGCCGCCCAGGTACGTCTGGCCGGTATTCAGGCGCGTCCAGGTTCCCGGCTCGACCGGCGTACAGACGAAATGCAGGTGCAACGGGTCCTTTCCGTAGTGCGGGCAGTCGCACTCCAGAATCATCTGCACGAGGTGACACGTCTCGGTAGGTCCTGCCCACCGAAAACGCACGATGTCGCCCACGGTCACGGGAGAGTCGGCCGAAAGGGCAAGAGGTTCGCATTCAAGCATCTGTAGGTTCTCCTTTCCCCGGTTCGACCCAATAGGTCCGTCCGGTTTCCGTAGCCTCAGAAACGAGTTCGAAATGATTGGGGAGAGCATCCACCATCGCTTTCCCGACATGGAGGGGCCTGCCATAGGCGGTGATCAGGGCCGCGAAGGCGATTGCGGACCGTTTCGCCTCCCGATACTCTCCGAGCGGTTCACAGGGACCGTCCGCCATCTCTGTGCGTCCGAGAAGTCGGGTAACAAGCAGATGGAGGCGCTTGTTCTCCTTCTCCAATTCGAAAAGCCGGCATTCGCTGTAGTGGGCCATCCCCGGCTGATCCGCGCGCTCGGCGATGCAGATATAGCAGAGATAGACCCCATAGATCCGCCGCGGCTGCCACTGCGGGCTCTTGCATTGCTCACACCACCAGTCAGCCGACTCGCGTTGTGGGACGGTTCTCATAGCCCATGCACCTTCTTGAGGATGGCAGCCGCGGCTTGAACACGGCGAAACGTCTCTGCCTGTCCGCCGGCGTCGGGATGCGCTTTCCTCTGAGCGCTCTGGATCAGCTTCTTCGCCTCTTCCGCCTCCGCCAGAACTCTCCGAACGTCGTCATAGATGAAGCCTTGTCCGGATACGGCCCAGAGGTAACGGGCGGCCTCTGTCGGATCTCCTGTCAGATCCGGCGTCGCAGTGCCAGTCGAGGGTGGCGGAGGCGGAAGCGCGGTCCATCCCTTGTACTGTTCGCCATCGTTCCCGACGCCGTATAGGCTGGCCAGGCGCAGATGCTCCAGATGCATCGCGATCGCACGCAGGTTGTGCTGCCACTTCGGGAAACCATCGAACGCCAGTCGCAGCGGCCCGTGCTTGGACTGAAACGACAGGATAATGCCGGGGTGTTCGGCGATTGCGTTCGCCCGGGGCAGGCCGTCCAGACGCAGATCTCCCTCGCGAATGGCGATTTGGAGGACGATCGACGACGCGTTCAGCGCACGAAGCTCTTTCACCAGCGTGGAGAGCGTGCCCGACAGGGTTGCGCTGAAGGGAGACGGCAGGCGTTGACGACGGATCTCGCCGGGCCAGACATCGATCGGGCGCAGTTTCAGGTTCAGCTTATCGCGCAGGGTCTGCCAATCGCTCACGAGGGAGCCTCTTCTTTCTTCGGCGCCGGTGCTGCCAGCACTCTTACCAGGGTCAGAGTCGCGCGGGCGTCTGCGAGGGCCTCGTGCGCCCGCATCTCGGTCACCAGCGCACCATCGATAGTCAGATCGGAGGCGAATGACGCTGGCGCATAGCGCCGGAAGTCGGCATAGGCGTCTGTGTAGTCCTGGTGGAAAAGCGAGCAATGGAACTTCACGCTATCCCAATGAGCACGGATCGGCTCCGCGCGGATTCCTTCCACAGCCAGGCGCAGACGCTCCGCCTCCGCATCGCTATCGTAGGCAAGAACGCTCCGACCTATCAGCCGGGCGCGGAGCTCAAGGGCGATCTCCTGAAATGTGGGGGCGTCCGCGACCATTGCATTGGTGATCGCGTTGTATGCAAAGAGAGTAGGATGTCCGTTCAGGAAGTTGCGCTCGACGATCTCCTGCCGGGGCTTAACATAGGTGTTAAGTTGCACCTCGCCGTCCTGGTTGAGAATGCAAATCTGCACCAGTTCCCGTGCCTGCGTCATCTCACTCTGATAGACCAAAAAGGCCCGATCCTCCCACTGCCGGGCCCAGTTCCGCGCGCGATCCTGGCATACAAACATGTCCGCTGCTCTCCGGCTCTTCTCACTCACGACAGTGCCTCCTTTCACTCGCAGTTATCCGAGCAGTACCAGATCGCGCCGTAGTGCCCTTTCAACTCGTCGATCTTTACGCGAGAGGGACCACCGTACCCGGCCGGGTGGTAGCCTTTGGCGATCTGGATGGCGGCAATCTCCTCCCGTGTCGGTTCGGTTCGGAACACGGCCTCGAAGCGCACGTAGTTAACACCAGCGCCCCTTGGGCACGAGCAGATCTCCCGCGATGGCTCAAGGCCGTGAACACTGCAATACCACCCGGCGGAAGCATTGATCAGATTGGTCTCCGCCGGCACTCCGGAACCATCCTCACCCTGACGCGTGTCGTGCTCGCCTTGCGTTGAGATAGCCGAATTGGCCACACGCGCACTCAGTTTTGCCATCGATTCGCGCAGGTCTCTCTCCTTGCGGCTTATCCTTGTCTCCTCACCCGGCTCCTGAAGGCGTACAAGTTCCGGAGGCATGCGCATGCAGCGTATGGGATCCAGAGCAGCCCCGCCATGCTTCAGAAACAATCGCACCGCATCCATGGGCAGATCAGGCTCTCCCAATGCCTCCATTTGCGGACGTATGGCATCGAAGACAGGATGATCCAGCGGCTGGGTGATCACCGCACCGCTCGCCACCAGCTTCTCGCCCAGGATGCCGTAGACAGGCTGCAGGTGCGGCATGGTCGGAAAGGTAGTTCCGCAGGCACGCTGCGCAAGCGGACCCATCATCAGACCGAAACAGCGACAGCAGACATACTGTGTCAACCCTTGACGGATCACGCCAGGAGCGTCCTTGAAGAACTCCTCGCCGATCTTGTGCGCCGCCGGCGCATTGACGCCGGCGCGCAGGCAAGGGCCGCACACCTTGCCCTGACAGAACATCGAAATGGGATGGGTCAACGTGATCTCCTTCCTCCGGCCTCTTCAGCCTCCTCAAACAGACTTCCGGTCGATAGCTCCATGCGCACTATCGGAAAGCAGGCGCGGCACATCCTGTCCAGCGGCACGTTCTCCGGATCGATCTCCACCACCTGGACCGGCCCTTTCTGCGACCAAATTGCGAACTTGCCGTTGAAGGCGGACTGGATCGGAATGCCGCAGCACGTCGTGTCTACGTCCGGTAGATCTCCGTTCGGGTTGAATTTCGGATGGCGATCATGCCGCCAGGTGTAAACACTATGGATGCGCGACAACGGCCCGTATGCCTCGCCACCAGGCGTAATGCGCTGCCATGCGGCGGGCCGTGGCTCTTTAATCATGGACATCGCGTCCCTCTCCTTTCTGGTGGGAGTTGTGCAGCAGGTTGCTGCACTATTTCAGTCATCGGGAAGCTCTTGAGCCTCTCGCGCAAGCCCGGCGATCAGGAGGAAGATCGCTTCCTTTTCCTCCATTTCCTCCGGCATAATGGCTCGGATCTCCAGGATGAACTGCTGGAGGCGTGGGCGAATGCTATCCATCACCTCCTCCGCGTCGTCCGTCATCTCCGCCTGAACCCTCACAACCGATTCGGTTATCACGAGAGATCTCCTTTCGCCTGCCTACTTGGGCGGGAGAAGCGCGATCGCAGCCTCGTAGAGCCTGTTGAGTTCAACCACTGCCCCCGGGCGAGGATCAGCCAGGGCCATATCCATCAACGCCGGCAGACCGGTATCGATGGAAGTCAGAACCTCCTCTCGGGTGGCGGCTCTGCCCTCACACCACCACGAAACTTCGATCAGGTCTCCTACACGAAACAGAACGCCATCTTCTCCCGCACTGGGCCGGAAGACCTTGTATCCCGCTGTCTTCCAGAGAGCGTAGGCGCCGGGATTGCGATCGAGACCGAAGCCCGCGGCCTCCTTCCGGTCTTCGGGCAGTCCTTTCTCGTTGCGTCGCATTTTGGGCTGCGTCAGGAACGGACAGATCTGAAGTGCAAACTCCGCACATGCGCTATGCGATGGCGGCTCGGAGATCGTGCGATTGAGGGTACACATCGGCCCCAACACGAACGCCTTCACCGGCCCGATCGGCTTGCCGCAGAGCCAGCAGAGGTCTCCTTTGACGGCCTGGACTATTTTCCCGGCCTCAATGCAGCGATAGTCCGGCTTGCCATCGATCCAGGCGACGAACCACGGAACCGGGAAATGGGGCCGCTCCGGGTCGCGCGGAAGGCCGCACATAAAGGCAGGGACGGGGGTTAGGTTCAAGGTCTTTTCTCCTTCCTTCCTGGGCCATCAAAGGCCCTCTCCCTGTATTGTGACTCCGGACAAACAGGCAATTCCGGAGGGCTTTCTTCCTCATCCGCCTCGGTGCTCCAGCCTGGATCACTCCAGGGAGAGACGTGCAGGACAGCCGCCCAGCCCATGCGACCAAGTGCCAGGAGAGTGCCTGGTTGTATCTTCTTCGCGCCGTGGAAGTGCATAGGAAACGCCATCCAGTGCGGATGCGGAAGGCTCACCAGTGCATCACAGACCGGGCAGAAGATCATCCACGGCATTACCCCTCCTCCGGCGGAAGAAGCGAGAACAGCGCTTCCTGTGCCTGCCGCAGCGGCTCTTCCAGGCATCCCCGGAGACTAAGACCGCCCGCCATATCCCTGTAGGAATCGTATAGGCGCTTGCCCTGCCTGTATCGTATCGCTGCCGCTTCCAGCATGCGGAGTTGCTCGGCGGGATCCGGCTGCAGGCCCAGATCCCGTTTGCCCTCTGGTGTCAAGGCCATCGTTCGCGCCAGGTTGGCACGCTCGATCAACCCTTTGCGCTGGAGCGCATCCAAATGGACCGTCACACCACGAAGCGAGGAGATATGGAACTGTGTCCCGATCTCCCGGATCGTCGGAACGTAACCCTTCTCAGCGAGCTGGTCTGCGACGAAACGCAGGATGGAAAGTTGTCGCTCGGTCGCTCCTCTTGGCATCGCTTCCTTCTCCTTTGTGCTTGTTCACGCGCAGGCGCCGGCGTAAAACGATGTAGCGCACCCCCTGCGCATCCTCTACCATGGCGGACGCCATCTTCACCGACACGATGCATTTGCCGTCCGCGCGCCGAACCGGATCACACTGCATCCCTACCAGTGCCGGATCCGTCAACCGATCGCCGAGGTAGGTGTAGCGCATTGCTCGCCCTTCTCCATCGCCTCAACGTACTCTCGCTCCATCTGTCGGAGGCGCCTCTGCACGATGATCAGTTGAAGTTCCACATCGTCCCGACTGAGGCCGAGGAACGGCGTCGGCAGTTCCGATCGGAAGTACACCCAGGCGCTGGTAAAGGTCGCGTACCAGGCCCATGCCTCTTTCCCCTGCCCCGATTCGATGCACCGGAGAACCAGCGCCAACAGGTCGAGCAACGCCTTGATAGTGTCTTCCGGGTTCATAGCGCCTCCCCTTCCTCCAGGATGCGCTTCAGTCGCTGCATCTGCCGGCCGATGCCCAGTCCTTCAAGCGGAACCTCGAATTTCAGTCCCTCCAATGCGGCCCGATACGGCTTGCCGGCGTAGACAACGTAGAGCACATTTCGCCCGAAACGCTCCACCAGGCTCGCGTAGGCATCGTCCGCCCACTCCCGGCGCTGCTCCGCGCTCATCCAGTTCAGCGTAATATCATAGGGCGCCAGGATCTGCGACGGAAGCACAACGCCATAGCCGGCGCTGAGGATGCACCAGTCGTCACACTGCGCCTCTACGACGGCTCGGGAGAGGCGGAACAGCCTGCCCTGGTAGAGATCGCGAGCACGGGCTTCGGTCGTCAGTTTCGCCTTGCTGCAGGCAACGATGCCGATACGACGAATCGTTTTCTCTGCCATCAGTGGCCCTCCCATGTTGTGACAGGCTGCGCCGTAAACACGAGTTTTGTCGGCGTGTTCATTGAACAGATCTCCAGAATGGACCGGCGCCACGTCCACAAGCGGAAGCCGCCGCGCGGGTGACTGGTAGAGACAACGACCCAGATCTCGCCTGTCAGGTCTGCTAGATGCTGCGCGCGTTGTTTCTCGAACGCTTTCTCAACATCAGGATTGGCCCGGATGCCGACCGTATAGGCGTTTTCTCGCCCATCTCCGAAGGCAGAGGAAGGTGAAACCATCAGCCTGCCTCCGGAACCGGGATCGGGTTGACGATGCCATCGGCGAGGTTAATCATGTACCCCTGGTGCTCGATGCATCCATCCCGAAAGAGCAACTCCAACAACATCAGAGCCCATCGGCTCACATGATCGTTAATGAAGAGGCCCTGCTTCCCCAGCGATTCCGCCAGACTGCACGAAGGAGTGTTGTCTTCGGGGATATCCGGGTCGAGCAGTTCCGGAAACATCTCCACGACGGTCCGGAGGCGCATCGGCACGACCTGTTTCTTTTGCTTCTTCCGGTCGGCAGGGAATGGGGCAGTGTTATAGGCGCTCAGTCCGGAGACCGGTTCCCCCAACACCACTTGACCGTCCTGGCGGCGGTTACCGAGGTCGAGCCAGTAGCCTGGCGTCTTATGCCCCCGATCGACGATGGCGCGGTGGATCTCCCGGCGCGCCCGCGCAGTATCGACACAGGTGACGAGGATATCCACCAGGTGCGGCTGCCCTATCGGAGCCTCTCCACGGAAGGGTTCTGGCACGGCTTGCCACTCCAGGCCATACCAGAGGTTGATGCGGTTTACCAGCACGATCGCCTTGTTGGAGCCGATGTCCGAATAGGCGAAGAGCTGCCGGCCGACGTTGGCCTCCGACACGTTATCGGGGTCGTACGCCTGGACGAGCAGGCCGCCGGGATGCCCCAGCGCCTTCATGGCCAGGTGCAGCCGGGCCAGGCCAGTGAGCATCTGACTGCCGCTGCCGCCAACGCCTGCAAGAACGACATGCACCTGGCTCTGAAGCAGGGACGGATGGGTCGTATGCTTGCTCACTCGTTCACCATCCTCTCCAGGGTGATCGTGCCCTTATCGTCCTTGAGCGGGACCAGCGCTTTCTTCGGGAACGCTTCGCCCGTGGTCGCCAGATGCTGCCAGAGAGCGTTGTGACCGCCTTCAAACTTCACGACCAAGTCCGCATTGGTGTGAGTGAAGTTGCTCTCGAAGAAGGCGCGCTCCCACAGCGATATTTCGGAGGGAACGGCGATCTCCGGCAGGCGGACGTTACCGGTACACATGTTCCCCGCGCCATACAGATTGAAATAGGGTGCGCGGCAGAGCGGGGTCTCTTCGGTCGGCCTGGCGTCTTGTTGGATCGCGTAGACGTGCAGCCGGCCTGCTTCCGCGCGAAACACCAACGGGGGATGCGAAACTGTCTTTCCGTTCATCGCATTGTTGAACTTGTTGTCAGAGGTCTTGAAGAAGATCGGGCGCTTCGCGGAAGGGCACCACCAGACAAGGCGACCACTGTCGTAGGAGAGCGCACGTTCTGGCAGGATCAGGCGCCGTTGCGGAGTCGCCGAGACGTCCCGGAGCGCCTCGCGCAGCCCTTCCATTGTGAGCAGTCGGCCCGGCAGGATCGTCGGCCTTCGGTTCTCTCCGAGCATCACATCGTGGACGCTGGCGATCCCTTTGCTGACCGAATGCGGATGGCCGTAGAAAACGATGGCGCGCCCACATTTCAACGTCTCATCCTTGCTCAAAGTCCAGTCGATCTTCATACCCTCACCCGCTCCCTGTTGGCGTAGAGGACGCCCTCTACGCCATAGACATCCATAAGGCGATTGCTCGTTTCGAGGCCGCACATGACCACATCTGTCAGGCGAAGGATCTCGACGGCACGCTGCATATTGCGAATGGCGCGCGCCAGATCTTCCTTCGCACCTGCCCGAAAGCATTGCAAAAATACGATGTCGGTGGATTGACCAACATTTGCATTCACGTCGTGGTACTCATCTGACGGCCGGTCGATCTCATCTCGCTCGTTCCACCGGATGGCGATAGGATAGTCCGGCTCCATCTCATCAAAAATGCCCCGAGCCTCGTTTTCATAATCGTCCTCCTCGTTTTCGGTTGCCAGAACAAGAGGTTCCAGCTTGAGGGCGGTCTCCAGGACCTGACGCTCAATATCGGAAAGGGGATAGCGCCGGCGGCTGTTCAGGGCGATGCGGGCGGATTCGTTGGACCAGCACGGCTCCCAGATCTTCTTGGGCAGTAGCTTCTGCAGGCGGGCGGAGGTCATCCTGGCCTCTTCGATGTCCTCCTCTTCCTCCTCGTCATAGTCGGGATACTCCTCACCCCAAAGCGAGTTCTCCAGGAAGTTCCGTGCCCACCAGGGGCTTACACATCCGATCGTCGAGCCGAGCGCCGCAGCCACCAGGCGCATCAGGCCGAAGCCCAATCCGCGGCGGCGCTTTTCCCACCGGCGCACGCCCTCCTCGCAGCAAACCTCGACATAAGGGGCATTGATTCGGAGCGCAAAGGCCCCGACCGGCGTCTCCGCATCCTCTCCGTCGTAACCGGGATCCGCCCGGTAATAGGTGTACTGGTCCGGTGAGATATTCCACTCGCCAATGCAGTCCGTGAAACAGCAGGCGATCTCGATGAAATGCATGTCTACCTCTTCCTGTTGCTGCGGGTTGATCATGCGGTCGATGCCGAGATGGACGGTAGAGGCCAGATCTCCCGTCCAGTCATCCTCTCCAAGAAGACCAGCGTCCATAAACGCCTCGGCGACATCGACCAGGTTCCTGGCACCACGACGGATGACCAATTCACCAGGAACCCCAGGATGGAAGACCGGCACACTCAGGGCAGGGGCGGAAGCAGGTCGGATGGAAAGTGCATCCGCAAGCCCAAGCGATTGCCCCGTTGCGTCAACGCCGACACTTTGGCGGAGACTTTCATGTGGTCGCCCGAATCGGCTTTTGCGGCGATAACGATCGGATCGAGATCGATAGCCTCTTCTTCTCGGATAAGGGCCAGTCGTTGTCGGAGTGAGCATGGCGCGCCCTCACCCTTTCGTTCCGACGGCGGCTTTGAACTCGAAGACATGTGTATTCCCCTGGACGGTCGGTCCGCTAATCGAGGCGTTGGTGAGCATCGGGTAGCCAGAGGCGGCGTACATCTTCCGCACCTCCTCCGGCGTCATGCTCGGGTTCGGATCGGCGAGTTCGGTGCCGTTCAGCTTGAAGACACGACGGACACGCTCGGTGACAGTGATAGTGGGTTTGGATACGGTCTCATCGGACATGGGTCAGTTCTCCTCGATAAGTTGATCCATCCATTGGATCAGGGTTTTGCCTTGACGGGTCGCAGCGTCGCCAAGAAGGTGCAGCCGCTCCAGCGCTTGTTGGGGACTGTCGAAACCGGCATTCCAGAGCCAATCGTTCAGTTCCTTGGGAATCAGGCAGGTGACCATGACACCGCTTGGGGCAGAGGCCTGCGGGAAAGTGGAAGCAACGGGAGCAGGCGCCTGCGTCGGAGGCGTCACCGCCACAGAACCAGAAGCAGGTGGAGGAGCTTGTGCTGTAGAAGCGGGGGGCATAGAAGCCGTCTCTGTAGCGCTCTCCGGGGCCACTGCGGTAGCCTGTTCCGAAGGAGGAACATCCACTTCCATGGCATTGTCGTCCGCAGTCGGCGGCGCGCTGGTGACAACGGTCGCTTCGACCTCCTCTCCGATGGCCGGTTCAGCAGGCGCTTCGGGTTTCGGAAACACGACATCACCGGTCTGCGTCAGTACGCTCTGGACGGCCGCTGCTGGGGCCACAGGAGCAGAAGCGGTAAGTCCCTCCATTCGTGGCTGTTGCACCTCTTCATGACGACGCTTGATGTCGGCGACCTCCTGCTCGACCTGCCGCGATGTCAGATGCTCGCTCTGGATGCGCCCGACCAGTATGCCCAACTCCGGTCCGAGGCCTGCAACGACCAGGCCGCAGAGCGCGATGCCATGCGCCCGCGTCAGTTCGCCAGACGAGAGCAGATCTTGAAACATCTTTGGCAACTTCAGGAGGCGCAGCGTGTTCGAAACATAGGAGACGTCTTTCTTGATCCGGTCGGCGATCTCCATCTGCGACGCGCCGAGGCTCGTGAGCGAGGAGAAGGCGTACGCCTCATCGATCGGCGTCAGGTCCTCCCGGTTCATGTTCTCGCTGAGTGCCATCTCCACGAGCTGGCGGTCGGAGACGTTGCGAACGACGACCGGAACCACTTCGAGTCCCAGATCGGTCGCGGCCCGGAACCGGCGCTCCCCCGCGACGATCTCATAAGTATCGTCCGGAAGTGGACGCACCGTCAGCGCGCTCAGGATGCCTTCGAAGCGAATGGCATCCCGCAGTTTCTGCATCTGCGCTTCGTCAAATTCCCGTCGCGGATTGAGTTTCGACGGCTTGAGCATGTCGATCGGCAGAAGCAAGACCTCCTGCTCGACATTTCGTGCGGATTGCTCCTCCGGAGCTTCCAGTGTTGGCATGGATTCCCTTTCCTTTCTGGTGACCTGTTCCGCCACCAACCGACTCCCGTCGGCGCTCATTTCGAGCACGATCATCACACACGACACGCCGGTTCCACTTCTCTGGAAGGCTTTCTCGGGAAGCGCTCGGAACTCTGCCCCCAGTTCGATCAACAGCGCTCTAAAGCCCTGGTGGCGCCTCGACGACCCGTGAACGCACCCGCTCGGCACAATGGCTGCGAGACGCCCGCCCGGCTTCAGGAACTTCAGCGCCTGCTCAATGTGCGCCATATAGGCATGAGCATCGCCTTCGGCAGTGAAGGGTGGGTTCATGGCCACATAATCAAACTGTTGTTGTGGCCACGAAGAAACCGACAGGAAATCACCGGCGTAACTCGCCAGAGAAAGCCGAAACTGACGATTCTCCTGGGCTACGTTGACAACACGGTTCAACCGGGCACGGTCGATCTCTACCACGGCCAGGTGCCATTCGTGGCGGCTAAGATTGTCGCACGCCAGCGCCTTCACCAGAGCCCCGTCTCCCGCAGATGGCTCCAGGATGCGAGGCCCCTTTTTCCAGTCGATCTGGAGAGCCTGAACGAGCAGGTCGGCGATATCCGGCGGCGTCGCGTAGAAGTCGAGCGGATTCTTGTCCGGCAGCTTTTCCCCGTTCAGCAGCAGATCGATCGCCGCTTTCGCCTCGCTGGCGAACACATGGGCCTTCGCCTTGCGATCCCAGTCCCCACCGGCGCGCTCAATGGCATCGTTGACCTGCTGGTAGAGTTTTCGCTCCAGGTCCGGCGGCAGATAGGCGTTGGGGCCAGTGCAGGACGTACGCTGCAAGACTTCGCGCACCGAGTCTGTCATGGTCGATTGGGCCATCAGTTCGCCCTCTCGTAGTCGGCCAGGTCCAGGCCGCTCGCTTCGAACCGCGCATCGATCATGCTCTCCAGCAACTCTTCGATGGTCACCTCACCGACCTGGTCGCTCCTCCGATTGAGGTGGTTTACCAGCATCTCAAGCTTCCGCAGATACTCCTCCCCGATCATGATTGGGAAGTCATAAGCTTCCTCGGTCGCCTCGCCACCGGTGGGGCCAGCATCGACGATCGGGCCGGCAACGGCTTTGTTCTCCTCTCCCGGCATGCGCCCCACAAATGTCGCCTTCTGCGGCAAGATCACATACCAGAGAGCGCTTCCGTAGGGCTTGATCCAGACGCGCAGACCGGAGTAGTCCTTCATCGTCCGCTTGTCTTCTCCAGCCGGGCCATACCAGTCCACAAGCGACATTGTCGGCAACTGTTTCTCGTATCCCGCTTCGAGATAGTCCACATCCCGCATGATGCGCCGGGCGTCGATCGTGCAACGGCCTGTATCGGTGAGTTCGGCCCGGACCGGCCACCAGAGCTGATCAAAGACCCAGACCGGCGCCAGAATGCCACCGTCCTGAATGAGGTCCTCGCGCCAGGCGGCGTAGAGTTGCGCGATGAGCTGGGGTTCGACCGGGCTGAACTGCTGGCCGCGCGGAATCAGGTCAGGGAACCGGCTTGGTGTGGGAGGCGCCTGCTCGACGGTGGGTTTGCCCTCCAGGAAGTCATCCACACCAGAGTCCGCGATTGGCCTTCTCGCAGGAGGAGGGCTGGTAGAGACGCCCTCCGGATCCCGTTCGGCAGGAATACGGTCAACGATGCTTTGCCTCAGTTGCTCCTGGAGCAGATCCGGCGCCTCTAACTCCAGCACGGTCTTCCGTGCCAGTTGCAGATTGTCTCGCAGGTTCCGGACTGTCCAAAGATTCTTGACCGCGCGGTCCAGCCAGAGCGTACGCTCCTCCTGCGCCATCGAAACGACAGCACGGTGGTGGGTGACTGTCAGTTTTTCGTTCCGGAACGAAACAGGAAACTTACTGGCAAGCCACTTGGCATCGGCGCAGCGCTGGTAGAGCCCCGGCTCCGCTTCCCGATTGGGAAGCGCCGACGTGTACCTTGCCCCGAAATCAGCCTCAAACTGCAGCAGGGCATCGCCCAACCACCACGAAACACCGCGATCGAGTTTCATCAGGCTGCCGACGACGAATTTGTAGGTCTCGAAGTCCGTCTCCGGAGGAAGCCTGTAGGCAACGGCCGTCACACGTCCTGGGAACCCTGGCAAAACTGTCATCTCGGATGAGGGCGGAGACATCGTCAGAACCATGATCAACCTCCTTGCGATGCATTCGGACCATCGCTGCCCCTGAGTGCCCATTCTCGCAAGACCGCGCTCTGCGCAATATCGAACTCGGCCCTAGCGAACGAGCCAGGCGTACGCCCTTCGGCGATGGCACGTATGTAAACGCCCCGAAACTGCTCCGGCATGCGCTGCACCGCCTCGGCATCGATCTGTTGCGCCTCTTCCGGCGTCATCGTCTGCGTAAACGACCAGATCCGTGCTTTGGCCCGCTCCTCCTCCGAGGGAGGCGCTTTCGGGGCCGGTGGAGGTGTTTGTTGCGGCGCTAGCTTCGGCACGGACGGAGAGAGCCGACGTTTCGCGTCTGCGACGATCTCCGCAGACGCGGGATATTTGCCCGCTTTGTTGAGAAGCGCCGCCTCGATGAAGGCTCCCGGCTTGCCGGGCTTGTGGACAGGGATCATGAGCAGCACCTGCAGGCAGCGTTCCGCCCCGTACTTCTCCAGGAGAGCCTGCGCCCGCGGCATCTCGATCCGTCCCGTCTTGTCGGGATTGGGAGACTTCTCGACGATCCTCTGCGCGACGTCGGCGGGGACCAGCTCCGGCGGGAGGGTTGCAGCAGACTGCTCCTCCTCGATCGATCGATTCGAATCGATCGAATCGTTAGAGCTATAGCTCTTATTCGAATCGATCGATATCGATTCGACCGATTCCCCGCGCGTACGTGAGAGAGGCTCCGTGTCCAGGACATCGCCCTCGTTTTCTGCCTCATTGTCCTGGACATTTGCCGCCTCGGACGCCGGTTTGTCCTGGACATCCGACGGCGCGCCCTGCTGCTTGTTGGCAAGACGCTGCTGCGCTTTTGTCTCGGCCGCGTGCATCTTCACGATCGCGGGAACGGCGGTTTCCAGAGCGACAGGAATGGCCGTAGCCAGGGCTGCAGCAACGGCCTCGGCGACCATCTTCTGCAAGTCTTGATCCCTATCCATCCATGGCCCGGAGTGCCCCGCAGGAACCAGAACGCCGCACAGCACCAGCCTGCCCTCGTCGGTCTCACAGCCCCACCTCCAGCCGTCCATGCGGCCCAGGAGTTCGGCATACAGACCGGGTCGCAGCCCGATCGCCTTGCAGACCGCCTTGCGTGACAGATCCAGCACGCCGTCCTGTCCGTACTCCTGCATCAGGTCGATCAGGATCGGCAGCGCCGCGCGTTGGCTCGGTTTGAGATCCCAATAGCGGGGATCCCGGAAGAGAGCGGATCTTATAGAGACTGTGTCTGAATCAGACATCGCCGACACCTCGATCTAAAAGGTTAAAAAGGACCGGGCAACATACGCGCCTACGTCCGCCCGGTCAGCCTCCGGAGAGGACCCCCACGAAGGGAAAAGGAAGAACCCTCCGCTGGACCCCCACTAGGAGTGTAGAGGCCCAGGGGAAGGGGCAGAGTCGTCGAGCACGCGGACTCTGCCCCTCCCAGGTCATGCACCGCTCTCACGATGCATGTAGCGAGAGGATTACTCCCCACCGCCAGACGATGTCGATCCGGAGTCGTCCGTCGTCGAGGGTGTCGTGACAGGGGAAGAACCGCGGTCGGATGTGGGGTCGGTCTGGACCGGCGGGGTGCCAGTGGTTTCCCCAGCGCCCGAAGGGTCTGATCCCGTGTCACCGCCAGCGGTCGGGTCGGTGGTCGGTCCGCCAGAAGGCGTCGTGGGGTCGCCTACCGTGGGTTGGGTAGGGTCTTCGGGCGAGCTATCACCAAGTGAACCAGCGAACGTCTGTAGGGCCGTAGCGGCATCCAACACCTTCTGCTCGTCGGCATCGTCTGCCGCCGCAGAGGCTTCCGCCTTCGTATTGGCGTCGTCGAGCTGACTCTGCAGGGCCACCGCTTGCGCCTTATCGGCATCGTCTTCGGACTTCAGGAGTGTGTTCTGCTGGACCTGGAGATCGTACGCCTTCTTGAGGTCGTCGTACTTGGTGGTCTGGGCCGTCACAAAGGTGGTGACCTTGGTGCTGACATCTGTCAGGATCGTGATCGTCTGATCGGTTTTCTGGCTCATGGTGGCGAGTATCCCTTCGATGCGTTGGAGACGGCGGCGGGCTTTCTTCCAGCCCTTCCCCGTCCGGATGTTGATGGACATGGGTCTTCCCCTTCTGTCTCGGTGCTGGAGGTGTGCAGTCCCTCCCTCCATCCCCCTGGTAAGAGGATCAAGGGAAAGGGCAGAGCAGACGGATCTCTTCCGGAGGAGGGCTGCTCTGCCAGGCGCACATTAGCGATACATGTTGTCCTTGTCGAGATCGCCATTGGCGACCATCTCATTGATCTGCTCCTGGATCGATCGATACTCACTCTCAATCCACTGCTGGATGTCGTCCTGGCATTGCTGCCGGGAACAGGCGTAGTAGGAATCCGGATAGGGGTTGCCGGGGCTGATCGGTCGGTCGAGTTCGAAAGCGGCGGCAATAGGAAGCAATCTGCCGCACGAACAGCATCCGATGACGGGCTGCCCGGCCTGGGTGAAGCCGATCTCCCTGGGCACGTCCCAAAGCCCCTGCATTCCACGAACCAAAACGGGATCGACAGGAACGATGTCTTCCAGGATCCAGGCGAAGCGATCCGTGTCGTAACAGCCGAAAGCGCGCTCCTCTTCGGTCAACGGCCCCTCAAAGGAGATATCGAACGCGGGCCGACCCTCGGAGCTGAACCCTGGACCCCAACGCATAGGCAGGCAGTCGGCAAGGTGGCATACAGAGACGATAGAACCGTGGGGCAGATCCTGCCACGTCGGGCAGGTGCCGTCCTCGCGCCGGAGAGCGTCGGCAAACGCCTTCTCGCGCAGGATCGCCTCCAGATCCGCGACCGAGTATTCCCCTGGCCCCTTTGCCGCGTGAATCGCCAGCGGGCCGCGGTAAGAGGTCCCCCAGGAGCGCGTCTCGATCTTCTTCGCACGGATCGGCGTGAGAGACGCCCAGGGTTGCGTAAGGGTGATGGCTTTCAACGGACCGCCTCCTTCCTGGCCCATTCACCCCGGTCGGCATGGTCTCGCAGGCGACGATACCCCGTCTCATTGCGTTCGTACGCCGGCAGCCGCGGCAGTTGGAGATGGGCGAAATAATCAGCCTCCGTGGGGGTGGCAAGCGTCTCGATCACTCGGTCGGCCTTCCAATCGAATTTGGTCAAGTCCCCCTTCACTTGCCGGAGATGGTTGGGCATGAGGCCACCAAGACAGCGCCGGGAGACCAGTCCGTGGCAGAAGTCTTCGGGCCCCGTGCGAATGGTCAGGATCGCGCCGTAGCGCTCGGGCCAGGTGATATAGAGGTCGAGCACCAGATCATCGAGCGCCGGGATGATGAAGCGCTTCTGGCTCGGCCCGTTCTTGGGGAGTTTCGCGTCCCAGGCGAGCAGTCCGGAGGCGATCAGTTGCTCGATGACAGCGTCGAGTTCTGGATATCCCTGCAGAGGAGCGCCGAACAGATCCGTTTCGCGCTTGGGCACACAGACCATGTCCACATCGTGTGGGGCGATTGTCTCCGGATGCAAAATCCCCCGCCGCACGCTGCCAGCTACGACGCAGCGTCTAGGTTCGCACGCAGAGGCCAGTGCTTCCCAGATCGATCGGAGAACCGTCAGGAACTCACCCTCACCGAACGGGCCTGCTTCGTCCATCGCATCCAGGATCTGCAGATTGAACTCCGCGCATTCCGGCGTAACGGAGGAGAAGAGGCATTCGCGAACGAGCCTCTCCTGTCGGGCCAGGAGATACACCAGGGTCAGCCTGCAATCGTCATCGCTGCCCCGCACTACCAGATCCCGGCAGTCCTGGATCGCTTGGAGCAGAGCCGAAACGCCTTCGGGATTGGTGGCGATGTGCCGGGTAGGTCCGGCCGCATCTGACTGCGCGACCGCTTCCCGCAGTAGACCGCGAAAGACGTCTTTCGCGGTCGCATGGGTAGCCACGGCACGCGGTTCGGTTTCAATGCGCAGAGCGACCATATCAGTCCTCCCTCTGCGCGACGACGTCGGACCGGCGCGCCAGCTCGGACGCGATCGCCTCGGCAAACGACTCCGGAAGCGGCACGCGGCAGAGCAGATTGCAATAGTCCTGCGCGCGTTCTCGGCACACACCAAGCTTGATGTGCCAGCGCATCTTGAACGTCTCAAAGGTGCACAGCGCCACCGGACTGCCCGCCACCAGGCCCTTGAGAATCCTGGTGGACAGGCGGCAGATGCAGCCGTCCGAATGTTCATCGATCAGCGCGTCCGTCAGTGGCTTTGGCGTCCCCACCACAGGAATGCCCGCCTCGCAGTAACGGCAGGTGACCCGATGGGCCAGAGCGGGAAGGCGAGGAGCGGCGACCACGGAAAGCAGCAGCGCCGCCTCTCCGCGGTGCAGGTAGTGCGTCAGGGCATCCCAAAAGATCGGCATGAAGGCGATCAGCAGGATGGCCAGACAAAGGAGAAAGACGAATCCCGCGAATTTGAGCAGGCGCCAGGTCGCTTCGTCTTCGGCCTGCCGTTGCTGGAAGCGTTCCGCCTCCGTCCGTTGACGCGCGCGGCCGGCAGCGCAGACCGCCTCGGTGCGCTCCAGAAGCCACTTCTGCTCTTCCGATTGAAGGTTGAGTTGATCCATCACCAAACTCCTTATCGCTCGTCAGTCAGCACAGTAGACCCGTCTGGATCCACGCGCAGGTATAGGTTCGTGTCGGGCAGGTCCGGTGTGCAGCGCGCTCCCTCCCCATCCGCAGGAAGATAAAGGAAGGCGGACATTCCGAAATGCGCCGCCAACGCCTCCGCCCGCAGGCGCACGTCCTTCGCAAACAGCGCGACCAGTTCGGGATCCGGCTCCAATCCCATCATCTCGATTTCGGTTTCCAGGATCGCCTCTCCCAGAGCGCTTTGCAGTTTCCTAGCATCGTCGAGGGTCATGAGCAGGCGCACCGGCAGACTTCCCGCCGTGGGCACGCAGATCTGGATGCCCGTGCCGGAGGGATTGCAGTAGGCCAGAGGTTCACGGGAGGCCGTCCTCATCGCCTCGCCCTCCCGGTGCCATCGCAGGCATCGCAGACGAGGGGGTCCACGCCCGAACCGACGAAGCACTTTCCGCGGCATCGCTCGCAGGCCAGACAGACTCGTCCGCCCTTGTCCCCTCGTCTGCGGCGCGGGTTGGTCAGCAGTCCGTCCTGCGTCAGGGTGGGTCTGGGCAGAGCCTTGCTGCTGCCGATATAGATGGTTGAGAGGCGCAGGGTCAGCATGGCGGTGCGTCCTCCTGGACGAGGACACTGTCGGGAAGAGACGCGAGGTTGCGGCGGATCATCGCGACGATCGGGTCGTCGTCAGACTTGGTCGCGAGACAGACGTCGAGGATCTGGACGGCGAATTTTTCCGCATCGCAGACCGACAGGATCGCTACCGCCGGGACGGCCTCCATCGTGATCTGGACATACGGATCCCCGCCGATGACGAGGGGAATCGCTTTGATCTTGTTCTGCGCGCTCTGCCGGAGAGGGAGCGGGAAATCTTGTGGTATACTGTTCATGGATATGGTCCTTAAAGGATCGGAAGGGGGCTTTCAGAGTGGCAACTCACGAAAGCCCTTTTTCTTGTCTAATGCAGCGCCGGATTGCACACGTGGGCGCGGCGTCCCACACGCGGGTTTTCCCGCATCCACTCGCTCTGGAGCAGGTATCTCGACACGATCTCCAGATGCGCCGCCACGTCGGGCGCGATGGTCACACAGCCGCACGGCACTTCGAAGGTCGCGTCCGTTCCCGGCACGCACGTCTCCACCATCTCAGGTGTCGAGCCTGCACCCAGGATCACGACCCGGCCCGCATCGTCCCCGTCATCAAATTGGCCCATCAGGATCGGAAGTTTCCGCGCGAAAAGCGGTCCGCGGTGTCCAGCGGCTCGGGCCAACTCTCCCGTCAGTTGCGTCATAGATTGATCTCCTCTCTGTTTCTCGTCATAACCCGGATCAGTGGCAGCCGACCCAGGTAGGGGTGGTTTAGCGGCGGGTTCCATTCGCCTCGGTAGTTTTTCGCCCGTACAGAAAATGCTCCATCGGGCACTGGTACAGTTGTGCAAGGCGACGGGCGAGGTGCTCGGGCGCTTTACCGTGCAACTCGATCTGGCGGATATAGCGAGGACAGCGTCTCAGCCGCTTCGCTACGTCTTCCACACTCAAGCCCACTTGTTTGCGTGCGGCCTCTGCCGTCATGATGATCTCCTACCCTTCACGCTTCGTTGTAACCGTCCGACCGGAATTGAGATGTTGTTGAATCTTCCGTCCCATGTGGATCAAGTCAGCGGCTGAGATTTCCCCAGAAATTCCGAGTTTTTTCGAGATTGTTGTGCGGTGGCAGTTCAAAATCTCTGCCAGTGCATCAAAGTCGAGATCTTCGGCCTTAAAGTAGCCGCGCAGCTCGGTAACCTCGTCCGCCGAGAGCGTCATCAGTGCATCACCTCCTGTTTTGCCTCTTCATCACCTCGCCAGCGCCGAATCCATGCGTAAAGATGTGCCTCGGAAATAGGTTCTGGAGATTGATCGGAGATCTGTTTGGCGATGTCGTGGACCCTCGCACCGGTGTTCACAAGGCCAAGCACGAACTTCCGTATCCCGCCCTGTTCCGCATAGAAATCATCTAATTTGAGTTCACGACGCGGGGCTTTCCGTATGGCCATCGTTCTCTTCCTCCTGTGTTGACGATGTAATCATTAACACAAAGGCAGTTTAGCACATAATGATTACATCGTCAATAGAAAATCTGAAAAAAACTCAATTTCCCACAAAAAAAGATTGCTTGTGTAGACGCGTGATGGGCATAATGAGTCACCATGGCTAATGATGATGATGACAACGCTATCTCCAAGTGGACAAAGGGTATTCTCGATGGCCGCTCTTCTCGCTGGGCTGAGTTGAAGACCAGCAATCGGGTGTCCTACGGCACTATCGAAAATCTCAAGCGAGGTAAGCAGGTTGACGTCAACCTGTTCATAATCTTCGCCGAAACGTTCAAGCAAGATGTCATCGAGTCATTGCGCCTCTGTGGCTATGATGAGATGGTGCGCGTTTTGAGGGAATATGGTGAGGGCGGAGGCAACGCGGATACATCGCCTATAGAACAAAGAAATGAGACGGTTGACGAAGGGCTTACTTACGAGCCTCTCACGCAGGATGAAGAGGAAGTTGTGAGCTTCTACCGCGGCATTAATCCCATCATGCGGCCGGCTGCCAAGGCATCCCTCAAAGCACTACTTGACTCCATGCCCGACGCGGAGGATTGGACGACGTTCGGAAAGAAAGCGGAATAAGTTGTAGGAGAGTTGTATGGCAGTTGTAAATTGGAGGCAGATCCCGGCCGATACGGTTGAGGAGATCATCACGCGCCACGCCGGTCACTACCCGCCGAGTTTTGAGGAGTTGACCGCACTTTTAGAGCGACACCGCTATTCCGTGCGCGTTGGGTCGAGTGAGGAAGAGTGTCAGTCCTACCATCATTCCCGTCGCGTTGTCGTTCCAGCAAGCCGCCCAGATCGCATGCTGGCCAACCTGCTCCACGAAACTGCCGAATGCCTGCTGCGCCTTCCTGTCGAGCCTGAATTCGTCCACCCCGTCACGGGACAGGACGAAATGCATAATGTCGCTACCATCACCGTGCAGCGGCTCCAGAAGCGCCTCTTGACGGAATGCAATCGACTGTTACAGGAGGAGATCGACGCGGAGATCGCCGTCTCCACGTCGTACCTCGCATGGCAAGAACAGGGCGCGGCGCTGGTAGAGTTGGGACGTGCTATGCAGCAGGGGTCAGTCGCGATCCGCATTCCTGATCCGGCAGAGATCGTGCGTGCGCAACAGGCATACCAGGGGGCAGTAGAGAGACTGAAGACCATCCAGGCCCGTCTTCGTTATTTCGGAAGGTAGACAATGTCCATTCTCATCCCATGAGGAGGTCAGTTTTGCAGGCTGCCCCATTGACCACGGAAGGAAAATCAATTTTTCTGAACCACTAGGGGACATGCTCCTGGCACGGCGGCGTACGGGAGTGGTATCGGTAGACCGAGCGCACACTAACCACGAAAGGAAGAGGCATGCCCGAACTTACCCCGGAAGAGCGAGAGAAGCAGATCAACCGCGAAGTATATGCCGAGACAGCCAAAACGACCAGCATCACGCTTCGATCCTGTTGCATCGCCTGGGTGGTCATCTGTTTTGCTATACCAGCCATCTACATGATCATCACCTCTATTCGCCCTAACCGGTAAGGCGTTTGAACATCTACGGGATGTGGCTGTTTGGCAGCCGCGACCTGATGCTTTCGGCGGCGGATAACAAGCGGCAGACCGAGCGCATAGAGACCATCCTGGCCCGCCTGCGTTCAATCATGTACGACTGTCGGTTAGTGAGAGCACTTTCTTTCTTCTGAACCGATGGTAAGTTTCAGCACTTTCTTTCCCTGATTTTGGAGGCGAAGCGAACCCCACCCTGATCTCAAAGAGGCGATTTTGAAGCAGTTTCAGACCACTTTCTTGACACGGAAGAGGTCACTGGTTCAAATCCAGTATCGCCTATCAGTTTGATAGTTTCGATCTCAAGCCTACCGCTCAAATGTCCCCTGCTTCCAGATGGAAGCAGGGGACGTTTTCATCCTCTTCCTCCTCTTTCCGGAATCGGTAAATCGGTGGAATCGTCCGTTTATTTTTGACCACCCACCCTGTGCAGGAGCCGGATTTGTCCGATCAGGCGAATGAAGAGACAACTTGCCCATCTCTCCCTATCAGGATGTGTGTTGTGATGACGATATGGCCGTAGCAGTTCCCTCCGAGACAATCCACAATGCACCATCGGTCGGACTGGCGCGCGTGCGAGATCGCAGTCCCGCCAACCACACCCCATTCAACTACTACGACAAGACCATCATCTCGATGGACACCCTCAAGAACAACCTGGAGTACCGCAACTACCTGGAGAAGGCGTACTGGGATATCATCGTCATCGATGAGTGCCACAACGTCGCCATGCGCGCCAACGATCAGGAAAGCTCCCTGCGCGCCCGACTCGCGGGTCTGCTCCCTCGCCGCTCCGACGCCCTCATCCTGTTTGGAGAAGGGAGAGCCGAGGAAGCCAAAAACACAGTGATAAGGGCGCTCCACGCTATCGTGCGGGGCGACACCTGCGCCTCCACGAAGCCCCGTTCCACCCCCAAGGGTTGTATAGAACTTCACAAACAGCCTGTCAATACCTAACGCTGTTGAAGAAAACGAATCCGCTCCATTTTTTGCTTCCGTTCGCATCTAACATATATGTTAGGAAAGGGGTCGATTGCGGTGAAAACAACACGCCAGACGTTCTGCGAACAGATTGCGGCGAGCCAAGACCCAAATTGGGTCATGCAAAACCTTGCCAATCTCTGCCCGGGCAACGGAGCAGAGGTCAAGGTGCTGCAGGATACGATGCCATACGCGCGTTCTCTCATCGGTATGGAAACGGCCTCCCCGCAGACCTTGAACAGTATCGCCGCCTCCATGACAAGGGATCTGGCGCGTGATATCCATCAGTGTCAATGGGGCATTGAGACGTGGGCTCTCGCACTGGGTCAGTTGTCGCATTCCGCCTGCACGACGCCGGACGAAATGCCTGTATTGCCGCTGACATCTACCGAGGCAGAGAACTCACTTCCGG
>Ga0070658_10000506_pt1 | contig 33789 bp, 28 predicted proteins | sample KBSC13metaG_FD_64664 | JGI IMG/M metagenome (GOLD analysis project Ga0070658, IMG submission 64664) | Corn rhizosphere microbial communities from Kellogg Biological Station, Michigan, USA - KBS C1-3 metaG | ecosystem: Host-associated > Plants > Roots > Rhizosphere > Soil ... | reverse complement strand
CCAAGCCTCATCTCTGTGAGGACGTTATTAGTCGCCTCTTGCATCTCTTCGGCGGATCGGAAATACCTCGTCTGGATGCCCTTACTGTTCAGGTACAGCCTGCAATCATCGCAATAGGTCATGGATGTCAGATACGCGTAGATCGCGAATCCGCCAATGAGGAAGCCAGCAATCTGTACAAGCGCGAATAGGTAACCGGCTGCACCGATCTCGACACCTGTTCCGGTCAGGTGCCCACTCATCCCGAAACGGAGTGAGGTGTGGGCGATTGTGTAGGTAAGGAAATCCCCAAATGAGATGGAATCTTTCAATGCCTGACCACCAACGGTCATAAGAGAATAATCAAGCCACTGGATAAAGAAGAACATTGCAGCCGAAGAAGCCAGAATTAAAGCAAGCAAACCACGGCCGGGACGATGGTTCACCAACCTAGCGCCGAGCAAGTATCCACTGGCAGCGATCATGCCTGAGCAAATAGCTCCGACCGGAATCACAAACCACAAAGTGAAGCTATATAGAGCGTGGCCCCACCGTAATTCGATCATCACGAGAAGCGTCACGTGCCTCATCCACCGCCTTGTGTGATCCTGCGTGAACTGGATATTCAAAAGCTGCGAGAGAGCCGTACTTTGATATTTCTTTGACAAAGCCAGACTCAGCTCGTTCATTCGGACATTTCCGCCTGCTACGCTCGCGAAGCCAAATTGATACAGACGGTGCAGATAGGCGTCGCGCAGGAATTTCCGATTAAGGCACTGTTGTGGGTGGTCAAGCAGCCATTGAGCTTGTTGGCTCAGCCAAAGTAGCGTAGCGCGATCTTGGGCTCGGAGGCTCGCTCCTCTTCTGCAGCCGCGGATAGCGTCCTCTGCAGAGATATAGTTGCTTGCTAATGCCTTGCCCCGAGGAATTGACGTATAGCCGAGCTCTGTTCCATGACGATGACATACGTGGACGCAAGGAAGCTGATGGGAACGCCGCCAATAGGTTTCTCCCCCGTCCTCGATGGCACACTCGAGACAGAGGCGCAAGAAGCGTGGATATTTGTTTGATCCATTACGAGAGGAAGTGAAGAAAGCTCTCGCGTTGGAGGGCTGCCCCTCCATTGCGTGTAATACATTTCTGTACTCAGCGGGGTAAGAAAAGGCGAGAAGTAAGGGAACGCAGTGGTTTGCCCGACCAAGTAGTCGATAGTTATTCCGAATTCTTCCGGAATCTGGTTCGCGAGATACCGCAGACGACAAGGAATATCCACCATGTCGTAGGCAATCGCGACTCCGAAAAGGCCTCGAGAGACTGCTCTACCAGATCGAAGGCCAACCCGTCTTTTGTATTGGCAGGCCAGACTATACAGGTTTTCATCGGGCCGTTTGCTGGGGAAGTGACCGATCATATCGCACGCTGGATATCGAGCAGACGCTTATCGACCGAAGCAGCTACCTATCGTGATGAGATGCTCGATTGGAGGTGTGGTGATGCAAGCCGAGCGGTGCAGGACATCGATAAGGTCGATCGCGATCCGCTTTGCTCGTTCGTCAGCGCACGCCTGAACTCGATCGCGTGGCGGAAGTTCGTGACGTTGTCTTTGCGGATCAGGCGAGTAGGCAAAATTGGGGCACGACACTTAGTGCTCGACGGCTTCGGGCAATCGCGGTTGGCAAAAATGGCGCACAACCCAGGTCTTGGCGGTTCTTTTAAGTCCTTTGGATCACGGCATAGAGTAGGCGGAATTATTATTCAGTTTCATCTTCTAAAGATGATGATGAATCATCAACAGCCACAAGTCGGTCGACCGTTGATCGCTAATTTCTTTATTGCGCGGCCGGCTGGCTTGGGGTAGCAGCCGCTGTTGTTGGCGCACCGGTGGGAATCCATATTAAATTCATAATAACTTGGGTATCATCCACTGGCGGACAATGGCGAGAATCTTTGCCTTGGCAAAAAGGATCACCATTTTTTTGCTTGGCGATAAAGAGAAACTTATTTATATATCCTCCGTTTTGTCCAATCTGTTCTGAGTCGCCAAAGCTCTGGCTCGTGATGTTCTGTAATTGCTCTGCAGACATATCTTTCATAATCGTTCCCGCCGCTTGAGTAAATCCGCCACCCAAAATTGCCACGCCTTGGGTAAATCCGGGCCCAAAGAATGGCTGTATAGCGCTCCCCATAGTTGCCAGAGCCAACACGCTATTGAAAAATATCGCCCGTCCGCCAGTTAGTTTTCTATCCGTTGAGTACTCAGCAGTAACATGAGACAGCGAATAGGGAGTTAACTTATTTGGCCCGTTTTTAGGGCTGATCGTAATTCCTGCAAGAGGAACTACGATCGCATGAGCACATTTATTCACAATAGCAAGCTGTACGACGTGGAAATTCGCTTGAACCCCATTTCCATACTTGTTTTTTACCTGGTCCTTAGGCATAAAACTGTATTGACTTACAATGTCGTTTGGACTGCAACTAGATCCCAATGGAGAACTCGATACCGACTGAGCAGCATATGAAAGAGTTACTTGTTCAAGTTGGTAGCTTTGGTCAGCCGTGAACTCCGCACGAATATTAGTGGCAGACGAGCTAATTACAGTTATAGCTATGGGGTTTCCGTTGCTTATGGCAGGAAATACCAAAATGCGTGGAGGATCATTTGCCGGTAGTAAGCCGGTCCCAACAATTTCGATCAGCACAATTTTCGGTAGAACCAGACTGATTGGTTTGATCGAATAGATTGACACTCGTGATGGCGGCTTGGGACCAGCAGAAGCTTGGACCTAGCAGGCCAACGCAGCAAAAGAGAACAAACGATTTAATACTGATATGAGAAGAGAAAACCGCTTGCCTATGCGTCTCAAAAATTTTCACCATGCCCTCGCTTTGATCAAAGATAGATACAGGTAGCGTCATATCGACCAATTTGCTGGTGCGATAATTGGCTATAAATTTTGTATCTACCAGAATCTAGGTAAATGGAAAATATCTTGGAATAGGTAATGCTCAACAGGGGCCCGTTCACAGACATCGCATGCCGAAGGCATAAAACTCGATCTATCTATTTCCCTAGGTGACGAGTACGCCGGATAATATAGATGTTCTTGTCCCCTGTCAACAGATAAAACGATGGGCAAGAGCCGGGTGCCCACCCTAACCTCTAACCCACCCCAAACGCTTGGGTGCCCCATCCTTCGCGTCGTTTGGCCATGCCTACCGGCCTCAAACGGGGTCCCCGCCAGCTTCGCTCGTGGGGTGTTCAACCGCTACCAGCAATCCAAGCACTTCCACTTCATCACCTTCAGTCAGCAAGCCAGTCACCCTTGAGACTTTCTGCCTTTGCCGTACCAATAACGTTACTTCCATAAACATTTTATTGCTTCGATACTACTGGAGTAGGGAATTGGGAGGAGCGATCGTGATCCAGTGGCATGAGGCTGGAGAAAGCCCGAATATCGAATCGTCATGCCAGATAGAGTGGACCGAATTAGATGGCGGACGAGATTGCTATCGGTATCTGGGTATCAAGTCCACGGCAACGGCAGATGAGATTAAGCGGGCCTATTGGAAGCTGGCAGCACATTTACATCCAGACCATCAGCCGAGCGATCTGAGAGCTGGCGCGGAGGCGCGCATGAAGGAACTCAACGCGGCTTATGCACTGCTTCGATATCCCCACCGACGAGCCATCTATGATGCAGAACTCTCGGGTAAGACCTACGTCTGATTTTGTGGATCTCCGGCCGGGCGGACGCTTCGACCGCCATGAGGCCATCCAGGGCTGGTCGCAGAAGCGATTATCCGAAGCTCGCGTCCTTGTCGTTGGGTGTGGTGCTCTGGGAAATGAAGCTCTTAAAAACCTGGCGCTGCTTGGAGTCGGAGAGATCGGCCTCATCGACTTCGATGTGATTGAACTCAGTAATCTGTCCCGATGTGTCTTCTTCAGAGAAGAAGATCTGGGCGAACTCAAAGCTGTCGTAGCGGCGAAGCGCATTCGAGAACTCAATCCGTCGGTAAACACGAGAGCGCTTGTTGCGAACATAATTACCGAAGTCGGCGCAGGATTTCTGGAGACGTTTGATGTTGTCCTGGGATGCCTCGACAACATTGCAGCCCGGTACAAGCTGAATCGACTGTGCAGGATGGCGCATGTTCCCTGGCTCAATGCGGGAATCGATGCGTTTTGCGGCCAGGTAAGTCTCTTCCATCCGGATGAAAATGCCTGCTATGAATGCAGCATGACCGCCTCGATGTGGCAGCGCATGTACGAACGCAACTCCTGTCTGCAGCCGGTGGCGCTCAAACCAAAACTGCCCGTTGCGACAACGACGATCCTTGCATCGCTCACTGCTGCCCTGCAGGTACAGGAGGCGATCGCGCTGCTGAAAGAGTCCGCCCAATCGCAGCCATGGCCGCGGCTTGCTGCCGGAGAACAACTGTCGATCCGAGTCAGCCCTTACGAGATGGCGGTTTTGCGTCTGAAGAGAAGCACGGAATGCATGGCACATTGGGAGGCCGCGCCCGCGATGCACCTCTCCGCCGTTGTAGCGGACACGATCGCAGCCGATCTGCTGACGCAGAGTGGAATGGAAAGTTTTGAGGTTGACTGGGACATTGCCAAATCGTTGGAGTGTCCGAAGTGCGGGACAGAAGAGACCTCGTTGCCGGCGTGGACCATCAAGGATTCCGATCTGACATGTCCGCAATGCCGTCAGCAGCGAAGGCCGCATTGGACGAATCGGATTGAACGAAACAGCATTCTGTCAGAAAGCACCCTGGCACAACTTGGAGTTCCTGAGTGGGCACATTTCCGGATGGCATCCCGGGGCGGGATCGTACGCCACGCTAAATTGATCTCAGAGAAAATGGACCTGAAGACTTCGTATCGGAGAAGTTCCACATGAATACAATCTGCGTCACCGTCTCAATGTACGATCGCAGTCGCCTTGCTGCCGTCACTCTTCCCGGCACAACAACGGTTGGCGAACTGATGGAGCAGTGTTCGGCGCGGTGGGCATTGCCTACGGCGTCGTTTGTCTTTCGCAACGTCGGCTCCAACGAACTCCTGCTGGAGAGTGATTCGTTATGGGAAGCGGGCGTGCGAGATCGCGCTGAATTACAGATCTTTCCTGTTGTGGAAGGAGGTTCAGGTGATCAACCGCGTTCGTGAGCGTCGCCTCGAAAGCGACTTTATAGCGGCACAAGCGGTTGTCCTGGCTTCGAGGCAGCGAATCGTCATTGAAGAGTCCTTTGGATCTCCGCCCGAGTCGTACCATTTTTTATTTCGCTGCCGTAGCGTGTCCAAGCTCGTCTCAGACGTCGCCTCGTATCGGGAAGAGCACAGGGTCAGCATTCAATTTTCTTCCGGCTATCCGGCGCAACCTCCCTTTGCCACGATGCTGACTCCTGTCGTCCATCCGCATATCTGGCCGAATGGAACGTTGTGTCTTGGAAGCTGGAAGCCTGGTGAAAAGCTGGACAGCCTGCTGCAACGCATCGGTTCGATTCTGATCTACGATCCTGCTGCGCTTAACTGGCGCAGCGTCGCGGATGATGCTGCGACACTATGGGCAAAGCGGAATCTGGACATCTTCCCCCTCGATCAGCCCTTCTTTTCGGCTGTTCCATTCCAGATGCTGAGTACAAGGTGAACTCATGGTGTCAGGCCTTGACTGGCAGGAATTGCATCCTGACGAATCTTTGCCGGTGGCTTCTCCCGAGACTCTGCGTCTCGTCTCGCAACTTTCCAAGCACCCGGATGCAGAATGTCTTGTGATTCTGCCTGGCGCTGTATTTGAAGGAATGCTGCGGCACCTGAAAGGTGATTGCACGGTGGAGCGAATCGGGATTTTAGTGGGTCGTCCATGCAGAAGACCATCCAGCAGGCAGCTACTCGCCTGCGTGGATGCAGCGCTGCCAGTCGAAGACGTCGATGCGACTCGCACCAGGGTCTCGATACAGAAGCAGCGCTGGACGGATGTATGGAAAGGACTGACCTCACGCCCGGGAAGCCGTATGATCGGCTGGTATCACAGCCATCCTGATCACGGCGTCTTTCTTTCTGCCGTCGACCGCAAAACGCAGGCGCTGTGGTTTGTGCAGCAATGGAATGTCGCTATTGTGGTTGACCCGATTCGCGGAGAGCATCAGGCGTTCACAGGTGCCGATGGGATAGCAGCTCCTATGCTGCTCGTCTAAGTGGCGACTTTCTCTGGAAGGGAAACCTGTATCAGGAGCGCCGCTCCAGGTTCACGGTCGCTCCACAATGGATGCAGCAACCGCGGTGATAATCCCGCAGCCACTGTACGCTGTCCTCCCTGTAGGCGAGACCGCAAACACAGGACACCACGGACTCGCCGGCTTCGAAAGGCATTCCGTCTACGGGGTCGGCATAGGGAAGGTCTTCCGCGATTGTAGAATGAACCGTGTCAGGGGCTGTTGCCGCCAAAACGGACGGAGCAACGATGGCTTCAAGAGGACCCTCTTCGCACTGGTCAGCAAAGGCTGATGAAGACTCTTTAGTTGTAGTTTCCGGATCTGTTCCCAGGTCCACGGTACTCTGCTGATCTAAAGCGGGAGAACGGACCTCTTCCGCACGCCGCCGCGCCGCGACGATCATGCGATAGATCATGCAAGCCAGCACCGCCAGAACGAGCATAATTGCCGTGAGCAACAGTGTCTGCACGGAAGATTCCCTCTCAACTCAATTTCGTAAGCCTCTTCGACTACCGAGCTTTGGATCTATGTCCATGTGTTTTCAGTCGAATCGGCCTGTGATCCATAAACAATTAGTTGTATTGACGGAGGGTGACCTTCTCATTATGATCATCCCACAAAACAAGATGGCCCTCCCGAGGCAAGTGCTCTTTCACAGTATCGTATGCTGCTGCGTACTTAGCGGATGTTCTGCAGTCATGAAGCCTGTGCGAACCGCGTCACATACCACGGGAGAAATAAGTCTGAATATAACGATCGATCCTGAGGTGAATGATAATTCTCCTATCGCTGTTGATGTTGTAGTTGTCAGCGATAAGAGTACCTTGAAAGAGCTTTCTGCACTTACCGCGCAGGCTTGGTTTGAAAAACGAAAGACGTTGTTGCGGATGCAACCGTCTGAGATTCACCTTTCTTCCTGGGAATGGGTTCCAGGCCAGGAAGTCGCAACTCTGAAGATTCCGCATACAGGAATCTCAGATGGAGTTCTTCTCTTTGCGAATTACGCTTCCACAGGTGATCACAGTAGCATTCTTCCCAGAAATGGCACCATTGACATTGCGTTCGGTGCAAAGGACTTCAAGATCCTGCCCCGTCGCTGAACACTTTATGCTGAGAGAGCACTGTGCCTTACATCTCCTTAAAGCAAATTCCAGATGTCATTTCCTGGCACGAAGGAATGTTGCTTACTCCCGAGCACTTCGAAGAACTGACCTTCCGCCAGGAAGACCTGTTGCAGTACCATGCGGCTTCTCTTCCATTCAATTGGGGAGTTTCGCGCCTTTCCGTGGATGAAACCCAGTTGATGCAAGGCCGCTTTACCTTGCTCGATCTTGAAGCGTTGATGCCCGATGGACTTCCGATTTGGGTCGACAGCCAGGGGCTTTCACAGCCCGCGCTCGATCTTGAATCGCTGGAAGCCTCCTTCCGGCAACAGCCCTTTCTGGTCTATCTTGCGGCTGTGGCGCACGAAGCTGGTTCAAAAGGTGGACGCGATCTTCGTTATGCTGCTGTTTCGGATGGGGAGCAGACTCAGGGAACATCCGTTGACGAAGAAGAGATCGAAGGTGGTGTGATTCCGCGCCTGCGACCGCGCTTCCATCTCATCGCATCGCATACGCCTCTCTCAGAAAAATACGTCAGTATGCCTATCGCACGCATTGGCTTTCGCAATAATGTCTGGGCGCTGATGGACGACTATGTCTACCCTCTGCAGCGGGTCTCCGAAGATTCGCCTATAGGCAGGCAATGTGCCGGGGTGCTTCGCCGCGTTCGCGAGCTTGCAATGATGATGCAGGATCAATGGCGTAATTTTTCAGCGCAGGAGCGTCTCGAAGCGCAGAGGGCTCAACCTGCTGCTGTGCGTAGCCTGGTTGCAGGGCTTCCATTGTGTGAGGCTCTCCTGTCGGCGCAGGTCACACATCCGTTCCAGCTTTACCTTGCATTTTGTTTGCTGGCAGGACACATTTCAAGCCTCGCATCTGAACCTGTTCCACCGGTATTTCCGACCTATCGCCACTCTGACCCCATAGCCAGTTTTGCCGCGGTCCATCGCTATATCGATCAGGTTTTGAGCGAGTGCGATTCCCAGGAGTACCTTGGAATTCCATTCCAGTATCAGGAGGGAATCTTCAGTCTCCTCTTTGCGCCTGAGTGGAAAGGGAAGCACCTGATTCTCGCCTTGCGTGCACAAAAAGAGAATGAAGCCACGCTCGCCACCTGGTGCGAGAGCGCATTGATCGGCTCACGCAAGCTGCAGGAAAGCATGCGCGATCGAAGAGTACTTGGTGCAAATCGTTCCCGTACCCAGAGTGAGCGTGGGCTCTTTTCCGGAGCAGGAACGGTTCTGTTTCATTTAGACGAAGACAACGGATACATCTTGGCCGAAGAGCCGCTTGATATTGTCAGCGGCCCTTCATCAGAGCGGGCGCATACTCCCGTTGAGATAACTCTCTACATTTATCAAGGCAAATAACCGCCGCACGAGTATAGATTTCAAGAGTTTTTTGGTCGAAGGATGATCGTGAAACGCAACGCTGCTCCTGAAAATTCGGTTCTGCTGATGCAGTTTCGTCAGTTTGCCAGCGAACTCATCCGCCTCAAGCAGATTGTCGAACAGAAATACCCGCTCGACAGCACAGCGGATGCAACGATCGGAAGTGCCGCGCAGACGGCCACGCCCCCTGCCCCCGGTGCGGCAACCGAGGAGGCCTCATCTGTCCCGGCGGCCCGTCCCCGATCAGAGGACGAGGCTGAATCGGACAAGATACGGCAAAGCCTGCTTGGAATTCTGGGGCAGCAATCGTTTCGTGTGCATGAACTGGGAGGAACTTTTGGCTACGGCCTCTATCGGGAAGCTGAATATGTTATGGCTTCTCTGGCCGACGAAATCATGCTGAATGCCCAGTGGCGCGGAAAAGCCCACTGGCAACTGCTCGAAGAGGAGCTCTTTCACTCTCACGCATCAGGCGATCTGTTCTTCCGGAAGATCGACAGGCTGCTGACTGGCGATGCCAACTCATCTGCCGAGTTGGCTACGATTTACTTCCAGGCACTTGCTCTCGACTTTCGCGGCAGATACCGGGGAGATGACCCAAATAAAAGCATCGAGCGCTATCGCCGCCGGCTCTACGGCTATATCTATCAGCAAGCGCCAGAAGATTTACCCCAATATCCTTTTTTCTCGCAGAACTATCAAATTGAGGTTGATGACGAAGCGGGGCGACGCCTGCCCAGTCCCCACATGTGGTGGTTCGTCCTGTCTGGAATTGTTGCAGTCTGGCTGGTTGCCTCTACCTTGGTCTGGCAACAGATCTCGGGCCCGATGCAGAAGCACATTCGCGCGGAAAAGTATTCGATCTCCAGTTCGGGGGATCTCCCTTGATCTCCCAAACTCCAAGCTTTAATACCGTTGCCATCGCATTCCTTTCCATAGGGGCAATTCCCTTGTTGTGGGCGTGTCTCATTGTGCTTCTGGTGATGCTTCTTCTGCTCATCGTCTTTCTTCTCTGGCAGGCAAAACATGCAGCTTCCCCTAAATCCAAAGACGACACGAGCAAGGTAGATGGTTCCGTAAAAGCAGGAAACGCCGAGGTCGCAGCCGCTGAACTGTCGGGCAGCTTTTCCGGAGCAATGCAAACGCTTCGCTCACGGGTTCCGGGACGAGATTTTCGCTACAGCGTTCCGTGGTTTCTTCTGCTTGGGCTCCCGGGTTCAGGAAAGAGCAGTCTTCTCGCCGAATCCAGTCTTGCCATGTCTCTCGACGAGCAAGTAGAGGTTGAAAATGGGGCTGGCATCGCCTGGAATTTCTTCGGAGACGGCGTCGTCATCGATGTCGGTGGCTGGTGTTTTGGGCCAGACAGCGGTTCGGTCAGCGCATGGCGGCGGCTTCTTCGCCTCTTTGTCAACCACAGGCCGGAGCGCCCGCTGGACGGCATAGTTCTCACGATGGCTGCAACGGATCTAGTCGGTGCTGAAGCGCTTTCTCCTACTGCGCTGATCGAACGCGGCACGTTGCTGCAACAGCGGCTTCGCCAGCTGACTCAGATTATTGGCTTTCATCTTCCCGTGTACTTTGTGCTCACCAAGTGCGATGCCATCAGAGGATTCTCTGAGTTTGCTAACGAACTGGACAGTAGTCAATTTGAGCAGATCTTTGGGTGGTCGAATCCTTACAAGGACAGCCAGCTATTCCAACCCGAATGGATCGACGAGGCCATTAACTCCATGCGGGTCACGTTGGAACGCGTGCAAAGTAGCCTCTTTGCCATCCACGACCCAACACCCGACCGTCAATCGATGTTTCTTTTCCCCGGGAGCCTGTACGCTACCGTTCCTTCGTTGCGCCTCTTCCTCTCTCGCGTAATGCGAAGCAGCGGAGATACTCCAGCGCCTATGTTCCGCGGTATCTATTGCTGCGGATCAACTCAGAGTGGCATCGGGCTTGCTCCTAAAACGATGGAGCTTGTGCCCGTTTCACAACCTGCAGGTAATTCTTCGCAAAACTTCGGCCAATATAACCAGGAACAATCTGGACTATCATGGCTTCCCAATCTGCTTGAGCCCTGGCTGCGCTCTAATCTGCAGATAGCGTTCACGCACGATCTCTTTTTCCGTAAGATTTTTTCAGAACATAACCTTGCGGTTCCGCTCTCTCATTTTTTTGCAGTACGCGACAGGATACGACTCATATTGCAGCTTGCGTGCTGCCTCGTCGCGGTCATTCTTATTGTTGGCACGGCTGTGGCTTCCCGGCGCCTCAGCCGCGAGCGCGACAGGCTTGCGCCTCTTCTGTCCAGAATCGAGAGCGACCTTCAACATCCTCCGCAGTTTACTCTCGACGCTTCCTCGACCAAGGATCATCCCGGCGCCGATGATCTGCTCAATGCCATGGCCGACTTTCAGTCCGATGGCTTTCACTCTGTGTTTCTTCCTGCTTCATGGGCTACCAATATTGATAGTCACGTTCAAGAGGTCATCGGGCAAGCCTTTCACGTGCTCGTGCTCCAGCGCTTTTACCAGGGCCTTGAACAAAGAAGCCGGCAGCTGACGAATTTAAACCAGAGTCAGCTTCCCGATGCCGCTCTCGCGCCAAGCGATCCTGGTATTCCGCCGGCAATGAAGCTCGAACGGCTACCGGAATATCTCCAGATGCAGGAGTTTCTCCGCCGCGTGGGAGAGCTCGATAAAAATATTGCGCTTTACAACACGCTGAGCCGGCGAAATTCCGATGTTTCACTTCAGACCGTCGTCAATGTCGATAGTTATCTTCATAACCGCACGCAGCAAGTCTCAATCGATGAAGGTGCAAATCCATACTTTCAAGAGGCCGTCCGCGCTGCGGACTGGAAGCCATTCCTTTACAGCGAACCCATGCGGCAACAAATGTCCGCGAAGATGCAGCAACTCGTTGCCGCACTCTACTCTGCGTGGATCGAACATAACCCAACGCGCAGAAACACGGAGGCTCTCGTAGCGGCCATCGGAACTCTCAGCACGCCCGGGACGCATAGCTTTCAGGATTTGACAAACGTTCAGCGCAGCTTTGACAGAACACAGAATACTTACGATGATCCGGAACTCCGGTGGGCTGCTGCAGATCAGATACAGTTGCCCGGCGCATTGGCTGCCGTGACCACGAACGCCGCAAGCGCTTCGCCATTCTTCGAACCGTGGCTAAAGAACTGGATGCTTGATCTCGCGGACGTCGATTTCCGAAGGCTCGCGGCTGCGCTCGATGATGCACAAACTCCGCTTACTGGCGATGTCGCCGCTGTTGTCGATGGCAAACTTCAGCTAAGTGATCGTTCGCAGGACATGCAGACCGCCATCGAGAATCTCCTGAGCTTGCCTTTCATGTCGGGAACGTCAGGATCGGTCAATCTGATACAGCCACGCAATGGGCGCATTACCTGGAATAAAGCTACTCTCAACACAGCGACAACGCTCCCACTGAGCTACGAACGCTATCTGGCGGAAGACCTTGGTCAGGCTCCGGCTGCCCTGCGCAACACGCTGGGCCGCATCGCCGCCAATCAGCTCACTCACTCCTTGCAGATCGCGATTGTAGAGTCGGAACAGCCTGCAGATGGTGGAGCAGGCAGCATAGAGCAGGCGCAGGCATTCAACGACGCGGCCCCCTCTATAGAAACTTTAATCGCCAGCCTTCAGCAATATGACCTCGATATACCACTGTCACAGTTGCGCCAAGTCTCAACAAGTCAGGCCTCGGCGATTTTACTGGAGCTTGATCACGACCTGGATCGCAGCGGACCTTACGGAATATCGACTGCCGCGTTTAGCCAATGGAATGGCGATGAGCCGGCAACAGCCCAGCTTTTTGACGCCCCGACCCCGGATGCCCTTGCAGCTTATCTGTCGGCACAACGGGAAGAAGTTGAGTCTCTCAACACTGCGGCCGTGCCACTTGTACGCTTTCTCTCCGCGTATAGTTCGGCGCTTTCGCCGTCATCAACTCTTGTCCTGAAACGTTGGCAAGCTATCGGTAGGGCACTGAATCAGTACAACACCAAGAAGCCGGGAAATTCAGTTCAGTTGCTTGAGAATTTTGTATCCACTGGCGTAGACAAAGTACTTCCCTCCAACGGATGCAGTCACGAGAGCTTGGCACGTAGCCTTACAAAGCGGCCAGACTACTTTGTGCTGGCGGCCTCGCAGCTTCGTGAAGGCCTTTATCTGCGTTGCAATGCCCTCTTGGCAGAAAATATTGAAACATCCTATTCCCGCTTGCGCGGTCATTTTAATCGCGATCTTGCCGGGTTGTTTCCCTTTGCTCCGCTGTCGGTTTCCTCCTTGAACGAGGCCGATCCTCAGGCGGTTTACGACTTTTACCGGCAGTACGATACCTCTGCCGACCTCTTCAATACTGGGTTGAAAGGGCCGAATCAAAACACGAGCGAAAACTTTCTCGCCATGCTTCGCGATTCACGCCCATGGTTTGCCTCTGTTCTTACGACAGCATCCAGTGGGGAGCCGATCTCCCTTGATATCGTTCCGCAATTGCGCGTAGACCGGGAAAATGAGATAGGCGGCAATCAGATTATCAGTTGGACTCTCCAGGTAGGCAATACCGCTTTCCGCGGCAATGACGCCCCGACGAAGATACGTTGGCACTACGGCGATCCTGTGAGCCTCACCCTGCGTTGGGCAAAAGACTCCCCTTTCGTTCCGGCGAATATTCCTTCCTCAACAAGTAGTCCGTCGCCTCAGATTAATGGAGACAATGTCTCATGGACCTTCAAGGACGCCTGGTCGCTCATTCGCTTTGTCCAGACCTTTTCCAGCTTCGATGGCTTGAATTCGATAAGTCCCGGATCGGCAGGCAGTCGGCCATTTGTACTTGGCTTTAATATTCCCGAAGTGGCGGCTTCCACTGTTTCCACAAAGTTACAGAATCAAACCGTTACATCGGCGCGAGTGTTCATCCGTCTTCTTATTTCACCTCCCGGAGGTAAGGAGACGATTACAGAGGCTGATTTTCCTGCCCTCGCGCCCCCACTTTCCCCACCTCAACCGAAACAGACGAAAGCCCGATGATGGACATCTCTCTCTCAAACCCGATCGATATCCCTAACGAGACGCTGCTCCAGCCTATCGATTCGACATCGCCTGCCGGAAACTATCTTCGTTACGATCCTCTCTACGACCGAATCGCTCAGGCGCGCCACGCCGAAGATGCATCTCTACCGCAAGGTGTCTGGCAGCGTCCCACACAACAGGCCAATTGGCCTCTTGTCGCAGAGCTATGCGCGGAAGCACTGACCTATCGCTCCAAGGACCTGCAAATTGCGCTATGGATGACGGAAGCATGGCTGCATCTTGAGGGCATCGCTGGCTACACAAAAGGATGCAATCTGATCCTGGGCCTTCATCAACATTTTGCGGTCACAATGCATCCCGTACCCGAGCCTCCTACCGGAGCTACACTCGACACGATCACCCTGCCTCTGAACCCGGCAGATTCTTCTGTCGAACACCGCGCGAATCTCATTCAGTGGCTCAATGAAAAGCTTTCCTTGCAAGTTAAGCTACTACCGCTCACTTTACCTTCAGCAGCGAGTGGCGCGGCCCCATTTTCGCTTGCCGATCTGGAGGCAGCGCTTCACCAGGATCAACTACAGAGAAGGCAAAATTCTGCTGCACAAGCGGTAACTGGCGTGAACGCCTTCGAGCGCAGCGTTGCCCTGACTCCGTTGAATGCTTTAGCTGCCAGGTCGATGGAAATTCAACAAGCCATCGAGGTCACAGACGCCCTGGATCAGATATTTGATGCCTGCTACGGTTCCGCGAATGGAGGACTCCTTATGCTCAAGGACATATTGCGGCGAATGGAACTGGCTATTGCCCCCGCACTTCCTGAGATGCAGGAATCAGAACTGGATCAGGACAGTACAACAGAGTCGCAGATGTTTGACCATAAGCCCGATTCGACATTATCCACGGTGACTTATGTGCCCTCTTCAACATCGCGTATGACCTCACGTTACTCGGATTCCTCCACCGTATCCGAGTACGGAACAACTATTCAGAGCCGCGAAGACGCCTATACGCGGCTAGCAGAAATATCGGAATTTCTGAGTCAACTTGAGCCCCACAGTCCTGTCCCTTATCTGCTTCAACGTGCTATTGCGTGGGGCGGTATGAATTTGAGTGAGCTTTTACCCGAGCTGTTACATGACCAGGTCGCATTGAAAGAAGTAGCAATTTTGCTTCGCCTTGATGGAAGTAACCACAATTTACCGACTAAATAACAAGGAGTATTCCCATGGCAGAAAGTACACAGCATAAGCTTGACCGAGTTCGTCCACCTCGAGTGCAGATCACCTATGACGTCGAGATAGGCGGTGCAATTCAGAAAAAAGAACTGCCGCTTGTCGTCGGCATTCTTTCCGATCTGTCTGGCGCAACCGCTAACCCCATCACGATGAAGGATCGCAAGTTCATCGAGATTGATCGCGATAATTTCAACGAAGTCCTCAAATCGATTGGGCCGACCATTTCGAACTCAGTTGCAAACCATATCGATAAGGCTCAAAGCTCGCTGCCTGTCAGCCTCAAATTTGAGAGTATCGATGACTTCACTCCTGCAAATCTTGTTCAGCAGATCGAGGGGCTTCGCAAGCTGCTTGATTCTCGGAGCCACCTTAATGACCTTCTGGCAAAGCTGGACGGGAATGATTCTCTCAATCAAACTCTCCTCGACGTAGTTTCCAAGCCTGAGGAACTAAAGCAGTTGAAGGCAAGCAACAGCACGGAAGAGGAGGCCACTCATGCCTGAAGCAACCCCTGGAACCACTACCTCCGCCCCGCCGACAGTGATGGATCGCGTCATCTCCGAGGGCCGCATCGTACGTGACGACTCGCAACGTCCATACGCCATGACACTGATCTCAGAGTATGCAACGCAGGTGCTCGATGAGGGAATGACGGTCAACAAACACAGCGCTGTCGCCGGCATCAAACAGCGCATCGCTGAGATCGATCAGACCGTCAGCGATCAACTCAACGCAATTATGCACTCGCCGGAATTCCAGAAACTCGAAGCTGCGTGGCGCGGGCTGCATTACCTTGTCATGAATACTGAGACAGGTAACATGCTCAAACTCCGTCTTCTCAACGCTACAAAAAAAGAGTTACTGTCGGATCTTGAAAAGGCTACGGAATTCGATCAAAGCGCTCTTTTCAAAAAAATATACGAAGAAGAGTATGGCACCTTCGGCGGCAATCCGTTCAGCGTGCTCGTAGGTGACTATGAGTTCGGTCGAATTCCGCAGGATACCTCCATGCTGGAGCAGATCTCTCACGTCGCAGCCGCTGCTCACGCTCCTTTCCTCACGGCTGCAAGTCCCAAACTATTCGACTGGGACAGCTTTACCGAACTCGCAGTGCCACGTGACCTCGCCAAGCAATTCGAGTCGACTGAACTGATCAAGTGGCGTGCCTTCCGGGACTCCGAAGATTCCCGCTACGTCACTCTCACCTTGCCTCATGTTCTCCTGCGTTTGCCGTACGGCCCCAAGACCGTTCCGGTCGATGAGTTCGATTTCGTCGAAGATGTCGATGGCAAGGATCACTCCAAGTATCTTTGGGGCAACTCCGCTTATGCTCTGGCGCAACGCATTACTGATGCTTTTTCCAAATATCAGTGGTGTGCAGCCATCCGGGGCGTGGAGGGAGGTGGGTTGATCGAAGGCCTGCCCGCCCATATCTTCGAGACCGAAGATGGTGACCTCGCCATGAAGTGCCCAACGGAGGTCTCGATCACGGACCGTCGTGAGAACGAACTCAACAATCTTGGCTTCGTCGCCGTATGCCATCGCAAAAACAGCGATCAGGCCGCCTTCTTTGGAGGCCAGACCGCTAACAAGCCGAAGTTGTATAACACCAACGAGGCCAATGCGAATGCGCGTATCTCGAGCATGCTTCCTTATGTTCTTGCAGCGTCTCGCTTCGCCCATTACATCAAGGTCATTATGCGCGACAAAATCGGCAGCTTCATGACCAAAGACAACGTAGCCGCCTATCTCAACACCTGGATTGCTGACTACGTGTTGCTTAACGATGACGCATCCCAAAGCGTCAAGGCCTCATATCCTCTGCGGCAGGCACGCATTGATGTCTTTGAAATTCCGGGCAAACCTGGCAGCTACAGCGCCGTCGTCTTCCTCAAGCCCCACTTCCAGTTGGACGAGCTGACAGTCTCGATCCGCCTGGTAGCTGAGCTTCCGGCTCCGGCCAAGTAATCTCTCTAATCCGCGGCGTCCGCAATTGTGGACGCCGCTTCACACACATGGCGTTCCTTAATTGCGGGACGCCATACAGAAGGAGAACGACCAATGGATGTATTAATCCTTGATTGCGGTGCCATTAAAGGCGAATCCACTCTTGCGGACTACAAGGACATGATAGAAATTCTGTCTTTTAGCCACGGTGTCGCTCAACAGATAACCGGCGATCAGAGCAACCAGAAGCGCACCTCTGGCAAGCCCAACCATCAGGACTTTACCATCACCAAGTTTCTCGATCTCGCAACTGCAAGCCTGATCGATTACTGTAACCAGGCAAAACCCATCGCTTCTGTCGTCCTCACCATCGGTCAAAACGAGAACGGCACGGTTAACCCCTTCATGAAATACACCCTCACCAACGCTCTCATCTCGTCCGTCTCTGTCGGTGGTGGTGGGGGAGGAAAACCGCAAGAGACCGTTACGTTCAATTACACCGCGATCAAATGGGAGTACAAGCTGCAGGCCGCCGCCGTCAGCGACTCCGGAAATAATTCCGCCGCTTGGAATCTTTCCACGAACGCGACCGCATAACATGCATCCAGAGACCATCCAAGGCCTCCGGGTTCCGCTGTTTGACCGTTTGGTCACCAGCGCCCCGGAGGTGCATAAAGAAAGCACCCCTTTAAGGGTTCATGGCCGCGATGCGCTCTTCTCTTCCATCGCCCTTAACCTTCAGCGTCTGTTGAACACGCGCCGAGCTTCAGACGCTCCGCTCGATGTCGCCAATGCCACAGTCCTTGAGTACGGCATCCCTGACTTTTCGCAATTCAGTGCATCCAGCGTTACAGATCGGCGGCACCTTGCCGAAACTCTGCGTCTTGCCATCAGCGCTTTCGAACCGCGCTTGCAAGAGACATTCATTCATATCGAAAGCATTGACAGCTCACCGTATCAAATTGTCGGCAGTATCTCCTGTAAGGTCAGGCTGGGAAATCTAGTTGAGCCGATGACGTTTCCTATTCTTCTGCATGTCAGTGAACATACCGTTGAGGTAATTGACTCACAAGATCGCCCGGCCTCCAGATTGCTTTCCGGACCTGCCGCTTCGGAGCCCACCCATGGATGACCGCGCAGAATCCATTGCAGCATTTCGCGACGAGCTCAACTACCTCCGCGAGGCCGGACAGAGCTTCGCCAAGCAACATCCAAAGCTCGCGGAGCGCCTGGAACTCTCCCGCGAAGGTTCTGCGGATCCTCACGTGGAGCGCCTCATCGAATCTTTCGCCTTTCTTACCTCGCGCATACAGCGACGGCTCGATAGCGAGTTTCCCGAGTTCACCTCTGCCTTGCTTGGTCTGCTCTACCCCAACCTCGTCAATCCCATTCCCCCGATGACCCTCGCTCGCATCGCCGCGGACCCTGCCAGGGGGAAACTCACCTCCGGGTACAATGTTCCGCGTCATACAAAACTCTTTGCGCAAACTACGGACGGTCTCACTTGCCGCTTCCAGACTGCCTATCCCGTCACCCTCTGGCCGCTCCAGGTAGTAGAAGCAGAGTTCACCAACAAGGCACGGTTTGACTTTCTTGATTCCGATACCCGCATTGCCAGCGTACTCCGGCTCCGTCTTGAGTCTCGAGGCGCCACTTTCTCCGATCTTGAGGTCAAGCAGCTACGCTTTCATCTGAATGGAAGCTCTCACCTCACTGGAAGACTCTACGAGCTGCTCTTCCACAATTGCATCGGGGTCACATTGCACGACCGTGTCACGGGACGGGCCGTCTCTCTTCCCATCTCAAACCTGCGCGCTGTCGGCTTTGAACCCGACGAAGATGTCATCCCCTATCCGCTTCAGTCTCACCCTGCGTATCGTCTGCTCCAGGAATACTTCTGGCTGCCTGAGAAATTCCTCTTCTTCGATCTCCTCGGCCTCGATCGCAACCCGTCCATCATCGATCTCGATATTCTCTTTTTATTTGATGTCGCACCGAGAGAGCGGCTTCCCATCACGCGCGAGACCTTCGCCCTTGGCTGTACTCCGATTGTGAATCTATTTCCTCGAACCAGCGAACCCATTCGGATTGACCATACAAAGACTGAATACCGTCTTGTTCCTGACGTACGCCGCGAGCACACAACGGAGGTTCACTCCATCCTCTCCGTCTCGTCGTCGTCAAATCCTGCAGAGGAGTCCCGCCAGCTCTATCCGCTCTACGGCACGTCAGGTGCCGAGGGCCTTCAACAGCGCGCCTTCTGGTATGCTCGCCGTGCCCTTTCCGAACGAACCGATATTCTCGGCACGGACGTCTTTCTGTCCTTCGTGGATCTGGCATTCAACCCCAGTCAACCCCCGGTCGAAACAGCCTTCGCTCATCTACTTTGCACGAACCGTAATCTCGCATCGCAACTTCAGGAAAATGCTCTTCTTCAGACTGAAGATCCTGGGCCCATCGATCATATCCATTGCCTGAGTAGGCCCACTGCGGTTGGCTATCCACCCCTGGGGGGCGCTAGCCGCTGGGCTCTTATCTCCAACCTGAGCCTCAACCATCTTTCACTCAGCAACGACGCGACCTCGCTCGAAGCCCTAAAAAAAATACTCTCGCTTTATAGCCTGTCCAACTCCCCCGCCGTACAACAACAGATCAATAGCTTGCAGAAGATGACGGTTCGCAAAATGACTCGGCGTATAGGGGGCAGCGGCTGGCAGGATTTCCGTCAGGGGTACCGAGTTCATCTCGATACAGGAAGAGAGAATTCAGAGCGGGGCGTCACGCATCTTTTCCTGGCGGTCCTGGAAAAATTTCTGGGCCTCCACGCCTCACTCAATTCATTCGTCCACATCGATCGGACAAATGGTAACGGAAGAGCTTAAGACGCTACCGCGTGTGCTCCATGACAAAACTCCGAACCCCTGAAAAGCAGCGTGAATTACTGTAGATGGTCATGCAAATATTGTGTCGGGTGCATTTTTATCTTGTATTTGGCAAGGTTCGCCGTATCGCGATTCCACTCGTCATCCGTTCCGGTGCAAACTTCGCTTGCAAGCTATTGAATATCGCCGGTGGCTGGGATCTGGCTCGCACATCTGTCCGTACATGCTCGCCCTTCAGAATCGCATCGTGAGTATAAAACTGGTTCATCGGAAACCCTGCTTGTGCAGCGTGGTCCGAGTCAGGACGGTAGTTTCCGCTCCCATTGCTCCACCATTGCAGTCGTCCATTGTCGAAGTGGGCCTCGCCTGCATACATCACAGGTCGGCCTTCTGCCAGCGCCGGATGCCGGAAACGCTGATGCATCAGAGTCTCGCCGCTGATTAACTTGACGAAGGTAAATCGCGCATTCGGAACATAATGCCCATGTTCTTTGCCGCGGCTCATACGGTAGACGTCCGCAAAGTTGCGCAGATGGAATATCTGTTCCCGATCCACCGGCACTGCTGCCGACGGGTTCAGATTTGGATAGATTCGAGGATGCCCGAACATGGCCACAATACTGGTCCTCAGAAGGGTCGCCTGATCGATCTGAAGCGGGCAGATTTGTGCCAGCCACTTATCTTTAGAGGATAAGTTTACGTCTCAGATAAGAATCAGAAAAATAAATGTGGTACTGGAACTTCCTGTGTATCATTATTGCACTGCACTGCACTGCACTGCACTGCACTGCACTGCTGCTGCGCCTCGCACAGCCGCTTAGCCGTTACATAGCCCATAGCCTGGCAAAACACATGACGGTGACCTCCTCCCCGGATCCCGAAACGTTTCAGCTCAAATCGTCTGTGAACCACGTCAATCACGGCTGGCGATCAAGCCTGTCTGTGAGCCAGTGGCTATTCGACGAAGGCTATCGATTCGAGTTCATCCAGGCACTCCGCCTGCTCGAGCAGCTTGACTCTTCGATCAGCCACAAACCGCCCGGCGAGGACGCTCCCGGCCACGAATCCTTCAGGCTTCGATCAGCCGTCGGCTTCAATTTTCCTCCGAGCGAGATCGGCAGTGTTATCCCTGCGACGCAGAACGGCAAATCAGAACTCATCGCGAACTTCTTCAGCCTCGCCGGAAGCTCTGCCCCCTTGCCGGATTGGGTAGCCGAGTTGCTCATACAGCAGGCGCGGAACCGCGACACTGGCCTCCGCGATTTTCTTGATATCTTTCATCACCGTCTGCTCAGCCTGCTCTATCGAATCAGACTGCGGCACCGTCCCTGGCTCGACCCCGCTCTTACCGCACCAACTCATTCCTCTTCCCAAACCTCCAGTTCAAATAGTGTCCGTTCTCAAAATCGAATGGCAGGCTACCTTCTGGCCTTCTCGGGCCTCGGTCTGCAGGATTTGCGAAATCGTCTGCCAGTGCAGGACGAAGAGCTACTCCCCTACGCTGGCCTGCTCTGGCAGCGGCCTCGTTCCATGGTTGGCCTCGAACGCATCCTCACCCACGCATTCTCCGTCGGAATCAGCAGCATCCAGATGATCGGAGTATGGCGTCAACTCGAACCGGAGGACTGGACGAGACTTGGCGCGTCCAATCGAAACCGCAAAACCTTCACGCAATCCATCGGTCAAAATAACTCTCTCGGCCGCACCGCTGTGCTTGGCAGGCGCGCATGGGATGCTCAGGGCCGCTTCGACATCATCGTCGGTCCACTCACGTTCCAACAATTTCAGGGCTTCCTTCCCGGAGGCCCCTTGCATAAAAGGCTCACCGCTCTCGTCCGCTTTTACGCAGGGGAGCTTCTCGACTGTGGCATTCGGCTGCGCCTTGCTGCATCGGAGATACCCTCGACACGCCTCGGCAAATCGCATCTTGGATGGACAAGTTGGCTGCGAACGAAGCCTGCGCAGCGGCCTCGGCTCGTCACTCTCTCGCCTATACAATCCTCAACGGTCGAATAACTCACGAAACATTGCCACCCTCAGGAAATATCAATGCCGCTGGATGTCTCCATCACCTCACCATTTACGGATGCGCTTTCACTTGTATCGCTGCATGGACAGGAAGGGATCTCTCAGACATTCGCCTTTCAGCTTGAACTGTCCAGCGCAAACGCCAATCTCGACTTCAGCCAGATCCTCGGCAAAAAAATCACCATTGCGCTCTCGCTGCCTGGCGGCCAGACGCAAAATCTAAATGGAGTCGTCACCACATTCAGTCAGGGCGCTCAATCGGAGAATGGCAGCACGGCATATTTTGCCCGGATCGAACCGTGGTTTGCCCTGCTGCGCATGAACGTCAATCAATGCATCTTTCAGAACCTCTCCGTCCCCAACATCATTGAGCAGATCTTCACCAATCTCGGTCTCACCGACTACAAAAATTCGTTGACCGGCACTTACACGGCTCGTGACTATTGTGTCCAGTATGGCGAAACGACCTTTGACTTCATCTCGCGGCTCATGGAGAGCGAAGGCATCTTCTACTTCTTCACGCACACCGCCAGCACGCATACTCTCGTGTTGGCCGATGACGCCAGCGCCTTCGCAGCTCTGCCCGGCATCGACACCATCCGCTACAGCCAGACGGGTCGCACGTGGGAGACTATTGATGTAATGACGGAGGGAAACATCGAGCAGAATCTCGTCCCCGCGAAGGTCTCTGCGGACGACTTCAACTTCACCATTCCGTCTACCGACCTTCTCTCTGTCTCTCAGGGCTCCGGTAGCGGCGACTTCGTCAGCGTGCTCTCTCTCTACCGATACCCCGGACTCTTCACCACAAAAAATGCAGGCGAGACCGCCACCGGCACACACCTCAGCAGTTGCCAGACCGAGCAATCGCAGCTTCGTGGATCGAGCATGTGCCGCGCCTTCCAGTCCGGTTCTAAATTCACTCTCGCCGGCCACGTCCGCACTGCTGCCAACACCAGTTATGTCCTTCGCACCGTCACTCATCATCTCGATAATCACACCGACACCTACCGGAATGACTTCGTTGCCTTTCCCTCTGCCACCACCTTTCATCCTCCGGTCATCACGCCGCGAGCTGTTATCCGCGGTGCGCAGACCGCCATCGTCGTCGGCAAAAGTGGCGAAGAGATCTGGACCGATCAGTATGGCCGCGTCAAGGTCAAGTTTCACTGGGACCAATCCGCCGCACAGGACGAAACTTCCTCCTGCTGGATTCGAGTCGCTCAGGGATGGGCTGGGCAGCAATGGGGAGCCATCTTTATCCCTCGCATCGGGCAGGAGGTCATCGTCAGCTTTCTCGATGGCAATCCGGATCGACCGCTCATCACCGGCTGCGTCTACAACGGCCAGCAGACTACCCCCTACGCGCTGCCCGACGAACAGACCAAGTCCACCATCAAAAGCAATTCCTCCAAAGGAGGCTCAGGCTATAACGAACTTCGCTTCGATGACAAAAAAGGTTCGGAAGAGATATTTATCCAGGCGCAAAAAGACATGAACGTCGCAGTCCTCAATGACCAGGCCATCACTGTCACCAACAATCGCACCGTCACCGTCTCGCAGAAGGATGAAACCCTCACTGTCTCTCAGGGCAATCGCATCCTGGCCGTCACTCAGGGCAACGAGACTCACACCGTCGGGGGAAAGCGCGACCTTACCGTCACCGGGGATGAGTCCCACACCAACAGCGCCAAATTCACGCAGAAGGTCACCGGCGATTTTGCTCTCAGCATCTCTGGAAACCTCTCCATTCAGGTAAGCGGGTCGGTCAGCATCCAGTCAGGCACATCCTTCGAGAATCAGGCAGGCACCTCGCTGCTCAACAAGTCCGGCACCTCACTCACCAATCAGGCGGGCACCAGCATGAGCAACGAGGCGCAGACATCCATGTCCAGTAAGGCCAACGCATCTCACTCCGTCGAGAGTTCGGGGATTCTCGAAATCAAGGGATCTCTTGTCAAAATCAATTAGCCAAAGGAATTAGGACTATGGCAAATCTTGTCTGTATGGGCGCTCTCCTTCAGTGCAGTTTTGGAGCGGCGCCGTCGAGCCTTGTTGTCTTACCTGCAAACGGAGTTTTCACTGGCACTCCAGCGGCTACGATCATGGACCACGCTCCCATCGTCAACGTCCCTCCGTTTGGAGTCTGTTCCTCGATCGCAAACCCCACCGTCGCATCCGCCACAACTGCCGCTCTCGGTGTGCTTACTCCAATGCCCTGCATCCCCGTCACTTCAGCCCCCTGGGCCCCCGGCGCGCCGACCGTACTGATTGGCAATATGCCGGCTCTCGACGATCAGTCCAAACTCATGTGCAACTGGGGCGGCGTCATCCAGATCAACTTCGCAGGACAGGCCACTACCAACGTTCCGTAACCAGTCACGTGTCTATCTTATGAGCTACGATCTCAGCTTCGACCGCAAGACAGCAATACTACTGGCCACCTGCACGTCAGCCGCAGTCTTGCTTCTTGTGGCAGCCGGTTTTCTTCTGGGGATGCAGTATCGTCGCGCAACTCATCCCACCAGTCCTGTCCCGGCAAAAACCCCAGCCAGCCCTGCTGCTACCGAGCCTCCCCCAACGGTGGCCGCAGCGTCCCTCGTTGGAGCATCTACATCCTCAGTGGCAAAGCCCGATAACGCCCCGAGCGTACCAGCCGATCCTCCGGTAGCACCCTCGGTCGCCCCTGCAAGTCTGAACGCCAAAGCGCCAGCCGTCGTAGGATACAGCCTTCAGTTCGGAGCGTTTCGTGAAGAGGCCAACGCCGATGCCATGATCAAGCAGCTCAAAGAAAAGGATGTCAAAGCCGCCGTTGTTCCCAGAGAGGACGCCGCAGGAGATACCTGGTACACTGTCCGCTTTGGAGACTATCCCACCCTCGCCGCAGCTTCGGCCGCGGCCGTGCCCCTGCGGATCTCCACCCGGCAATCCGTCTTCGTTCGTCCCGCAGGCAGACCCTGAGATTATAGGAGACATGGCTCGGCGGATCATTCCAATGGCCCTTGTACTTTTGATATGTTAAACTTCCCCCGGCAGGTATTTATTCATGAGTAACACTACTCTGCGTCCTTCCTCCTCTTCGCTGGCCACAATGGCCGCACCCCCGGTATATCGTCCGCAGACGCAACCTGGACAATCTAACCCGCAAGCGGCGGTGGGAAGAAACACCGCCCCCGGAACTCGGGGAGCTGCCGTTGCGGCCATCCAACCGAAATTCGCTCCTCCAGGTTTTCAGCGCGCGGCTGTTTTGCAGCGGCAAAAAGCGGGCATGCCCATCTCCAAATCGATGGCATCCGCGCCGCCTGTTTATCGGCCTGTCGCGCTTCCATTTGCGAACGCGGCTCGCGTCGGCGTCTTGCAGCGCGCAGCCGCTCCGTCTTCCGCCGGCTCGCGCCCCTTTGCCGGCCACGCTGGTTCTACGCCGCGCACGGCCTTGCGCGGGGTAATTCAGCGTTGCGTGAGCTGCGGACACAACGATTGCATCAGCGGCGAAAAGTGCAAGTATGATCGCTCACATGGGGGCTTGTTTTCCTCCAGCGCAGCCAGCAGCGCCAAGGGCGTTTTGCCCTACGGCAGCAGCAATGCCAAAGCTCAAAGCGGCAAGGCATTTGGCACGGAGTTGGAGCACGTCATCCCCGGGGCAGCCCTGCGGCAGATGGGCCAGGGGGGGAACTATCGCTACGAGTACACGGTGCCTCTGCCCAAAGAGGTGCATCGCAACGGCGTAGGTGGCGCAGGTGGCGGCATCTCTTCTACAGGAAGCAGTTCCACCTCGAGTGGATGGGCGCAACATCTTTCGGGACAAGCGACCAACTACGATGTAGTCCGCCTGGCGCTCACAGATGGAATCAATGCCATGTTAATGAACAATGCCTTCACTGAGCAGATGGCGGTCCAGTACTCCGATTGGCTCACCGCGCAATACGAGATAGAAGGTCGAATCACTCAGACGGAACGGGACACATTGCTCAATATACTGACAGACAGGTTTTGGAGGCAGGGTTGAGCGAATGAGCTGACGGCACGGGAAACATTTTTATCGCGGCACTGCTCGGACCCAGGTCCTGAAAAACCGGCGTTCTCCGGTCACTTTCTGCGGAATAGTCCCAAGGAGCGCATTGGAACTCATCTGCCGTTTCAATGGGGGAGCATCGGGTCGACGGATCGGGCCTGTGCCGGATTTTGGAATTGATACCTGCCGGAAGCCGGCGCCGAACTTCGAATCCTCGTCGTACTCATCGATCAGCTCATTGACCAGCGTGGCGGATAGTCCACTCGCGGTCAGTTGCCTTCTGTCGAATTTAGACTTTGACCGTGTCATGCCGATCCATCCATACCACTTCCGGCTCTCTACGACCGACGCAGAGATCCATGAGCCCATCCAGGAAGCGACCGAAGCAGGCACGGCCCAGAAGTACGTGGACTTCTGGTATTGATCATAGGCAATGACCGCTTTGGCATAATCAATCGGAAATGTTTTCTGTAAAAAGGTGGCAAAACTCGCGCTACTCACTTTGCGATGACCATACAGTGGCGTCATGTGGTGAATCAACTCATCCACAAAGCTAACAACTCCATTTGCCGGAATGGTTGGCGCTCCAATCACCGTGGGCTCGATCAGGTTTGCTCGAGCCTTATCCAGGTTGGCAATAAATTTGGGCGGCAGAGTCCCTGGTGTCTCTCCCTTTCCCCTGATTCGATCCTCGTGCGCTGGGAGAGGAAGTGGATTGAGGACATACTCAGGGCCGGCGATAGCGTGGTCCGTCACGTAGTTGAGATTGACAAACAAGGTCTGACCCAGAGTGTCCTTGTGGAAGTTCGATGTGGTCTTCTCCCGGCTCCGGTAATAGTGGATTTCGACCCACACCGTCCACTCGTCGTTGATTAAGCCGCTTCTGTTCAAATACGCAATCTGTCCGGCTGTGACCATTGTGCTGATCGTGTTTCTTACGATCAGTTTTTTCAGTTCCTTCTTATCCTTAATGAAATCGTGGTCACTTTTGATCGCCGGATTCGGTATCTCGGTCAGGCGCGAATTTACTATCAGCGTCTCTGTACTTACGCTTAAATCGCGCGGCAATTCGATTCCCCCCAGACAGACGAGGCTTTTGGGCTGCCGAAGATATTGCGGAAACTCCGGCGTCTCAGCTAATCTCTCCAACTCATCAACAATATTTTTCTGTACTGCAATCTCCGGTCCAGGGAAGACTTTTGGTTGCGCCAGCTTAGCCAGCATCGTGCCACCTTTTGGCTGGAGGGCGCGGACGCCGTTCCTGGCAATCTGTCGCTGTGCCGCGCCGGCAACTACGCTGCCGATCGGAGCCTGCACCCGAGGATACCCAGACTGGTTCACACCCTGAGCAGAGATCCCCATTTGCATCTTGGGCTGGAGCGCGGCGACGGCAGGCATCACCTGCATTGCTGCCCGCTGTCCCAGCCGGTCCGCCTCCGCCTCGAGCGCCATATCCTGCACCACTGCAACCCCGCCGCCGGGTCCACGGACACGGCCCTGGCGTTGCTGAATCACATGCGTAAGTTCATGGCCGAGCAGTTGCTGGCCATGAACGCTGTCCGGCTGGTAGCGGCCGGGGGCGAAGTAGATGTCGGTGCCGGTCGTGAAGGCGATGGCCCCAATGCGTTCGGCCTGAGGTCCGATATGCACCCGCACTGCGGAAAAATCGGCGCCGAGTACAGCCTCCATCTTGCCGCGCACTGCATCAGGCAACGGTCGTCCGCCACCGCTCGCCAGACCAAGTTGTCCTGGATCGACCTGAAAACTGCCGCTGCCACCGTAAGGCTGCGCAACCGGGGTTCGCCCGGCGAAGGCTGGTTGCCCCGATCCGTGCGGCTTGGGCTTGGGTCGCAAGAGCGGCATCAACATCTTAGGCCCGCTGGCCGAAAAAAAACCCTGAATGATACGGCCCGCCATTGCTTGGTTCCTCCCGCTGCCGCAGCTCTCTCCCCGGAAGGTGGGGCGGTTGCGGTCGGTCCCTCTACGCGCCGATGATATCATATCGCTCCGGATTTACCCGATGAATGACTCTACGCCGGGTGTCCTCTCCTACGCGCTTTTGCGAAGGGTAGAAATGTAGCCTGTACCGCTATGCCAACCGTCTTTACCGCGACGTTCCACCATCTCAAGATATGTCTTCTTGGGGTTGCGCACAACCGTAAGAGGAAGGGCGAACCGGGAAACTTGTTGCCGGGACCATTCCGTAGCAGGGATGGGGCGGACATGCTCGAATCCAGTGTGTCATCCATAACGACATAGGTGGGGTTGTCGGGGTAGAGTTGCCGGACGCGGGCACCCACGGTTAACTGGAAAATATTGCTCGCTGCTCCTGCAGTCATCTCTGCATTGTGGACGCATTCAGTGCGGCAAAGGAAGCTATTTGATCCGGCTTCACCGACCCGGTATGAGCCATTCGAGTTTCAGCGATGGGCCTGTTCTGACGCGCTCGAGATGACGAACAAGCTGCTATCGCACTTGAGAATCTACGACAGACTGACGAACTGGAGAAGGCCTTCCTAGACAAGTACCTTAAGGACGTGCCAACGTCGATCTTCAGCCCGACCGATACAACTGCGCAGGGCATAACGATTGAACCTATCGACAAATGATCAATGACCCTCGATTGGCACATAATCGCCGGGTCACTCCTTGAGAGCCATCAGTAAACTAAAGCCGGCATATGGTTAGTAGTCATGATGGGAGCCTCCGTCTATGGCTACAACGACGGATTCCGCTGCCTAATTACTCGGCTCGAAGTGCTTCAACGGGATTGACAGCAGCAGTGCGCCGTGCCGGCAGATAGCTCGCCAATGCCGCGGCAGCGACCAGAGCAACCGGCACGGCTGTAAACGTGATCGGATCGAGCGGACTGATGCCAAACAATAGCGTTCTCATAAGGCGCATGAGTGCGGCTGCGGTGCCAAGGCCGACAGCCGTGCCAACGGCGGTAAGCACCAACGCCGAGCGAACGAACATCCACACCAACTCGCTCTTGTTCGCGCCCAGCGCCATCCGTATGCCGATCTCTCGCGTGCGCTGCGAGACTGCATATGAGATCACACCGTAGATGCCCAGAATGCCGAGAGCCAACGCCATCGTTCCGGCTATGGTCAGCATGACGAGCGTGAACGAGGTGCGCGCCATGGATTGGAGATAGACGTCCTGCATGGTGCGGATTGCCGCAACCGGCAGATTCGAATTCACCGACCAGACAGCGTGCTGCATTTCGTTAATGAAGGACTGGGTTCCGGCCCGGTTGGTCCGCAAGGTGAAGTACACAGTGCGCCATGTTCCCAAAATCCCCGGACCGAGGAGATCGTGCGCCATGGAAGGCCAGTACACGGTTGCGGGCGAGACCTGATCGACACCATTCTCACGCACGTCCTGCACGACTCCTACCACCTCATGCCACGGAGCAGCGTCATACTGGCGGATGCGCTTGCCGACCGCCGCACCTGCCGATCCCCACAACTCCCTCGCCAATCCCTCCGACACCATCGCCACCGGCCTGAAGCCATACACTTCTGCCCATGTGATGTCTTGTCCCGCAATGATCCTTGTGCCCGTCGTATGGAAATATCCGGGCGCGATGAAGTTGAACAGGCGCAGCGGAGGATCTTCGCCACGCTCCCTCCCCTCCACTGAGATAGCGTCCCAATCCGGCTCAGCCTGGCTCATCGGTGCCGCTGCCGCAAAGCCAACTAATGTAACCCCAGGAATCGCCGCCAGCTTCTCTTGAATGCTGTTCTGCATCCGCATTGCAGCTTGTGGATCGCGAACCAGTGTCTCCGGAATCGAAATGCGCATGATCTGCAAGGATGCGGGGTCGGAGAAGCCCGGATCGACGTTACGCATCGCATAGGAGGTACGGATCATCAGCACGGCACTGATGAGCAGCACCAGCGCCATGGCTACCTGTGCCACGACCAGAACGTTGCGGCCACGCTGATTCTCGCGGCTCACGCTGGTCGTTCGCATGGTACCCAGCAGCGGCATGACTTGCCGCGAAGGAGCGTAACGCAGCGCGGGAATAAAGCCGAACAGTAAGCCGGAGAGCACCGAGAGTATCAGAGTGAATGCGAGCGACTGGCCGTCGAGCGAGATCTCGCTCAGACGCGGCAGATTCTGTGGCCCAATGGCGGTCAGCAGACGCAGCCCTGCATAGGCAACTCCCACGCCGACTGCGCCGCCCAGCAGTCCAAATGTCACGCTCTCCAGCAGCAGTTCGCGGGCAATCCGCCATCGTCCTGCCCCGAGCGCAGAGCGGACCGCAAGCTCCTGCTGGCGCCCATCGGCACGAACCAACAGCAGATTGGCTACGTTGGTGCATGCGATCAGCATCACCAAGCCGATCGTCGCCATGACCACCCACAGCACGTTGCCGATACTGCCGACCACCTGGTCCTTCAAAGGTTGTAACGCGGGGGTGATCCTCCAGCTCAGGTAAAAGTGTGGATCGCTGCCCGGTCCGTTCGTCCACGAGTCCATCCAGAGGCTGAGCAGACGCGTCACGTCGGTGTCAGCCTGCGAGATCGTAACGCCCGGCCGGAGCCGCCCGATGCCACGATAAGCAAAGCCAGCGAGCGGCTCCTTGACAGGATCGAGGGCCAACGGAACCAGCAGATCGAAGTCGGAATTAACGATCTTGAATCCGCGCGGCATCACCCCGGCGATCACGCGGGGTTGGGAATCGACACGGATGGTGCGTCCTACGACGCCAAGGTCACCGCCGAAGCGGCGCTGCCAGTAGCCATAGCTCAACATCACCCGCCCCAACCCATGCGAGTCCTGATCAGCCGCCGTAAGCCATTGGCCCGTGAAGGCGGGGACACCGAGCGTCTCAAGGACGCCAGCGGAGATCTGCGCGGTGTTTACCTGCTCCGGCTGGGCGAGGCCGGTGATGCTTGCTGTCCCCGGTCCCCAGATGCCCATGGACTGAAACACGCGGTTGTGCGTGGCAAAGGTGAAGTACATCGAGGCCGACATGCGCAGCTCATCTCGGAAGTCGGCCAACCCGGGCGCGCCGGGGGCGTTCAGATGCAACGCAACCAGTTTCTGCGGCTCAGGGTAGGGCAGCGGCCGGATCAGCACGCTGTTGAGCACACTGAACACCGCTGTATTCGCGCCGATGCCAATGGCCAGCGTGAGCACCACGGTGATCGCGAACCCCGGAGACCGCCTCAGCCGTCGGCAAACATGCTTCAGATCCATCAGTAACGATTCGAGTCTTCGCCACTGCCATACCTCACGGCTCCGCTCACGGAGGAGCGTCACATTGCCAAAGTCACGACGCGCAGCCCGTTCGGCCACATCACGAGGCATGCCTTCTTCCATCAACTCATCGGTCCGCTCGTCGATGTGTTCCTGGATGGAGACAGAGATGTCGTCATACCGACGATTTCTGAAGAAGCTAGTGAACCGTGACAAATCCACACCTCCTATGCTTTCGCTGCGGCAAGCACACGCGTAAAGCCTGCAAACATCCTCTCGAAACTGATAACTTCGCTTTCGAGATGACGAGTGCCCGCAGCCGTGAGCCGGTAAATTCGCGTTGGGCGGCCCTTGGCCGAGATTCCCGTCTCAGCTTCCAGCCAGCCTTCCTTCAGCATTCGCTGCAGAGCCGGATAGAGCGAACCCTCTTCCACCTGGAGCAGATTGCCGGAGACCTGTTTAATGTGCTTCACCAGCGCATAGCCATGCATGGGCTTGAATCGAAGGGATTGAAGAATCATAATCTCGAGTGCGCCGGGGAAAAGATCGCGATGTTCGGGGTTCTTCGCCATGACGGGATCATAGTATTGAAATACCTATTTTAGCAATAGGTATTTTAGGAAAGAATTCAAACGAGCTTAGAGAGCAATGAAACTAGATAAGTCCGCTAAATGCTCTTCTCGGTAGCAAGCCAATACCTTACAGGTCCCCGTTCAATGAGTGCATTGGCATGTTGTTGTTCCATTGACGCTCAGCCTCTCAAGAGGCGTTTTTCAAGAATAGTTAAACAAGGCCTTCCCATAGCCATCCGAGTGGAGTACACTCTGCTCGCATAGTCATTCGAGTGGAGAGAGCGCCTGTGATGTTGAAAAAACCTCCGGAAGCCGCAGACATCCTGCAGGGCACTCTGGACATGCTTATCCTACGCACGCTGGTGATGGGACCAGCGCATGGACACACCATCGCGCGAGTCATCGAGAACAGCTCCGAGAACGCCCTTGATGTCGAACAGGGCTCCTTGTACCCTGCCCTTCACCGTCTCGAAGATCGCGGCATGGTTGCCTCCGAATGGGGTGTCAGCGAGAACAATCGCAGGGCCAAGTTTTACCGGATCACTGGAAAGGGACGAAAGGAACTCAGCGCGGCTGCCGGCCGCTGGCGCAGGATGACTCGCGCCATTGGCCTCATTCTTGGCGAATCGTTCGAATAAATCGCGGGAGGAAATCAGATGGGCGTACGGCGCTTTACGGATCGCAGTAGAAAAGATCAGGATCTCGCCGAAGAGATCGAATCGCATCTTGCCCATCAACAGGATGAAGACATGGCGCGCGGTCTTACGCCGGAGGAAGCTCGCCGTCAGGCCAATCTGCGCTTTGGCAACCCGCGCTCTCTCCGCGAACAAATTTGGAGCTACCGCTCGATTCCATGGCTCGAGGACATCTGGCGCGACCTGCGTTTCGCACTCCGATCTCTTGCCAAAACGCCGGGGTTTACATTGATCGCAATTGCAGTCATCGCCGTCGGCATCGGCGCGAACACAGCCGTCTTCTCCGTGATCAACACCGTTCTGCTTAAACCACTCACCTATCCCAATTCGCAGGCGCTGGTTGAATTGAGGAACACCGGCCTGCACGGGTCTTTTCCGGGCGCGAATATTCCCAAATTCAATATCTGGCATCAGCAAACCAGCGTCTTCCAGAAGGTCGCGGCATATGACTCTGGAGGTGCCGGACTCAATATCACCAGTAGCGACCATCCCGAGCAGGTGCAGGCCATCCATGTGTCAGCGGACTACTTCGCCATGTTCGGCGCTCCTGTGGTTGCCGGACGCACCTTCACTGCCGCAGAAGACAGTCCGCACGGTGGACATGTCGTTGTGCTGAGCTACGGTCTCTGGAAGAGCCGCTATGCAGCTGATCCCAAAGTGGTCGGCACCACCATCCAGCTCGATGGTCAGCCCTACCTCATTGTCGGTGTGATTGGCCGTAAATTTGTGACCGACGCACCGGCGGATCTCTGGGTGCCTTTTCAGTTTGATCTGAACTCGCAAGACATGGCCAATTACTTTACGGTGGCCGCGCGCCTCAAGCCCGGAGTCACGCTGGCGCAGGCCAACGCGCAGTTGCGGCTCGCCGCCGATGAGTATAGGAATACTTACGGCAAAGACTCTCTCTCAACCCACGATGGATTCGGCGTTGTCTCGCTGCAGCAAGCGATGATAGGCGATACGGGTTTTCCGCTCCTCGTCCTTCTGGGAGCTGTCGGTTTTGTTCTTCTCATCGCCTGCGCCAATGTGGCCAACCTTCTGCTGGCACGAGCTTCGTCTAGAAAGCGTGAGTTCGCTACGCGCGCTGCTCTGGGCGCGGGCCGCGGTCAAATCTTCCGCCAGTTGCTCACCGAGAGCCTGACGCTCTCGCTTGCTGGTGGAGCGCTCGGTCTCATTTTCGGATTCGTTGGGGTGCGCCTGTTGCTAAGCATCAATCCCGGGAATATTCCACGCATCGGCGTGGACGGCTCCGGCGTAACCCTAGACCCTAAGATCGTGCTCTTTACGCTCGGCATTTCTCTTCTCACGGGAATTCTCTTCGGGCTGGTTCCGGCCATCGGCGCCTCGCGGCCCAACCTGGCCGCCACTCTTAATGAAAACGGCAGTCATTCCGGTCTCGGCTTTCGCACCGGCAAGCTCCGCTCCGGGTTGGTCATCGGTGAAATGGCGCTC